>ENA-UOJH01002389-UOJH01002389.1-human-gut-metagenome-genome-assembly--contig:-C148-NODE-2389-length-11883-cov-34.076936_pt1 | contig 11883 bp, 9 predicted proteins | sample MGYA00242345_ERZ723892 | MGnify/ENA metagenome assembly ERZ723892 | reverse complement strand
GCGGCAGATTGAACGTGAAAATGAGATGATCGTTATTTCACATCGCCTTTTTTTACTGCAAGGACTTTGCACAGGATGGTGAATAACCACTGCCGAACAGCAGGAAATGTTTTTGGGGGGCAGTTGAGCAGCTATATAGAGAGACATCTTTTATCTCTTAGCAGGACGAAAAATGAGGGAAAAGGTATTTTCCAAAATGGAATCCATGATATAATGAGGGAAACGCTGATTAAATCGAACTTTGCGATTCAATCAGTGTGTCCTTAACACAAGAACCATTCAAAAATCGTTGGTGTGAAACGGAGGAGCATGGATATGAAAGAAAAAATGAAGCTGTGCTGCCACGTTGCAATGAGGAAACAAGAGAAAAATCGGAGGGGGGGGTAAACAAGCGTTCCGCCCTCTGCTTTTTGAGACCGCCTGATAGAAAGTCTATCTTTCTGTCATGCGGTCTTTTTGCATTTGGAAGAAATGGAAAATTCACTTCCCTATCCCAAAGAATGTCCAAGGCCCTGAGTATAGTAAGAGCAGGCGGTGATCTGAACCCGTCTGAACCTAACCCTAGCCACTCTCAAATTCCAGACAAAGGAGAGATACATGAACGAAAACGAAAACAAAGGCGCGCGCCTGCTCGATATGTACGATAGGCTGAGCCATGGAGAAATCCTCTCGAAAAAAGCGCTTGCTGAGGCTTACGGAGTCACGACGAAAACGATCCAGCGTGACATCGATGAGCTCCGCGCGCATCTGTCCGAGACAGCCCTTCGTGGCGGACGCGGGGAAATCCAGTACGACATGGGAGCGCGGGGATATCGACTGGTACATTCTTCCTATGAGCACCTGAATCACAAGGAAATCCTGGCATTGGCGAAGATTCTCCTCGAAAGCCGCGCCCTAGAGCCAGTTGAACTTCACGGCATCCTAGACAAACTCATCGCCGAGTGTCCGCCCGAAGAGCGGAGCATCATCGAAGGCATCATCAAAAGCGAGACTTTCTACTATGTCCCTCTGAAGCACGGAAAGAAACTCTTGAATCGACTCTGGGATCTCTCGCTGGCCATTCGCAGCCAGGAGATCCTTCACATCCGCTACACCCGCATGGACGGCATCCATCGGGAACACCTCGTGAAGCCCGTCGCTATCCTCTTCTCCGAGTACTACTTTTACCTCGTTTCATCCAAAGAAGAAGAAAGCGAATACCCCACCATCTTCCGCGTCGACCGCATCGAAGAGATGGAGAAGACCGGAAAGACCTTCCAGCTCCCCTATGCCGACCGCTTCAAAGATGGTGAATTTCGGAGGCGCGTCCAGTTCATGTACCCAGGGCCTCTGCGCCGCGTGAAATTCACCTACAGCGGCCCTTCCGTAGAAGCTGTGCTGGATAGACTTCCTACAGCACAAATTCTGGAAGAAAAAGAGGGCGTTTACACCATCACCGCCGAAGCTTACGGGATCGGTATCGATATGTGGCTGGGGAGTCAGGGGGATAAGGTGAAAATGATTCCGTGAGTAGTGCGATTTTATTAATTGAAATCTAGCGAATGAATCGTATTTTGAAAGAAGAGAATTTTTAAATGGTAACAACTAATGGTGATCAAAACTTAAAAAAAGCTGTTTCGGATTGTTATTGTGCATTTTGGGCTTTAGTTAGCGATAGTGAGGTAAAGTTTCTTTTAGATGATACATCTTTAGTAAAATTACAAAATCAAGCAAGGCGAATTAGAACTAATCAATTTAGCGTAATGGACACTGAAGAAGTGAGAAGCGAAATTTCTATCGGACAGACATCAATTTTATCTGACAGAAAGGCACAATATCTCGCATTGGCAGATTTTATACAAAATATGAATAGAGTGTATGAAGAATGTGAAATGCAATTAAAGTATGAAATAGGACAAAAACAATCAAAAATAAAAAATTCTAAGGAGCTGTCTGAAAAAATAGCCGAGTTACAGTCAGAAATTATAGATCTGGATGATCAGATGCATAAAGTTTTAGATGAAATTACATATGAATATATGGATAATATCGGGAAATTAGAAAAGGAAGGAGAAGATATCCTACAGGAGTACAAAGAAGAGGTAGAGAAAATCAACGAGAAAGAAGGGTCTGCCTTAGAACGATTAAAACGGTTCAAGAAATTATCACTGCGTCAAGTGGATATTTTTCGTGATTGCCAGAGTCGCTTACAAAATGAATTAATGATAGATTGTGATAATGAATTAGGCGTAAAATCACAAATGATTGCTTTGCAAAATGATCTTATACAAGCATACTTTGAAAAAGTTAAGGAGTTAATTGAGAAAGAGGGCGTGTATACACGCCAATTTATATTAGTTAAAAGCGCGAAAACAACTGCTAAAGGTGGCAGCATTATATCTAAAATTTTTGGTTCCGATAATGTGTCTATTTTAGATACATCTGAACAGTTAAAGAAGTTTGATGAAGATAATTACAAGTTGACAAAGAAATCCATTATGGAAATCGTAGAAAAAATTAAAGGAGATGTAATAAGTAAAATATGGTTAGTTGTTAAAAATACCTCCAATTCTTATAAAAAAGAAATCGAGAAAGATATTGAAGGGGAAAAAATGCAACTGTTGTTAATGAAAAGAGAACAATTGATTATGCAAATAGAAATGAATCGCAATAATATATTGGATTATCAGACAATGATTGATGAAGTACTGAAAGGTAGTCAAAGCTAAGTAGGTGGAATACATGAGTAAAGATACATCTTACTGGGGCAATGCATTGAAAAATCCCAAGTATAATAAGCCAAAAGCCGATACCGAATCATTGAAGGTTGATGGAATAAACGATGAAGTACCACTGGGACAAACCATGTCAAGGCTGGATAGTGCATTGGAAAGCGCAGCCCATGCGGACCGATTGAATCGATTGCATGCAACGCAGGGGCATGGCTATGCTGCTGAACAGGTGAATGATGGGATTGATACCCTATTTGGTAGAGATGCCAGAATCTTAGGCGATGACAATGCCAAGAATGGTGCGGACCGGATGGTTGACGGACAGTTTATCCAAACCAAGTATTGCCAGGATGCTAGGACTTCTGTCAATGCAGGCTTTGAAAATGGAGGCCAAGGTTCCTATCGCTATTTGGATAAGAATGGAAATCCTATGCAGCTAGAAGTACCGAGCGATCAATATGATGAAGCGGTGCGGTGCATGGAACAAAAAATCAAAGAAGGAAAGGTTCCTGGGGTTAGTGATCCAAAGAGAGCCAAAGATTTGATTCGGAAGGGGCACGTGACCTATGCCCAGGCAAAAGCGATTGCGAAAGCAGGAACTATTGAATCTTTGACCTTTGATGCGGCCCATGGGGTAGTTATCGGGGCCAGTGCACTGGGGATTTCTGCTACGATTACATTTGCACAGGCTATATGGAATGGAGAAAGCGTAGAAAAAGCTGTCGACCAGGCTTTGATTGCGGGACTTCAGGCTGGGGGCGCAGGGTTTTTCATTGCAGTAGGAACGGCGCAAATGGCAAGAACCGGAGTGAATCAAGTGTTGATGACTCCTTCTATTGCATTGGTTAAGGTGTTACCGCCTCCGGTGAGACAGGTTCTTGTAAATTTCTTTCGTACTGGGGCGCCTATTTATGGAGAAGCTGCTACACGCAATTTAGCCAAACTCATGCGGAGCAATGTCATTGCTAGTACAGTTACGATTGTTGTCTTATCTTCTGGAAATATCATCAATTATTTCAGAGGACGCATTTCTGCTGCTCAACTTATGGCAGAAGTTTCGGTATTGGCGGCAGGAATTGTTGGAGGATATATTGGCGGTGCCTTTTTGGGGGCTCTTTTTGGTCCACTTGGTGCTATTGCTGGTGGGATGATTGTTGGTTCATTAAGTAGTAGTGCAGCGCAAAAATTGATTTCAGAATTTCATGAATCCGATGCAGAAAAGATGATTGAAATTCTTCAGGATAGTTTGCAGCAACTGGCACCTGGATACTTGTTGAACCAAGAAGAAGGGCTGCTGGTGGTGGAAGAATTGAGGAAATTACTCAATGCAGAAGTCTTGCTTTGTATGTTTGCTAGTAAAGATCAAAAACTTTTTGCCGACACTCTGGTAGAAGAAGCAATACATCGAGTGATTTGCTGCAGAGCACCTATTTCTGTACCAAAGTGTGATGAGTTTACTAATGGGCTTGCAAGAGTGTTTGGAAGTACATCATTAGAAGAAACCAAAAAGGCTATCCCAGATGATTCGGAAGAAGGGCGGATTACAAAACAACTTTCGGATATGGCAAATGGAAAAGGGGCGAAACTATCTAATGAAGAAACAAGGCAGTTATATTCTCGATTGAAAGCCTTATATGCTAAGCGGCAATCTCATATCATTGGTGTACAAGGTGAATCATGCTTGGTACAAATGAACAATGAAGAAGTAACCTATGCTAAAAGAGAAAAACTAATCAATGACTCACTGCAGCGTATAGGAGAAAAGCTGGGACAGTTATAAGGAGGGGCGTATGAAGCGACAATGTTCTTTGATACAAAAATCTAATGACCTAGAAGAGTATAAAACAGAATTAGCCGTATGTATTGAGCAAAAAATTACTGCATATAGAAATGATACCAAAAAGATTGATGAGTTGACATTCCAATGTATTTCTGCTTTGGCAGAAGTTGATAACGCAAAGGCAGAATTATCGAGTAAGGGCTTTTTGGCTAGATTTGTGGGAAGCATTACGGGAAGCAATCATAAGTTGCAGAATAAAATCAATGAAAATCAAACCTTGGCACAGTATGCTTTGCGAGAAACTTTGATGCAATTGCAAAAACAAAATGTGATGACTTTGGATTTGATTTGTGCAGTGAATACGAAACTGAATGGTTTACAAATGCAGGTTGGCCAATATGGTATTTACCAAGAAAATCAAGATAAAATTTTAATTAATCATGAAAGGCGACTGAAAAAAACAGAAAAAAGCGTTGACTTGTTACAATGGGGACATAATATTCAGTATCTAAATTTAGATGGAAAAGACTATATGGAACTGAACCAGCATCAAAAACTTGCTTGCCTGGCACGGGATTTTTTTCAGAAAGGCAATGTGACATATGAAGATGATATTGCTACACTAAAACATGCTATTCATGATCTTAAAATAGATCGCCGGGAAATGGTTTCTTATTATGACACATTGAAGTCGATTGCTATGGATGATTTGGCTAGAAAGAAATTATTGGGAAATGTAAATTGGCAAAATTATGACAGTGTAGATAATGTAATTTCTTTTCATACCATAGGAAAAATCTGTGAACTTCAGCAGGCGAATAATTCTAAAATAAAAATCTTTTGTGGTATAAGAAATGATATAACACCGGAGAAGGCTTGCAATCAGTTGGTTACAGCGTATATCCGACGAAAAGATCAGTGCGATGTGAATACGGAAGTGTCATTTTTTGATTTAGTCATGGATTTGGTATACAATTTGAGGATTTTACATGAATATGAGGAAGAAAACGATTTGAAGTTGCTCAATGCTTGTAAATGACTTTATTGCGAAATACATCTGAATAAAAAGCGTTGCATGTTTAGAAAAACTAAGCATGTAACGCTTTTTTCTTTTGTTCTATGTCATTAAAATTTTCTAGGATATTTCTCATACCCATTTCTTGTCCAATCGGTTGCGTATACTAAAGAAAAGCTGATGACTAGGCAGCTGAAAATGTATTTTAAAGGAGGAAATGGTATGAGTGACAATGGAAACAATCTTCCTGAGATTCCATTTGGAAACAGGGATGACGCGAATGGTATGGCGAGTCAAGCATTACAACAGTGGGCAGAGCAGTTTTATGCTAAGATGGTGGAAGAGAAACAGGCAGAGGAAGAGCCATCCATGTTGGATCAATTATTAGACAAGGTGGGAGAGTATGTGGATCAGGAAATAGAGCAGCTGCCAGCAGAGGAGCAGGAAGCTGCTGTGATGAAATTGGCGGAAACGGCAGATACCTTGGTGGATGCGATAGATAAAGCCTATACGGTCACGGAAAAGGCTTGTGATTCTATCATTGATTCCTTGGATGAACTGGAAAAATGGATCGATAAGTGGTAACTGGTTGTTAGGTGCAAACAATGAACAATAATATATGCATCGGTGTATACTGCATACCAGGGAAACTCTGATGAAATCTGACAACGATTTAATCAGTGTTTCCCTAATCGGAGGTGGTGATTTCTTTGAAAAAACGATGGCTTGCTGACGGTATACTGGCGAGCTCTGTGGTTCTTACCTTAGGGGCAGCTCCGTTTCAGGGGGAGAGCCCGTGGCTCGCAGGGTTGTTTCATATGTCTTTTGCGGCGGCGGTAGGAGGTTTTGCCGATTGGTTCGGCGTGACTTCTTTATTTCGCAGGCCCCTTGGCATTTCCTGGCGAACGGATTTGATCGCGAAGAATCGGGAAATGATTGTATCCATCGCGAAGGATATGGTGGTGAATGAGCTTCTGACCAGGGGACTGCTGTCGGAGATCCTGCGCCAGCATGTGCCTTCTGATGTGGTGGCTCACTGGCTGACAGTCCATAGGGATCTGACGGAGAAGCTGGCAACGGATGTGATACACATGGTGCTGACTGTATTTCCTGCGGAATCGTTATGGACGATGTCCAGTGAGGCGATCGCGAGAAAAGCGGCAGATATAGACTGGGCGGGGCATATGGCCAAGGTGATGGCGGCATTCCGCGATTATCCGAAGAAGGAGCTTTTGACGGAGGCTTTGGCGGCCGAGGTGAAGGGCTTTCTGCAGGCTGAGGTGACGCAGGAGGAAATCCAGCGAGTCTATCTTTTGGCTTGGCGGAAATATAATGATAAGGGCTGGCTTCATTCCCTTTTCCGAGATGCGGTAGAGGATCGGGATGCAGAGATGGTAAAAAAGGTGCAGGAAAAGATGTTGTCCTTGTCAGAGGCTTTGACGGATCCGGAAAGTGAGCTTCGCCAAAGGATGGGAGAGGCCTATGATGCAATGATTGTGCAGCTAGAGACCAATGAGGTTTGGAAGCGGCAGGTCAATGGTGCTGCGCAGAAGTTGATTCGTCGCTTATTGTCTGGGAAAGGGCGGAATTGGTTCATTTCCTTGTGGCAGGAAAAGAAAGAGCCACTGGCGCATCGGTTGGCAGAGGCTTTACTTTCTTTGATAGACGGACAGCTTTCTGCTCAGGAGAAGCGGCGGGATTTCGATGCCTTCTTCTTACGTCTGGTGCGGCCGCATGTGGGATGGATGCATCGCATGGCGGCGTCGGTGGTGGAGAAGGCTTTGGCTGGTTATGATGGCCGGACGATGGCGTCCTTGGCAGAAAAATCTGTATCTGAAGATGTGGCGGCCATTCGTATCAATGGTTCTCTGTGGGGAGCTTTCTTGGGCGCGGCCTTTTTTGCTGTATCACTCCTATGGGAAACACTGATGCAATAGTTGTCAGATTTTACTCTTGGATTTTTGGAAACACTGATTAAATTGTTGTCAGATTTCATTCTTGGATTTTTATACAGAGCAAGGAATCATCTGACGCGAATAGCGAGCTATTTAAGGAAGATGATGACGAAGCTATGTATAAAAATCCATATGAAATCCGGCTCTGCGATTTAATCAGCGTTTCCGTTTATGCATACTGACAACCATCAATCATTAACCGTCATATAAGGAGGCGTAGAAATGAAACGATATAAAACGGCCAATGGGATTTGTTTCTTTTCACTGCTTTTTCTGCTGTTTTCTCTTTGGCTCAAAGAGGGAAGTCCCTGGCAGGGCACGTATTGGGCAGACCTGGTTTATTTCATGGCCCAGTCCTGCTGTATCGGATGCGCAGCAGATTTCATTGCCGTAGAGGCACTCTTTCGGAAACATTTTCTCCCTATCAAGCCGCTCGTTCCTGCCAACCGGGATCGGATTATTCAAAAAGTGGTAGAAATGAATCAGAGCCTTTTGAGCCCGAAGAATTTGTTGGCAAAGATATCCCGTCTTTCCTTGATGGATCTATGTCTTCCATGGCTTACCAGTCACAGAGAAACTATTTCTCAAACATTGGCAGCGAAGGGAGCAACCTATGCAGTGGAATTTCTGTCTAGCCATAGAGAAGACATAGCCACTTGGGGACGGAGTGAATCGCAGAAATGGCTGCCTGTTTTTATTTCTTTCGCGCAAGGGCGGTTACAACAGGAGATGAATCGGGAAAAATGGCTTCTTCGTCTTTTAGAGGAGGGAAAACGGAAAATCGAGGATCCATCCCTTCGACACAAACTGGCAGAGCAGCTGAGAAAGGCAGGCGACCGGGAAGAGAAAGGCTTCTTGGGATCTATCGGCTATACGCTCGGGAAATGGTTTGGCGCGATCGATTATGACCAGTTGGCTGAGGCGGCATTGGATGCTTTAGCTGAAGAAATGGACGCATGGAAAAGGGAGGACAATCCGTTTCATCAGGAGCTTTTGTCGCAGTGGGATCTTCTGATCGCTCGTTTCCTGCAAGAACCGGCTACGTTGGAGGCACTGCAGGAATTTGGGCGGGGTCTCTTCGCTTCCTTCCCTTTGGAAAAACGGATCGACGAGGGGATTTCTGATTTTCAGCACCATTGGGGTGTGCCAGCTTTGGCAGAAAAATTGAAACCAGCTATAGAGCAAAGTATTTCTTCTATAGAAGACTCAGAATTTAGACAGAAGCTGGACACTATCGGAAGAGATTTGATCGCAGAGATCATCACCTATGAGCATGGTTTCTTATCATGGTCTATGATAGAAGTGCTTGAAAGCTTTCGGGAAGAGGAACTGAATGAATTCATCGAGTCGAAAGTGCATCATGAGCTGGAAGGCATTCGTATCAACGGGGCTATCGTGGGATTGGCGGCCGGACTGCTTTTCTATAGTTTTCTGACATGGGCATGGATCCCGCTTGCGGGAGGCTTGTTTTCTTAAGGGTCCCATTGCCATTTCCTTCCAATCGCGGTATGATAGATGCATAAAAATAAAAGGAAGCACCGAGGCTTCAAAGTATCAGGCATCGCCCTGATGCTTTTGGCGCGGTGCTTTTCATTTCTGCCGACGGCAGAAAAGAATGGGAGGAATACAAATGCCGGTTTCTTACATGGAAATCAATCTGAATGCGCTTCGTCACAATCTCAAGGTCATTCGTGCGCATCTGCCGAAGGAAGTGAATGTGCTCGCTGTCGTGAAGGCGAATGCCTATGGGCATGGCGCGAAGGAAACGCTGCGCATCGCCCTCGAGGAAGGCTACGTCGCTGCTGCTGTTGCCCGTGTGGAAGAAGGAGCGGAGCTGCGCGACGCCGGATTCACCTGCCCGATCTATGTACTGGGACTGCCGCTGCCGGAGGATATGCCTATCGGTGTGAATAAAGACCTCATCATGCCGATCGATGATACCGTCGATCTTGACGCCCTGGAAGCCATCGCCGCTGTTTCGAAGAAAACGATCGAAGTCATGCTGCCGATCGATACGGGCATGAACCGCATCGGAACTCATCCGGAGGACGTACCTGCGCTCCTGAAAAAGCTCGAAGCCTATCCGCACATCCATGCACATGGCACCTTCACCCATATGGCGACAGCGGACCACAAAGAAAAGGATGCCGCACTGAAACAGCTTGACCGCTTCGATGAAGCGATCTCCTACATGCCGGTCGACGAGAATTTTGTGATCTCCTCCGCTAACAGTGCCGGTGTCATTGATATCCCGAGAAGCTGGCATAACCTTGCCCGTCCGGGCATTATCATCTATGGGCCGCAGCCATCGGACGTCATGACGAACAAGCTCGACCTCAAGTATGCGATGAGCGTCGTGAGCCATGTCACCCATGTCCAGATCCTGCATAAGGGCGAAGCCATCGGCTACGGCGGTACCTATGTCGCCAAAGAGGATATGAAGACTGCGACTGTCCCGATCGGTTATGCGGACGGCTGGCACAGAAGCCTTTCCAATAAGGGCGTCGTCCTCATCAATGGCAAGCGTTGCCCGATCGTCGGCCGCATCTGCATGGATCAGTTCATGGTCGCTTGCGATGACGAAGTCCGTCCCGGCGATGAAGTCATCCTCATGGGCAAGCAGGGAGAGGAAGAAATCACTGTCGATGAAGTGTCTGCTACGGCTGAGACTATCCCGCATGAAATCATGTGCGACCTGAAGCGCATCCCGAGAGTATTTGTAGAAAAATAGTTTTGAAGGATCCGGCACTGGAGGAGAGCGGGATCTGGTTCGTATCCTCCTGTCGGGCAAAAGCGAGACATCTTTTCCCCTTCCTTATTTTCTTTCCATATGCTATAATAACGCTTGTTAAGCGTCTATAGCTCAGTGGATAGAGCACTGGTCTCCGGAACCAGGTGTCGAGAGTTCGAATCCCTCTAGACGCACCAGAATTTCTCCGATATTATCGGATAAAATAAAATAGCGCATTTGGGCGCACATGGAGTGGGCGCACAATTTGGGCGCAGTTGGTCCCTGTTGGGACTTTGCAGACTAGAAAAGAGGCATCTCGCGATGAGATGCCTCTTTTCGTTTGATCAATTATAAATGGCGTCGATCTTCTCGGCGATGGTTTTATCATAGCAGGGAATCGCATGGCCGTACATGTCGAGCGTCTGTGTCACGCTGCTATGTCCCAGCCGGTGAGAGACTTCAATAATGGGGATGCCGTTCGCCAGCAGCAGTGTGGCGTGAGTATGCCGCAGGCAGTGGAAATTCCTGTAGGGCAGGCCGGATTTGGACATGAGGTATTTCCACATCTTTTCTATCGCTTCAGGGCGGACAGGCGTCCCGGCGCGGTTTAGAAATACGAGGTCGTGCTCTTCTTCGTCTATAGCGGGGAGCGCTGCTTTCGCTTCTTTGAGTTTCTGGTACACCTTGGTCGGGATAGAGATCTTTCTCTTGCCCGCGGCCGTCTTCGGGGTGTCTATGATGAGCGTGCCGCCTGAAAGCGTCTGCACCTGCTGGCGGATGAAAAGAGTGCGCTCTTCAAGGTCGACGTCACACCAGCGAAGACCGAGCAGCTCCCCGCGGCGCATGCCGGTATTGATGGCCACAAGCAGAAAGAGTGCATAGGGCTTTAGCCTCGGATCTGACTCTGCCAGCTCCATCATCTTCTTTAGCTCCTCGCTGGTAAAGATACCTTTCTCCTGCCTGATGACGCGGGGTGGCTTTACGAAGGTGACCACGTTTTTTCTGACCATCCCCAGCTCCCATGCCTTCTGAATGGCACCATGGAGCAGCACATGGAGCTTCTTGGCACAGTCGGGCGTCAGGGCGTTGTAAAGCTCCTGCAGCATGGTGGGCGTCAGCTTCTGCAGAGAGATCCCAGCGAGCGGCAGCGCTTTGTTTGCGGTGAATAGATAGCGCTCATAAGTCAAAGGCTTTACCGTGGGCTTCTTGTATGTTCCCAGCCATTTGATGAGCCATTCGCCCAGAGAGATGGCGGAGGGCGCTACGAAGGATCCATCATGCGCGGCGAGCCGCATCTTCTGCGTCCATGCCAGGGCCTCATCGCGGCTAAGAAACCGCTTCGAATAGCGGCGGCCATCCACGGAGACGAAGGCGCGCCACCGCTGCCGTGATTCTTCCCAATGAACCGTTCCTTCTTTATATCGTCCCGGCATAGCGAGCTCCTTTCTCCCACCTTGCCAGCATGTCTTTAGTTTCAAAAAGTGGGAAATTTAAAACTAAGCGATGAATCAGAGAGCCTTTAGTTTCAAAAACGGCCAATTTTGAAACTAAATTAGATGAAATAGGAAACCGTAGGAAAAATAGGAAAATTTGCGCTCTCCGAAAGCGTCCGGCCAGTTCGGGGCGATTTAGGCATAAAAAATCGGGGGCTGCATCGATCAGGATGCAGCCCCCGCAAAATACGCAGAGCG
>ENA-UOJH01002383-UOJH01002383.1-human-gut-metagenome-genome-assembly--contig:-C148-NODE-2383-length-11912-cov-5.953192_pt1 | contig 11912 bp, 7 predicted proteins | sample MGYA00242345_ERZ723892 | MGnify/ENA metagenome assembly ERZ723892 | reverse complement strand
CAGCCCCTCAAGCTCGCCGATGGTCTTGGCGTATGACCAGACCTTGATGAAATGATCGATGTCGTGTATGCTGCCTTTGTAGAAGGCGATCATTTTTTCAATCGCTTGCGAAACTATCATATCTTTTCCTTTCATAGCGCCGTGCCCTTTGCGGGGACGAAAAGGCCGCTCATGTCTGCGCCCTCAAGCTCCAGCAGCCGCACTTTGCGGTCGATGCCGCCTGCGTACCCGGTCAGGCTTCCGTTTGTGCCGGTGACTCTGTGGCAGGGGATGATAATGGATATCGGGTTATGCCCGACCGCGCCGCCTACAGCCTGCGCCGACATCGACCCGCGCCCAAGCTCCGCCGCGGCGCGCCGCGCGATTTCGCCGTAGGTCATCGTCTGCCCGTACGGGATGGAGAGCATTATGTCGCAGACTATCCTGCGAAACGGCGTGGAGCCATAGCGCATCGGCGGCGTGAAATCCGGCTTGCGCCCGGAAAAATAGAGGTCGAGCCAGCGCCGCGCCTCGTCCAGAACGGGGGAGCGGCCTTCTGCCGCGCCGGCGGGCAGGGTGCTGCCGAAATATCGCTGGCCGTCGAACCACAGTCCGGTCAGCTCAGCGTCGTCTCCGGCGAGCGTGATCGAGCCGAGCGGGGAGGCGTATTTGCATGTGTATATCATTTCATTTAATATAATTTCAAAATAAGCTCCGCAGAAGCGGAGCTTATTTCAGGTTTACTCGTTCTTGCCGTCGTCCTCGGTTGCGTCGACGATGTTGTCAAAATCGTCAAACTCGCCGATCTCGACGTCGATGTCCGCCTCGTCACAGCCGGTCGCCGCGGCAACGTCGGCCTTGAGGGAGTTTATCTCGTCCTCCTTGGCGGCGATGCGGCCGCAGATCTCTTCGGCCTGCGCGAACAGCGGCGCGAAGAAGCCCTCCGGGGCGTCCTTGGCCTGCTCGTAGTACAGGCGGCCGATCTCGGTGTACACGCGCTTGAGCTCCTCGTTCTCGCCGTTAAGCTCAAGGGCGAGCTTTGCGATGCGGCCGTAGGACTTTGCGCGCTTCGCGCCGTTTTCATAGATGTCGCGCACGGCACCGCTCTCGGCGACTTCCTTCACCTTGCCGACTATCGAGTTGATGGTACCGGAAATGATGTCTTTGTAATCTGCCATTTTAATTATTCCTCCTTGTTGGATTCTGTTTCTTCTGCCGGACTTTCCGAGGCCGCTGCACTGGCCGCGACGCGGTTGACGTACAGCTCCTCAGGCTTATGCTGCCTGCGGGCGTTGACCACAAGCAGAATGAATGATATCAAAGCAAGCGCCATTGACAGCGCCTGTGATACGCGGATACCGGTACTGCCTATGTACAGGCTGTCGGTGCGCAGACCCTCTATCCACGCGCGGCCTATACCGTACCAGAAAAAGTAGATAAGGATGCATTGCCCGTCATAGCGGCGCTTCCCGGCTTTGACCCAGACCGCCAGAAAGATCAGGCATACGAGGTTCCACAGGCTTTCGTACAGGAAGGTCGGGTGAACGTATATGGTCGTCCCGTCGGGGCTGATAAGCCCCATGCGGCAGAACACGTCCGTCTCCGCGCCAAAGGCCTCGCGGTTCATGAAGTTGCCCCAGCGGCCTATGATCTGCCCGATGAGCAGGCCGAAAACAATAACGTCCAGCATAGCGGGCAGCGGGATCTTCTTGTGGCGGCAGACAAGCCACAGCGCGAAAATGCAGGCGATAACGCCGCCGTAGATGGCGAGGCCGCCGTCGCGCAGGACGAATATCTCCGAGGGGTTTGCAAGGTAATGGTCAAGCTCGAAGAGCACGTAGTAGAGCCGCGCGCCGATTATCGCCGTCGGGATGATGACGAGGATGGCGTCGTACATGTCGTCCTCCTTGATGCCGAAACGCGCGCAGATGCGCGTGCAGCATACTATGCCGAGGATGAAGCCGAGGGCTATGATGACGCCGTAGAAGTAGATTTTGAAGCCGAACACCGTAAAGTATGACGGCGGATCGATGGTAAGGTTCCCGAGCATCGGGAAGCAGATGGCGGAATCCCGCTGAATAGTCTGAAAGGCTGCTGTAAGAATGGTTGACATAATATTAATTCCTCGCTGGTGTGATGATAGATATTGCAAGCCGTTCCGGCGCAAGATTTTCGCGGATGAACGCGGCGCACTCGTCGGCGGTGACTTCGCTCAGAACTGTGGGAGCCGCGAACGCGTCGTACCCGTCAAAGGCCGCGCCCGCGAGCGAGACGCACACATTGTCGAAATCCTCGAATCCGCGCAGGCGAGCGCCGAAGGATGCCCGCTTGGCGCGTTCAAAGCGCTCCGGCTCGAAGCCCTCGGCGGATATCCGCGCGGCCTCGTCCTTGAGCTCCTCCAGCACACGCTCCGGCTGCTGGCTCTCTCCGCCGAAGATGACCGTTCCGGTACCGGCGGCGAAATCGACCTCGTAGTCAAAGTCGCGGCAGAGCAGACCCTCGGCGTAAAGCCTGGAGTAGAACGGCGATGAGCCGCCAGCCAGAAGACGCAGCGCGAGCTGCGCGACCAGCCGCTGACGCAGATTTTCGCTGCCGCGCTGGGCGGGAGCGATTTTCACGCCGATCAGGAACTGCGGCGCGGAGACTGGCATCTCGCGGCTGGCAAAGCACTCCGCGGGCAGCAGATTCTCCGCTTCGCCGTAGTCCGCGTGCGGGACGGGCATCCGCTCCTGCGGCAGGGCTTCGAGCGCGATGGCGTATATCCTTTCGGGGTCAACGTCGCCCTCGACGCACAGCGCCATATTCGACGGCGCGTAGAACGCGCGGTGGCAGTCGTACAGGGTCTTGTCCGTGATGCCGGAAATACTTTCCACCGTCCCCGCGACGCGGTCACGTATCGGATGACGCGCGTAGAGCTGGCGGAGAAGCTGATAGTATATCGCCATGCCGGGGTTATCCTCGCCCATGAGGATTTCCTGCGCGATTATGCCCTGCTCCTTCTGCACCGTCTCCGGCGTGAAATACGGGGTGGAGACAAAATGCAGCAGCAGGCGCAGGTTTTCCTCAAAGGATTTTGTGCACTGAAAATAGTAGCAGGTCATGTCGCTGGAGGTGAAAGCGTTTGGCTCCGCGCCGTTTGCGGAGAGAAGATTCATCGCGCTGTCGCCGTCCGGCAGGTCGAACATCTTGTGCTCAAGAAAATGCGCCACGCCCGCCGGGGTGTCGATGGCCTCGCCGTCCAGCTCAAAGCGCCGGTCGGCTCCGCCGTAATTCGCGGCGAAGGCGGCGTAGAAGGTCGCAAAGCCCTTCTTCGGGACGACGCGGAGCCGGAGTCCGTTCGGAAGCTCGGCGCTGTACAGCGTTTCGCCTATATTCGGGTAATCATGCCTCTGCATCGTCATCCTCATCCTCATACTCATCCTCATCGGAGCCGCTGCCCTTCAAGAAATAGATCATGTCGCATTCAACGCTGTTGGCGACGTCTATGACGTCCTGCTTCGTGACTTCCTCGCACAGCTCCGCAAGCTCAAGCGGGCTGCAGTCAAGCCCGTCGAGCGCGAGCGAGAGATAGAAGCCCTCCAGCTCGCCCTGACTGTCGGTCAGCGAGCGCAGATCGGAGGCGACGCAGGAGCGCGCGGCTTCAAGCTCCTCGTCCGTGATGTCGCCGCGCTTTACCGAGTCGAGCTGGGCGAATATCTCGTCCCGCGCGGCGGCGAAATTTTCAAATTCTATGCCGGAGGCGACGAGCATCAGCCCCTTGTGCAGATCGAGCATGGAGCTTGCGTAGTAGCAGAGACTGAGCTTTTCGCGCACGTTTACAAACAGCTTTGACGTCGCGCCCGCGCCGAACACGGAGTTGAACACATAAAGCGAGGGATAGTCCGGCTCGTCCATGCACTCGCCGAGACGCCAGCCCATGACGAGCTTGCCCTGAGTCACGTCCAGCTCCTCCTCAACATAGCGCGGCTCCGCCTCGACGGAGTTCATGCGCACGTCGGTGCCGATGTCGTAATCCAGCTCGCCTCGCGGCAGTGTCGCCAGCGCGTCGCGCAAGGCGGCGACAAGCTGCTTTTCGGACGCCTTGCCGCAGTAGAATATCTCGATGGGCGCGGTCTGCAGAAGCGCGCGGTACTGCTTGGTGAGCTTTTTGTAGTTCACGGAGCGCATATCGTCAAGGCTGCCGAAGCGGCCGACGGCGAAATCCTCGTAGCAGCACATCTCTTCGATGCACCGCGTGACGGAGTAGGAGCGCTTGTCGTTGACGCGGCTTCGGATGATGTCCTCGGCCTTTTCGCGCTCGCTGTCCACATATTTCGGCAGCAGCAGCCCGCCGCGCGTCGCGGGGGAGAGCAGCAGCTCGCCGAGCAGCGCCGTCGCCTGTTCGAGCACGCCGTTATTTCCGGGGAGATATTCCTCCTCCGGTATGCTGGCGTAGAAGCCGAGGCACTGTATCTCGCCTATTCGGCGGACGACCGGCTCTATCGCCGTGCCGTACAGCTCGTCCAGCCGCGCGGAGATGGCCTCCATGTCCGGATAACGGGTCGTGCCGCGGCGCAGAACGAGCGGGATGAGCGCGTTCATGGAGGCAGTGTCGCGCTGAAGCTGCGTCAGCAGCGTCAGGCTCATGCACGAGGTCTTGAATTTATCAGACCAGAGGTACGCCAGATTCACGCCGGGCATTATTTCGCTTCTCTTTATCTCCATAAAACGCCTCCGTTCGCAATTTTATACTATTATAAATATTATATCACGGCGCTGAAAAAAGTGGTAGTGTTTTTTCTCAGCCTATCCCGCCGCCGTCGTACGGTTTGCCGTCGGTGAGCACGCCGCGGCCGGTGTATTCGATGTCGTGCGCCGCGCCGTGAAAATCGACCCAGCGTATGCGGCAGTGCGGCGCGTTTGCGGGCGGATCGATATACAGCCTGCCCCTGCGCAGACGCAGCCCCAGCATACACTCCGCCGCGGCGCGCAGATACCAGCCTGCGGAGCCGGTGTACCAGCTCCAGCCCGCCTCACCTTCGTGTCCCGTGGCGGAATATACGTCGGCTGCGAGGACGAACGGCTCCGCCTGATAGCGCGCCGGATCGAGGTTTTCCGGCAGGATCATCTCCAGCAGCTGCCGTCCGGAGTCGGGCAGGCCGGAGACATAGCAGCTCATCGCAAGCCATACTGCGCCGTGCGTGTACTGACCGCCGTTTTCGCGGAAGCCCTCGCCGTAGCTTGAGATATAGCCGGGGTAGCGTTCGTCTGGCGAATACGGCGGCGTGAACAGTCGGACAAGGCCGTGCTCAGCGTCAACTAGTTTACATAATGCTGACTCAACCGCCGTCCGCGCCCGCGCGGCGTCCGCCATGCCGGACAGCGCCGCCCAGCTCTGCGCGATGGAGTCGATGCGCTCCACGCCGCCCGTCGCGCCGCCGTCGGCCAGATATCCGAGCAGTTACCTCTGCCCGTTCCAGCCCTCGTCTGCGGCGCTCGCCGTCTTGCGCGCGAATTCCGCGTAGCGTGAGGCATTTGGTTTACATAACTTATCAAGCAACGCGGCGAAGCGATTTGCGCAGTGGGCGAAGAACCATCCGAGCCACAGACTTTCGCCGCCGCTGTCGTCCAGTCCGTCGTTCCAGTCGCCGCTGCCCATAAGCGGCAGGCCGTGTTCGCCGAAGCCGCGCGCGATGCAGCATTCGAGCGCGGACTTCGCGTGGTCGAGTACGCTGGCCTTCTGTCCGGACGGCTCCGGCGTCTCGTATCTGTCGCGCTCCGCCGCGTCGAGAAGCGGCGAGTTTACATAATATTCTTCAAGCTCGCATATATCCGTATCGCCGGTCGCTTCGACATATTCGCACAGCGCCCAGACCAGCCACAGCAGATCGTCGGAGCAGCGGGTGCGGACGCCCTTGTCGCCGTTCGGGTGCGGGTGCCACCAGTGCATGACGTCGCCCTCGATATACTGGTGACGGCAGGCGTCGAGGATGCGCTCGCGCGCATAAACGGGGCTGATAAGCAGCAGATTCACGCTGTCCTGAAGCTGATCGCGGAAGCCGATCGCGCCGCCGCTCTGGTAGAGGCTGCTGCGCCCCTCAAGGCGGCAGGCGATGGCCTGATACGCGCCCCAGCCGCTGAGATAGCGGTCGAGCGCCGCGCCAGCGCCGCGTACGGAGAAGCGGCCGAGCAGCGCGTCCCAATAGCTGTACACGGATTTGAGCGCCGCACGCACGGTGACTGGTTTACATAATTCTGAAAGAGCTTCCGTCTCACAGCATCCGCAGACCAGCACCAGAGTCTCCGGACAGTTGAGTACCATGCACATTCCGGCGGGTGAAAAGTCCATGCCGATGCGCGCGCCGACGTTTGCCGCGGCGCGGAAAACAAGGCCGGGGTAGTAGCTCTCCGGGTTCTCCGCGCAGAACACGCCGTTTTCGCTCCCGCATACGACCGACGAGCCGTCGGCTGCGCCCATGCACAGCTCAAGCGACCATGTCAGCGGCAGCCCCGCCGCCCCCTCGATTATCAGGACGCGCGCGTCGATGCCGTGGGGAATGAATCCGGTGGTCGTGACACTGCGCCCGGCGATGCGCTTTTCCCAGCGCGCCGTGCCCGGAGCATATTCGACGGTGCAGTCGCAGCCGTCGTTCGCGCCGAAGATGCTGACGCGCCGCCCGTCCGCTTCGAGCCATATCCGCTCCGTCCCCGCAGTGGCGCGGATGTCCCCGGCGGGGTGGTTTATGCGCATTTCGCGCGCGTTTTTGTACCACATGCCGCCCATGCCGCAGTCGGCGGCGATCCAGCCGAAGCTGCCGTTGGTGAGAATGTTCTGCCAGCAGCGCCCCGGCAGACCGGTGAAGCCGAATGCCATGTCGTTCCGGAATGTTTCCGGTACGGCTTCCGGAACACGCGGCGCGCTCAGCCCAGGTGCGGGCAGGGGAGCGCGCTCAGGCTTCGCCTGCCCGATCATCACCGCCGCGCGGGATGCTATCGTGCCCAGCGCGTCAAGCGGCGCGAAGTGTACGCCGCCCCGCGCGCCGATGAGCGCTTCAAGCGAGTATTCGGCGAGCAGCCGTTCGATGCGCCGCAGCAGCGGCTGTTGATATTCGCCGTGCTCAGGACTGAGATATACGAGGTCGGCGTCAACGCCGCAGCTTTTCAGCAGACAGAACTGCCGCAGCAGCGGCTCCGCCTCCTGCGCGCGCCCCTCACAGCATATCAGCGGCAGATCGCCGGATATGCCGTAGCGCCACAGCTCGCGGCGCGGTGCGGCCTCGTGCAGCGGATTTTCTATCAGCGCCGGGAGCATCGCCATGGCCGCCCCGGTCTCGTCGCCGCTCATGCCAGTGAGCGCCGCCGAGGCGGAGCACATGCTGCCGCGGTCAAGCTCGCCGGCAGCCAGCAGTCGCAGCGCGCCGTCAAGCGCTTCCGCGCGCGTTCCGGCGAGGCAGAGCGTGAGACGGACGGTCTTCGCGGCGTCCGGCGCGAGCGAAAATTTTATTTTCGCGCTGACCTCAGGCGCGGAAAGCCAGCCGGGGAGAGCGGCGCCGCCCGCGCTCAGCTCTGCGTCCTCGCTTAGAGCAACACAGAGCCATTTTTCCGGCAGAGAGCCGCGGCGGCAGCGCCGCAGTATCAGCGCGTTCCCCTCGCACTCGGCGAAAATGCCGAGCTTCCAAAAGGCAATATGGTTTACATAATCTGATAAAGGCGCGAGTATCGGCGTAAAGCTGAAGACCAGCTCGCCGCGCATGGCGCGATCCGCGCGCAGCGTCGCGTCGCGCACCTCACCGTATTCCCCAGCGGCGACGAAGCAGCCGGCGGAGACACTCAGGCCGCCGCGCTCAAAGCTTGCGCGGCCATGCTCCTCGCCCAACTCCCATAATCCGTCCCACGGCGCGGCGTCCGCGTCCGTGCCGTGCAGCGATATCCGGATGCCCGGAAAATCGTAGACGCACACGCTGCCGCAGACCGCGCGGGAGGCGTTTTTCGATGAGAAGAGCAGGTTGTATACGCCGTTTGACAGCGCGGTGAAGCTCTCCGCGCCGTCCTCGCCGCGAAGCTGCCAATGCGCGTCGCCGCGCCGCGGCGGGCGCTCCGGTGAGTCGCTGCTGTCGCGGCGGATGACGGTCGAGTCGTCCGGTACGCGCTCCTTCAGCAGCAGCGAATACGCCGCCATCGCGCCGTCGGCCATGAAGCGGCGCTGTATGCTGCCGCCGCAGACCGCGTTTGCCGCCGCGATAACGCTCATGCCTGCGTGATGCGCCATGTAGCAGCGCACCTTTTCGCCGTCGTCACGGCGGCAGCGCCCCGGCGTGAAGTCCAGCGCCTCGATGAAGCCCCAGCGCCCGAACGCGCCGAAGCGCTCCAGCCGCCGCAGGTTCTTTGCCGCGTCCTCCGGCTCAAGCACCAGCGCGAGAAAGCTGCTGTACGGCGAGATGACCATGTCCGCGTCCTGACCGCGCTTGAGCGCGAGCGCCGGGCAGCCGTGCGCCTTGTAGCGGTAGCTGAGTGCCGGGTCGAGCGAATAATACGCGCTCTCGGACATGCCCCACGGCTTGCCCGCGAAGCGGCGGCGCTTCTGTGCATAGAGGCAGAATTTGCCGCTTTCGTACAGCAGGCTGTCGCGGTACAGCGGCAGGAACAGCTCCGGCATCAGGTATTCAAACATTGTCCCCGTCCAGCTCGCAAGCCCGCAGTAGCCGTCCTTCTGAAGCTGACCGCGGCTCAGCCGCCGCCAGTGCTTCACCGGCACATCGCCCTTCGCAACGGCGATATAGCTTGTCAGCATTGCCTCGCTCGCCATCAGGTCATACCACCCACCCGCGGGGCGGTCGTTCGCGCAGTCGTAGCAGATATAGAACAGGCCGCGCCGCGCGTCGTAGAGCGGGGCGAAGTCCATGGGCGCGGCGAGCGCCGCGAGCCTGTCCGCATCCGCGTCCATGCCCCATTCGCGCAGCGCGCCGATGCAGGCGATAAGCCCCGCAAGCAGGTTCCCGCTGTCAACGGTGGAGATGAATGCCGGAGTCAGCGGCAGGAGCGTGCGCGTGTCGTACCAGTTGTACCAGTGCCCCATGAAGCGCGGCATTTTTTCAAGCGTCACGGCGACGCGGGAGATGTACCCAGCCGCGTCCTCACGCGTGATTATATCCATGTCGCAGGCCGCGACCGCCGCCGCCATCGCAAAGCCGATGTTCGTCGGCGATGTGCGGTGCGCCGTGCCTACGGGGGGCTGCTCCTGAAAATTATCCGGCGGCAGGAAATTGTCCTCCGCCGTGGAGAAATCCTGCAGATAGCGCCATGATCCGGCCGCCGCCGCGCGTATATATTCGCGGTCGGCATCGGTGATGTCATCGCTGCGGTAGGCCGGGAGCGCGAGCGCGGCGAGCGCTGCAGGGGACAGCAGCCACATAAGCCCAGCGGACTTGCCGATTATCACCGGCGAAAAGGCCAGCAGCGTCGCCCCAAGGGCGACGACCGGCCACATTTTTATAAGGTACTGCCAAAGCCCCGCACCCTCACGGTCGCTCTGCGCGGCGGTCTGCCACTGCATCAGCCCACGGCCAGTCACGAGCATCCGCCAGAGCGCCGTGCATATCGCCGATGCGCAGACCCACGCCTCGTACGGCAGCAGCCACAGGCGTATGAAGCATTCGACCAGCGCCCCGCCGACACCGCTGAGTATGCGCGCGTGGCGGTGCTTCGGCTCGTTCCGACTCCACTCGGTCAGCGATATAGTCAGCCGGCTCAGCAGCGCGAGCAGCGCCGCCCAGCCCGCCGCCGCGAGCCCCCGCCCCGGCAGGAAGAAGCCCAGCGCCATCGCCAGCACCGTCATCGGCGGCACGAGCGAGCGCCGCAGCGAATCGAACAGCCGCCAGCGGTCGATATCCCGCAGCGCGCGCCCCGCCGCAAACAGCCACGGCGCGTTCTGCCAGTCGCCGCGCACCCAGCGGTGCAGCCGCTTGTAGTATGACAGCGGCTTTGCCGGAAAACTGTCGACAAACTCCGCGTCGCCCATGTACCCGCCGCGCAGGAACGCGCCTTCAAGTGCGTCGTGGCTGAGGATGCGCCCGTCTGGGAAGCGCTCGCCGGTACATTCCAGCAGAGCGTGCGCGTCGATGATGCCCTTGCCCGCGAAGCCGCCGCAGTCGAACGCGTCCATATACAGCTCGCCACAGACCGTGCCGTAGGGGTCGCTGCCTCCACCGCCGGAGAAAATGAGCGAGAAATCGGTCGCCGCGGCGCTCGCAAGCTCCGTCGTTATGCGCGGCTGGATCACACCGTAGCCCGAAACAACCACGCGGCGCTTCGGGTCAATCTTCGCGCGGTTGAGCGGATGCAGCATCGCGGCGATCAGTTCGCCCGCCGCGCCCGGATATATGCGCGTGTCGCTGTCGAGCGTGATTATATACTTCGTCGCCGCGAGAAAATCGCGGTCGCCCGTCACATGCAGTGCCGACTCACGGTCGAGCAGTAGCTTCGCAAGCTCCAGCAGCGCGCCGCGCTTGCGCTCATGCCCGCTCCAGCGCTCGCCGTCAAATTCGCGCTCGCGGGTGAAGAGATAGAACCCGCCGCCGTATTTTGCGTTCAGCGCGTTTATCTCCGCCGCAGCCGCCGAAACTATCGCCTCATCGCCGGGCACCGACTGCGCTTCTGCCGCGGGCAGATCGGCGAGCACGCCGAACATCAGATTTGCGCCCTCACGCCGGCAGGCGAGCCGCAGCCGCTCAAGCTCCTTCGCGGCGCAGCGCGCGCTCTCGGCATCGGTCAGCAGCGCCGAAACCACGCATATGCTCCGCCCCTCGGGCGGCACCCCGCGCTCCGCGTCCATCCGCAGCATCCGCCGCGCGGGGAGCAGCCGCAGCAGGACGAAGTCGATAAGCCCCTTCACCAGCTCCGACACCGGCAGCAGCAGGAGAATTCCCGCCGCCGCGCTGCCCACGCGGAACGCGAGCCACAGCGAGATGAACAGCGTCAGCAGCAGATTCGCCGCGATATACCCGCGCCCGCGCGACGGCTTCGGCTCGGGGAAGAGATAGAACCCGGCGTGACGCCCCTCGGCGCGGGCTTTCTTGACGAGCCTGCGCGCGTATATGTGCTCCTCCACGCCCTCGCGGCGGCTCAGATATTCGATGCGGCGCAGGTACTCCCCGCGCGACGCGCTGTCCATGCGCTGGAATACGCCGTCGGGGTCTGCGCGCAGCGCCTCGGCGGTCATGTCGGCGCTGTCGAGGAGATTTTCGAGGTCGAGCACCGCGAACAGCCGCAGCGCGCCGAATAAAGCTTCGAGCGCAGGGGCGTATTCGTCGCTGCCGTCGGCAAACTCCATCGCGCGGCAGACCGCAGCGACGCCGTGAATCAGCGCGGCGCGGAGGGCAGCGGGGAAGAGGTACAGCTCGGCGCGGCGGAGCGCCGTGACGGATTGAAAGCCGCGCAGGAATTCGAGGCAGCGCGCCTCGGTCACTTCGCCCCTGCCGGAGCGCACCAGCGCACGGCAAAGCTCGCCGATCATGCTCCCGCCGTCCGTGGCACGCAGCCTTCGCGCGCGGCGGAGTGCCGCCGACGCGCTTGCTCCCTCGCGTTCGATAATGTAGAAGTTGTCCATGATCCATTCGAACGCGGCGGGGACGGAGCTTTTCGCGCCGTAGCGGCGTGAGATGAGGCTGTGGCAGCGCCGAATCGCGACCATGCTGCGGCGGAGCAGCGCGGCCTCGTCGCGGCCTGAGCATTCGCCGTCAGGGCGCAGTAGCTTGGCCGACGCCGCCGCGAAATCGAAAAGCCCGTCGCCGGGGATGTAAAGCCCTGAATTGAAGTTGTCCATGTAGATCCTCCATGCGGTCACGCCGCAGAATAATTGTTATTGTTGCCAGAATCAAATCCGCGCAGAATTTGAATTTTATGCCGCGAAGCGCTGCCCCTTTTAGGGTAGCGAAGCGGCGGCGCGGTAGTGAATG
>ENA-UOJH01002369-UOJH01002369.1-human-gut-metagenome-genome-assembly--contig:-C148-NODE-2369-length-11956-cov-4.443072_pt1 | contig 11956 bp, 10 predicted proteins | sample MGYA00242345_ERZ723892 | MGnify/ENA metagenome assembly ERZ723892 | reverse complement strand
CGGCTACGCTATATGGGAAAAAATCCAACGCTCTTTGGATGACGAATTCAAGAAAACTGGCGTACAAAACGCATACTTCCCCTTGCTTATCCCTAAATCTTTTCTTTCAAAGGAGGCAGAACATGTGGAGGGTTTTGCAAAAGAGTGCGCGGTTGTTACTCATTATCGTTTGAAAACCAACGAAGAGCATAACGGTGTTGTGGTTGATCCCGCTGCGAAACTTGAAGAGGAACTCATAATACGTCCTACTTCGGAGACAATCATTTGGAACACGTTCCGCAATTGGATTCACTCTTACAGAGACCTGCCTTTGCTTGTCAATCAGTGGTGTAACGTGATGCGTTGGGAAATGCGTACACGTTTGTTCCTTCGTACGAGCGAATTTCTCTGGCAGGAGGGACATACTGCCCACGCCACACGCGAGGAAGCCGAAGAGCGTGCAAAAATGATGCTGAAAGTTTACGCCGACTTTGCCGAAAACAAAATGGCGGTTCCTGTCATACAGGGTGTGAAGAGTGAAACCGAAAGATTTGCGGGAGCACTTGACACATATACAATAGAAGCAATGATGCAGGACGGCAAAGCTCTGCAAAGCGGCACTTCACATTTCCTCGGTCAGAACTTCGGCAAAGCATTCAATGTGCAGTTCCTTGACAAGGATAACAAGCCTCAATTTGCATGGGCAACTTCCTGGGGTGTTTCCACCCGACTTATGGGTGCTCTAATCATGGCTCATTCCGATGACAACGGTTTGGTTTTACCGCCCGAGCTTGCACCTACACAAGTTGTGATAGTTCCTATTTTCAAAAACGGAGAACAGGAAAAATTTGACCAGACTCTCATTCCTCTGAAAGAGAATCTTGAGAAACGCGGCATTTCTGTGAAATACGACAACAGCGACAACAAACGCCCGGGCTTCAAATTCGCCGACTACGAACTGCGCGGAGTTCCCGTGCGTCTCGTCATGGGAGGCAGAGACCTTGCAAACGGCACAATAGAACTCATGCGCCGCGACACACTCGAGAAAGAAACTGTTCCGTTTGCCGGCATAGAAGACCGCGTAGCGGACTTGTTGACGGAAATGCAAAAGAACATTTTTCAGAAAGCCAAGAAATATCGTGATGAACACGTATATACCTGCGACAATTACGAAGAGTTTAAGGAGCGTATAAAAGATGGCGGATTTTTCCTTTGTCCTTGGGACGGTACAGAAGAAACCGAGGCAAAAATCAAAGAAGAAACCCAAGCCACAATACGTTGCATTCCTTACGGTTACAGTCAGGAAAATCTCGGCAATGACATGGTGAGCGGCAAACCTGCCGTTAAGCGTGCATTGATAGCCAGAGCTTATTAATATCCCTTACATATAACATATGTGCATCCTTACGTTTCGGCGCAAGGATGCGCTTGTTTTTGGGCATTATCACACATCCGAACTCATACAAGAAACGCATTCAAAGAAAGTGGGTATTTTGTCATTGCCCCACGGTTTTATAACCGTTCGTCATTCTGTTTTTCCCGGCATTTCAAGCCCTAAAAATCGTTCCACATAAGTTTCTTTTTATCACGTACTTATAAATCAGAAAAAATACAAGGCATTTATTTCAAAATATGTGCCTTATATTTTAAAATAAGTGCCTTGTATTTTGAAACATTTGCCTTATGTTTTTTTCGAAATCAGGAAGCATTTTTCTGCAAGCAGGAAACAGTGTGCATTTTTACATGAAAAACAAGCAGGATTTCTCTCTTTCAAAACGGCGTTTCCGACACGAATCATTCCTGTATTCTTTAGTTTTGCCATGTCAACGATAATAATTAAATTTGCTTTTGCAATATATCCTTACATGACGAATGCGTAAAAAATTCATTCATTTCCTCTGGGGACTGCTTTTCGTAACGGTTTTGCTTACGGGACTTGCATTTTTTGCAATTTCCGAAGGTTGGATCGGATATGTGCCGGAACTCAAGCAACTTGACCGTCCCATAGACAAATTTGCGTCTCAAGTGCTCACATCCGACGGGCAATCGCTCGGAACTTATGCACGCTCAGAAAACCGCGTATTCGTTTCATACGACAAAATATCGCCCTATGTAACAAAAGCTTTGGTTGCCACCGAAGACATAAGGTTTTACGACCACTCGGGCATAGACTTCCGCTCGCTTATGCGTGCCGTTGTGAAACGCGGAATACTCGGAAAAGAAAGCGCGGGCGGAGGCTCAACGATAACACAGCAACTTGCCAAGCAACTTTATTCTTCCACGGCAAAGAACTACATGAAGCGTATGATTCAAAAGCCTGTGGAATGGGTCATAGCCGTGAAATTGGAACACTATTACACTAAAAACGAGATTCTAACCCTTTATCTCAACTATTTTGACTTTCTTCACAACGCCGTGGGCATAAAAACTGCGGCGGAAACCTATTTCGGCAAACAGCCCAAAGACCTTACGCTCACCGAGAGTGCAACTCTTATCGGAATGTGCAAGAATCCGTCATACTACAACCCTGTGAGAGAACCGGAACGCTGTATGGAGAGGCGCAATGTGGTACTCAAGCAGATGGAAAAGGCGGGATACATTACGCAAAGCGAATATGAAGAAAACGCTGCAAAACCCATAGGTTTGAATTTCCATAGAACCGACCATAAAGACGGACTTGCAACATATTTCCGCGAATTTCTGCGTCAAAGACTCATGGCAAAACGTCCCGACAAGGGAAACTATGCTTCATGGCAGAAACAACAGTTTTACGACGACTCTTTGGCATGGGAAACCGACCCGCTCTACGGATGGTGTAACAAACATACGAAAAAAGACGGCTCAAACTACAATATTTATACCGATGGTCTGAAAATATATACCACCATCGATTCGCGCATGCAGAAATATGCGGAAGAAGCAATGCACGGTCATGTGGAAGGATTCCTGCAACCGATGTTCAATCGCGAAAAAAGAAATTCGCGCACCGCACCTTTCTCAAACGCTTTGAGTAAAGAACAGGTAAATGCCATAATAGACAAATCAATAAAGCAGAGCGACAGATACCGCACCATGAAAAATGACGGCTATTCTGAGAATGAAATAAAAGAAGCCTTCAAAAAGCCGGTACAGATGACGGTATTCACTCCCCACGGAGAAGTTGACACAATAATGACGCCTTACGATTCTATAAGATACTACAAATCGTTTTTGCGCTCCGGCTTCATGGTCATAGATCCTCACAACGGAAACGTAAAAGCCTATGTCGGCGGATTGAATTATACCCATTTCCAATATGACATGTGTACGGCGGGCAGACGACAGGTGGGTTCTACCATAAAACCTTTCCTATACTCTCTGGCAATGGAGAACGGTTGGAAGCCCTGCGACATGGTTATGAACACGAGACACACTTATAAAGTGGGAGATCAGACTTGGTCGCCAGACAATGCCAATCATTCGAGATACGGACAGCTCGTAACTTTAAAATGGCGCTTATCTCAATCGAACAACTGGATTTCCGCTTATCTCATGAGCAGACTCAGTCCTGCTGCATTCGTAGAACTTATCCACAACTTCGGTGTTACCAATCAGGAAATCTATCCATCTTTGTCGTTATGCCTTGGTCCTTGCGAAATATCGGTAAGCGAACTTGCGAGTGCCTACACGGCATTTGCAAACAAAGGAATCCACGTTTCACCTTTATTCGTAACGAAAATAGAAGACAGTGAAGGAAATGTGGTTGGAGAATTCTATCCCAAAATGAACGAAGTTATAAGCGAAGAAAGTTCGCTACGCATGCTCGAAATGCTACAAAGCGTCATAGACAACGGCACCGGCGGCAGAATAAGATACAAATACCACTTCACAGCTCCCATGGCAGGCAAAACAGGAACCACCAACCGCCACTCGGACGGATGGTTTGTGGGAATAACTCCAAGGCTTGTAGGTGCATGCTGGGTGGGAGGAGAAAACCGTGATATTCACTTTGACAATATGACCTACGGACAAGGAGCGTCAATGGCTCTGCCTATTTGGGCATATTTCATGAAAAAAGTTTATAGGGACAAGAGTCTCGGATACACGGAACAAGAGCAATTTGATTACCCACCCAACTACAGTTCGTGCGGACAAACGGCAAACGACAGCCTTCAATATTCCGCTAACGGCATAGATCGTACTTTTGAATAGAAATCTCAGAAAGAAATGAACAATATAAGTTGTATAGCAATCATACCGGCGAGATTCGCTTCTACCAGATTTCCAGGAAAACCTTTGGCAATCTTGGCAGGAAAACCGATAATAGAACACGTTTACGAAAGAGTTTCCGAAATAGTTGACGATGTTTACGTAGCAGTCGATGATCAAAGAATTTTCGATTGCGTGGAAAGTTTCGGCGGTAAAGCCATAATGACTTCTCCGAACCATAAAAGCGGAACAGACCGTGTGGCAGAAGCTTATAAGAACATAGGAAAGAATTTCGACGTGGTTATAAACGTGCAGGGAGACGAGCCCTTCATTCACAAAGAGCAAATATCGGATTTGATAGGATGTTTCGAAAAAGAAGACACAGATATAGCCACAATAGTAAAGCCTTACGCTCCAAACGAAAATCTTAATGCGCTTTTGAATCCCAACACACCGAAAGTTGTAATTAGTAAGGATAAAAAAGCACTGTATTTCAGTCGTTCGGTGATTCCTTACCTTCGCGGAGTGGAACAGAAAGATTGGCTTGCCTCACACACCTATTATAAGCATATAGGAATCTATGGTTTACGTTCCAAAGTGCTTGAAGAAATAACACTACTACCTCAAGGCTCGCTTGAGAAAGCAGAATCACTCGAGCAATTGCGTTGGCTTGAGAACGGATACAATATTCGCGTGGCAGTAAACAATTTTGAAACCGTGGGCATAGATACAAAAGAAGACCTTGAAAGGGCGGAATTGTACATAAGCCGGAACTCGTAACAAAAGAATCAATCATGAGTAATATCATAAGCAAATATATCTTGCCGCTTTCCCTTTTCGTATGTACGCAACTGCAAGCGCAGACATTGAAGATAGGTACATACGAGTTCAAAGACGGTGCACAATATAACGGCGAAATAAGAGCCGGCAAACCACATGGAAAAGGCAAAACCGTGTTCAAAAACGGAGACACCTATGAAGGTGAATACGTAAAAGGAAAACGTCAGGGACACGGTGTATATCAATTCACCGACGGAGAAAAATACGAAGGACAATGGTATCAAGACCAACAACACGGCAAAGGCGTTTTTTATTTCAAAAACAATAACCGCTATGACGGACTTTGGTATAGGGATTATCAGCAAGGAACCGGCAAAATGTATTACTATAACGGAGACGTTTACCAAGGCGATTGGAAAGCGGACAAACGCGAAGGACAAGGTACTTATACGTATTCTACCGGTGCTTATTATAAAGGTTCTTGGCTTGATGACAAGAAATCCGGTAACGGAGTTTTCGATTGGAATGACGGCTCACGCTATTCCGGTTCTTGGAGCAATAATCAAAGAAACGGAAAAGGAACCTTTACTTATTCCGACGGAGATACATATATAGGCGACTGGAAAGACGATATACAAAACGGACGCGGTATTTATAAATTCCGAAACGGAGATACTTACGAAGGACAATACGTAAACGGCGAACGTACAGGCGAAGGTATCTTTACCTTTGCAAACGGAAACAAATATACTGGTAATTTTCTCGGAGGAGAATTCAATGGTCAGGGAACATATATTTGGAAAAACTCTGCACGTTACGAAGGTAATTGGAAAAACAATCTTCGGGACGGAGTTGGCAAATACACTTGGAAAAACGGAAATACTTATGAGGGACAATGGAAAAACGGAGAAATGAACGGCGAAGGTATTTTGCGCTTTGCTGATGGAGGAAAATTCAAAGGAAATTTCAAAAACGGGAAAAAGGAAGGTGTCGGAATTGAAGAAAGAAAAGACGGAACACGTTTTGAAGGACATTTCCACAACGGCATGAAGGACGGAGCTTTTGTCGAAAAGGATGCCAACGGTAACACTACAAGAAAAGGTACTTACCGTAATGACGTTTTACAATAATATCACCACTGTAAAAACTATCTCATGAAAACGCAGGAAGAAACACTTCAATTAATAAAAAGCGACAAATGGTTGCAGCCCTATGGGGAAGCCATTACAGGAAGGCATTTGCACGCTTTGAACCAAATAAAAGAATTGACAAACGGGGAGAAAACCATTTCGGATTTCGCTTCAGGATATTTATATTTCGGACTTCATCACATTAATAACAAAGGTTGGACTTTCAGAGAGTGGGCTCCAAATGCTGCAAAGATTTTTATTGTCGGTGATTTCAATAATTGGAGAGAATCGCAAGAATACGAATTAAAGCGCATTGAAAACGGAATATGGGAAATCTTTTTGCCGGAAAACTCCATGAAACACGGCGACTTTTATAAACTGCGCGTTTATTGGAACGGAGGAAGCGGAGAAAGAATTCCTGCATGGTGCAGAAGAGTTGTACAAGACGAAAACACAAAGATATTCAGTGCCCAAGTGTGGAATCCCGCAAATTCTTACCAATTCAAGATAAAAGATTTCAAACCAAGTACAGATCCTTTGCTCATATACGAATGCCATATCGGTATGGCGCAGGATGCTCAGGGAGTTGGCTCTTACGAAGAGTTTCGAAAGAACATTCTTCCAAGAGTTGTTGCAGACGGCTACAATTGTTTGCAGATTATGGCAGTACAAGAGCATCCATATTATGGCTCTTTTGGCTATCATGTTTCGAGTTTCTTTGCCCCTTCAAGCAGATTCGGAACACCTGAAGAATTAAAACGGTTGATAGATGCCGCACACGAGAACGGGCTTGCCGTTATTATGGATCTTGTTCACTCTCATGCGGCAAAAAACGAAGCAGAAGGCTTGGGTAATTTCGCAGGCGACCCAAATCAATACTTTTATCCCGGCGACAAACACCTGCATCCTGCATGGGACAGCCTGTGTTTTGACTACGGGAAAAACGAAGTTTTACATTTTCTATTGTCTAACTGTAAATATTGGATAGAAGAATTCAAATTCGACGGATTCCGTTTTGACGGAGTTACTTCAATGCTCTACTACGATCACGGTCTCGGAAAATCATTCGCAAGCTATGCCGATTATTACAACGGACACGAGGATGACAATGCGGTATGCTATCTTACGCTTGCCAATAAGGTTATACACGAAACAAATCCTAATGCAATAACAATTGCCGAGGACGTTTCGGGAATGCCGGGTCTTGCTTATCCTTTCGAGAAAGGCGGCTACGGTTTCAATTACAGGTTGGCAATGAACATTCCCGATTTTTGGATAAAAACCATTAAGGAACAGAAAGACGAAGATTGGAAACCCAGCTCCATATTATGGGAACTTACAAACAGACGCAAGGACGAGGAGAACATTTCATATTGCGAAAGCCACGATCAAGCTCTTGTTGGAGACAAGACAATAATTTTCCGACTTGTTGATGCCGACATGTATTGGCACTTCAAAATTTCCGACAGAAATACCACAGTAGATCGAGGAATTGCCTTGCACAAAATGATTCGCCTCATAACTCTATCCACACTCAATGGCGGTTATCTTAATTTCATGGGCAATGAATTCGGTCATCCCGAATGGATTGATTTCCCACGGGAAGGTAACGGTTGGAGTTACAAATATGCGCGCCGCCAATGGAATCTTGTTGATAACAAAGAATTATGTTTCCATTTCCTCGGTGATTTTGATAAGAAAATGCTCAAGCTCATTAAAAGCGAAAAGCATTTCGGAGAATCACAAGTTGTGGAAATATGGCACAATGACGAAGATCAAATTCTCGCTTTCATGCGAAAAGATTTGCTTTTCATCTACAATTTCAATCCCACAAAGAGTTTCGAAGGCTACGGATTCCAAGTTCCCGAAGGCAGATACAATGTTGTGCTCAACACAGACGCTCGCGAATTTGGCGGTTACTCTTTGGCTGATGACAGTGTGGAACATATCACTCTTTTTGACAAAGAACTTCATGAATACGGCAAAGGTTGGATGAAAATTTACATACCTGCCCGCTCCGCCGTAGTATTAAGACATTCGGAAACCAAATAACAATGCAATATCAATCATACAGCGGCTCTTCAATACCACGCAGCGTTACACGGGCGTTGCTTATGCTGCTGTTTGTGTCTTTCACGGTGTGTTACATTCACTATATGGAGTGCAACTTCATAGCACTTACGCAGCACATTCTCTCGGAAGGACACACGCATTACAGCCGTTTGGTGGGAACAGTTGCCATAACAATTTGCGCAGTTGCCATACAAATCGGCGTATCAAGGTTGTTCCGCCTCCCCACCATTGTATATGCGGTTTCATACGTACCTTCGGCTCTCTTCCTTGCCACAATCACCGATTTGATTCCCGATTTCAGCTTACTCAAACTCGCTGTCTATATTCTGATACTCATTGCCTGCGTTTCTTTTTGCATTTACCGACAGCAGCGAAGCCGGCAGAGACAAAGAAACCACACCTTTATAAATGCGGCAATCCCCAACACGATTATCATAACGGCAATAATGCTTTTCACGGGCTTTGCGGGAAATACGAAACGAATTATGCACTACGAGATGAATGCCGAATATTTTCTCGACAGCAACAACTTTGACAAAGCACTTGGCGTGGGCGCAAAATCATCGGAAACAAGCCAAACGCTGACCATTTTGCGTGTTTACGCATTGGCAAAGAAAAATCTGCTTAACGAGAAACTGTTCGAATATCCCATACCCGGCGGCACCACCACCCTTCTTCCTGCGCTCGGCGACAGTACAAAAATGATTTTCAACCCCAAGAAAATTTATCAATTCCTTGGAGCGATGCCATATCCACGCACTACTCCCGATCAATTCCTTAACACAATTTCCGCCCAACCGGAACTTGTGAAAGCAAGACCGCAGATATTAGAATACAAACTTGCCACTCTGTTGCTTAACAAGCAAATAGACAAATTTGCAGCAACCATCAAAAAAGCGCAAAGCGACAGTTTGAAAAGCAATGACCTTCAAAAACATTGCAGAGAGGCACTTGTGCTGTATCAACACCTGCGCACAAAGCCTGTGATTACTATCAAGGACAATCTTACCGAAACAAATTACAACGATTTCATAGAAATGATGCACGCCACTCCTAATCCGCGTGCCAACGCCAATGCTTTGCTATCGCAATACGGAGATACTTATTGGTGGTATTATTATTTCGTAAAAACTCCAAACAACAAACAACAGCAATGAACACAGAAAACCTGACCGGCATATCGAAGATATTAATGAACGCGGCGTGTGCCGTGAGCAAACTCTCACAAGAATCTCCCGCCCCTCTTGATGCGGACAAAATTTACGAAACACTTTCACTATTCAAAGACAGTTTGCTCGAAGAACAAGCATACGTTGTAGAAAAGCGTCCCGAAATCCTTGCCTGTGATGTGGTACGTTTTCAAAACAACAAAGACAAATGGGTGGCATTCGTGGGATTGCTCAACGGACATCCCTATGAAATTTTCACAGGTCTGCAAGACGACGACGAAGGAATACTTTTGCCCAAAACCGTAACGAAAGGAAACATCATAAAAGTGGTAAATCCGGACGGAACCAAAAGATATGACTTTCAATTCGAAAACAAACGCGGATATAAAACCACGGTGGAAGGACTTTCCGAGAAATTCAATAAAGAATATTGGAACTACGCAAAACTCATTTCGGGAGTACTGCGTTACCGTATGCCTTTACGAAACGTCATAAAGCTCGTAAGTTCGCTTTCATTGGAGAGCGAAAACATCAACACGTGGAAAAACGGTGTGGAACGTGCATTGAAAAAATATCTGCCCGAAGAAAATCAGGCATAATATAAGCCACGGAAAAAACATAAGGCATGTTGTAAAAAATACAAGCCATATATTTTAAAATACAAGCCATATATTTTAAAATACAAGGCACTTGTTTTAAAATAAGTGCCTTGTATTTTTCGCGAAAAATGACATCTGATTTTCAATAACTTACAAAGCCTGTTTTTTAAGGATGATTTTCCAGGAAATGCGCGATGCCAAAACTCACCGATACGTACTTACATACAAATAAAAAAGACTGCCATAAGTAAAATTAAATCATAATATTATACGGAAATCCCCGAAAACTATTCTTACCTTTGCAGATTAAAAGAAAATCAAAATATGAACAATAGGAAACAATCCAAATATTTGGCTTTTACCGTAAAGAAAAACGACGAACTGTTACCGTTCATCGAAAAAGCCCTCAATGGCATAAGCCATACCAAAGCAAAAGCAATACTTGCCAACGGTGGAGCAATGGTAAACAAAAACACCATAACACAATACAACTACCCGCTCACTCCGGGCATGACCGTTGAAATAAGCCGCCACAAACAGTCGGGAAATATTAACAGCAAATTCATACGAATAGTATATGAAGACCACGACATTATAATAGTGGAAAAGAATCCAGGAATACTTTCGGCACCCGCCCCACACCATCCGTTCAATGTTAAAAGCATTTTGGACAATCACTTGAAAATGTCCCATCAAAAATGCACATCACACGTGGTGCACAGGCTTGACAGAGAAACCTCAGGGCTTATGGTTTACTCAAAAAACATTGAAACAGCCAAAATGCTTACGGAAAACTGGCAAAACATTATAACAGACCGCCGCTACATAGCACTCGTGGAAGGAAAAATGGAACAAAAACAGGGCTCAATAGAAAGTTGGCTGACCGAAAACGAGGATTACATAACCGAAAGCTCTCCCGTTGACAACGGAGGCAAATATGCACTCACCCATTTCAGAACCCTGCGCTCAAACAACAAATATTCGCTTGTGGAATTCAAACTCGAAACTGGAAGAAAGAATCAGATTCGCGTACACATGCAAGACATGGGGCACCCTGTATGCGGAGACATGAAATACGGAAGCAACACCGACCCCGTCCATCGCCTCTGCCTGCACGCATATATGTTATGTCTGTTTCATCCGCGCACACGCGAAAAAATGTGTTTCGAAACTCCCGCACCCGATACTTTCACCAAAGTATTTGAAAGCCCGGGAACAAAACAATAGCACAAGTACAACAAGCCGTATGCAATATAGGGCAAAAGCAAACCAAAAACAGCTGCAAACGCCAAAAATAAACAGCGCATACTTCTATATATCAAGATAAAAATATAACTTTGCACGCAAATTCAAATCAACGTGCAATAAATATACAAACAAATATACGACAATCGTTATGACTAAAGCAGAAATTGTAAACGACATTTCAAAGAAGACAGGTATAGACAAAGCCACCGTTCTCACTACGGTAGAAGCTTTCATGAGCTCTGTTAAAGGCTCAATAGAAAACGGCGAAAACGTTTACCTGCGCGGATTTGGAAGCTTCATCCTCAAGAAGCGCGCCAAAAAGACAGCTCGCAACATATCAAAGAACACAACAATCATCATCCCCGAGCACAACATTCCGGCATTCAAACCGGCAAAAACATTCGTCAATTCTGTAAAAGCATAAGAAGCACGCAAGTGCATCTCTGCCCCAACAGCAAAATAACATACCAAGAACTTAAAACATTACAACTATGCCAAGCTGAAAAAAGAAGAAAAGACATAAGATGTCAACTCACAAACGTAAAAAAAGATTGCGTAAGAACAGACACAAGAGCAAGTAAAAACTGTTCTCCGCAATATCACGAAAAAATAAGAACAAACTGTTCGCTTGCAGCCCTATGCGTATAGCGTTTGGTTTGTTCTTATTTTTTATAACTCTCATGCCCGGGCTAACCATGCCTTACGATTTATTTATGCAGACAAACATAAGTGAAAAGAATAATCATCTAAGACTTTTCACGATATAAAAGCACAAAAAATGACAAGCGAA
>ENA-UOJH01002364-UOJH01002364.1-human-gut-metagenome-genome-assembly--contig:-C148-NODE-2364-length-11990-cov-10.668454_pt1 | contig 11990 bp, 10 predicted proteins | sample MGYA00242345_ERZ723892 | MGnify/ENA metagenome assembly ERZ723892 | reverse complement strand
GGTCGAGGGGGACTCCCCTCGTCCGTCTCTGGGGGATACAAAGGGGGTATTCTCTTCGAGAAGAGAATACCCCCTTTGAACCGCGCTCCCCACGGCAGTGGGGACCAAAACACTCCCCCTTTGGGGATAAAAAGGAGAATCATCATGCGAGCAGTATTGACTAAGGTTAAACACGCCTCCGTTACGATCGACGGAGAGCTCAAGGGCAAGATCGGCAGGGGCTTTTTGATCCTGCTGGGCGTTGCGCCCGACGACACGGAAGAAAAATGCCGCAAGATGGCGGACAAGCTCTGCTCGCTGCGCATTTTTGACGACGAGAACGACAAGATCAACCTCTCCCTCGACGATGTTGGCGGCGAGCTTCTTATCGTCTCGCAGTTCACGCTCTACGGCAACTGCCGCAAGGGCCGCCGTCCCGAATTTTTAAGCGCCGCGCGGCCTGAGGTCGCCATCCCGATGTATGAAAAGTTCGTGGCCATCTGCCGCGAAAAGGGCTACCATGTTGAAACCGGCGAATTCGGCGCCTACATGGAGGTCGAATCGCTCAACGACGGGCCGTTCACGCTGATCGTGGACTCCGCCGACTTAGACGCACCGAAAAAGCAGTAAAGAAAGGGGTTATTTCTTCATGAAAGTCATCACCACCGTCGTCGGCTCCCTGCAGACGAATTGCTACCTGCTCATCGACGAGGAAACGAAGTCCGCCGCGCTCATTGACCCGGGCGACGAGGCGGAAAGACTGCTCGCGCTCGTCAAAAGCGAGGGCGTCACGCTCAAATACATTCTCCTGACCCACGGACACCGCGACCACACGCTCGCCGTGCCTGCGCTCAAAAAGGCGCTGCCGGACGTGCCCGTCTACATCGGCGAGGCCGACGCCCACTCCACCGGCATCTACCACTACCCGATGGCCGACCTCGTCCCCGATCTCAAATACTATGGCGAGGGCGATACGCTGCCGCTCGGCTCGCTCACGATCAAGGTACTCGCCACGCCGGGCCATACGCTCGGCGGCGTGACGCTGCTGGTCGGCGACGCGATGTTCCCCGGCGACACGCTGTTTGCAGGCTCGATGGGCCGCACCGACCTCCCCGGCGGCAACGACGCGCAGATGCTCGCCTCGCTGCGCCGTCTCGCCCAGATCGAAGGCGACTACACCGTCTACCCCGGCCACATGAATGCTACAACGCTCGCGCGTGAAAAGGCGATGAACCCGTATCTGCGCCATGCGCTGCGATAAAGGACACGAAACCACATGAAACTTGAGCTCATTGGGCATGATGAAAAATACGCGCTGGAGCAGAGCTTACTCACACTCTTCCCCGGCGAAAAGCCCGTTTACGGCACGGTCGACAAAACCGCCGACACGCGCTGGGCGCGCGTGACGCTCACCGAAGAGGACGAGCGCGTGCAGGTGACGACGGAGCTGGGCATGGACGGCAAGTCCGCCGCCCACAGCTACGACTATCCCCTCTCCGGCACGGAGTATGAAAAAGAAGGACAGCGCCGTCACGCCGTCGGCATCAGCTTTTTCGGCGCGGCGAAGGACCTGCTCGGCATCTCCCCCGCGTGGGGGAGCCTGACCGGCGTGCGGCCCAGCAAGGTCGCGCTCTCGCTCATCCGCGAGGGCGGCAAAAAACGTGCGGAAAAGGAATTGCAGGAGCTCTACTGCGTCACGCCCGCGCGCGCCCGCCTCGCCATTGAGGCGGCGGACGCCGGTATCCGCGCTGCGGCGGAGCTGGAGCCGAACGATATCTCGCTCTATGTCGGCATCCCGTTCTGCCCGACGCGGTGCGCGTATTGCAGCTTTGTGGCGCAGAGCGTCGAAAAGTCGTTCTCGCTCGTCGAGCCGTATTTAGAGGCGCTTTTCGACGAGATCACCGCCGCGGGGCAGCTCGTGCGCGAGTTGGGGCTGAACGTCAAGTCGTTCTACATGGGCGGCGGCACGCCGACCACGCTGACCGCCGATCAGATGGACCGTCTGCTCACGAAATTGGAGCAGAATTTTGATTTTGGAAGTCTCGCCGAGCTGACGATCGAGGCGGGCCGCCCTGACACGATCGACGAAGAAAAGCTGCGCGTGCTGCGCGCGCACAACACCACGCGCGTTTCCATCAACCCCCAGACGATGGAGGACAACGTCCTCGCGGCCATCGGCCGCCGCCCCACGGCGGACGACATCCGCCGCGCGATGGAGCAGGTGCGCGCCGCCAACTTCCCGCACGTCAACATGGATTTGATCGCAGGTCTGCCCGAGGACACGCCCGAGGGCTTTGCCAGGAGTCTCGACGAGGTCATCTCGATGGGCGCGGACAACATCACGGTGCACACGCTGTCGCTCAAAAAGGGCAGCCGCATCATGCTTGAAGGCAGCCGCATCCCCGGCGCGGACGAGGTCGCGCAAATGCTGGACTATGCCGACCCCACGCTGCGTAAACATGGTTTTGCCCCCTATTATCTCTACCGCCAGAAGTACATGTCCGGCAGCTTTGAAAACGTCGGCTGGACGAAGCCCGGCGGCACGGGGCTCTACAACATCTACATCATGGAAGAGCTGCACTCCATCCTCTCGCTCGGCGCGGGCGGCTCGACCAAGATGGTCGGCGGCGGGCAGATCCGCCGCGCGTTCAACGCCAAATACCCGCGCGAATACATCGACCGGCCCGAAAAGCGACGCGCGAACCTGATGGACTTCGCCCGCTTTTACGCTGAACAAGGAGAATAACGATGAATAAGAGTGATTTCTTTACCGCCGACGCGGTCAAGCCGCACTTCACCTATGATGATTACTGCGAGAGCGCGGATATGATCGCGTCTCACCTCGGCGATTTCCGTCCCGAGGTACTGCTGGTGCTCGGCAGCGGTCTCGGCTTTCTCGGCGACCGCGTCGAGGCGCGCACCTGCGTGAGCTATGCGGACATCCCGCACTTCCGCGCGTCCACCGCGCCGGGACACGAGGGCCGCTTCGTTTTCGGCGAGCTGCGCGGCAAGCGCGTGGCGGTCATGCAGGGCCGCATGCACTGCTATGAGGGCTACACGATGGAGGACGCCGCCTACGCCTGCCGCGTCATCCGCTTACTCGGCGCAAAGACGATGATCGTGACGAACGCCGCGGGCGCGGTGAACACCGAGTATTCCGCGGGCGATCTGATGCTCATTTCCGATCACATCAAGCTTTTCGACTTTGGCCCGCTCTGGGGGCCGAATATCGACGAGTTCGGCACACGCTTCCCCGATATGTCCAATGTCTACTCTCCCCGCCTGCGCGAGCTCGCCAAGGAGGTCGCCAGGGAGCAGGACCTCACGCTGCGCGAGGGCGTCTACATGTACTTCCCCGGCCCGCAGTTCGAAACCCCCGCCGAGGTGCGCGCCGCGCGCGTGCTCGGTGCGGACGCCGTGGGCATGTCCACCGTGCCGGAGGCCATCGCCGCCGCGCACTGCGGGTATGAGATCCTCGGCGTGACGCTGTGCGCCAACATGGCCGCGGGCGTGCTGCCCCAGCCGCTCTCCGGCGAGGAGGTCAACGAGATGGCAGAGCAGTCGGCCCCGCATTTCTCCTCGCTCATCCTCGGCTGCCTCGAGCGGCTGTAAAACAGTTTATTTCAGCGAAAAGGAAAAGGTCGAAATTTTAATGGCTACGGAAAAGAAACAGTCCTTTTTCGGCGGCGCAGCGGTGTTGGCCGCCGGTGTCGTCATCGTGAAGATCATCGGCGCGCTCTTCAAAATTCCGCTCGCGAACATTCTGGGCGAGACGGGCAACGCCGACTTCAACAACGCCTACAACATCTATGCCGTGCTTCTGACCATCTCGACCGCGGGACTTCCCGTGGCGCTCTCGAAGATGATCTCGGAGGCGAAGACGCTCGGGCGCGAGCGTCAGGCGCGGCGTGTGCTCAAGGTGTCGTTCGCCGCGTTTTTAACGCTCGGTGTCCTCTCGTTTGTCATCATGTGGTTCGGCAACGAGAAGTGCGCGGCGCTTCTCAATAACCCGAACGCCGCCTACGGTATCAAGGCGCTTGCCCCGGGCGTTGTGTGCGTCGGCTGCCTTGCCGCGTTCCGCGGCTTTGCGCAGGGGAGCTTTCGCATGACGCCGACCGCCGTCTCGCAGATCATCGAGGCGGTCAGCAAGCTCTTCATCGGCCTTGGCCTTTCGATGTACGTCGTGAGCCTTGGGTACGAGGACTACATCGCCGCGGCCGCGGCCATCGTCGGCGTGACGGTCGGCTCGGTGCTCGCGCTCGTCTACATGCTCATCGACTACTTGCGCCACCGCCCGCGCACCCTGGGCACGGACACGCCGGATGCCTCCGGCGCGATCTTGAAGCGCCTGCTCTCGATTGCCATCCCCATCACGCTGTCGGCCTCGATGGTGTCGATCATCACGCTGATCGACACGTCGCTCGTGCAGGGCCAGCTCCAGAACGCGCTGGGCTACACGCTCAAGGAGACGCGCCACCTCTACGGCACGTATTCCTCGGGCATGAACCTCTACAATCTGCCGTCGTCGATGATGACGGCGCTGACGATCTCCGTCATCCCGACGGTGTCGGCCTCCCTTGCGCGCAATGACCGCGTGCACACATCCCGCGTCATCAACTCGTCGCTGCGCGTCACGGGTCTGATGGCCTTCCCGATGGGCCTTGGCCTCTGGGCGCTGGCTGAGCCCATTATGAAGCTCTGCTACCCGCGCTACGACAGCGAGCTCGGCGGCTCGCTTCTGGCCGTGCTCGGCATCGCGAGCATGTTCGTCTGCCTGATGCTCATTTCAAACTCCATCCTGCAGTCCTACGGCCGCGTGCATGTGCCCGTTTTCACGATGCTCATCGGCGGCGTGGTCAAGATCATCTTCAACTACAACCTCACCGCCGTGCCGTCCATCAACATCCACGCCGCCCCCTTCGGCACGCTCGTGTGCTTTGTGATCGTATCGTCGCTCAACCTCTTTTTCGTCTACCGCACGATGGAGGATAAGCCGAATTACTTCAAGGTCTTTGCCAAGCCGCTGATCGCATCGCTCGTGATGGCCGTGTGCGCCAGATTCTCCTATCGCTTCTTCGCCGCCCACATCGCGCTTGGCGGCGCGACCACGACGCAGATCGTGAACGTCGGCCTTGCGGTCGTGCTGGCGGTCATCGTGTACGTCGCGCTTGTCCTCGCACTGCGGATCGTCACGCGCGACGACCTCGCGCTGCTGCCCAAGGGCGAAAAGCTCGCCCACATCCTGCACGTGCGCTGAAAACCCCTGAAAAATCAGGGAAATTGCGCAAAACACCTTGCAATGAGAGGGAATATATGATAAATTATCCTGAGAAAGCTGTCTACACATATGACGACCTTGTTGACATCCTGCGCATTCTGCGCGCGCCGGGCGGATGCCCGTGGGACCGCGAGCAGACGCACGAGTCGAACCGCCGCAACTTCCTTGAAGAAGCCTATGAGGCCGCCGAGGCCTTCGACCTCGACGATCCCGAGCTGATGAAAGAAGAGCTCGGCGATGTGCTGATGCAAGTGCTCTTCAACATCCACATGGAAGAGGAAGCCGGCCGCTTCACGACCGACGATGTGACCGACCACGTGGTGCGAAAGCTCATCTTCCGCCACCCGCACGTGTTTTCGAACACGCGGGCGGACGACAGCGAGCAGGTGCTCGTCAACTGGGACAAGCTCAAGCGGCAGGAAAAGGGCCAGCGCACCACTGCCGACGCGATGGATTCCGTCGCCCGTTCACTCCCCGCCCTCTGGCGGGCGGACAAGCTGCAGAGCAAGGCCGCGAAGGCGGGCTTTGAATTCCCCGATGTCTCCGGCGCGCTCGACAAGCTCGACGAGGAGACACAGGAGCTGCGCTCCGCCGTTGAAAACGGCACGAATTTTGAAGAAGAGCTCGGCGACGTGCTGTTTGCTGCCGTCAAGGTCGGCCGCTTCTGCGGCGTCGACCCCGAGGCGGCGCTTTCAAAGACCTGCGAAAAATTCATCGCGCGCTTCCGCAAGGTGGAAGAGACGGTGAATGCGCGCGGCGAGGATATGTCCGCTCTCCCGCTCGATGAGCTGATGGCGCTGTGGAACGACGCCAAGGAACAACTCAGATGACCAAAAGCGGCAACGCTTTTTGCTCATATACACCCCGGAGGCCCCGTCTCCGGACACTATTCAGGAGGATCAAACGATGAACAAGACTGAACTCATTGCTGCCGTGGCGGAAAAAGCCAGCATTTCCAAGAAGGAGTCCGAGGTTGTGATCAACGCTGCCCTCGACACCATTATCGACTCCCTGAAGAACGACGAGAAGGTCCAGCTCGTCGGCTTCGGCTCTTTCGAGACCAAGCACCGCGCTGAGCGCACCGGCCGCAACCCCAAGACCAAGGAGAGCATCACCATCGCCGCTTCCAAGGTCCCGACCTTCAAGGCTGGTAAGGCGTTCAAGGACGCTGTCGCGGAGTAATTCCCCAGTCAAGCTCTTTCATCATCAAAACGGCGGCGCGATGCGCCGCCGTTTGAGTTGGTGGAGCCCCTTTGATCCCGCACTTTTCCGAAAAGGAGACGAATTCCATGCGTCTTGACAAATATCTCAAGGTCTCGCGCCTTATCAAGCGCCGCACCGTGGCCAACGAAGCCTGCGACGGCGGCCGCGTGACCGTCAACGGCAAGGTCGCCCGCGCGTCGTACGACGTGAAGGTCGGCGACGTGATCGCGCTGCACTTCGGCGAGCGCGTGCTCGCGGTCGAGGTGCTCGATGTATCCGAGACCGCCGGCAAGAGCGAGGCCTCGCTCCTCTACCGCGAAGTGAACGCACAGTAAACCGTACTATTTTGGGTGCGCCCTTCATACGTTATCGTATGGAGGGCGCTTTCTTTGCGCCCAAAGCGAAAGGACGGGTTCTGACTATGACTTACGACACTTCCCCCGCTTCTCCCCAGCGCATCGAATTATCCGGCCGCGAGAGCCTGACGGTCTCCGGCGTGGAGGATGTCGACCGCTTCGATGAGACCGAGATCGTGATGAACACGTCGCTCGGCATGCTCGTTGTCACGGGCGACAGCCTGCACATCGGCAAGCTGAGCCTCGACGGCGGCGAGCTGCATGTCGACGGGCGCATTGACGCCATCGCCTTTGAGGATGCGCCGTCAAGCCGCGGCGGCCTGCTCTCGCGCCTGTTCGGGGGTTGAGGCACCGTGGGCGTGTCGCTCTCCGAGCAGGCGCGGTGCTTTCTCGCCTCGCTCCTGCTCGGCTTCATCCTTTCTCTCCTCTATGACCTGCTGCGCGCCGTGCGGCTGCGGCGGGCGACGAAGCGGCGCTTTACGAGCGCGCTCGATCTCCTCTACTGTGCGGCGTTCGCGCTGCTGACGTTTCTCTTCTCGCTGCGCATCGGCGGGGGCGAGCTGCGGCTCTATATGCTTTGCTCGGCGCTTTTGGGCGCGGTGAGCTACTTCACGCTCTGCGCACGGCTTTTCCGTCCGCTATGGGCCTTCTGGGCGGAGGTGCTGTTCTCCTTTGCGCGATTAGCGGCGGCGCCGCTGCGGTGGCTCCAAAAAGTTTATGGTAAACTTGCCAAACTTTGCAAAAGATACTTTCTTTTTTCCAGAAACCGGCTTATAATAAAGTCGTATGAGCGCCGCGCCCGTTATTCGCTGCGCCGCGCAAGGAAAAAGGAGGCTCATCGGCATGACAGAGCAGGCCAAAAAAAGCAAAAAGCGCACCAGCTTTCTCACGATGCTCGTCATCGCAATTCTGATCGCACTGGTAGGGGTGCAGCTCATTCATCTGCGGAGCCAGATCGACGACGCGCGCAGCCAGCTCACCGCGCTGCAGAGCGATCTTGACACTGCCAAGCAGGAGAACGACGCGCTCGCCTCGGCACTCGAAAAGGCCGACGACCCTGAGTTTTTGCAGGAGCTTGCCCGCGATCAGCTCGGCTACGTAACGCCGGGAGAAAAGACATTCTATGACGTCAGCAACTAAAAAGAGAACATTATTAAAGCGCCCGTTGAGGGCGCTTTTTTCTTGCGTGAAATAAAAAGGAGCCGCCGGCCAAGATGGCCCGCGGCTCAAATGGGTGGGATATTGGAAAGCTTCCGATGCTTATGATACCGCCCGTCCGCCAAAACGTCAATGGGAGCTTTTGCCGCATTCTGCCGCCTTTTGTCAATTCGCGTCGTGTGCCTTATATTTTGTCAATATGTACAAGAATGCTCAATTCATATATCGTTCATTTGAAATTTTCGTTCATTTGTGCTACGATATAGAAAAGGAAACAGAAGAGCCCTTCGCCCTCTCTTTCCTTCCTCACCAACGAAAGGAGCCAACACTATGAAATTCACCTACACCTGCAAAAAAGTCTCCCTGAACGATTCCGTCAAGGCCTATGCCGAGAAAAAGGTCGGCAAGCTCGAGAAGTTTTTCAAGGAGGAGCCCGAGGCTTCTGTCACCTTCTCCGTCGAGAAGAAGAACCGCTGTGTCGCTGAGATCATGCTCCGCGGCGCCAACGGCACGCTGTTCCGCGCGGTATGTGAGGACCCGGACGGCGACATGCGCGGCGCGATCGACGAGGCCACGGCCCAGATCGAGCGCAAGATCCGCAAGAACAAGACCCGCCTTGCCAAGAACCTGCGCGCCGAGGCTGTGCTGCCGGAGCTGCCCGAGGAGTTCGAGGCCCACGAGGAGGGCACGTTCGACATCGTGCGCACCAAGCGCTTCACCGTCAAGCCCATGAGCGTGGAGGAAGCTATTTTGCAGATGAACCTGCTGGGCCACAGCTTCTTCGTCTTCCGCAACACCGATTTCGGCGATGCGATCTGCGTCGTTTATCGCCGCAACAACGGCGGCTACGGCATCATCGAGACCGAGGACGACGAGGAGTAAGCCGTTCAGAAAGCATATAGAAGGGCTGCGCATTCGCGCAGCCCTTTTTTTGCGCGTTTTTCCGTGGTATACTGAGTCTGTATTTTTCGGAAGAGGAGAAGTCCTATGAACACGTTTTTCTGCCGCGCGTTCCAGTGCTGCTTTGCCGTCGGCGCGCGCTTTCTCCCCTGGCGCACGCCGGAGGTCTTTTCGGGCGAGGGGAGCCTTCTTCGCGCCGCAGACATTCTGCGCGAAAACGGCCTGCGCCGCCCGTTCGTCATCGCGAGCCGCCGCCAGTGCGCGGACGAGCACTTCCGCGCCTTGCAGGAAAAACTTGACGAGCAGGACATCCTGCTCTCCATCTTCTCCTCGGTCGAGCCGAATCCGTCGGTCGAGACGGTCGAAAAGATCGCCGCGCAGTACAAGATTGATAGCTGCGACTGCTTTCTCGTCATCGGCGGCGGCTCGCCGATGGACGCAGCCAAGGCCGCCGCGGCGTGCCTCGCGCGGCCGGACAAGCCGCTTTCGCAGCTTGTGGGACTCTTAAAGGTCCGCCGCCGCATTCCGCCGCTCATCGCCGTGCCCACGACGGCGGGCACGGGGTCGGAGACGACCATCGCCGCCGTTGTCACCGGCAGTGACCACCACAAGTATGCGATCTCCGACCTCTGCCTCATTCCACGCTACGCGATCTTAGACCCCGCGCTGACCGTCGGCCTGCCTCCACACATCACGGCGGAGACCGGCATGGACGCGCTGACGCACGCGGTCGAGGCGTACCTGAGCCGCTTTTACAACACGAAGCAAACGCGCCTGCTCGCGGAAAACGCCGTCGTGACCATCTTCACGCATTTGGAGCGCGCGTACCGCGACGGCACGTCGCTCCCCGACCGCGTGGCGATGCTGCAGGCCTCGTTCGACGCAGGCGCGGCGTTCACGCGCGCAAGCGTCGGTAACGTGCACGCCATCGCGCACACGCTCGGCGGGCTCTACGGCGTACCCCACGGCCTTGCAAACGCGGTGCTGCTTCCCCTCGTGCTCGAAGATTACGGCAAAGCGGCCTATCCGCGCCTTGCCCGTCTTGCCGCACTTGTCGGCCTCAAGGGCGAGAGTGAAGAATCTCTCGCCAAGGCGTTTATTGCCGAAATCCGCGCGATGAACGCCCGCATGGGCATCCCCGACCGCTTCGACTGCATCCGCAAAGAGGACATCCCCCTCATGGCCACCTGGGCCGCGCAGGAGGCAAACCCCGTCTACCCCGTGCCGGTCATCTACGACGAAGCGCGCTTTGCGCGCGTCATCGAGCGTTCACACCACAGCCAATAACCTTGTCAGCATTTTAGCGATACTTCCCCGCCGCCGTCTGGTATAATGGTGCTGCAATCCAAAAGGATCGGACGGTTTTTTATGATCGGAGTTTACGACTACACCGTGATCGCAACCTATCTCTCGCTGCTGCTGGGGCTTGGCGGCCTCTATTCCGCCGCGCAAAACGAGCCTCTCGACGCCATGCTGTGCCTGATGCTCGCGGGGCTGCTCGATGCCTTCGACGGGCGCATCGCCCGCACGAAAAAGGACCGCACCGAACAGGAAAAGCGCTTCGGTATCCAGATCGACTCGCTCAACGACCTCGTGTGCTTCGGCGTGCTGCCCGCCGCCATCGGCTGGAGCATGGACTGCGATAGACTCTGGTTCCTTGCGACGATGTCGTTTTTCGCGCTCTGCGCGCTCATCCGCCTCGCCTATTTCAACGTGACGGAAGAGGAGCGGCAGAACCAGATGAGCGAGCACCGCGCCTACTACCTCGGCGTGCCGGTCACGGCGAGCGCCGTGCTCGCACCGCTCTTCTACCTGCTCTCGCTGCACTTTTCCCTGAACTGCGCGGTCGTCTACGCGCTGGGGCTGTTCCTGCTTGGTGTGCTGTACATCACACCGATTCGCGTCAAGAAGCCGCAGCTGCGCGGCGTGGCGTTTCTGTCCGTGTTCGGGCTTGGCGAATTTGCTGTTTTGCTCCGCGTATTGACGCGTTAGCGCTCCCATCTCTCTCCTCCGGGCCGTCCGAAAGGTTTTCTTTTGGGCGGCCCCTCTCTTTTTACTTTCCCGATTGACGGCGGGAAGTCCGCGTGCTATGATAGTCGGCAACTACCATTTGCATGTTCTGTCAGATCGCGAGGAATTTTTATGAAAAAGGCCGACCCCCGTCTCCTGCTTGTCGTAGCGATGACCGTCTTCGGCACGCTGGGGCTTTTTGTGCGCAATATTCCCGTCTCGTCCGGCGAGCTGGCGCTATACCGCGCCGTGCTGGCCGCGCTGCTGATCGGCGTATACTTACTTGTCAGCAGGCAGAAGATCCCCTTCGCGCGCATCAAAAAGGAGGTGCCGCTGCTGCTTCTCTCCGGTGCGGCGATGGGCGTCAACTGGATCCTTTTATTTGAGGCCTACCGCTATACGAGCGTTTCCGTCGCCACACTGAGCTATTACTTCGCGCCCGTCATCGTCACGCTCGTCTGCCCCATCCTCTTCCATGAAAAGCTGACAGGGAAGAAATTTCTCTGCTTTGTGATGTCCACACTCGGCCTTGTGCTCATCACCGGCATTGGCGACACACGCGGGTCGGATGACCTCAAGGGCATTCTCTTCGGCCTCGGCGCGGCGGTGTTTTACGCGACCGTCATCCTGCTCAACAAGTCCATCCATCAGGTCGAGGGCATCCACCGCACGTTTTTGCAGTTTTTGTCCGCCATCGTCGTGCTCATCCCCTACGTGCTCTCGACAAATGGCATCACACTCAGCTCGCTGAACGCCGTCGGCTGGGTCAATCTTCTCATCGTCGGCCTCGTCCATACGGGCGTCACGTACTGCCTGTACTTCTCGTCGCTCAAGGAGCTGCCCGGACAGGAGGCCGCGATTTTAAGCTACATCGACCCCCTCGTCGCCGTCCTTGTCTCCGTCACCCTGCTCGGCGAGAGCATGACCGCAATGCAAGTCATCGGCGGCGCCCTGATCTTAGGCTTCACCCTGCTCAACGAGCTCTCTCCCGCCCCCAAGGCGAAAAAGGAGTAAATCTCTCAAATCACGCCAAACGCGTCGCAGACTTTGCCGCCCGCAGGCGCGAAATAATTTTAATCGTTTTTTGTCGCGACACGTGCGTGACA
>ENA-UOJH01002360-UOJH01002360.1-human-gut-metagenome-genome-assembly--contig:-C148-NODE-2360-length-12004-cov-8.769353_pt1 | contig 12004 bp, 9 predicted proteins | sample MGYA00242345_ERZ723892 | MGnify/ENA metagenome assembly ERZ723892 | reverse complement strand
CCATCATAACAACCGAACCTCATTAGTCCCTGGTTATCCTTCAAAATACTTAACACTGCACTATTTGAAAGCCCCTGCAGGTGATTAATCACAAAGGAAGAATAAGAAGAAGCAGAAGCTCGTGCAATCTGACAACAGACAATCCAGAAAATGGCTGTAAAATAAATTTTCATATTACCGATGCTTCTTGTCATAACTATAATTCATTTATTAAAATGTCATACAAAAATACACAAAATCGTGATAAATAAAAGGATAAAAACAAAAAAGGAGCCGCGCGAAAGAAATCACCGGCTCCTCTTAGAACTATCTTATTACGTCATTTAATCTCCCACGTATCATTCGTTTCCAGCAGTTCGGCAAACGTGTGATATTTCTTCTTGGCTGAAACCTCTTCAATCTGGGCTTCTACTGCCTCATCGTATGTCGGTGCATCCACATCACGAATCACACCCAAGGCTATCGGGAAATCCGGGCCTTCCATCAGCGCGAGTTTCAATTGCAGGGTATGGTCTTCACAATGGGCATCGTGCACTAAGATGTCTTTTTCCGTGATACCGTTCTCACCTAATTTCACCACCTTCAATCCGAAGCCTTCCTGCATCAGGCCAAATTCCTTGTTCGGACCGAAAAGCATAGGCTTACCGTGTTCCAGATAAATTGCATTGCGTTCACGGTCTTCCTTTTTGGCCACAGCATTGTGCGTACCGTCATTGAAGATGACACAGTTCTGCAACACTTCCACCACCGATGTTCCTTTATGACGGGCAGCTGCTTTCAGCACTTCCACAGAAGGACCGCCATCTACTGCCGCACAACGGGCAAAGAAACGGCCGCGAGCTCCGAAGCACAATTCTGCCGGACGGAAAGGATCTTCCACCGTACCGTAGGGAGAAGATTTACTTACAAACCCACGGGCTGAAGTCGGAGAATACTGTCCCTTGGTCAATCCATAAATACGGTTATTCAACAATACGATGTTAATATCTACATTACGACGGATAGCATGGATGAAATGGTTACCACCAATGGCCAAGCCATCACCGTCACCGGAAATCTGCCAGATAGTAAGATTCGGATTAGCCACCTTGGCTCCCGTAGCAATAGCAGCCGCACGCCCGTGGATGGTGTGCATGCCATACGTATTCATGTAATAAGGCAAACGCGAAGAACATCCGATACCGGAAATCACCGCAATTTCATGGGGAGGTACTCCCAGTTCGGCCAAAGCCTTGTGAAAAGAATTCAGGAAAGCGTGGTCGCCGCAGCCCGGACACCAGCGAGGCTGTCCGGATTTGTAATCTGCTGCCGTATATTTTGTTTCACTCATTGTTATTCCTCCAGAATATTTATTGATGAATCATTAAAAAAGTTGACTGAAAGCCTCTACCAGCTCTTTCACTACGAACGGCTGGCCTTTTACCTGATTGAACTGATGCAGGTGAATACCTTCCACTTTCATGCGGAGATAGCCTGCCAGCTGTCCCATATTTTGTTCGGCCACCACGATGGTCTTGTATTTCCGTAATACTTCGGCTGTATTTTTCGGCAGCGGGTTGATGACACGGAAATGTGCCAGTGCCGTTTTCTTGCCCATGGCGTTCAACTGATCCATGGCAGAATGCAAGTGTCCGTAAGTACCTCCAAAGCCTACAATCAGCAAATCGGCATCCGGATTGCCTTCCACTGTAAGCGGTGGCAGTGAATCGGCAATTTTTTCTACCTTTTCGGCACGCAACTTCGTCATCAGGAAGTGGTTTTCCGGTTCTGTAGAAATGGATCCGGTCTCGTTGCTCTTTTCCAATCCTCCGATACGGTGCATAAAGCCCGGGGTACCCGGTGTAGCCCAGTAACGTACACCTGTCTGCGGGTCACGCTGGAACGGTGTCCACGAATCGGCCATTTCCGGTTTCACGTAAGGCGGACAGATGGATGGATAAGTATTCAAATCGGGCAGACGCCATGCGGCAGAACCGTTGGCAATATAGGCATCGGTCAACAAAACAACCGGAGTCATGTGTTCCAGGGCAATCTTGCAGGCCAGATAAGCCGCATCAAAACAATCGGTCGGTGAAGAAGCGGCTACCACAGGCATCGGGCTTTCTCCATTACGTCCGAAAAGTACCTGAAGCAAGTCGGTCTGTTCTGACTTGGTCGGCAGTCCGGTAGAAGGACCTCCACGCTGTACGTCTACAATCACCAGCGGAAGTTCCGTAATCACCGCCAAGTTCATGGCCTCACTCTTCAAACAGATACCCGGTCCGGAAGTGGTCGTTACAGCCAGTGCACCGGCAAACGAAGCTCCTACAGCAGAAGCACATCCGGCAATCTCATCTTCACACTGCACTGTCTTTACACCCAGCGATTTATGTTTGGCCAACTCGTGCAAAATATCCGTAGCCGGTGTAATAGGGTAAGAACCCAGATACAATTGCAGGCCTGCTTTCTCAGCAGCTGCCATCAGACCGTATGCAGTCGCTTTATTACCGTTAATATCCATGTATTTTCCCGGCTCTTTCTGTGCCTTGCTCGGCACGGTATAGCTCATCGATACAGAAGCATGGGTGTTTTCACCAAAGTGATAACCGTCGTAAAGTACCTTCACATTGGCTTCGGCAATTTCCGGTTTCTTGGCAAATTTCTCGCGTAGGATTTTTTCGCCCACCTTCACATCACGATGGAACAGCCAGCATACCAGCCCCAAAGCAAACATGTTCTTTGTTCGCAAGATAGACTTGTTGTCCAGCCCGCTGTCTTTCAGGCTTTCCTTACACATGGTAGTGATAGCTGCCGACACGACTTCATTCTTGATACCCAGTTCCGAGAAAGGATTTTCCAACGTAAACTTGGCCTTTTCCAGGTCACGTTTGGTAAATGAATCGGAATCGATGATAATTACCGCCTGCGGTTTACAAAATTTATACTGTGTTTTCAAGGCTGCCGGATTCATGGCTACCAGCACATCGCATTTATCGCCCGGGGTATACACCTTTCCGGCACCAATATGCACCTGAAAGCCAGACACACCAGTCAATGAACCTTGCGGGGCGCGAATATCCGCCGGGTAATCCGGGAATGTACTGATATCGTTTCCTTCGGTTGCCGAAATATTGGAGAACATATTACCGGCCAGCTGCATTCCGTCACCGGAATCACCCGAGAAACGGACTACTACCTCGTCCAGTTCCTTGACAATCATTTCTTCTGCCATATCGTATTTATTTAAAGTTCACAAAATCAATTTTGGCAAAATTGGGGAAGTTCCGTAAAAAAACAAAATAAATCGGGAGATATTTTCTGCAACCTCTCAAAAAACGCAAGTGCATTTGATATAAAACGCAAGTGCGTTTCACTTCAAACGCAAGGACGTTTGATCTTAAACGCAAGTGCGTTTTGGATAGAACGCAAGTGCGTTTTTTCACGCTCGTCAATGTGCAGACCTTCACAATGGATTGACATTATATAACAAGTTAAATATCAACCAATTACAAACCAATAATAAATTTTGCAGCAGACTATTGAATCAAGCCCTCGACACTACCTTATTATATTGTACTATAAAAATCCCTTCAAAAGCTACCTAAAATAAATTTAAAATCAAATTTAAGACCATAATCACCACTCTGTAAAAAAGAAAATTACCCTCTTGTATTTTTGCTTTTTCAGGCAAAAAGAATAACTTTGTTTATTAATCAAAAAACGACTTATAATGAAAGAATTTCTTCGGAGCACCCTGGCTACCATTACAGGCGTGCTGATTTGCGGATTCATTTTTATCATCCTAGGTATCGGCATACTGGCCGGAATTATGGCCTCTTCTGAAAGCGAAACCTTAGTCATGCCCAACTCTGTTTTTACGCTTGAACTGAAAGGTACCGTTCAGGAGCGCTATCAGCCTAGTCCCGTAGACCAGTTCTTTGAAGACCGAATTTCCACATACGGACTGGAAGATATTCTGAGTTCTATCCAGAAAGCCAAGGAAAACGAACAGATTAAGGGTATCTACCTGCATACGGGATTATTAGCATGTTCTACGGCCTCTTTACAGGCTATTCACCGTGCACTGACTGATTTCAAACAAAGCGGCAAGTTCCTGATTGCCTATGCCGACATGTACACACAGGGCGGTTATTACCTGGCCAGTGTAGCCGACAAGGTAATTGTAAATCCTGCAGGAAACCTCTCCTGGCACGGACTATCCAGCGAGACCATGTTTTTGAAAGATTTCCTGGCCAAAATCGGAGTTAAAATGCAGATATTCCGTGTGGGTACCTACAAATCGGCCGTTGAACCGATGACCAATACCGAAATGAGTCCGGCCAACCGTGAACAAACACAGGCCTTTCTGGAATCTATGTGGAAGAACATCGTGGACGATGTAGCCGCTTCCAGAAATATTTCTGTCGATTCCTTGAATTCATTAGCCGATAGGCACATGGACCTGCGTCCAGCCGAAGAATACGTGCGCTGCGGACTGGCCGACACACTGATGTACAAAGACGAAGTGCTCAGCTACCTGAAATCACTCGCCGGACTGACCGAAGAAGATAACCTCCATACCCTGAGTCTGGATGAAATGACTCGTGTAAAATCGGCCACTCCGAAAAGCAAAACAAGAGATGTGATAGCTGTTTATTATGCTTACGGAGAAATTGACAACGTTTCTTCGTATGACGAAGGTATCAACTCCGAGAAAGTAACGAAGGACTTGCGCGATTTGCGTAAGGACAAGAACGTGAAGGCAGTTGTGCTCCGCGTGAACTCTCCGGGAGGAAGTGCCTACGGTTCGGAACAGATTTGGCGCGAAGTGAGCTTGCTGAAAGCTGAAAAACCGGTCGTCGTATCCATGGGTGACTATGCTGCTTCCGGCGGTTACTACATTTCTTGCGCTGCCAATAAAATCGTAGCTGAACCGACTACCCTAACCGGTTCTATCGGCATCTTCGGTATGATACCCGACGCTTCTGAATTACTGACCGACAAACTGGGACTTCATTTTGATGGAGTCAAGACACATAAGATGGCCGACATGGGCAGCATGGGGCGTCCGTTTAATGCAGAAGAATCAGCTCTGATGCAGCAGATGATAAATCAGGGATATGCCTTGTTCACCAAACGCTGTGCCGAAGGACGAAATATTCCGTTAGAGGAGCTCTGCAAGATTGCGGAAGGCCGCGTATGGACCGGAAGCATGGCTAAGGAGCTGAAACTGGTAGACGAACTGGGAGGAGTGGATACTGCCATCCAGCTGGCTGCCGAACTGGGAAAAGTAAAAGACTATAAGCTGAAAAGCTACCCGACTAAGCAGGATTTCCTGACAGAACTGCTGAATACCCGCGCCGACCGTTACATTCACAGCCAGCTGCAGGAAACATTCGGTGAATATTATCAAGGGTTTGAATGGTTGCGCCACGTGGAACAATCTGACCGCCTGCAAGCCCGTTTGCCGTTCAACATGCGTATCCAATAAGCAGGAGGCGCGTTCATGAGCGGAAAATGCAAGATATATTGGGGGCTATGGCCCTTCAGTGTCCTCTACGGCGTCGGTGTGAGGGTACGGAATCTTTTGTTCGACGTGGGCTGGCTCCATGAAGAAAGCTTCCCCTTACCCGTCATCTGCATCGGCAACCTGACCGTAGGCGGTACTGGGAAAACCCCTCACACGGAATACCTCATCCGGCTGTTGCAGGACTCGTTCCGGCTGGCCGTACTGAGCCGTGGCTACAAGCGAAAATCAAAAGGTTTCGTGCTGGCTTCTTCTACTTCTCAAATGGAAGACATCGGTGACGAGCCTTACCAGATGGCCCGCAAGTTTCCCAGTATTCACGTGGCCGTAGATGGAGACCGTTGCCGGGGTATCCGCCAACTTACCTCTCCGCAAGGAGCGCCTGATACGGAAGTCATCCTGTTGGACGATGCCTTTCAACACCGCTACGTACGACCGGGACTGCGCATCCTGCTAATGGATTACCATCGCCCCGTAGAATGCGACCAACTTCTCCCTGCCGGACGCCTTCGGGAACCAGCCAGCGGAAAGAAACGGGCCGATTTGCTCATCGTCACGAAATGTCCGCCTAATCTCAGCCTGGAGGAATGCGAACGTATCCGACAACGCATACAGCCACTTCCGCATCAAGAAGTGTTTTTCACTACCCTGGCCTACGGAAAGCTGTATCCCCTATTTATGGATACTCCTGCCCAACCGCTGGATGCATTAAAAGATAAAGAAGTGCTGCTGGTCACCGGCATTGCCTCACCGGCACCGCTAATGGAGGAAGTCGGCCGACACGCCGCCCGTATCACTCCGCTGCTCTTCGGCGACCATCACAATTTTGACGGTGCCGACATGCAACAGATTGCACAGCAGTTCCACCAGCTGCCGGGAACCCGCCGCCTCATCCTGACCACCGAGAAGGATGCCTCACGGCTTATCGGTCATCCGCAACTCAGCGAAGAACTGAAACCCTATATTTACGTGCTCCCTATAGAAGTGGAGTTTCTGCACAAAGGAGAACTAGTATTTAACCCTAAAATCATTGAGTATGTTAGAAAAAATTCAAGAAACAGCTGCCTTTCTGAAGGCTAAAATGCACACTCACCCCGAAACAGCCATCATCCTGGGTACAGGATTGGGCAGTCTGGTGCACGAAATCACCGACAAGTATGAAATCAACTATTCGGAAATCCCGAATTTCCCGGTTTCAACCGTCGAAGGACACAGCGGGAAACTGATTTTCGGGAAACTGGGCAGCAAGGACATCATGGCCATGCAGGGACGTTTTCATTTTTATGAAGGCTATTCCATGAAGGAAGTGACTTTCCCTGTACGCGTGATGCGTGAACTGGGCATCAAGACCCTCTTCGTATCGAATGCTGCAGGAGGTACCAACCCTGACTTTGAAATCGGTGACCTGATGATTATTACTGACCACATCAATCTCTTCCCGGAACATCCGCTTCGTGGAAAGAACATCGAATACGGACCACGCTTCCCGGATATGAGTGAAGCTTACTCTAAAGGACTGATTGCAAAAGCACTGGAAATTGCACAGGAAAAAGGTATCAAAGTGCAACAAGGCGTGTACATCGGTACACAGGGTCCTACATTCGAGACTCCGTCGGAATATAAGATGTTCCACATTCTGGGTGCTGATGCCGTAGGTATGTCAACCGTACCGGAAGTAATTGTGGCTAACCATTGCGGCATCAAAGTATTCGGTGTATCAGTCATCACCGACCTGGGCGTGGAAGGCAAGATTGTGGAAGTATCACACGAAGAAGTACAGAAGGCTGCCGATGAAGCACAGCCTCGCATGACGACCATTATGAGAGAACTTATCAACAGAGCGTAAAATACTATGCACGAAGGAAACAGAACAGAAATTTCAACACTGGGTGAATTTGGGCTTATCAAGCACCTCACCCAAGATATTAAATTACAGAACCCGGAAACGAAATACGGTGTGGGCGACGATGCGGCTGTACTGGAATTTCCCGGCAAGCAAGTACTGGTCACCACCGACCTGCTGATGGAAGGTGTACACTTTGACCTAGTATATACCCCGCTGAAGCACTTAGGATACAAATCGGCCATGGTGAACTTCTCCGATATCTACGCCATGAACGGTACTCCAAAGCAGATTACCGTATCACTGGCTGTATCCAAACGCTTTTGCATCGAAGACCTGGAAGATTTCTACGACGGACTGAAACTGGCTTGCGCACAGCATCAGGTAGACCTCGTAGGAGGTGACACCACTTCTTCCGTTACAGGGCTGGCCATTTCCATCACCTGTATTGGAGAAGCCGATAAAGACAAGGTAGTGTACCGCAACGGTGCCAAGGAAACCGACCTCATCTGCGTATCAGGCGATTTGGGAGCTGCTTACATGGGGCTTCAATTGATGGAACGGGAAAAAGCCGTGTTCCAGGGCGAAAAGGACGTACAGCCAGACTTTGCCGGAAAAGAATACTTGCTGGAACGTTTCCTGAAACCGGAAGCCCGCAAGGATATTGTAGAAAGCCTGGCTAAAGCCGGCATCAAGCCTACCGCCATGATGGACATCTCCGACGGACTGTCATCTGAGCTGATGCACATCTGTTCGCAAAGCCATGCCGGCTGTCGCGTGTACGAAGAACGCATTCCGATTGACTATCAGACAGCCGTAATGGCCGAAGAATTCAACATGAACCTGAGCACTTGTGCACTGAACGGCGGTGAAGATTACGAACTACTCTTCACGGTACCGTTGACCGCGCACGAAATCGTTTCTCAGATGAAAGACGTGAAAGTCATCGGTCACATCACCAAACCCGAACTAGGATGCGCCCTTGTGACTCGTGACGGAAATGAACTTGAGTTGAAAGCACAAGGCTGGAATCCCTTGAAAGGATAAAGCCTCCTATAACTTAGAATGAAAGACCTTCCTTTTTGGTTCTTCCCACTCATCCTGGGCCGAAAAGGAAGGCTTTTTAACGCAGAACATGAAAATCTAAGGAAAGCAAAGCGGCTAAAAAGTCTAAGCCAAATTTAAGCGTCTCTAAAATATGGCAGAAAAATTCAGATTCAAGAGAAAGGAAAGAGGAATGAGATTCAAAATAAATTTCAAAAATAAGATTGAAACCTAAAAATAAAAAATCTCCTGCTTTAGCCTTTGTTTACGTCACTTATAGAACTACAAGCAGAAGATTTTTATGTTAAACTTATAGATTATAATAAACAATACTTCGGTAAATTTTTACCGAAGTATTGTAGTTATACAAATTTATTTAAAAAGCCATGAATTTAAAAGCAAGAAAATTGTGGACCTCTATTGGATTATTGATTTTATGTCTTTCTGCATCAGCGGGAACAAGCAAGCAAAATGATGAATCCCTATTGAAACCTCGTATTGTCGTCTTGACAGATATTGCTCCGGCTGATGTTGAGCCTGATGATATGGAATCCATGGTCCGTTTGTTGGCTCATGCAGATATGTTTGAGATAGAAGGACTGGTCGCTACAGGCGGATGGAATATCTGTGGCGGTACCTATCCCGAAAGTTGGATGGACAGTTTGTTGACGGTCATCGACGCTTATGAAAAAGATTTGCCTAATCTGATGAAGCGGTCGGAGCAGGAAGGTTTTTTACCGGAAAGGCAGGAGAACGGAAAGCAGGAATTGGGCTATTGGCCCACTGCCGGTTATCTGCGCAGTCGGACGGTGTTGGGAAGCAGAGGGCTGGGAATAGAACGGATTGGTGAAAACAATGATTCTCCGGGAAGTGACTTGATAATCAAGCTGGTTGATGAAGAGGACAGCCGTCCGTTATGGATTACGGTATGGGGCGGTGCCAACACATTGGCACAGGCTGTGTGGCGGGTTAGAAAGGAACGGAGCGAATCGGAGGTGCATAAGTTTCTGGATAAACTGTGTGTATATACGATTACAGATCAGGACGTATGTGGGGGGCCTCCTGTAGATTATGCGTTCAGTTCCCATCAATGGCTGCGTAAGACTTGCGGAAAGGAGTTGCGTTTCTTCTGGGATGAAAGTGCCTGGCTTGTGCAGAACACGCTTGGAAGTATGAATTGGAATGAATATGCCACCCATATACAGGGACATGGCCATTTAGGAAAGGTCTATCCGAAAAACAAATATGGAGTAGAAGGGGATACGCCTTCTTATCTGCATGTCTTTCCCAATGGGTTGAATAATCCTGCTGTGGGCAATCAGGTGGGTTGGGGCGGCTATTTCCGTTGGGCGCTTTCGCCTGACAGCCTGACGGAGTGTTACACCAATGCAGCTCCGGATGTTAAAGCTGTATCCGAGAAATACGAGAAATATTTTTATCCGGCCATATTTGCCGATTTTGCAGCCCGGATGGATTGGGCAGCTTGTGGCGAAGGAAATCATAATCCGTCTGTCTATGTAAATGGCAAAAAGGGTTTGGATCCTATCATCATTACTTCGAAAGTGGGACGAAGAATATGGCTGGACGCATCTGAATCAATTGATGTGGATAATGACTCATTAGCATATCATTGGTGGATATTGCCAGAAGCTGGTACCTATACAGGCCATATAGAGATTATGCAAACTGATAAGCCTGTCGCATTCTTTGATATACCACAAGATGCAGCAGGCAAGGAATTACATATAATTTGTGAAGTAATGGACAATGGTTCTCCTGCACTGACTGGATATAGAAGGGTGATTATACGCCCGGTTGATTAATTTGTGCGATTGCATATAGCAAGTTACTCCCATTTTAAAGACTGAAAAAACTTCATTGGCTTTGGAAAAAAGATAGTTACACTTACTATTCGTCTTGATATGCTGAAATCCTTTAATAACAGAAAACATGAATGACAAACTTAGTCTAGCAAGTTCAAGTTGTATATAGATACTTAATGAGACCAAATTTGTTTACGAATAAATCGTAAGTAAGTTTATAGCCAATTGGATTGAAAGGCCTGCTTTCTCGCTTTCAGTCCAATTTCGGTTATCGGACAAGATTTCAATAGAAGAAACAATGATTAGGCAATGAGGGAAAATGTATATTTACAAATATTGCAATCCGATAAAAACGATTAAATATAAAAATGTAGCGTTCGACCATTGTGTTTTCAGTGATCGAGTCTTATTCCAAGCCCCGTCAAAAGATGGATAGTTAATAATCTTCTTCCTGATCTACATTCAATAGTGCCTTCCAATCCTTTTCCGGGATGGTTGAACATACTGTAGAAATCCACATAATATATAAGTGTAATCCACATCGTGGTGACAAGTACGGAGAAACTCTAAGAACGTGTCAGTCCTTTTTCATTACCATCAGAAGCAGATTGGCTATAAGCGCACCCAAATCTGTATCTTGATGGCATTTGCACTTTCCCCATAGAAGTATTTCAACGGGAAGTTTTGTTTTATCTGTTTGAACGGCAGTTCAATTTCCCAGCGTTTACGGTAAATCTCTATAATCTCGTTCGAGTCTGACTCCATATCGTTTGTAAGCAATGCTATCAGTTTGTTCTTTTTGCATCGGCATAAGTGATGATAAGGGCATGATGAACGAGCAATCCACTTCCCTTCAGAACTTTTGAGAATGTGATATATTATATGCGCACTTCCATAAGGCCGTCTGTGTTCTTGTACATACAGTCCTCTATAATGCTGTATCTCAGTTTTTTTCTTCATTTTGTCACATACAATACTTCTCTTTATGTGAGAGTTTTCAGTTTCTCATAGTCAATATATGCACAATCCATGGCAACTATGTCTCCCTTGCCCAATGTTGACGGCCTTAACATAAAAGAATCGTTGGTGACTGCAGATATAAACTTAATATCTGAAGGGACTCTCGCATTGGCGTGTATGACCCGTGTGCACCTTTATGCCCCCTTTCTTTTTGCCAGTCTTGGGATGACGACCCACACCCTTGAACAACAGATTGGAGAATAGTGTGATAGTAGTGGAGTCAATAATCCGAAGACGTTTCATCCAGACTGCATCCCTATTTTTGCGTCTGTCCGCTAAAATGTATACAGTTGGATTATTTATTTAGCGACAGAAATCTAACGGAAATGAGCTGACCTCGCAAATGAAATCAGCCCTAATTTTATACTCCCACACAATTTTTATCGGACAGCAATAATTTACAAACTAAATATCACTATACAGTTTAATTGCGCATTATATTTTAACGTATTTTTTTGCTAAAATATTTGCAAGTTCCAAAAGTTTGCGTACCTTTGCAACCGCAATCGAGAAACATTGGTTGCAAACATAAAAATGCTGGTGCCATAGCTCAGTTGGTAGAGCAAAGGACTGAAAATCCTTGTGTCCCCGGTTCGATTCCTGGTGGCACCACTTAAAAGCCTGATTCTCAAAAGAATCAGGCTTTTTTATTTTATTCTTGCAGATAATAAGCCGCAAATTAGTTAATCTCTGTGATATTTTATTTGTTATTGGGCAATAATTCGTTAAAAATTCGCCACGCCTAAGCGGCTCTGGCAGTAAATAAAA
>ENA-UOJH01002344-UOJH01002344.1-human-gut-metagenome-genome-assembly--contig:-C148-NODE-2344-length-12076-cov-3.890026_pt1 | contig 12076 bp, 10 predicted proteins | sample MGYA00242345_ERZ723892 | MGnify/ENA metagenome assembly ERZ723892 | reverse complement strand
GGGAAGATATGGAATTGAAATATGAACTCTGGAAAGAGAGTATATTTCAAGAAAAAGTTATATGTGAATGTAGGAAGCGTCTGTCGGGATATCGGCGGGCGGTTTTTTGTTTCATAGTAGAATTAAATATATCATTTGTGAAATTACAGTATTATACATAATTTCTATACACAAAAGAGGTATTTGTTTATGTTATGAGCACAGGCTTACAACACTTATTAATAAGAATTAATATAAGGTACTTTTAACGAAAAATTCACGGAAAATCACGCTTACAACGTGAAAAACACGGTTGTATTTAGGAAATAAACTTGTTATAATGAGTGGCTGAAATGGAAAATGTAAAACAAAAAAGAAAAAAGTTGGGAGGTTACGAAGGTGAAAAGATTGAGTGCGTTTTGCGCGAGCCTGGGATTATTTTTGATGGCAAATCCGATGACGGCTCTGGCAGCAGAACAGGAAGGCGGTGCATCGGCATCCTCTGTGCCGCTTTGGATGTGTATTCCATTTGCGGGACTGCTTCTCTGTATTGCGATTCTGCAGCTTGTGAAGGCAGAATGGTGGGAAGAGCACCAGCCTCATGCGGTTGCTCTTTGGTCAATTCTTTTTATCATTCCGTTTGCGATGCGTTACAGTGCGGGGACAGCACTGGAAACGGTTCTGGAATGCCTGGTCAATGACTATTTGACCTTTATTATTTTGTTATTTGGACTTTTCTGCGTTGCCGGTAATATCACGATGTCCGGTGACCTGGCAGGTTCTCCGCGTGTCAATGTGGGATTACTGGCACTGGGAACCCTGCTTTCAAGCTGGATCGGTACGACCGGTGCCAGTATGCTGATGATTCGTCCGGTTGTCAAGATGAATGCATGGAGAAAGAAGAAACGTCATATCATTATCTTCTTTATTTTCCTTGTATCCAACATCGGCGGATGTCTGACCCCGATCGGTGACCCGCCTCTGCTGATGGGCTTCATGCGCGGCGTACCGTTCTTTTGGAGCTTACATCTGGCGCCGATCTTATTCTTCAATATGCTGGTGCTGCTGACAATCTTCTATTTTATTGATAAGAGGGCATATCGTCAGGATATCGCGAGCGGTCTGAAACCGGATATCAGCAAACCGGGTACCGAAGTGAAGCTGCGCGGCGCGCACAACCTGATTTTCCTGGTTATGATCGTGGCAGCCGTTATTTTAAGCGGTACCTTACCGTCCATGCCGCAGTTCCAGGATGCAGCCGGAAAGGTGCTTGGCATCCACCTGTTTGGAGAGGTAGAATTAAGCTATCCGGCCATCATTGAGATTGTGATCATTCTGGTGGCGGCCTTCCTGTCCTTCAAGACCACGAAGGTTGAGATCCGCCGTGAGAACCACTTTACCTGGGGCGCGATTCAGGAGGTTGCAGTTCTGTTTATCGGTATTTTCATCACGATGCAGCCAGCCCTGATGATTCTGAAAGCAAATGGCGCGAACCTGGGCATCTCCGAGCCATTTGAAATGTTCTGGGCGACCGGTCTGCTGTCCAGCTTCCTGGATAACACGCCGACCTATCTGGTATTTTTAACAACGGCAGGTGCGCTTGGATTTACGGAGGGCATGGTGACGACGTTAGGAACGGTTCCGATCAAGATGCTGATGGCGATCTCCTGTGGTGCGGTATTTATGGGTGCGAACACCTACATCGGAAATGCACCGAACTTCATGGTTAAGTCGATTGCGGATGAAAACGGTGTGCGTATGCCGTCCTTCTTCGGATATCTGCTCTGGTCGCTCGGTATTCTGGTTCCGGTCTTTGCACTTGATATGCTGTTATTCTTTTTATAGGGGGTGAGTGACGATGAGCAACAATCAGGAACATACCAATACAGATAATATGGAAAATCAGACGCAGCAGGCGCTTGAAAAGGACAGCGCCCAGTATGCGAATGAAGTAACGGGTGCGGAAAATGCAGCCGAAAAGGATTCAGCAGGGAAGAAGCCGGGCAGCACGGTGCCTGGAAGAGATGAAAAACGAATCCGTGAACTGGCGGAGAGTATTTACGATCTGGATGCGGAGGTTTATGCACAGTTAGGTTCTTCTCTGGGACGTGTTTTCAACCGTGACCGGAAGCGCTGCGTGGATGAGCTGACTCATCTGATGCTGACACGCCCGCAGGGTAACCTGGTTCGAAGTGAGATTGCCCTGATCGGAAATATGGCGCGTACCATCGAGAATAAGGAAGAGCGGAAGCTCGTCATGACCGAGTACAACCGGATTCTGACCGAAGTCATGAGTCTGCCGACCAGTTTCGCGAGCGGCGACGTTATCAACGCAGAGCTGGCGAAGCTGAATACATTTAACCTGAAAAACCGTTTCTCCGAAAATGACCACCTGATCGTATGTATCAGCTGGACCTACGGAAGCGGCGGTGTAAATATCGGATTTAAGCTGGCAGATAAGCTGAAAATCAATTTCTACGACGCGGAGATCTTTGAAGCGGTTCTGAAACGTCTCGAGGCTCAGAAGGATTCTATACAGGATTCTGTCAGCTACGGAATCAAGCCGGGAATCAAGAAAGAGCCGGCGCACGATCAGGATGCCAATGTAAACCCGAGTGAGGCATTCATCCCGGAGCGCCATCTGACCCTGCGCCAGCGCATGCGCGAGTTCAGCCGTTTCCACGGACTGCCGAAGCGTGATGCGGTCTTCTTCCACGAGAGCGACCTTCTGGTTGACATGGCGAAGCAGGAAGATTTTGTTATTCAGGGACGATCCGGAGATGCCATCATGGCAAATAACAACATCCCGCATATCAGTATCTACATCACGGCGCCGTTTGAGCAGCGTATCAAACGTGCGATGGAGATTGACAGCTCCCTGACGGTTAAGCAGGCACGCCATATGTTAAAGCATCTGGATCATGTCCACAGCCAGTACTATCATTACTATACAAACCGAAACTGGGGACATTCCAACAACTATGATCTCTGTATCAACAGTGCCAGCTACGGTATCGATGGAACCGTGGATTTCATCTATCGGATGATCACGGCGCGGGAAGAGGATAAATAAGAGAACGGCTGAAGATGATGGGAGTCAGCGAAAGACAACAGACGCTGCTCCCAGATTCTTCGGTCGTTTTTTAACATTTATAGTTTACTGCCAATAGGATGTATAACTAAAAAGATTCAGAATTTTTGCGGCGGAATACTTGCAAATTTGAGGGAAAGCCAGTATACTAGGTACCATATCACAGGGAAGTCCTTCGAAAGCGGGAGATTGGAAGAGGCATCCTTCTCGAAAGGAGAAATAAATTATGGAAGAAAGAATTATGCGCCGCGTAGCGGATTCAGCTGTTATCCAGACACAGCTTGTATTAAATAGTCACTTAAATGGTGCTGGTCGTTTGTTTGGCGGTCAGCTGATGGAATGGATCGACATTGTAGCGACCGTTGTTGCGCGCCGCCACGCGCACTGCAATCCGACAACTGCATCGGTTGATAACCTGCAGTTCAAAGAGGCAGTCCACCTGAACAATACCCTGATTATCGAGGGTAAGCTGACTTATGTCGGCAGAACCTCCATGGAAGTGCGCGTCGATACATTCGTAGAGTCTTTAAGCGGCGCGCGTAAACTGGTTAATACCGCTTATGTGGTTATGGTAGCGCTGGATGAAAACGAGCATCCGATGGAAGTTCCGGGACTGCTTGTTGAGACCGATGAGGAGAAGGCAGAGTGGGAAGCTGGCATGAAGAGAAACGACTTGCGGAAACACCGCCGTGCGGAGAACTACTAATCGGCAGTGTTTTTGTTTGGGAAAGGGAATTTGCATAAACCGGAAACAGATGTAATAAGATGTAAAAAACGTTCTCAGGGGAACTCCCATGAAGGAATATATCGAGGAACGGGCGGTTGCGATCGCTAATTACATCATAGACTACAATGCGACAGTGCGACAGGCGGCCCGGAAATTTGGGATCAGTAAATCTACCGTGCATAAAGATGTGGCCGAGCGCCTTTCCCATATCAATCCGCCGCTTGCATCCCGGGCGCGTGTGGTACTGGACATCAACAAAGCGGAACGCCATATCCGGGGCGGGATGGCGACGAAAGAAAAATATGAGCATGAGCACCAGCTGCGCGCGTGCAGCCGGGACGAGGAATAGAAAAGCTGGTAAAATTGGAGCTGAAAGCAGAAAAAGGGGCATTCCGCCTGGACGGGCGGAGTGCCATTTTTTCTGCTTCATTGCAAACTATTTCAAAATATGCTATAGTAGCTTCGATCCATAAAGCTATATGTCAGCCAGATTCAGGCATATGGCAGCGTAGGAGGAACGGGAAAATTCTGAATTGAAAGATAAAAAACAAAGAGGAAGAATGGATAGATGGAACCAAGACAGGCAATCCTGGTAGTCAGCTTCGGGACAAGCTACAATGACAGCCGAGAAAAGACGATCGGAGCGGTTGAGCGTGCAGTGGCGGAGGCATTTCCGGCATATGAGGTGCGCCGGGCATTTACCAGCCAGAGGATCATTGATAAATTGAAAAAGCGGGATCAACGGTCGATCGACAATTTGAAGGAGGCACTTGACCGGGCAGCAGCCGATGGGATTAAAAGTCTGATTGTGCAGCCGACCCATCTGATGGATGGATTTGAATACATGGATGTAAAAGCGGAAGTGGAAGCGAATCAGGGGCGTTTTGAACGGCTGGCGCTGGGAGCACCGCTTCTTGCCAGTGAAGCGGATCTGGATGCGGTAATCCGGGCGATGGCAGGAGAACTGGGCGGATATGACGATGGAAAAACGGCACTCTGTCTGATGGGGCATGGGACGGACGCGGCTTCCAATCAGGTGTATCAGAAGATGCAGGATAGGATGATCGCGGGCGGCTATGCAAATTATTACATCGGAACCGTGGAAGCGCAGCCGGATTTACAGGCGGTGATCGAGAAATTGGGCGCGCAGAAACACTATCAGAGGGCAGTGCTGCAGCCGCTCATGGTGGTTGCAGGCGACCATGCGAATCAGGATATGGCAGGTGAAGAGGAGGATTCCTGGAAGAGCCGCCTAGAACGCGCCGGATACCAGGTGGAATGCCGCATCCGGGGACTGGGAGAGGTTGAGGCGATCCGGAAGCTGTATGTGGCGCACGTGAGAGAGGCAGAGTGGGAAAAATGAAGAAAATAGGATGGATAACGGGAAAGAAAAAGTTACTTAGGCTGGCAGGGCTGTCGCTTATGGGGGTGCTGCTCTTGAGTGGCTGCGGAAATACGGGAAAGAGTGCGGTGGCGGCAGCGTCGTCTACATCTGCCAGTGAGACATCCAATGAGGCGGGTAAAGGTTCGAAAGTGTCCCAGCCGGCAGAAAACGTGGATGCACAGGTGGCGGAGGCATCACTTCCACAGCCGGGTGAGGCGATCAGTGCGTCCCTGACCTGGAAATCGCGGATGGAGCTTGCCTATGCGACCCAGTTTGCGGTCGATACCTATGAGGATGCGGACGGGATGCAGTACGAAGCAGTTTCGGTTGCGGATGGAAGCCGTTTTCTTCTGATTCCAGAGGGCGGAAAGGTGCCGGAAGATCTTCCAGATTCGATCCAGGTGCTTAAGCGCCCGGTCAAACAGATTTATCTGGTAGCGACCGCGACCATGGATATGTTTCGGATGCTGGGAGTGCTCCCGGATATCCGGTTTTCGGGAACCGATGCGTCGGGCTGGTACATCCCGGAGGCAAAGGAGGCGATGGAGAATGGGTCAATTCTCTACGCAGGCAAGTACAGCGAACCGGATTATGAGCGGATCGTCTCGGAGGGCTGCGGTCTGGCAATAGAAAATACGATGATTCTCCATTCGCCGGAGGTAAAAGAAAAGCTGGAAAGCTTCGGAATCCCGGTGCTTGTGGATCATTCCAGCTACGAAGCACATCCGCTGGGGCGGACGGAATGGATCCGCCTGTATGGAGTGCTGACCGGAAAAGAAAAAGAGGCGGAAGCGGCATTTGCAAAGCAGGAAGCGGCGTTGCAGCGTGTTACAGAAGAAGGTTCGGATGCGGAGAACGCAGGCGGGAGCGTAAAAACAGAACAGACGGCACAGGCGGAAAAGCCGTCGGCGGCATTTTTCTATATTACGAACCAGGGCAGCGTGAACGTGCGCCGTTCATCTGATTATATACCGAAAATGATAGAATTAGCGGGCGGCAGATACATATTCGGGCATCTGGGGGATGACGGAAAGCGGTCTTCGACCGTCAATATGCAGATGGAAGAATTTTATGCAGCCGCGAAAGAATCCGATTATCTGATTTATAACAGTACAATCGACGGGGAGATTCACTCAATTTCGGAGCTTTTGGCAAAAGCGCCGGTTCTCAAGGATTTCAAGGCGGTACAGGCGGGAAATGTCTGGTGCACGACGAAGAATCTCTATCAGGAATCCATGTCGGTTGGAGCAATGCTGGAAGATATCCATGCGATTTTCAGCGGAAGCCAGGAAGATGGGACATATCTGTATAAATTGCAGTCGTGAGGAAGGAAAGTGTAATAAAGATAGATAGGAGAAACGATGCGTTCAGTATCAGTAGCAAACAGACAAAAACAGGAAAAAGGACAAAGAAACCTGGCGCAGGCAGGCAGACAGGTGCGGATCGCAGGCGCATTTCTGCTTCTGATTATGCTGCTGCTCCTGTCGCTTATCTGGAGTATCTGTTCAGGCAGTGTATCGGTTCCGATCATGGAATTTTTACAGGAACTGCGGGAGCCTAAGCTGCGTGGAATGGCGTGGACGATCATCTGGGAGATCCGTCTGCCGCGCGCGCTGGCGGCGCTGATCCTTGGCGGGGCGCTGGCACTGTCAGGGTATCTGTTACAGACCTTTTTCCACAATCCGATCGCGGGTCCCTTTGTGCTGGGAATTTCTTCCGGTTCAAAACTTTTGGTGGCACTTGTGATGGTCGGATTTCTGGAATGGAATATTACGATCAATTCGGGGATGCTGGTGGCAGCGGCATTTGCCGGAGCGCTTCTCTCTATGCTGTTTGTGCTCCTGGTCGCGCGGAAAATGGAACAGATGGCAATGCTGATCGTCGGGGGCGTGATGATCGGCTATATTTGCTCGGCAATCACGGATTTTGTTGTGACCTTCGCCAGCGATGCGGATATTGTCAACCTGCATAACTGGTCGCGCGGAAGTTTTTCTGGTATGACCTGGGAAAATGTGGCAGTCATGGTGGGCGTGACCTTTGTCTCAGCGGCAGCGGTGTTTCTGTTATCCAAACCGATCGGCGCATACCAGATGGGGGAGACGTATGCGAAAAGTATGGGAGTCAATGTCGCACATCTGCGTTTCTTTATGGTGATTTTGTCCAGCATCTTATCTGGCTGCGTAGCGGCATTTGCCGGTCCGGTTTCCTTTGTTGGAATCGCGGTTCCGCATCTGATCCGCTGGCTGTTTGCCGATACAAGACCGCTGGTGCTGATTCCGGGCTGTTTCCTGGGCGGAAGCGTGTTCTGCCTGTTCAGCGACTGGCTGGCGCGGACGGTCTTTGCCCCGACGGAATTGAGCATCAGCACGGTAACAGCTGTCTTCGGTGCGCCGGTCGTGATTTTTGTGATGATGCGGAAACATCGAAAGAGCACCTGAAGCATAGAGCAGCAGAGGAGAAAATACCATGAATCCAGAAACTGAGGAGAAGATCTACTTTTATACAGAGGACTTACAGGTTGGATACGGTGGAAAACAGATCTTAAATCCAGTCCGGATCGGGATAAAGAAGGGTGAGATCCTGACTTTAGTCGGACCGAATGGAGCCGGAAAATCGACCATTTTAAAGAGTGTCGCCGCGCAGCTTCCCCCTCTGGGAGGTGCGGTTTACCTGGACGGCGCGGACCTTCTGGGAATGAAGGGAACGGAGCGCGCACGGCGGATGGCGGTCATGTTTACGGAAAAGGTCCATGCAGAGTGGATGACCTGCCGGGATGTTGTGGCAGCCGGGCGTTATCCGTACACGGGGCGGTTTGGTGTCCTCTCGGAGGAGGACTGGAAGGCAGTTGACGAGGCGATGGAGGCAGTGCAGGTATCAGAGCTTCGGGAGCGGGACTTCCAGACGCTCAGCGACGGTCAGCGGCAGCGGGTGATGCTGGCGCGGGCGCTCTGTCAGGAGCCGGAACTGCTGCTTCTCGATGAGCCGACTTCCTATCTGGATATCCGTTATAAGCTGGAATTTATGTCGGTCTTGCAGGAGCTGGCGCGCCGCAAGAAGGTGGCAGTCATTTTATCCATTCATGAACTTGATCTGGCGGAGCGCGTCTCTGACTGGGTGCTGTGTGTCAGCCCGGGGCAGGAAAGTCAGTTTGGACGCCCGGAAGAGATGCTGACTCCGGAACATCTTTCCGAGCTTTTCCAGGTCGAGGAAGGGCGTTTCCGTCAGACAGGCGGCAGTATGGAGCTTCCACGTCCGGAGGGGGCACCAGAGGTGTTTGTGCTGGCAGGAGGAGGAAGCGGGCGCGCTGTCTTCTGGCAGCTTCAGAGAGCTGGAACCACGTTTGCGGCAGGGATCGTATCGGAAGCCGACTTAGATTATCCGGCGGCTTGTACATTGGCGTCCAGATTGATTGCAGTCCCCGCATTTGAAGAAATATCAGAGGAAAAGGAACAAGAAGCCAGAGAATGTCTGGATGCGTGCCAGTGCGTGATTGCGTGCCGCAGGCAGTATGGGGGCTGGGCGGCGGCGAACGACCGGCTGCTGGCGTATGCCAGGGAAAAAGGAAAAAAGATTGAATATCACAACCTTCCGCTTCATAAAATGCAGTAAATCAAAGCATTTTGCCGCGTGGCTGCGTGCAGGGGAGCGGGAGGTTTTTTATTTGATGAAAAGTAAGAAAAGCAGGAAAAAATGGCTTCTAAGCCTTATGGCTGTGATGGGAATCTTTCTGGCGGGGGTCTATGCGGTTGCATGCGGCGGTGAAAAACAGGCAGAAAAATTGCGGGATCTGGAATTTGCCGTCATAGGTCCCGATGAGACGCCGCAGGAGCTGGCGCAGATCATAGAAGAAAAGAAGAACGATTCCTTCCGTCTGACTTACACAAGCGGAAATGACCTCTACATAGCTGCCGGGTACGGCAAGCAGGAGACCGGCGGCTACAGCATTACGGTTCCGGAGTTGTACCTGACGGACAATTCGATCATCGTCAAGACCGAGTTAAAAGGACCGGAGAGAAGCGAGCCGACCGGGGAAGAGCCGTCGTATCCGTATATTGTGCTGCGGACGGAACTGCTGGAGGAACCAGTGGTATTCCAGTAGTTTCCTGTGAAACAAAAAAACAGGAACCGGCGAGAGTATCATCCGGTTCCTGTCTTTATGCAGTTTCTGCAGAACGATTTCCGCAGGATTTCCTATATGAGTATAAGACTGGTTTCCTGATTACAGGGAAAGAGCCTCTTTTACCTTGGAAATGATGTGAAGTCCGATGTCTCTGGAAGCATCTACGGACTGAGCACCGATGTGCGGGGAAACGATGAAGTTGTCGCACTCGAACAGCGGGCTTGCGAATGTATCATCACCTGTCAGACCGCTGCCAGCCAGCTCGTTCTCCATAACGTCTGCTGCGTAGCCGCCGATCTTGCCAGCTTTCAGAGCCTCGTACATGTCTTTCTCGTTTACGATACCACCACGGCTCATGTTCAGAACAACTGCATCATCCTTCATCTCAGCGATGGACTTAGCGTTGAACAGATCCTTTGTCTCTGGTGTCAGCGGTACGTGGATAGATACGAAATCAGCTACCTTTAACATCTCGTCTACGGACATGCCAGTTGCATGCTCTTTCTCGAAATCTTCCGGTTTCAGGAATGGATCGTAAGCAACGACAGTCATACCAAATGCACGACCAAGTTCGCCGACTCTCTTACCGATACGACCGAAGCCCATAACACCCAGAGTCTTGCCGCGAAGTTCACGACCTTCGAATTTATATTTGTTCCACTCGTGTTTTACTTTTACATCGTAGTTAGCTGTGAAAGTACCACGGGAGATATCTAACATCTTGGAAATGGTCAGCTCTGCAACTGCGTTAGCGTTTAAGCCCGGTGCGTTGAAGATCTGGATTCCTTTGGATTTTGCATAGTCCATATCAATGTGGTTCAGACCAACGGAGCAAACGCCGATAACCTTCAGGTTCTTAGCAGCGTCGATGATCTCCTGATCGATCTTCGGATCTACACGCATGATCAGAACGTCTACGTCACCGATTTCAGCTAATAACTGATCCTTGGTGGACGGCAGATTCTCTGCAGTTTTAACTTCCATGTATTTGCTGAGTTCTTCAGCAATACCAGCGTATACTTTGTCAATGATAAGACACTTCATAGTTTAATTTCCTCCGCTCTTATTTTGTAAAATGTACCTATATGCAAGTATACCTAAAATCTGCTGTCCAGTCAAGTCATTTTGCCGTACCAAAAAGAAACTCGTATTCGATTTTTTGTATAACACTTATAAGTAAATGCTGGATAAAAAGGTGTTTTTGTAGAAAATACCGCGAGGGCGATTTATAAATTGTATTTTGAGATAGGGCAGACTATAATAAAGGTACGATGCAGTTCAAAGTCCGGTTCCGGACGGCATTCGATGATTCTGCCCGCAAAGAGGGCATCTGTGATTCACAGAAATATCCGGGTATTTATGAAATTTCATAATGCATTTTTTGTTTCAGGGGAAACTGCGTCCTATGAAACAAAAAAGCAGTCATATGATTTCGTGGTGCTGAATATAAGTATCATATCGGCATTTAGAAAACATGGCATCTTATATCTTGAATGATATTTGTGTGTGATGCGGTATTTTATGCTGATTTAAACTCAGGACAGAAAATTTCAGGTTACTGTTCATTTAATGCGAAGCCACGGCAAATTCCGTTACTGGGCACGTATGCGTGAACAATAACAATTTTAGAAAGGATGGAGAAGGTTGAGAGAGGAGTACGGAAATTTAGAACGTGCTTACGAAAGAATGCGGTTCGGCTGGCAGGAGACATTTGCCGGGGAATGGCAGAAAGGGAGAATGTATGGGGAAAAGAGAAGACAGAAGATATGGCGGGAGGCTGGCAGTGCTGACATTTGTGCTGCTGTGCCTGCAGGGCACCGGCGGACAGGCTTACGCACAGGAAGATAAGGCGGGAGAACGGCGGATCCGTTATTCTTCTTCCTATTTGAAAGAGGCTGAGATACCAGAAGCGCCGGAAGAATATCTGGAAGAGGGGGAAATTACCTACCGGCTTGTGGGGACAGAGATAGAGGCGGTGCCGGTGCGCGGCAGAACGCGGGAGGTTTCGGGGGAGATGGTATATCCATCCGTGACGCGGGAACAGGAGATCCCGGCGAGAGCGCCGATGGAGGTGGAGGATCGGGAGAGCCGGAAGACGGTATCGGTTATGCTGGATCTGAAAAGAACCTCTTATGAGAACGAACACTGGCAGGATGGATTTGAGATTTCGGTCGTATTTCACGAATACGGGGCGGACACATACCGGCTGGGTGGAACTGTCGTGATGCATGATGAAAAAGTGCCGCCGTTGGAGGCGTGCAGGGAAGAACTGCTTGCAAGTGCAGGGCTATCGGAGGATGAGGTGCAGATTGAGTCGGCAAGCTGGGAGGGAGATGCTTATCAGGATGAGGATGGCATCTGGTGCCGCAATGCGGCGGTACAGGCAAAACGCCGCGTATGGGACTGCCGGGCAGTGTACGGGGGAACGGTCAGACTTCCGGCATATGAGCGTTACCGGAGGCGGATGGAGTATGAAAAAGCTGAACCGGATGTGGAAGAGATGACAGAAATAGAAGCGGATCCGGGAACTCTGGTGGAAACAGAGACTGCGCCGGTGGAAATCCTCCCGCTTCCGTTCTGGAGACGGTGGATTCACTACGGACTGACGATCAGTGTAAGTCTGCTGCTGCTTTTACTGGCATGGCTTGGATTTCGGCAGCTGCGGCGGATGGCGCGTGAAAAAAACGAACGGTAGGTTATGTGGGCGCAGTTGATAAAAGGAAAAAAGTGCCGTATACTAGAAAACTGGTAAGCTGGCGGTTATGGTTCGTGTAA
>ENA-UOJH01002343-UOJH01002343.1-human-gut-metagenome-genome-assembly--contig:-C148-NODE-2343-length-12078-cov-10.462530_pt1 | contig 12078 bp, 10 predicted proteins | sample MGYA00242345_ERZ723892 | MGnify/ENA metagenome assembly ERZ723892 | reverse complement strand
GGCGCCCATGGCGAGGATGACGGTGGCAGCGCCCGTGACGGCGTCGCCGCCGGCGTAGACGTTCTGATGAGAGGTGAGGCCGGCCTCGTTCACGACGATGCCGCCCTTGCGGTTGACCTCAAGACCCGGGGTGGTGTTCTTGATGAGCGGGTTCGGCGTGGTGCCAAGCGACATGATGACGCAGTCGACCGGCAGATCGTGTTCGCTGCCGACCTTTTCGATCGGGCGGCGGCGGCCGGAGGCGTCAGGCTCGCCCAGCTCCATCTCCACGCAGGTCATGGAGGAGACATAGCCTTTCTCATCGCCGTTGATCTTGACGGGGTTGTTGAGCGTCTTGAAGACGATGCCCTCTTCGATGGCATGCTCGACCTCTTCGTGACGGGCGGGGAGCTCTTCCATGCCGCGGCGGTAGACGACGTACACGTCAGCGCCCAGACGCTTGGAGCAGCGCGCAGCGTCCATGGCGACGTTGCCGCCGCCGACGACGGCGACTTTCTTGCCCTGAAGCGGCATGATGGGCGTGTCGGAGCCGTCCTTATAAGCCTTCATCAGGTTGATACGGGTCAGGAACTCGTTGGCGGAGTAAACGCCGCAGAGGTTCTCGCCGGGGATGTGCATGAACATCGGGAGACCCGCGCCGGAGCCGATGAACACGGCCTCGAAGCCGTACTCGCTCATCAACTCGTCGATGGACACGACGCGGCCGATGACCATGTTCGTCTCGACCTTGACGCCGAGGGCCTTCAGGCCGTCGACTTCCTTCTGCACGATGGCCTTGGGAAGTCTGAACTCGGGGATGCCGTAGACCAGCACGCCGCCGGCAAGGTGGAGCGCTTCAAAAACGGTGACATCGTAGCCCTTCTTGGCAAGGTCACCCGCGCAGGTGAGACCGCTGGGGCCGGAGCCGATGACCGCGACCTTGTGGCCGTTGGGCGCGGGCTTGGCGGGCGCTTCCTGCACGTTTGCATTGTGCCAGTCGGCGACAAAGCGTTCAAGGCGGCCGATGCCGACAGGCTCGCCCTTGATGCCGCGGATGCACTTCGATTCGCACTGCGTCTCCTGCGGGCAGACGCGGCCGCAGACGGCGGGCAGGGAAGAGGTCTCATGAATGACCTGATAGGCGCCCTCGTAGTCCTTTTCGGTGATTTTCTTGATGAATTCGGGGATCTTGACCTGCACCGGGCAGCCGGAGACGCAGGGATGGTTCTTGCAGTTTAAGCAGCGGGCCGCTTCGTCGAGCGCCTGCTCCTCGGTATAGCCGAGCGCGACCTCCAGGAAGTTCTTGTTGCGGACGTTGGGCTCCTGCGAGGGCATTTCGTTCTTCTTCAGACTCATGTTAGGCATATTACTGAACCTCCTTGCTGAACAGGTTGCAGGTCTCTTCGTATTTGTGGCGCTCCCAGTCGAAGTACATCTTGCCGCGCTTGAGACTCTCGTCCCAGTCGACCTTGTGACCGTCGAAGTCCGGGCCGTCGACGCAGGCGAACTTCGTCTCGCCGCCGACGGTGAGGCGGCAGCCGCCGCACATGCCGGTGCCGTCGACCATGATCGGGCTCATGGAAACGGTGGTGGGGATGCCGTAGGGCTCGGTAGTCTTGGACACGAATTTCATCATGATGGCAGGGCCGATGGCGAAGATCTCGTCATACTGGTTGCCCGCGTCGATGAGCTCCTTGAGCGCATCGGTGACAAGACCCTTCTCGCCGTAAGAGCCGTCGTCCGTCATCAGCTTCAAAACGCTGGACGCCGCGCGGAACTTGTCCTCAAGAATGACGAGGTCCTTATTCTTGAAGCCGACGACCGCGTGGACTTCCGCGCCGCAGTCGTGGAACTTCTTCAAAACGGGGTAAGCGATGGCGCAGCCGACGCCGCCGCCCACGACGCAGACCTTCTTCTTGCCTTCGGTCTCGGTCGGGCGGCCCAGCGGGCCGACAAAGTCCTGAATGTACTCGCCCTCGGCTTTATGTCTGAGCTTTTCGGTGGTGGCGCCGATCGTCTGCACGATGATGGTGACGGTGCCCTTCTCACGGTCGAAGTCGTGGATAGTGATGGGGATGCGTTCACCGTTTTCATCGACGCGCAGGATGATGAACTGGCCGGGCTCGGCCTTCTTTGCCACCATCGGCGCCTCGATCTCGTAGAGGGTCACGGTGGGCTTGAGCGCTTCTTTCTTCACGATGCGATACATGAATGATTCTCCTTTTTGTTGAGATTCAGCGCCGTGCCGTCCGGGGAGAACGGCAGGCGGGATTCCTGGACGCAGCGCCGGGAATATGGAATGATGCTATGTTTATATCATGAAAGTTTTCTTGCGTCAATGAATATCAAAATTCTGACGATGCAGGAAAACTTGCATTTACGAAAAATACTTGCAAAAAACTAAAGCAGCGTCACGCTGCGGCCCTCGGTGCTGATGAGGTCCTCCTCGCGCATTTTGCGCATCTCGCGCATCATGGCGCTGCGGTCGGCGCTGATGTAGTCGGCAAGCATGCTGAGGGAAAACGGCAGGGGGAACGTCCGGCTGCCGTGCTCGTCGGAGAGCTGCTCGAAAAAGCACAGCAGCTTTTCGCGGATGGAGCGGCAGGCGAGCACCTCGATCCGGCGGCTCAGATGCAGGGACTTTTTCGAGAGCAGTTGGAAGAGGTTCGTTACGACCTGACTGTGGCAGGCGCAGGCGTTTTCGCAGCGCTTTGTGATCTGGTCATAGCGCATGAAGATGACGCGGCAGTCCTCGCGGCACTCGATGAGTGCGCTGCCGTCGCGAAAGCCGGTGAACGCCAGCTCCTCGCCAAAGACGCTGCCCTCGTCCATGCTTTCAAGCACGGTGCGGTTGCCGTCGGCGTGCAGGCGCAGAAGCGCCGCGCTGCCCGAGAGCAGCACGCCGATCATATCCTGCTGCTGCCCGCAGGTGAGGATGGTCTGTCCTGCGCTGAAGCGCTGCTCGTAAGCGCTGAAGCAGCGCAGCATATTTTCGCACGATGCTTCGTCCACACCTGTAAACAGTGCGGAATCGCGGCAGTCCATCGCTCTCCCTCCCGTAAGGCTTGCTGCCCTACCGGTGCAACATCGCCGTTTGCCTATTGCATTATCATATACCAGAGAGGGAAAAAAGTAAATGACAATTTCGCGAAAAAATCGGACAAAAAAGCGTGCGATCCCTGTAAAAAAGCATCCGCCTTATTTGGCGGATGCTTTTTCCTTGGTTTTGCGCGCATAGTCGTAAAACACCTGCGCAATGGGCGATAAAATGCTGTTTTTGTGCTTGACGATATAGAGCTGGCGGCGGAAGCGCGAGTCGGGGAAGGGGAAGGCGAGAAGCTTTCCGAACTGAACATAGTCCTGCGCGGCGCTCTGCGCGATGAGACCGACGCCGAGACCCTCGCTGACCATCTGCTTGACGCTCTCGGTCGAGCGGATCTCGACCGCGGTGCGCAGCTGGGCGATGTCGATGCCGAGTTCATTTAAGAGTTCCTTGCCCGCCTGATACGTGCCGCTGCCCTTTTCGCGGCTGATGAACGTCTCTTCCTTGAGCTGCTTGATGGGGAAGGGCTTGCCCGCAAAGGCCTGATACTTTTCGGTGTTCGGCGTGATGAGCACCATCGGGTCGTTGGCAAAATCCTGATAGACGCATTTGTGGCTCGCCACCATCGTGCCGCAGAAGCCGATCTCTACGCTGCGCGTGGCGACGAGCTCCACGACCTTGGGACTGTCCTCCATCTGGATATTGAAGGTGATGTCCGGATAGCGGGCGCGGAAGTCCTGCAAAAGGTGCGGCAGATAATACTGGCTGGGCACCGTGGAGGCCGCGATGGAGATCGTACCCTTCATCTCCTGCGAGAAGTTGCGCAGCGCGATGGCTGCGTTCTCGCGCACCTGCAGGATCTCCTTGGCGTATTTGTAGAGGAGCTTGCCCGCGTCGGAGGGGTAGGTCTCCTTCGTGGTGCGGACGATGAGCTTGATATTCAGTTTTCTCTCCAGTGCGGAGACGTGCGAGCTGATGGTCGGCTGCGTCAGGTGCAGCAGCTCCGCGGCGCGGGAAAAGCTGCAGTTTTCCACCACGTAGACGAACGCTTCGAGCTCTTTGATATCCATATCAATGTCCATGAAGTTCCCCCGTCAGACCGGCAAAAGCAAAATGTTTTGCGTTGATAGTGCGTTGAATGCTTATTTTTTAACAGTATACACAGTTTAGCGCCGTTTGTCCAGAGAGGGAAACGGCATTTTGCAGGATTTTATGCATTTTTTGCCCGTGCGATGCACCGCGCGGGCAAAAAATGACGACTTACTGCTTGTCCTGCGCCAGCGCCTCGCCCAGCGCGATGGCGAGCTGATCGGGGCAGGAGGTATTCTTGAAGCCGCAGCGGATGCCGCGCATGCGCGCGATGGCATCCTCGGCCTTCATGCCTTCGACCAGGCGCGAAATGCCCTGAAGGTTGCCGTTGCAGCCGCCGATGACCTCTACGCTCTTGATGGTGTGGTCGTCGTTCAGCTCAATGTGCATTTCCTTGGAGCAAACGCCCTTGGTGCGGTAGTTATAAGTCATTTCTATCTCTCCTTTTCTGATAGTCCGCGCCAATCATAGCACATTCGCCCTGCGTTCGCAAGGGATGCACCGAAAAAGGAAAGAAAAAGAAGATGCGGCAATTCGGGGTGGTATTCCGCGAACAACTGTGCTATAATTATCCTGTTAGAATATTGCCATTACAGAACAAAACGCAAAAGGAGTTGTTTTTTATGTCAGTTTTGACCGCCGTTGTTCTCGGCCTTGTGCAGGGAATCGCGGAATTTTTACCGATCTCGTCCTCCGGCCATCTTGCCATCGCGGAGCATTTACTAAGCATCCAGGGCGCGAGCAACGTGCCCGACTTTTTCGACGTGCTGCTCCACCTCGGCACGCTCGTGGCGGTGTTTGCCGCTTACTGGGATGATATCCGCGATATGATCGTGGAGTTTTTCACCGGCATCGGCGACCTTGCCCATCATCGCACGCCGAACCCCGTGCCGCCTGCGCGCCGTCTCATTCTGCTCATCATTGTGGGCACGCTGCCGCTTTTCGTCATGGTGCCGTTTCGCCGTTTTTTCACGGAGCTGAGTGATAATATGTACTTTATCGGCGGCGCACTGATCGTCACGGGCATCCTGCTCTTTGTGAGCGACCGTGTGCGCCATGGCCGCAAGACGGAAAAGACCGCCACGCTGCTCGACGCGCTGCTTGTCGGTATCGGTCAGGCCATCGCGCTGTGCCCGGGCATCTCCCGCTCCGGCATGACGATCACGGCGGGCTGCTTCACGGGCTTTGAGCGCAAGTTTGCCGTGCGCTTTGCATTCCTGCTCTCCATCCCCGCGGTGTTGGGGGCGAACATCCTGACACTCAAAGACGCGATCGACGCGGGCATCGACTTCTCCAGCGTGCCCGTGTACCTCGTCGGTGTCGTCGTCGCGGCGGTGTCGGGCTATGCGAGTATCCGCCTGCTGCGCTATGTTGCCGACAAGGGCCGTTTCGGCGCGTTTGCCTATTACTGCTGGGCCGCCGGCGTGCTGACGCTGGTGCTCACGATCCTGCACTAATTTTTGATTCTGAGGTGAATCATGGCACAACAGAAGAAAAAAACCACCACAACGAAAAAGAAAACGACGGGTTCGTCCCGCTCCTCGTCTTCCGGCAAGCGCACGGCGAAGAAGAATCAAAAGCGCCCCATCCGCCGCGAGGTCGCGGGCGCAATCCTGCTGGTGCTGGCGCTGTGCCTGGGCTTTAGCTATTTCCAGTCGGGCGCGTGGCTGCTCGATCAGCCGGCGAAGCTGTGCCGGTCGCTCTTTGGCTGGGGCTATTACCTCGTCGCGCCCGCGCTGCTGCTGGGGAGCTACATTCTGCTCTTCCACCGTGGGCGGAACGTCGCGTCCTGCCTTGTCGGCACGGCACTGCTGCCGGTCGTGTTCGGCGCGATCATGCACATCGCCCTCTGCAAAGAGAAGTATGTCAACATGGATGGCATCTTGAAGCTTCTGTGGACGAGCGGCAACGCGCTCGAGTCCGGCGGCGCGGTGTCTGCATCGCTTGCGATCATGCTGGTGCTGCTGGTGAAAAAGGTGCTGGCGATGGTCCTGCTCGTTGTGCTGTTCGTCGCGTTTTTGATGATGGCGTTCCGCTTGACGCCTGCCGCCGTGATCGAGGCCGTGCGCTCGCACGAGCGCGTGCCCTATGAGCCAGTGGAGGAAGAGGACCTTCCGCCGCAGCGCACCCATGTGCCGCGCCGCAGTGCGCCGGTCCACACGCCGGACGCCGCCATCGACATTCCGCTCGACGGCGAGGAGCGCGTCATCAGGAAAAATCCCACGGGAGGCTTCTTCCGCAAGAAGTCCGATAATATCAAGAGCCCCGACGAGCTGTTAGCGGGCGGAAGTGCCGCGGAGACAAAGATCGCTGCACCCGTTTCGCCTGCCGCCGCGCCGTCCGCACCCGTTAAGCCTGTGACGGTGGAGGCCGACGACTTCGACCTGCCGCCGTTTGATACAGCGTCGAGCGCGCCCGCGCCGGTCGTCCCGGCACCTGCACCTGTGATGCACACGCCGTTTGCCGCGCCCACGCCGAGCGTGCAGAGCGCACCCGTCGCCGCAGCCGCAGCAGCAACGACGGTTCCCGCCGTGCTGACCGACAAGCAGGAGGATAAGCTCCGCCGCGCCGAGGTCGATGCCGCGCGCGAGGAGGTCACGCGCGAGATCGAGGGCAGCGACGCGCAGCCCCAGCCGCCTGCATATCAGTATCCGCCCATCACGCTCTTAAAAGAGGGCAGCGTGACGAACGCCGCTGAGGCGGGCGCGGAGCTGCGCAACAACTCCCGCCGCTTGGCGCAGACGCTCACGAGCTTCGGCGTGGACGCCCAGCCGGGCGATGTGGTGCGCGGCCCGTCGGTCACGCGCTATGAGTTCACGCTCAGTCAGGGCGTGAAGCTCTCGAAGATCACAAATTTGCAGGACGATATCGCCCTTGCGCTGGGCGCGAGCGGCGTGCGCATCGCGCCCATCCCCGACAAGATCTCCGTCGTGGGTGTCGAGGTGCCGAACAAGCTCGTTTCGCCCGTCAGCATCCGCACGGTGCTCGAATCCACGGAGTTCACCACCCATCCTTCCACCACGGCCTTCGCCGTCGGCAAGGACATCAGCGGCAAGAACATCGTCGGGAATATCTCGAAGCTTCCGCACGTGCTCATCGCCGGTACGACGGGCTCCGGTAAGTCCGTGTGCACGAACTCGCTGATCGTCTCGATGCTCTATAAGTCGACGCCCGAAGAGGTGCGCTTTATCATGGTCGACCCGAAGATGGTCGAGCTTGCGCCCTACAACGGCATCCCGCACCTGCTCATCCCCGTCGTCACCGACCCGAAAAAGGCTGCGGGCGCGCTGCAATGGGCCGTGTACGAGATGATGAAGCGCTACAAGATGTTCTCCGAGCACAACGTTAAGGACCTTGCCTCCTATAATAAGGTGGCAGAAACGGACGAAACGCTCAAAAAGCTGCCGAGCGTCGTTGTCGTCATCGACGAGCTGGCCGACTTGATGCTCGTCGCGGCGAAGGAGGTCGAAGAGTCGATCTGCCGCGTAGCGCAGATGGGCCGCGCCGCGGGCATGCACCTGGTTATCGCGACGCAGCGTCCGTCCGCGGACGTCATCACGGGCCTGATGAAGGCCAACATCCCGAGCCGCATCGCGTTCGCGGTCGCTTCCGCGATGGAATCGCGCATCATCCTCGACACCGCGGGCGCGGAAAAGCTCGTGGGCCGCGGCGATATGCTCTATGCCCCGCTGGGCGAAGGCAAGCCCAAACGCGTGCAGGGCTGCTTCATCTCGAGCGAGGAGATCGAGCGCGTGGTCAACTTCGTCAAGGAAAACGGCGAGACGGACTACGACGAATCCGTCATCGACAAGATCAACGCCGCCGTCGCCGAAAAGGAGAAAGGCGGCGGCAAGGGCGGCAGCAATGCCGCACCCGAGCAGAACGCCGCCGACGAGGCGGACGAGCTGCTCCCCGCCGCGATCGACGTGGTCATGGAGACGGGACAGGCGTCCGTCTCGATGCTCCAGCGCCGCTTGAAGCTCGGCTATTCGCGCGCGGCGCGCATCGTCGACGAGATGGAGACGCGCGGCATCGTGGGCCCGTTCGAAGGCTCAAAGCCCCGCCAGCTGCTTATCACGAAAGAGCAGTGGCAGGAGCTCAAGATGAAGGGCGCCTACGGAGCAGTGCCACCGGAAGCGGAAGAGCTTCCGCCGCCGGACGAGGAAAACTGAACAAAGCGAAAGCACCGAAAGCAAAACGGCTTTCGGTGCTTTTTTTGCGCGTCTCGGTTTCCATGCGCACGGGAAGCGCATAGACTGTCGGGGAAGAAGAAATGGGGGAGGAGATCGACATGGCCTATTCCGACAGGGAGCTGCTCGCACGCCTCATCGAGTGCGAGGCGGGCGGCGAGGGCGAGAATGGGATGAAAGCCGTGGCGAGCGTCGTGATGAACCGCGTGCGCTCGACGGGCGGCGAATACGCGCGCGTGGGGCAGGGCAGCATCCGCAAGATCATCTTTCAGCCGGGGCAGTTCGTCTGCGCGAGCGAGACCGAGCGCGGCAGCTACAACCCGCAGAACATCTACAACATGCGCCCGACCGATATCCATTACGAGATCGCGGACTGGGCCATCGCGGGCAACCGATTGAACGGCCTTGGAACGGCGCTGTGGTTCTTTAACCCGTTTTCGCCGTCCTGCCGCGCGAATTTTCCTTCAAATGTGGGGACGTTCGTCATGCGTATCGGCGACCACTGTTTTTATAACCCCACCGCCGCGTATTACGACACCTGAGAAAAGCAAATCAGCAGCAACGGGAAAGGGAGAGGACGTTTTTATGATCCAGATGGGAAAAAGCATGCCGTGCCTTTATGAGCAGATGGTTGCCGTGCCCGCCATGGCGAGCGCGCAGCAGAGCGGCAACAGCAATAATAGCAGCAATAATAGCAGCAATAATAGCAGTAATAACAACAGTAACAACAACGCGAGCCAGAGCTATGAGGAAATGCTTGGAGGATCGTCGGGGGCGGGGGGCATGTCGCTCGTGCTGCAGGGCGGCGCGAGCGGGCGGTTCCAGCCCACGCCCGACAAGATCGAAGAGTCGCAGACCGTCGACAAGATGGCCTACAATTCGTGGAAGGGGATGCTCGCGCGCAACATCGGCCGTGCGGTCATCGTGAGCTTCCTCGTCGGTTCGCAGAACACGGTCGTGGCGGTCGGCACGCTACAGGAGGTCGGAAACGACTATATCACGCTGTTCCACCCCGGCCGCAGCGCCTACATCACCGCCGACATCTACTCCATCCGCTTCGTGGAGTTCCCGCAGGGGAACAACGTGATCACACTCAACTAAAAAGGGACGCTTTCGCGTCCCTTCCTTTTTGCTTTTGCGTTCGCAGACGCAAAGAATTTTGATCGTCGATCGCCGCGACCAGCGCGTGGCGATCGACACCTCTCGCTCCGCGCGTGTCGCAGTCGCCAGCGGCGGCAAGGCACAAAGCGGAGTGTGGCCTTTCTCAAAAAAGCGGCTTTACCGCTTTTTTGAAGTACTTAGAATCTTCTTCTCCGCCCGTGGTAGCCGCCGTGTGCCGCGCCGCGGCGGCGGTGGCCGTAGCGACGGCGGCGGGAGAACATCGTCACATAGACGACGAGCGCGACGATCAGCAGTACGACCACGATCAACAGAATGCGGACGAGCGGCTTTGCGAAAAAGTCAGACACCCTGCGCTGCGCCGTCAGGAACCACGAGGCCGATACATCGTTCAGCGCTAAGAGGTCCGTCTCGGCGTAGACCTTACCATTGTAGGAGAGCGTCAGCTTGCCGAGCACGTCGCCCGCGGAAACGGGCGCGTCGACCGTGTCGTTCGTGAGCGTCACGGTGCGCTCAAGCATGTCGGGCTCGACATTGTCGGGCAGCAGGCAGGCGATATCCTCCGCCGCGTGGGTCGAAACGTAGCTCGCCTCGCTCGAAAGCGCGACGGGCACCTCCTGCACAAGGTCGGAGGAGGAGAGAATGTCGCGGAGGACAAAGTTGTCAAAGCCCCAGTCGAACATGCGCGACGTTTCGGAGAAGCTGCGCGTCTGGATGGTCACACCGTCCTCGAGCGTCACGCGCTCTGCGCCCAGCACCACGCTGATCATGTGGCGGCTGCCGCGCAGGGCGGACGAAATGAGGCAGTAGCCCGCCTCGGGTGTCGAGCCGGTCTTGATGCCCTGCGCGTCGCGGTACACATAACCGCGGGCGCGCCAGTTGGAAATGAGAAAGTTCGTCGAATGCAGCTCACGCGGCTTGTCGGTCATGTTCGTGGCGGGCACGGTGTAGCTCTTGGAGTTGCAGATCTCCATGAATTTGTCATGCTTCAGCGCCTCGCGCGTGATGAGGTAGAGGTCCCACGCGGTCGTGTAGTGCTGGGAATTGTGAAGACCCGTGGCGTTGGCGAAGTGCGTGTGCTCGCAGCCAAGCTCCGCCGCGCGCTCGTTCATGCGCGCGACAAAGGCGTCGACCGAGCCGTAGAGCGTTTCGCCCAAAATGTTGCACGCCTCGTTCGCCGAGACGATGAGCATGCAGTTGAGCAGCTGCTCGACCGTCATCGTTTCGCCGGGGACGATGTTCGCCGTGCTGCCGTCGCTGGAGAGCCCCTCGAACGCCGATTCCGTCGCAGTGACGGAGTCGGTCAGCGCAATCTTGCCCTCGTCGATGGCCTCAAACACCAGCAGCGCGACCATCACCTTTGTAAGCGATGCAGGATAGTTTTCCTGATGAGCGTTTTTCTCGTAGAGAATTTCGCCCGTGTCGGCCTCAATGAGAAGACCGGCCTTCGCGTCGAGTGTGAAGTCCTCATAGGCGTCAGCGCTCGTGAGCGAAAAGAGCGGGAGCAGGAGCGCAAAAGATAAAAAAAGTGAAAACAAGCGGCGTTTTTTCATGGAAATATACCTCGTTGTATGATACAATCAAATAGAATACAGTGAAGAGGAGCGCGCCGTTCGGCACGCTTCGACATCAGTATAGCAAAAAAGGCAGGCGAGCGCAACCGTGGAAAAGCAAGAAAAGAAAACCAAAGTCAGCGGCGTCTACCTTGTGCTCGCCGCGCTGACGGTGCTGTTCGCTGTTTCGCTCGTTTTTCTGCACAAAACGGCCTACGAGGGTGCCTCGCACGGGAATTACACCGTGACGACGCAGGACAAGACCGACGAGATCACCGCGCCCACGCGCGTTGTGACGCTTGTGAACGTCAATACCGCGACGGCGGAGGAGCTTGAAACGCTGACGGGCATCGGCCCGTCGCTCGCGCAGGCGATCATCGACTACCGCGCAGAGCACGGCGATTTTACGGCGGCGGAGGACCTTTTGAACGTCAAGGGCATCGGAGAGGCGAAGCTCGAGGGATTCCGCGCGGAGATCACATTCACGGAGGAGGATGGCAATGAAAATTCTGGTGGTTGACGACGAGCAGCTTCTCGTCAAGGGCATGAAATTCAATCTGGAAAACGAGGGCTACACGGTCGAGACCGCCTACGACGGCGCGACCGCCATCGACATGGCGAAAAACGGCGGGTTCGACCTCATCATCCTCGATCTGATGATGCCGCAGGTGGACGGGCTGACGGCCTGCATGCGCATTCGCGAATTTTCCAATGTGCCCATCATCATGCTGACCGCCCGCAGCGAGGACGCCGACAAGATCATCGGCCTTGAGTCCGGCGCGGACGACTATATCACAAAGCCGTTCAACATCTTAGAGCTCAAAGCGCGCATCCGCGCGCTGCTGCGCCGCGCGAACGCCGCACCGCAGCAAAAGCAGCCTGAAACGCTCCTGTTGACCGCGGGCGGCATCACGCTCGACCCCGAGCAGCGCGTCGCCGTCAAAAACGGCGAGATCATCGAGCTCACGGCCAAGGAATACGACCTCATCGAGCTTCTTGTCAAGAATCCGCGCCGCGTTTACTCGCGCGAAAATCTGATGGACCTCGTCTGGGGCTACACCTACGCAGGCGACTACCGCACAGTGGATGTGCACATCCGGCGGCT
>ENA-UOJH01002336-UOJH01002336.1-human-gut-metagenome-genome-assembly--contig:-C148-NODE-2336-length-12108-cov-4.655190_pt1 | contig 12108 bp, 9 predicted proteins | sample MGYA00242345_ERZ723892 | MGnify/ENA metagenome assembly ERZ723892 | reverse complement strand
TGGTGGCGCACGATATGGCAGCATAGTGGCATCCGCGAGAATACTCACGGATTTAGCGTTTCAACGTAACGTTCAACCAGCTCTTGACACAATCCAGCCATATGTGGTCGTATTGATGCACCTCTCCGGCGTTGTGGATCGTTTGCCGGTCGCTTGTTGAAAGCCCGTGTTCTCCCTGCGGGAAAACATGGAGCTCAAACGGAACATGATTCGCTGCAAGTGCTTGCGAATATAGCAGGCTGTTCATCACCGGGACGCATTCATCTTCCGCAGTATGCCATAAAAAGGTTGGCGGCGTATCTGCACGAACGTGCTTCTCACAAGAAAATAGATAAAGGTCCTCTGGTGAACAATGCGCTTTTCCTGTTAACGCAGTCATACTGATCTGGTGCGTCCATTTCGGATCTGCCGTGATCACCGGATAACCCAGGACTGTCGCTTGCACCGGCTTGCTGTTCGGAATTACTGTACGAATCGTGCTGGAATCATATGACGTTGCGTACTGCGCGGCAAGATGCCCACCTGCCGAAAAACCCATAAGCACAATTCGACCTGTGTCACAGTGCCATATATCCGCGTTTTGATTGATCAGTTCTATCAGGGCTGCCGCCTCGCACTGTTGTGCCGGATAGTGATGCGGTGCAACAGAGTACAACAGGACAAACACGTTGAATCCTTCCGGCAGGAAGTGAAATGCGATCGGCTCGGCCTCCCGCTGACTGCAAAACTCATAGGCCCCGCCGGGGCAAACGATCAGGCAAGGACGCCGCTCATCACCACGTCCCATTTCCGTTAAATTATCCGGAAGATATACCTTAACAAGCGGATCTCCGCTTTGCGTCCCAAGGTTCGGAAAAAATTGCTTTAAATGTAGAAGCTCATATTTCATGCGGCATTCCCTTTATTCACAAATCTGTTTTCCACCCATAAACACCCTGGCAAGGCTCAGCTCCTCGTCGCAAACAACGAAGTCAGCCAGCTTGCCGGATTCGATGGAGCCGATCTCCTTCTCGCGCCCGATCTCCCGCGCGGGAATCAGCGTTGCAGCCAAGATCGCCTGCTCCTTCGGGATGCCAAATTCGACCGCTTTTCTCATGCAGTCGTAGAGATTCGTCGCGGAGCCCGCGAGTGTGCCGTCCGCCAGCTTCGCTACGCCGCCATACAGAAACACGTCCTGCCCGCCGAGGGTGTACTGCCCGTCCGGCATGCCGCAGCAGCGCAGCGCGTCGGAGATCAGGCAAATGCGCCCCGGAAACAGCCTAAACGCCATGCGCACTGCGCTCGGGTGAATGTGCTGTCCATCACAGATCAGCTCCGCGACCACGTTTTCACGTTCGCTGCCCGCGCCAATGGGACCGGGCTTGCGGTGGTGGATGCCGGGCATTGCGTTATACAGGTGCGTCAGGTGGGACGCGCCCGCATCGAGTACCGCCGACGCTTCCTCATAGGTGCAGTCGGTGTGCGCGATGGAGACGGTGCAGAGCTTGGACGCTTTTTCGGCAAATTCCACCGCACCGGGCAGCTCTGCTGCCACGTCCGCGATACGGATGAGCCCTTCGGAAGCGTCATAAAGCTGCTGGAACGCCGCAAAATCCGGATCTCTCAGATACGCGCCGTTCTGCGCGCCCTTTTTCTTCTCGGAGAAGAACGGTCCCTCCATCTGGATGCCCATGAGATGGGCACAGCCCTCCGGCTGCGCCTTTTTAAGCTGCACAGCCGTTTTGTACGCCGCCTCCAGCACGTCGTAGGGCAGCGTCATGGACGCGGGCGCGAAGCTCGTCACGCCGTTTTGTGCGAGATAGCGCGCCATTTTGATAAGTCCGTCATAGTCGCCGTCTGAAAAGTCCGCGCCGGAGTTGCCGTGGTTGTGGACGTCGATGAGGCCGGGGATGACGTACCGCCCCTGAAGGTCCGTGCCGTCCTCATCGGGAACCGTGGTCAAAATTTCGGCAAATCTTCCGTTTTCCACGCGGAAGGAGCCATGTTGGAACTGACCGCCCACGAAAATATTGGCATTCTTAAAAAGCATATCATTCCTCCACAAACCTTGCCGCCGCTTCGTCGCAGATGACGGTCACGTCGGGATGGAACTGCAGAATGGAGCCGGGAACCTCGGGCTTGACCGATCCGAAGAAGACCTGATGGAGGATCTCTGCCTTATCTGCACCAGTGACGATCATTAAGATCTTCCGCGCGGACATGACCGTGCCGATGCCCATCGTGATGGCGGAGGTCGGAACGTCTTCCAGTGAATCAAAGAAGCGCTTATTCGCCTCGCGCGTCATTTCAGTGAGCTTTACCTCATGCGTCATGACCGGGAAATGGTCGCAGGGTTCGTTAAAGCCGATATGCCCGTCGTGGCCGAGACCGAGCAGCTGAATGTCCACGCCGCCCCAGTCCTCGATCTGATGCTCATAAGCTTCGCACATGGCAGGGATGTCGGCTGCCAAACCGTCCGGGACGATGGTATTTTCGGGCTTGATGGAAATATGGTCGAACAGATTTTCCTGCATGAAGCGGCGGTAGCTCTGCGGCTGGTTGGGCGCTAACCCTTTGTACTCGTCCAGATTTGCCGAACGCACGCGCGAAAAGTCGATTTTTCCTCCCTGCTCGCGTGCAATCAGCTCGCGGTAGAGGGGCAGCGGCGTCGAGCCGGTAGCAAGCCCTAATACGCACGCTGGTTTTGCCCGGATGAGATCTTCAAACATATCTGCCGCAGCGCGGGCCATTTCCTCGGGTGATCTCACCCGGATCAGATTCAGATGTAACATAAATTGACTCCTTTCCGGTGCGCTCAGCGGATATCCGGCAAGCTGGCCGCCGCCATTGACTGACCGACACGGCGGAAGTTTTCATCCGGCAGCATGACGCGCAGCTTCCGCGAAAGCTCTGGATATTCCTCGTTCAGTACACGCTGGCATTCGGACACGATGCGCTCGCCGCCGATGCCGGAAGCCACGCGTCCGAGGACGAGCAGATTCCGGATGTCATAGAACATCTCATAGAGGCTGAGCGTATGTGCCAGCTGCACGCCGATGGAATCGAAGATCGCCAGCGCATAGGGATTGCCGCCTTCCGCCAGCTTCTGCACTTCCTTGAGCTTTTCAGCGGGTGTGAGATGCTCAGACAGCGCGATGCCTGCGGCGGGCGCGAGCTTTGCGACCGCGTCCTGCGAGAAATATTTGCAGCCGACACCGAGATCGCCGGACCACTCATCGCGCATGGTGTGTTCATTCAGATCGACCGGTGCAAAGGCCAGCTCGTTGAACCAGCCGAGAATATTTCCCTCGGCGTCGACGTAACCGACAGCTTCGCTCGTGCCCATCGCAAGACCCATGACGCAGCCCGCGCCAAGGCTCATATAGCCCGCCAGTGCAGTCACGTCGCCGTCGTTGGCAACGACGATGGGTACATCGCCGATCTCCTTCGCAGCGCGGTCATAGATCGTTTTGACCTCCTCGCGGCGTTCACGCGGGACCTTGATAAACAGGGAGGACACCATCGGTGCATTGCCGACGAAGGTACCGGCGGAGGAAACGCCGATGCCGTCGACGCGCGGCATTTTGGAGGCTGCGGTCTTAAAAGCCGTGACGATGCCGTCAAACTGATACTGCGGGTCGGCGCTGGTTTTCGGGTGCCAGACGACCTCCTCTGAGTAGACGGTCTTGCCGTCGATGACGGCAGAGACTTTGCGGTCAGAGCCGCCCGCGTCAAAGCCGATGCGGCAGCCGTTGGTATGACCGCCGACGCGGATGGGCAGCTCATTGGCGGTGGGGAAGTCGTCCTCAGAGCAGATGATGACCTCCAGAGGGCGCTCAAACATATCAAACTCGAAGCCCGCGTCAAATTCCCGTGCGCCGCCGGGACGGTAAGCGTCCCGGATCTGCGCGGCGATCGTATCGTCGCCCTGAAGATAGATACGGAAGCCACCAGCCGACCAGAGAAGCATTTTGACGAGCCGCTCTGCAAATCTTATGTTCGCGGCAGCGAAAGCTTCGCCGCGCAGGCGCGTCTCATAGACGGTGATCTTGCCGTGATCGCGTTCGACAGCGATCTTGAACGGGTGATCTGCTTCTTTCAGATACGCCTTTGCCCACACGCCGAAGGGAATGAACCCCGGATCGAGCGCGGGCATATTCTTAACAGAGTAATCGATTCCAAGATAGTTCATACTGCCTCCTTCCGGTTCATGCGCGCGCCTCGAGCTCGGTCATCATCTGGTCGAGCTGCATGAGGCAGCGCGGCAGATGGAACGGTCCTTTGAACGTGCTGCCCTTGGTAGGGGGCATGGTAGGAAGCCCGTCGCGGCGCAGATAGCCGTACCATTCGCCGTAGGCCGGATCGGAGAAGTGCTTCTGGCAGTAATCGAGCGTCTTGAAGAACCAGTCGAGATCCTGCTCGTTTCCAGTGTCGCGGTAGAGCATCATGGAGGAAATGAGGATTTCGTTATGCGGCCACCAGAGCTTCATATCGTGCTCATACGCCTCGGGCGGCAGGCCCTTGGCGTCGACAAAGTACAGAAGTCCACCGTATTCCTCGTCCCAACCGGCGCGGGTGGCGTTGTCGAAGATGGTCTGCGCCTTTTCGATGAGTTCAGGCTTGCCGAACTGCTTTGCGTACTCCAGCAGGAACCACACGCCCTCGATATCGTGACCGGGATTGACGATGCGACCGTCTGTGAAGTCAAAGCGCGGCGTGCCGTCCGGGGCGACATTTTCCAGTGTACAGCCGAGATCAAACTTGACAAAATACTTGAAAATTTCCTCGACGCACTGCGTCGCGCGCGCGGCGTAAATATCCTTGCGCTCCGGGTCGCAGCGCATGAGGATGAGCGCGACATTGAGATAGATCATCGGAATGCCGAAGGCGCGGCCGCTGCGCGTTTCGGGAATGATTTTGGGTCCCATGCCGACCGGGTCTTCCATGCCGTGGTTGAGATCCCAATAGAGGTCTGCCATCTGCCGCGCGCGGGCAAGGCGACTTTCGTCGCCCGTGACGGCGTAATATTCCGCGTTCGCCATGGCGCAGAACGCCTCGGAGAAGCAATACCGGCGCTGCCGCAGCGGCTGACCGTCCTTTGTAACGGTAAAATACATACGGTCGCCTGCGGCGTGATTAAAGCAGTGACGCTCCATAAAATCAAGGCAGCTGCGGCTGGCGTCGAGCCATTCCGGCTTCGTGCCGTAGACTGTGCACAGATGGGCAAAGATCCAGCCGCACCGCCCCTGCATCCAGACGCTCTTATCCGTGGAATAGATTTTACCGGTTCGGTCGAGGCAGGTATAGACACCGCCGAATTCCGGATCCATGCCGTTTTTCAGCCAAAAATTTACGCAGCGATCCAATTCCGCGCGTACCCAAGTATGCGCCTCGGTAAATTGCTGTTTTCTCATTTCGTTCATGTACATGCACCTCTTGCTACAATTCAAAAACAGGTCTGTGATTTATGCCTTTACATATTTCTGGACAGCCTCTTCGATCATCTGCTGCGCGCAGGAAACAACGTCCATGTCGGATGCGACAAGATTCGGCAGCGGCGCGCGCACAGTACCGACGTCCATACCTTCACGGCGCAGAATCTCTTTCATGACGGCGTAGAGATTGCCATGGCAGCTGCACATCTTATAAATGATGCGGCAGCATTCGTTTTGAATTTCGCGTGCCAGCTCCATGCGCCCGGCGTGATAGCATTCGTAGATTTTGAGATAGAGCTCAGGCATGACGGCGTAGGTGCCGCCGATGCCGCCGGTCGCGCCGATGGCAAGACCAGAGATCAGCTGCTCGTCCGGACCGTTGAACACGACGAGCTCGCGCTCGGTCGCATCAAGCCACATCTGGATATCCTGCGTCGGCATAGACGAGTTTTTAACGCCGATGACGCGCAGATTTTTAGCCATTTCCTGCAAAAGCTGCGTGCTGAGCGCGACACCCGCAAGCTGTGGGATGTTATAGATGATAAAATCCGTGTTTGGCGCAGCCGCAGAGATCGTATTCCAATAGTCCGCGATGGCATACGGCGGCAGATGGAAATAGATCGGCGGGATGGCGGCGATGGCGTCAACGCCGAGGCTTTCGGCGTGCCGTGCCAGCTCGCAGCTGTCGGCGGTGTTGTTACAGGCGACGTGCGCGATGACGACGAGCTTGCCGCCAACAGCGTCCATAACGGCTTCGAGGATGGTCTTGCGTTCTTCTACACTCTGGTAGATGCATTCACCAGAGGAACCACCAACATAAAGACCTGTTACGCCTTTGGCAAGCAGGTACTTAGCCAACGACTTTGTTCGAGAAGTTGATACTCTGCCTGTATCATCATAGCAAGCGTAAAACGCAGGGAAGATGCCCTGATATCTTTTTAACTTTTCATCCATTGTGTATTCTCCTTTTAGGCGGTAGCGGGCTCTCATAATGAGAGCCCGCTGAACATTTAAATCGTCAATTCGCAGTGAGTTCACTCATGGTAAATTCTTCATAGTACATATACCGCAAACCATCTGCCCACGAAGTGGTCGGCGATGCTTCATAGATCATTCCAATTCGTCCATCGCCAAGTTCAACTAGACTACTATAAGCAAAGAGTGCACTGGCCTCAGTAACCTGATAGACGTATTCCCAGTCGATAGAGTACTTCGTGCTCCCGTTGTCGTATTGACCATTTTCTTTGATCAAGCCGACATAGATACGCCCATCTGTTCTGGAGGTGTTATACGCCATTGACAGCAAAACTGCAGGATATGCTTGTCCATCTTTTTTCGAGACAACCGTTCCACTATATGAAAGTGCTGACAACTGGCTGTTCGTACCGGCCAGATTATCGCCAAGTCCCGATGTAACATCAATCCATGTTTCGCCGCCATCAAGACTTGTCGCGGTTTTAATCTTACCCCCGCTGCCGCTGGTATTTCGCATAAAAATCTGCAAATTGCCATTTGGAAGTTCTACAACAACAGATTCATGACCGACTGTTCCAGGAAGGCAGTCACCGTGTGCCCAAGTGTTTCCACCATCATCACTATAAATAACTTCCGTTCGTGCGCCACTTGTCAGCGTACCATTTCCTCCAGTAAGCTGATAGTAGATTGGAACAACCAGTCTGCCAGCATGATCACCATTCTGAATTTGAATGCCATGTCCAGGTCCAGTCAGATAGTACCGAGACTCTTCTCTCTTGACCATGCCAGAAATAATCTTGTCCGTATGCCACGTTTCTCCATCATCGTCTGAATAAACCTGCATGATATAACTGGTATTGTAAACTTGCAGTTCAGAGTCTTCATAGAAAATTTTCATCGGCACAGACTGCGAAGCTGCCTGTATGTCCGAGCTGCGCTGCGTAACATGCAAAAGCTGACCGTCCTTGTACAGTTCATAATTTTCACCGAGACTGTATTCTGAAAGCTCACCAAGCGACAAATTGCTATCATCAACTGTCGTTCCGTCGGAAGAATACTCCGTCGGTGTACCCAGCAAATGATAAACGTTATATCTGCCATCCGCGTTCTTCTCGCCATAAATATCAGCAGCGTAGTTAAAGCGACTGCGAACGGTGTTCATATTAACATTTCCAGACTTCACGTTTTGATCGGAGAGCAGGAAATATTTATGCCCCGCAATGGTGCAGAAGCCGTCACCGAATGGCATACTCCGAGCGACACCACCATGCGCTTGTCCATAAGCATCGATATTAAGTGATTGGAAACCGCCGCCGTTCCAAGCAAAGGCGTCTATCAACAGCAAAATTCTGTCTGTATACTCAGTATCTTCTACGATGACTCCATCAATAAAGGAGGCTGAGCCTTGTTTGTATCCGTATTCATCTGCATAGTCACTCATATGCAGACAATCTGGCGTAATCGCATCTTCCCAACCATCATTCGCTGTATAGCTGAGTGCCTGATGCTTGATTCTAAGTGCAGAGTCAATATTCTCTGCTGAATCGCCAGTGCTGCCATAGTTTGTATCGGAACCAGCAACTAAGGTTCCCTTTGAAGAGTACAGCAAATACGGAATTCTGAAGAATGTCGAGCTTGTAGCATCGCCCTCGTAAAAAACATTCCTGGACGTTGGCCTTGTCAGCTCAAGAAGCAGTTCGTCAGAAAGTGCCGACGTGAAGACATAGATATAATCAATTGTACCTGTGTATGGATAACTGCTGGAACTAATCAGCCGATCCATTTTCCCAATATAACCAGTCGTCAAGTTCGGAATATCGCCTAGCCATTGGTAATCATCACCTGTTTTGGCTGTCGTTCCGCCTTTTTGACCATTTGCAAATAACTTGTAACCTACGCCGCTTTCTGCCTTGAACGCAACGATATTGTCTTCATAACCGAACGTAGTGCAGTAAGCAGAATATTTAGGAGAATCAGAATTTCTAAATTCAAATCCAACACGGTTGCCCGATTGATACAAGTGGAAATGTGCATCGTTTTTGCTTGTATCGCTGACACTCAGAAGTGAACCAGGTCCATTTGTCGTGTTTTTGTACTTCACCAATATGGTAATGTTATCAGCGCTATTTAGAGTCTCAAGAACGTCATCACTAAGTTGGACTGCATCATCGTCACTCTGAATGTTCAAGTCATGCTTTGAGAATACCAAGGGATTACCAATAGGCCATTCTGCTCCGGAGATTGCCGCCGCTTCTTGCTGTGACATAAATTCTGGAAGAAACGCAACAAAAGAAATATCTCCTACAAAATTTGCATTATTACTCGAGTTTGCCAACGCGCCAGATGTACCACCAATATTCAAAAACTGAATATCATTAACCTCTGCATTATAATTGAACCACGAGGCGAAATTCGGAAACTGTGTAGTGGTACTCCCATCAAAGCTTGTTACAGATTTTGCTTGTGTATTTGTAAGGTCGCTAGCATCTACACTGTAAACAAAGGTATGCCAGCCAGACCCGGTAGTTGTTCCACGGAGATTTGCGACCATTCCACCTGGGAAATCAATTCGTTGCATTTTCATCCCCGAAACATTATTAACCATAACCGCGCCATATTTGTCCTTCTCTGTGGAGCTTCCCGCCGCAAATAGGACTTGATTTGTAGATGCCGTACTTCTATATCGAACAATAACTGTTCCTTGAGTGCTGGCTTTTAAGCGCGAAATATCCTGTTCTGTTCCCGAAACGATACGGCTTCCGTCAAATGAAGTATCGCCGTCAAAATTATAATAGAAGCCGGTTTTACTTGCTCTTGATAAGACTTCTATTATGCTGCTGCCATTTGTGCTGGAAGCGAATACCGAAAGCGGGAACATAGTCAAAAGGAGACACGATACAAGAAATGCGCTAAATAGACGTTTCAAAGTATGTTTCATTTGTTTGCCCTCTTTCTTTAATAACTCTGTACATATTTGTTTGATGAACAGAACTTGCTTATAATTTTTATAAAGAAAATGGAACTATCCTGTGATTTCAGAAACCTTAACTTTGCGGTCTTCACGAAGCGACTTTGTGGCCGCGTCTGCAGAAGCAATTGCTGCGCGTGCAGCTTCACCGGTCAGGAGCGGACGGAACTCGTCAGTAACCGGATCGCCATGCATAATGCCATTGAAGAACTTCATTTCATTCTTCATGATTCCGTGCAGCCACAGCGGCGGCTTTTTGCCCGGATGACCGTACTGGATTGCACCATCCATTTCTGTGCTGTGATAAATCTGAGTCCTCTGATCGTCTTCTTCCTGGGTCTCATGAACCAGATAATGCTCTTCTTCACCATCTGCAGTTTTAACCGTCATGCCGACATTGCACATATCAATTTTAATGTAGCCTTTTGTACCCTGAATCAGCACATAATGCTCCGGATAGTGGAAGGCAGAGCCGTATTCCACAACAGCATAGGTGCCGTTTCCAAATTCCAGCAAGAGGAACAGCATATCGTCCTCGTCGCCAAACTGTTCACCCTTATGCGCAACATTACCGCCAGTCATGGTAACCTCTGTTGCCGGTCCCATCAGGAACTGAATGCAGTCCAGCTCGTGGATATGGTGATAAAGGTGACCACCGGATTTTGCGCGAATCTTCTTCCAGCTGATGGACGGCTGCGGCTCTTCCCAGCCGTTTCGTGCAGAGTGGCAATAGAGAACACGACCGATTTTCCCCTCTGCGATCAGCTGCTTTGTATGGCGTACCGCGCGGAAGAAGTTCATGACATGGCCTGCCATGAAGATCACACCGTTTTCTTTGCAGGCGCGTACCATTTCGTCGCAGTCCGCATAGCAAAGCGCGATCGGCTTTTCACAGAAGACGTGCTTCTTATGACGTGCTGCTGTCAAAACTGGCTCTTTGTGCAGATAGTTCGGCGAAGCTACCAGCACAGCGTCGACATCATCACGCGAGCAGAGCTTATCCAAATCCGTTTCGACATCGCAGCCAAGCTCTTTTGCCACAGTCTCAGCATTTTCGGGGTCATAAACTGCAACAATTTTTGCCCCCTCCTGCTCTTTCATAATGCGACCAAGTTCAGCACCGAAATATCCCGTACCGACAATTGCATATCCAATCGTTTTCATAACAATATCTCCTTTTATTTGATAGAGCCCTGTGCCAAACCGCCAGCAATGCGCTTCTGGATCAGCATGAAGAAAATTACAGAAGGAATTACGACAAGTGCGGATGCAGCCATCATAACGCCCCAGTCCAGCACCTCTTGACCCATGAGTGATTTCAGTCCAACCGCAACGGTCATTTTGTCGCGGCTGTTGATCAAAATGAGTGAGAACAGGAACTCATTCCATACGTTGATAAATGTATAAATTGCCACGGCAACTACACCGGGTGCGACAATCGGCAAGACAACACGACTAAATACTTGAAGCTTGTTCGCACCATCCATGTATGCGGCTTCTTCAATTTCAAGCGGGACTGTTTGGAAGAATCCAACCAAAAGCCAAATCGCATATGGGACAGAAATCGAAAGATACACAATAATCAGTCCAACGCGGCTGTTCATCAGCCCTGCTTTGCCCATAATGATCGAATATGGGATCGCAAGCAAGATGGGCGGGAACATATATGTCGTGATCAGGACCCTCGTCATAATCTTTCCAAATCTCGGGAAGAACCGAACAACACCATATGCACCAAGCGCAGAAATCAGAATAGCAATGATTGTTGTGCTTCCGGCAACAACAACACTGTTCATAATATTTGTGCCGAACTTTAGTTGCTCAAAAACAATTTTATAATACTCCAGCGAAAAGACCTGAGGGAAAATCGCAGTGGGATTCGCTGTCAGTTCGCCCTTGCTCTTTACAGAAGATACTAATATCCAAAACAGCGGAAACGCTGCCAAAAGCGCAAGAATTGTCAAATAGGTATAGGAGATCGTGTCGCCTAAGATACCGCGTCTAAAATGTTTACGCTTGTGCATCACTTCTCCTCCTCCCACTTGTTCAAAAGCCTAAAGTACTGCGCACACACAATCAGCAGGAAGAGCAGCAACAGTACGGTAACTGCTGAAGATCGTCCAAGCTGCTTCAATCCCCAACCAATGTTATATGCATAAATCGGAACGGTCAGTGTTTTATTGGCCGGGCCGCCGCCGGTGATCAAGTAAATAATATCGAAGCTATTGAAAATCCAAATCGTGCGAAGCACAACCAACAAACCCACAACAGTACGAATATGCGGAACTGTAATGTGCCAGAAAGACTGGAATGTATTTGCACCATCAATTTGAGCTGCTTCATACTGATCTTTTGGTACGGTTTGCAGCGCTGACAGGATGTTGACCATGATCAGCGGCGAGCCGAACCAGATATTGATGAACACCAGCGTTGCAAACGCCAGATTTCCAGTCAAAAATTCCGGCGCGGTTGAGCATAGTCCGAGCTTGATCAGAAGATTCGGCAAAAAACCGTAAACGCCGTTCAAAATCCACTTCCAGGAAAACGCCAAAACGATTGATGGAATCGCCCAGGGAATAATCAGGATTGTACGATAAATACTAGAGCCTTTTTTGATTCGGTTCAACGCCAATGCGCCGGTAAAACCGACTATTAACTGCCCCAGCAGAGAGAAAAAGGTCCATTTCAGGTCGTTCCAAAAGGCCGTCCAGAAATCCGGATCAGTCAACGTTTTAATATAATTATCAAGAC
>ENA-UOJH01002334-UOJH01002334.1-human-gut-metagenome-genome-assembly--contig:-C148-NODE-2334-length-12114-cov-22.582055_pt1 | contig 12114 bp, 14 predicted proteins | sample MGYA00242345_ERZ723892 | MGnify/ENA metagenome assembly ERZ723892 | reverse complement strand
CACGTGGAACAGTAAGAGCAGATGTTTATTGTTAAAAAGAATTAAATTAAAACTTTTGCATTATTTAACAAAAATAATTTGGTGGGTTCGTGGAAAAGTCGTATCTTTGCAACAGATTTAGAAACGAAGTTAAACCCTTTAAATACAAAGATTATGGCAACATATAAAATTACTTTAGAGTTTGAAACCGTTTTATCGGTTAACGGTAAACGTGTTAAAAGTGAGGTAACACGCAACACGCAAACAGTAACAGATGTTTCTTCTTTTGCAGACGTTGCAACAAGTTGGGAAAAGACGCAAGTTCTTTCTTACAGTTGACACAGACAACAGAACACATTTTATAAGTTTAACCGCCTGTGGGGTAACACTCACAGGCATAAATACATATAATATGGAACATAGTTATTTTAAAATTACTCTTAAACAGGCTAGTACAGAAACGGTTTTTATGGTACGTTCTGACAAAGTAAGCGAGTTCTTTAACAACAAAATCGACTACTTACAGGGAGATTGCTCAATAACTGTAAAGGGTCGTTTTCCGACACACAAAGACAGTAGAAAGTGGTTTGTAGTTTTCAACTAAATAATAATGATATGAAAAGAATTAAGTACTTTAGTTTGTCTGAGTTCATAAACTCAACAACTGCAAAACGTTTGGGTATAGACAACACCCCAACTTTTGAGGTGGTCGACAACTTAAACAGGTTAGCGGATTACTTAGATAAAATCCGTGAAAAGTTGGGTAAACCTATCTTAGTTAACAGTGGTTTTCGTTGCCCGATGTTAAATAAAGCCGTTGGCGGTGTGGCTAATAGTCAACACCTAAAAGGTTTGGCTGCTGACGTTGTTTGTGGTGATATGAAAACCTTAGAAAAGGTTATAAGAGAAACAGGCGGTTTTGACCAATTTATTAAAGAACACCGCAAAGGGTCTACGTCTTTTTGGTTTCATGTTTCGGTCTGTAACCGTAACGGAAAACCCCGTAACCAAATTATAATGAATCTTGAAAAGAAATAGTTATGGAAAAAGCAATAGAAATTTTGTTGAAGTCTATTAAAGTTTCAACAGAAAATTTGCAATATATAGCAGAAGAAACAACAGGAACAAACGGTATGCTTTTAAATTCTGTTATCGAAACATTAAAGGCACAAACTTTAGTAATAAAAACTATTTCGTGCAAACTTGATGCAGAAAAAGCAAAGAAAAACCGTGCCTTAGATTTTATTTGTGGCAAGGGTTTAGCCAACGAATTTAATAATAAGAAATAAAGAAAACGGGCGGCATCCATTTACCGCCCGTTATCTTTTATAGATATACACCTGTTTCAAGTTGTGAAACGATTTCGTTATATTCATCTACTAACAGATTTGCCGTGTTCAAATTCACGTTGGTAAACTGTGCAAAACCTGTAACCGCATTTATCGTTACGTTTTCTTGCGTGTTGTTTACAGGAACATCAACGGTTAAATTCTCAGTAATCAATATATAAGGTTCTAAACCGTACAAAATTTGTTCGTTCCACTGTTCACCGCCAACAACGTTTAAATCCGTTCCCAAACGGTAAAGAACATCACGTGACAAAGAAAAACTTTCTATTTGGAACGTCACACCGTCACACGATAACAACGCAACAGAATCGCCCGTAATAACGTTTACTTTGATAGTTAAATTAATCGTCTTACCGATATATTTGCTATCTATAGTAACAACACCCCGACACGGAATAAACATCTGTACCTGTGCGTTGAAGTCTTCATTGTTACCGTTTGCGCCTGTTAGTTCAACGTTTCCGAAATCTAGCACAATAACATCACTATAGGGATATTTAACATTTATCCCCGTGTTGTAGTTACCACATTTAAGAACATCATCACCGCCAACGGGAACGGTTGCAAAGATTCTTTTGATACGGTTTACATAAGCACCCAAATTAACTTCTGAATAGCTTGTACCCGTTTCTGTTTCCCCTGTTTGAACAAAGAATCGTTTCTTTGCAAACTCATCCAAATTCGCCAACGTAACGATATAAACGTTTATAGCACCGTAATTTTTAATCGTTGGCGGTGTTACTACATTCGCATTCGCAACGATATTCAAATCAACGGCATTCGGTGTTAACTCAAACGTTACACTACCCGTTTGTTTATCTTCTGATATTGTACCGTTTTCTACAATAGGGTTTCCGTCGTCATCTTTGAAATTTGCTTCAATTTCGGTCAATTCCGTGTTCGGGTTTGCTCTGAAATTAAACGTGTAACTTTGCCCCGTTTTGACCTTTACAGGTTTATCGCCAACGATTTCGCAATTAGTCAAACCGTATTGAACTTCGATATATTCGCCTAACAAATATTGACCGTTTATAATAACCGTTTCCGTTGCTATAGGAACAATAGCCGTTGCGGTTTGGTTCGTTACAGTCATATTGTAGGTTTCGCCACCGTATGTTATTGTAGGCGTACCGTTAAACATTCCCTTTGCGTTTCCTGTAACCGTTACGGTGTAATTTGTTTCACTTGCTACCGAACTTGCCGTTGTGTTCTGAATATTGTTTGTTATTTGAAGTTCACGAACACCCGAAATAAATTCACCTGTTATCGTGATTTCGTCACCTTTTGAACAATAAACAGTAAGTGTTGCAACGTTACCCGACACGTTAAACGGTTTGTTTTTAATATAGTTTCCATCCCAATCTTGATAGGTTGCGACTAAATTGCTAAATGTACCGTCACCGTTACCTGTCACCGTTACATTGAAGTGGTGGGCATCCGTTCCCTGTTGGTCGGTTATTGTAACTTCACCCGTTAAACCTGTTGTGTCATAAGTTAACAAATTCGTTGGCGGTGTTGGCGGTTCGGGTGTTCCACCGCTTACAAATTCGCCTGTTATCGTGATTTCGTCACCTTTTGAACAATAAACAGTAAGTGTTGCAACGTTACCCGACACGTTAAACGGTTTGTTTTTAATATAGTTTCCATCCCAATCTTGATAGGTTGCGACTAAATTGCTAAATGTACCGTCACCGTTACCTGTCACCGTTACATTGAAGTGGTGGGCATCCGTTCCCTGTTGGTCGGTTATTGTAACTTCACCCGTTAAACCTGTTGTGTCATAAGTTAACAGGTTCGTTGGTGTTGGCGCACCGACAACAAATTCACCGTGTACCTCAACACTATTATAATATTCAGTCTCGGCAATCAACGTTGCAACCTTACCGTCAATAGTGAACGGGTGGTTCAATACCCAATCACCTGTGTAAAGTTCTTGATAGCCACCAACTGAACCGTCTTTAAAATAACCGTCAACTTTTCCCGTCAACGTTATTTTCCATTTTCTTTTGGTGTTATCAAGCTGTTCAACTGTATATGAAACATTATCCGCACCCGTCAAAAATCTTAAATTTACTCTTAATACGTCAGCCATATTTAAACGTTACCTTTAATAGTTACCATAACAATACTACCTGTTTCGTTCAACAACCCCTTATTCGGAAAATCTAGTTTTCTGATATTAGGTCGAACGTCAACAACGTTTGAACGGTTTGAAAGATATTTGTTTCCGTTTTCGCTTTTTGTCAACGTTGCAGTACTGTTTAAGATAATGTCCTTATAAGTAAACAGAACGTCAACACGTAAACGAACGGTGCAAACATCACCATCCTGTTGTTTCTCAGAAACGAAATAATAACGGTTCAAACTTTCGATATAAACATAGTTGAACGTTACAGGGGTTCGTGTTCTGAAACGAACAACAGGGGTTAACACGTTGAACGTTGCATTCAACACACCCGTATATTCTTCGTTTTCCTGTAACGTCTTATTTATTTCATTCGGTTTGCCGTTGAAAATGAAAGTTTTAATTTTAACCATACCTTAAAAGCTAAAAGGGGCATCCCTGTGCTATCAACTACAGGAACACCCCAACAGTTAAACAACTAAAATTAGGCAACAAAGAACACAACAAAGTTTTCGTTTGTGTCGTTGAAGTAACCCGCATCAAACTTGAAATAGTTGTTGAAAAACTCTGCTTTTGCGTTGTAGTTGGTGGTTACTCGCTTATCCAAATTTGTAACACCCAACGCATCACGGTCGAACATCACACCCAACACACCGCTAACTGAAACGTCCGCACCGCTTGCCGATTTTACGTCAATCTTTGAAACGTTGGCAAAAGCATAGTCTTTGTCTGTTGCTTGCCAACTTGCAACGGTTTCAGCCTGTGGCAACAAAACATTCTCGCTGTGGAACGTGTCGGCATACAGGTATGCTTTGGCTGCGGCTGCGAAATCGGACAACAGAACGGTGTGCAAAACGTCTTTCGGTGTGAATCGTTCCTTACCGCCAACGTTGAACAAAGTTGAAATTGTCTGCAAACGGTCGGCATACAAACCCATTGTATAGGCTGCAAAACGTATGAAATCGGGTGTGGTTACTGCTGCGCTAGCAGCCAAATGTGCGCTCGTCTTATCGTTGTAAAGTTTCAACAGGTTCACGCAACGAACTGTTGACGCACTCGCATAGTCAACCCGTTCGTTTGTTGATGGTACCCAGCCGAATGCAGCCTTATCGGCAACCAAAGTTTCGGCAATCATATTGTTAATTGTGCGCATAACAAGTGCATCCGTCTTGATAGTCATTGACTTTTCAACTGCTGAATAAATCATTGACAGGAAACCGTTCAACTGCTCTGCACTACTGAAAGATTCCTTTACCTGTCTTTCGGTAATTGATACAGGAACTTCAAAAGTTACCTTTGAGTTGAAGAACTTAGCTGAAACGGTCGGTTTGTGGAACACGTCTTGTTTGTACTCTGTACCGTCTTCGAGATTCCACGTGTCGTTTTCCTCAGCCTGTGGAACGTCAGCGGAAATCTTTTCCAATACGCTACCAAATTCCCACGCATCCATCAAAACGGATGGAACTTTACCCGAATAAGGGCGGTTCACGAAAACCACTTTACCGATATGGTTTACAAGTGATTTAACATAATTGTCTACTGCGTTCTGATTGAACACTTCGTTGCCCAAATCGACTAAACCTGTAAGGTCTTCGTGAACAAGTTCTTTATTACCCAAAACCTCACCCGATACGGTGTTAACTAAATTATAAATCTGTTCTACCTTCATTTTTATAAAAATTTTAGTATTAATAAATATCTATTGTTAACTCTTTTGCAAGTTCTGTTATCACTTGCGTTTTAAAATTAGTTTTGCGCAAACTCATTTCTTTTTGAATAAGTTCACTAGTTGGAACACTAGACGGAACACCGTTCTTAATAGTTGTTTTCGTGCCCGTTTCTTGTCTGTTCCCTGTGGAATCTCTTTGCTGTTTCGTGTCATTTCCGAAATCTCCGTTGTTAAAAGTTACACTTGAATCGACTGTGCTGTTATTGCCTGTTTCGTCAACGGTGTTACTTGTTGTTTCCGTTGTATGTGACGTTACAGGGTTCAACACGTCATATTCTTTATTAAACACTTGAATCTGTTTTTGCCATTCGTCAAACTTTACTGTAATAATACCTTTGACAATATCATTTGCAGTTTCGTTTGTAACGGCATCGCACAAAGTTCTGTTTCCATATTTGAAACGAAAATCAATATCTATTGTTTTCGGGTCGTCATTCCCGAATATTGATTCATACAAAACAGGAAACAGGGGTTTAAAGATTTTATCAAATAAACCGTTTTCAGTTGTAAAAAGTTCATTAATTTTCATCTTTGTTTTCTTTTTCTTCTGTTTCTTCTGTTTCTTGCGTTTCTTCTGTTTCTGTTTCTGTTTCTTCTGTTTCTTCTGTTTCTTCTGTTTCTGTTTCCGTTTCTTCTGTTTCTTGCGTTTCTTCTGTTTCGTTTTCCGTTACAGGGTCAACGTCTTCCGTGTCGGTGTGTTCGTGCCCGTCTTCCGTTGCTTTGAGTAACGACAAATAATTTTCGTGTTCGATTTTCCAACTTGACCCCAAAGTTACGGTAATATCCGTACCGAACATTTCGTTTACACGTTTTACACCCTCAACACGTTCTGTTAACATTGAATCAACGAACGGCATCAACGCATCAATATTCATTGAAACTTCTTGCGTGTTCAACCGTTCACGTTTCATATTATAGTTTGCGTTCAAACCTAAATCGTTGAACATTGATGCTTTGTAGTACTGCAACAGTTCAATTAATTGCCCGATTTGTTGGTTTCCCTGTGTCGGTGGGGTCTGTAAGTTTACACCTTTGAAAAAGGCATTTTCACCGATAACAGAAAAATCACCGTTCAAAATCTTCTGTAAGAACGATTCCGCACTCTGTTTGGTCTTATCGTCACTTGCCGAAATTAACATAGTGATACGGGTCAATATGCTAGCCAAATTTAAAGTTATTGTGGCATCCGTGTAAAGTACACCATATTTGCCGATAATAGGCATAAGCGAATCCGCAAACGGTGTGTTATTGATAACTACAATATCCTCATCAATCTTGAACGTCTTGTTCAAATTTAACCACGGGTTTGCAACCACGTAATCTTTGCCGTGATAATAGGCATCACACTCGCCACCCCGTGTGCCCTGTAAAGCATACAAATCCCCGTTGACTTCTGCAATACCAACGTTACCCGTTGTTTGAAGAATCTTTTCAAGTTCAACAGGTGGAATTGTTTCGGGTGTGCCCGTGTACTCAAACATCTTTGAAGTCATACAAAGAACACGGTGCATAAATGTAAATAATGCTGTATCTTTGTTTTTAACTTCTGTTTGAAACCTGTTATATAAGTTTTCTTTTTCCATTTACTTAATTAAATTTTTAATTAAGGTGCAAAGTTCTGTGAGCACCTTTGTGTTACTTTGTACCGTTTCATTTAACTTGTCGGTTTCGTTTTGATGTCGTTCGTTCTGTTTTTCCATATAGAAGAATAGGGCGACACACACCGCAACAGGGAAACCAACGTTGCTAATAAGTGAGATTATTCCGTTTGCATCCATATAGCATTTTTTAACTTTGTTATTTGATGCTGCAAAGATAATAACTTTATTTGGTTTCACCAAATAAACAGGGGAAAAATTGTTTCACGTGAAACATTTTTAACCCCTGTTAACAGTCATTAAGTAATAATGTTACTGCGAGCACTCGCCATTAAATAGTTACGAACAATTTCGCCAATTTCGTTACTTTGATAAAATACCTTATCGGTAGCGAAATATTTAGTTATCTGCGATTCTATATACGTTGCAGTACTCAACAACTTTCGTTTGTAGTTCGGTTTGCCGTTCATTTGCAACGAATAAATCAAACTGTTGTCGGTATCTTTAATCGGTGTTGTTTTGTTGTGAATGTAAATGAAATTATTCACACCGTTTTCTTTGTCCTCAACCTGTATCACGTTACCCTGTAACGTCATTTCGTTAAACTGAATATAGAATACAAACAACACGTCACTCGGTTTATATTTTACAGGTAGGTGTGGATATACTGCTAGTTCCCATTTACCGCCCGTAATCATTTGCAAATTTTGGTTGTCGAAACAGAAATATTTGTTACTCGCTTTCTGTTTTACAACAGTACTGCAATATTCAACCGCCACCGTTGCACCGTGCTCACCGAACTTATAAATATCTATTGTGCCCTGTTCCATCACTCGCACCTGTTTCAATCCCATTTCGGTAAAATACGGGCAAAACTGATTCACGGTGTTACCTAACATAAACACTTTAACATCATTTCTTTGACGAATAATTGTGCTCAACAGGTTCATATATAGCATAAACTCATCGGGCAAATAATAACGTCTTGTAAGGAACTCATCGAAAACAATAGTAGTTATGTTCGGGTAACTGCTAGACTTTTCGTGTTCCTGTTCTGAAAGACAAAAACCATAACAGAACGGTGTGTTTTCGGGCACACGTTTTTTCGTTTCTGCATCATAGAACGAAAGAAACCATTTACCCGAAACGTAAAACACTTCGTTAAACTTACCGTTTGTAAGTTCTTTTATCACACCGTTTGCCACGTGATTTGCAAACAAACTTTCGGCACGTTTGCCCCTTAAATCTTCTCGCCAACGTCTAATATACGCCATTTGTTTACCTGTGCGCAAATATTCTTTGATTCCATACAACAACGTTGCATAAGTCTTGCCGTTGGAACGTTCACCGAAAATAACGTTGTAATCTGCATTTTTTGATAAAATACGATTCAACGTGTAAAATTTTGGTGTTTCAACTTTTTCTTTTTTCTGTTTCATATTATTCCTTTTTTAATCTTATTCCCATTAAATAGTTTATATAAAGAACTGAAAGACTTAAAGTGTACCCCGTTGGTTCTAAGTGTACCCCTGTGGTCGTATCGTAACTTGAAACGTTTCCCTTATAGTCTTTTATCGTTCCCGTTTGTTCGTAATCTATATACGTGTGGATGTTCTTACCTGTTGCACTCGGTGGGATGTCTAGATAGTTCGTGAACGCATCGAACACACCATTTCCACCGTATGTTTCCACCATATAGGGGATAGCTGATTTTTTGTTAACACCCGAAACAGTCATAGAATAATTATAATTTTTCCCGTTTACTGTAAGGGCATTTTCTTCTTCTATCATATAGCGTTTCGCACCCAAAGTTTTAAAACGGCTGTATCTACCCTCATAGTCCCAAACCCCCAAAGGTTTTGCTATTCCCTTTATTGTGACGGGTTCAACTTTTTCAAAGGGGATTTTATGATGCTTACAGGCTGCACGCAATTTCTGTTGTGCCAAATCGTTGTATGCTTTGAAGTAATCTTTGTGGGCATCACCGTTCATTATTTTAACTGAATCTGTGTCGCTGTATATGTAATCGTCACCGCATTCAGAAATACCCGTAAACAGGTTTCTACGTGCATAGGCGGTTACATAAATACCCCACGGGTAAAATAAAAAGCGGTTTTTGCTATCGTTGTATTTATTGAGCATTTCTAATTGCTTTTCGCCTGTAAGGTGTTCCACATCCCACGTTTCACCGTCACATAGAATCTCATCACGCAACGGGTTTGTAACACACATACCGTAACAACTATTAAGCATTTCTTTGCTATTCAGATATTCCACTTCTTTACCCTTTACACCTTTAAGTTTCGTCTTCATTTCATACAGGTGCAAAATTGATTTCACAAATTCGGTCGGCAAATATTCTTTGCGGTAACAAATCATTCGCCCGATTCTTATTTGTTCCCACGTGTAAAACTGTGAAAACACTTTGTAATCTATTTCTGTAATTGTCATACAGATTTTCTTTGCACAAACCAATCTACCGTTATTCTCGGAAACGTTTTCTTTGACGAAACATTTACTTACCGATATAGGGTTTTCGTTTTCTGATTTCGCAAAAATGCTTGTAATCTCTACATCGAACACACAACAAAATTTGCTAGTCATAAACTCAAATTGTTTCATAGACTTTACAGGAACAAAAACACCTGTGCTCATCGGGAATTTTTCCGATACCATAACATACGGGTAACTGCTAGTAAAATCGTAACTATCTACGTTTTCAATTACCTCATCGGTATATTTTGCGTTTGCGTGCGTGAAACCACCACTAAAAGCTCTTTGCAGCATAGAAAACTCTTCTAAACCTGTAATATTCAAAGAATGAATCTTATCAATATATTTAAAGTTCGGAATCGTCTTGCCTGTTTCGTCAGTTGTTTTAAAACATACCGAACGGCAATACTTGCGTACAAACCCCGTTTTTGTAATCGGCAAACGTGTTATTCCTTTATATTGTTCTATTAATTCCTGTATATAGCACATAACAACTTTGATGTCGTTCAAACAGTAACCAATTTCTTTTTGGGTCAACGGTGTTTCACTGTGGCGCAACAGGGAATAATCTAAATCACCGACTAACTTTTCACATTTATATTTGTGAAGTTGTTCACCCAATTTCGCCAACGAATAACCCGAAAGTAAGTAACTGCATCGGAACTCTAAACCCGTTTTAGTTATTCCGTAAATCGGTTTTCTAAGGTCTATAGAAAAAACCTTTTCCCAATCTAACAATTCACGGAAAAACTGAAATTCATAAGCTAAGTTATGCACGTATATAATAATACGCTTTTTCGGGCATAGTTCCAATATAGCCACGATTTCGGCTAACATCTGCAAAAACTCATCCCACGTTCTACCTAAAATGCAAAAACCGTTTATTCCAAATTGCCACACATACATTAAAGAACATTTTTCCATTTTGGTTTGTTTACCGCCTAATTTCATATAACGTTCATAACTGTATGTTTCGCCGTCCGCATCACGATAAAATGAAGTTGTTTCAATATCGAAAGATACAGGCACATTTAGGAACTTTTCGCCCTTATTATTGCCTGTAAAATTCTTTTCGTTCACCGCCAAAGATAAAACCTTTGCAATATCTTTTGGGGTGTAAATTTCTGTTTGTAGTTCAAAGGGTATTTTCTTCATTATAAACCAAATTTTTCAAATTCTTGCAATATCTTTTTTAACGGCTCATCGGTTTTGTAATTGTCAACGTTGTTCACGTATGCTTCACTATTAGGGTCATGCGCTATTTTGTCTATTGCATCATCCAACGCATTTTCAATTCTAACCGCATAGTCTTCGATTTGGTCGGACACGTCACGGGATTCCTGTTCAAGTTCACCTGTAAAGTCTTTATATTGCATTAAGTATTGTTCCAAAAATCGTTCATTGGAAACACTTGCAATTTTACCCATTAATTTGTCTTGCATCAACTTAAATTCTTTGTCGTTTAAGTCATAAGATTTCTTTAAGTGTTTTGAGTACTCACGTGTACCACTTGCCGTTGATGTAGGTTGTTGCAAAAAAGAAACCGCTTTTGAATATTCGATTTTTAAATCGTTCCAATCGTGTTTCATTGAAAATTTTGCAAAACCTTTGATGTCACCTTTGTTCAACGCAACAACTGCGGGCGAAACCAAACCCGTTTTTTCCACGTTTTGGATTCTTCGATTTGCCTGTTGAAATACACGGGCGATTTCTTTGCGTAAATAGCCACGTGATTCTATTGCATCCATTATCTGCTTATCTACGTGTATTTTAAAAGTTGATGCAAAAGTTCTTTTTGAAAAACCTATCGGATTCAATTTAGCCATATTATTACAGTTTTAAAATGAAACAAAAACGGGGCAACAATAAACAAAGTTACTGTTTACCCCGTCACGTTATCCACCCTTTACCCTACGAAAACTACTTATCAACGAAAGTTATACCATAACATTTCTTTGCGTGCGATTCATATTCGTAAATAGTGTAACCAACTTTGTTGGCTTTGATAGCGTCAACCGCCTCACTATCTGCGAGAATCTCACGAACTGTGTCACCTGTGAACTGTGGTAAGTTCACCAAACATTTATTTTCTGCATCAATAATAACAGGCGAATCACCCAACTGCGATTTGTGAACGTACAAACCATTGATAGGGTGAACTACATCACCGCCGCCATCTTTGTCGCTGTTGTAAATGTCGGTCAACTTTACAAACGGAAAATCGGTTGTATCAATACCGAAACTTGTCTTATTGAACTTACTTGCAAAACTAAAACCTTTAGCCATAACTTAATCTTTTTAAAACGTTAAACTTCTGTTGTTACTTTACTTCGTTCAAACCGTTTGCAGCTGCAAACTCATTCAACCACTTCTTAAAGCGGTTCAACTTAATAACCGCCTTATCGTCTTTAGCGACTTCGTTTGAAGTCATAAGAGCGTTAACACTTGTAATACAGTTGAAAACAGTTTCATTAAAATTTTCGTTCATAACTTACCTAATTTAAATTGTTAAACTTATATTGTTTATTAAACACGGTGCAAAGATATGGCAAATATATTAAACCACCAAATTATTTTAGTTAAAAAGTATTAAAGAAATAAATTAACTGTTGTTAACACTTATTGTTCCACGTGAAACAGTTTTGTGCATCCAACTGTTATGTTCCACGTGAAACATCCACTATGCCACCGTTCCACGTGAAACATTTGTTTTATGAAAGTTTAACAGAGTTAAAGTGTGTTAAAAGATTCGGTTTTTGTGGCACAGCAAAAAGCGTGCCAAAGTGTGTTAGCAAGTGTTAAAAACCTGTTGGGAAATGTTAAAAATGGGTGCCTTGTGTA
>ENA-UOJH01002332-UOJH01002332.1-human-gut-metagenome-genome-assembly--contig:-C148-NODE-2332-length-12129-cov-9.218817_pt1 | contig 12129 bp, 9 predicted proteins | sample MGYA00242345_ERZ723892 | MGnify/ENA metagenome assembly ERZ723892 | reverse complement strand
AGCTGATTTGTAATCAGCAGGTTGTTGGTTCGACTCCGACTGTCGGCTTTTTATTAACAATAATATCTTGGTTGGAAGGCTAGGGTTATTGTTAATTTAATTTTATATGGGTGGATTCCCGAGTGGCCAAAGGGGACAGACTGTAAATCTGCTGGCACTGCCTTCGAAGGTTCGAATCCTTCTCCGCCCATTTGATGAATAATCTTCATCATATATGAATACAATAGTTATAGATGACGCGGGGTAGAGCAGCTCGGAAGCTCGTCGGGCTCATAACCCGAAGGTCACAGGTTCAAATCCTGTCCCCGCTACTTTGCCTAGATAGCTCAGTCGGTAGAGCAGAGGACTGAAAATCCTCGTGTCACTGGTTCGATTCCGGTTCTAGGCACTTATTTATACCATAGGTATTACGTTATGTAGTATCTATGGTTTTTTTGTATCCCAATAATAAATAACAGTAAATAAAAGATGAGAGTGTAACAATGAATTGGAATGAAGATAAGAGTATAAAGATGAATTTAGATAAAACGGGAAAATCGGATAAAACAGGAACTACAAATAAGGATATTAAATATGATGATATATTATTGAATGGCAATGCAGGAACTACAAATAAAAATTCAGGCATTAAACCGAATGTTAAATATAATGATATATTGTCTAAGTTAGATAAATATAAAGATGAAAATATAGTACCTATGCATATGCCGGGGGCTAAGAGAAATAAAGAATTAATTGAGTTATATATGGGTGATATGGGAAATCCATATGAGAAAGATATAACGGAGATTAATGGTTTTGATAATATGCACAATGCCGAAACTATTATTAAAGATGCGTTTGATGAGGCGGCGGAGCTTTATGGAGCTGATGAGAGCTGGTATCTGGTAAATGGAAGCACTGCAGGTAATATGTCGGCAATATGCGGAGTTACCCATAAAAATGATGTTGTTATAATGGCAAGAAACTGTCATATATCAGTTTATAATGCAGTTATCCTCAATGAACTGAATCCTGTGTATATTTATCCAGAATATGATGAGGAATATGGGTATTATAAGGGGATAACATTAAAAGAAATTAAGGACATTGTGGATAAATACAGCTCAGACCATGACAGAAATGATATTAAAGCCGTGATACTTACATCACCAACTTATGAGGGAAATGTATCTGATATTAAATCAATAGCAGAGTATCTTCATCAATATAATATTCCATTGATTGTTGATGAGGCTCATGGTGCACATTTTAATTTCTCGGAAAGCTTTCCACAGTCAGCAGTTAAGTGTGGAGCTGATATAGTAATTAACAGTGTGCATAAGACACTTCCATCGCTTACACAGACTGCACTTATTCATATTAATTATGGAATAGTTGATGTAGAACGTATAAGAAGATATTGGAACATATACCAGTCGACAAGTCCATCGTATATATTAATGTCTTCCATAGCAAGAAGCTTAAGCATTGTTAAGAATGACGGTGATAAATTATTTGCTGAATATGTTGATAAGCTCACTATTTTAAGAAATGGATTGTCAGAATTAAAGCATATCAGGTTAATAAAGACGGATGACATATCAAAGCTTGTATTAGGATATAAAGATGCAAAATGGTTATATGACACTCTATTTTATAAATATAAAATCCAGCTTGAAATGTCATCTATAAAGTATGTGATAGCGATGACATCAATATTTGACTCCCAGGAGTATTACGATAGATTTCTTGCGGCATTAAAAGAGATAGACGAAGAATTAGATAATAGAGTTCTTGCGGCATTAAAGGAGATAGACGAAGAAATAGATGAGAGTAGGAGTAAATATAATAATAGAAGTAAAGATGAGATTTTAATTAATGATGAGGATAATGGTAATAAGATAAATGTTGCTGATTTCAGGGATGAGGAGGCGTTGACAATTGCACAAGCATTTAACAGGCGTGATTTATCAGGTTGTGATGAAATTCAGATGAATAATGAGAAGATATATGGTAAGATAAGTGGAGAGTCAGTGTATGTATATCCACCGGGAATACCGATATTATGTCCGGGAGAGGTTATTACACGAAAGATTATTGCAATACTTCAGGCGGCTGGTGAGGCAGGTCTGGAGGTTGTAGGTGTAAAAGAAGGAGCTTTGTTATGCCTGAGATAGCATTTTTAATGGGAAAAAGTTCAAGTGGTAAAGATAATATATTTAAGGCTTTAGTTGGTGATAAGGAGCTAAATCTTAAGACTGTTATTATGTATACAACAAGACCTATGAGAGCTGGAGAAAAAGAAGGTGTAGAGTATTATTATGTAGATAATGAGAAGGCATTGGAGCTTGAAGCGGCTGATAAAGTAATAGAGATGCGGATATATAACACAGTGTATGGAGAGTGGAAGTATTTTACAGTTGATGATGGGCAGATCAGGCTTGGAAGCGGTGACAAGTACATTGTTATAGGTACTATTGAGGCTTACAATAAATTTTGTGCATACTTTGGAAAAGATGCAATATTACCGATATATATAGAAGTCGATGATGGAATAAGGCTTATGAGAGCTATCAACAGGGAACAGAAGCAGGAAGTACCACAGTATGAGGAAATGTGCAGGCGTTTTCTTGCAGACAGTAAAGATTTTTCGGAGGAAAAGATTAAGGAAGCCGGAATTAATCAGAGATTTAGCAACGATGGAACAATAGAGGATTGTATCAGGGACATCAAAGAGGCAATTAAACAGCAGCTTTTATAAATGCAGTAAGAGTGAGTTGGCTTGAATTGTCTTAATGATATTTATATGATACAATTATATGATGGTGGACACGAAAGAGAGTAAAGTTATGGATATAAAGATTAATGATATACAGACATCATCTTCAGTTCAGCAGGTGAAGAATACAGAGAGTACGGACAGTAGTTTTAAGTTTACTCTTATTAGTAATATAGAAGAAAAGGATCTTCAGGAAAAGCTTGGCAGTATGATGGAACAGATTACTGAGCAGGGTGAGAAGATTGCAAAGCATATGGATATTAAGGATATGCGAAAGTACAGGGAGCTTGTTAAGGGATTTCTTAACGAGGTTGTTAACCGTTCCCATAAGTTCTCAAGAGAGAACTTTCTTGATAGACGAGGCAGACACAGAGTATATGGTATTGTTAAACTTGTGGATAAGAATCTTGATGAGCTGGCAGGAGAACTTGTTAAAGAAGAGAAAAATCATCTTGAGATTGTAGGAAGAATTGATGATATCAGGGGTTTATTGCTTGATATATCAGCATAAGATTGGAGTATATAATGAGCACATTTTCAGATATTTATGGATACGATACAATTAAAGAGCATTTACAGAACGCAATTAAATTAGATAAGGTATCACACGCTTACATTATCAATGGAGGGCTTGGTGCTGGAAAGAAGATGATTGCCAAGATATTTGCAAAAGCATTACAGTGTGAGGCAGAAGGCGATAATAAGCCTTGTAATAAATGTCATTCCTGTATACAGACAGAGTCAGGCAATCAGCCTGATATAATATGGGTACGACACGAGAAGCCTGCAAGTATAGGTGTAGATGATGTAAGAGATCAGATAATATCAGATATGCTTATTAAACCATACTCAAGCCGTTATAAGATATACATTATAGATGAGGCTGAGAAGCTTACAGTGCAGGCACAGAATGCACTTCTTAAGACTATAGAAGAGCCACCAGCGTATGGTATTGTTATATTTCTTACGACTAACGCAGACATTTTCTTACAGACTATTATATCAAGATGTGTGCTTCTTGATTTAAAGCCATTAAAGGAAAGCGTAGTTATGGATTATCTTAAGGATAACTATGACGTGTCAGAATATGAACGTAAGTTTGCGGCTGATTTTGCACAGGGTAAGATTGGACGTGCTAAGACTATTATAGAAAGTACGGAATTCGCACATTTAAAGAATGATGTTATGCACGTTATCAAGAATGTGAAGGATATGACGGCGGCAGACATAATGGCAGTTGTTAAAGATGTGACTAATTACAAGCTTACAATAGACGATTATCTTGATCTTATGGCTATGTGGTTCAGGGACGTGCTTATGTTTAAGAGTACCAATGATACGAATTATCTAATATTTAGTGATGAGATTTCGCTTATCAAATCGCAGGCTGAGGTTATGTCATACGAAGGAATTCAGGATATACTTAATTCTATAGATAAAGTAAAGGTAAGACTTAAGGCCAATGTTAATTTTGACTTATGCATAGAACTTCTTATTATGGCTATGAAAGAGGATATGTAGGCAGTTAGTGAATAATTGGCTGATGTTAGGAATTAATATTTGGCAGGATTGGAGATTAAAAATAGATGACTAAAGTTGTTGGTGTTAGATTCAGGCAGGTGGGCAAAATATATTTCTTTGCACCGGGACAGTATAATGTTGAGGTTGGTCAGCACGTTATTGTTGAAACAGCAAGAGGAATTGAGTATGGCCACGTTGTTCTTGGTGAAAGAGAGGTTGAGGATTCAGCAGTTGTACAGCCGCTTAAGGCTATTATCAGAATATCGACACCTGATGATGATGAAAGGGAAGCTAAGAACAGGGAAAAGGAAAAAGAAGCGTATAAGATATGTCTTGAGAAGATTAAGAAGCATAATCTTGAAATGAAGCTTATAAAGGTTGAGTATACATTTGACAATAATAAAGTATTGTTCTACTTTACAGCGGATGGAAGAATTGATTTCAGAGAGCTTGTAAAGGATCTGGCAGCAGTATTTAAGACAAGAATTGAACTTCGTCAGATTGGTGTAAGAGATGAAACTAAGATATTAGGCGGAATTGGTTCTTGTGGAAGACCATTGTGCTGTGCAACATATATGCCAGAGTTCATACCAGTGTCAATTAAGATGGCAAAGGAACAGAATTTATCGCTTAATCCATCAAAGATATCGGGTGTGTGTGGAAGACTTATGTGCTGTCTTAAGAATGAGCAGGAAACTTACGAGGAGCTTAACAGCAACCTTCCTAATGTGGGAGATTATGTTACTACACCTGAGAAGTTAAAGGGTGAGGTATCAAGCGTTAATGTGTTAAGACAGCTTGTTAAGGTAATTGTCACACTTGATGGAGATGAGAAAGAGATAAGAGAGTATCCTGTTGCTGAGCTTAGATTTAAGCCTAAGAGAAGAAACGACAGAATGAATATAGATGATAAAGAGTTAAAAGAACTCGAAGAGCTTGAGAAAAAGGAAGGAAAAGCCCATATTAATGATGACTGATGCTAAGATTAATGCAGGTATTAATGCCAATGAGAGAATTGATGACTTATGCAGGGATAATCTCAGACTAATCCAGAATACAGATGTGTTCTGTTTTGGAATGGATGCTGTGTTGTTGTCTACATTTGCGAAGGCCGGAAAGAACCAGAAGGTGCTTGATATGGGTACTGGAAATGGTGTAATACCAATTCTTATGCAGGCGAAAAATCCAGGCAGTATGTATACAGGCTTGGAAATTCAGGATATCAGTTATGACCTTGCTGTCAGAAATGTTGAACTTAATAGTCTGTCAGACAAGGTTAATATTGTAAAAGGTGATATTAAAGAAGCTTCACATATTTTAGGTGGGGCTTCTTTTAATGTGGTTACAAGCAATCCACCATATATGAATGAAAATCACGGAATTGTTAATCCTGAGAGTGCCAAGGCAATCGCAAGACACGAGCTTCTATGCAGTCTTGAGGACGTTGTAAGGGAAGCTTCAAAGTGCCTTAAGGTTAAGGGACATATGTATATGGTTCACAGACCATCAAGACTTGTAGATATATTTACTTCTATGAAGAATAACCACCTTGAGCCAAAGCGTATAAGGCTTGTGTATCCGCATATAGATAAGCCAGCTAATATGGTGCTTATAGAGGCGGTAAAGGGCGGACGTTCACAGCTTATAGTGGAAGAACCACTTATTGTATACAATAGCGATGGAAGTTACACGGAAGAACTTTTAAAAATGTACAATTAGTATGAATTTAAGAGAGGAGCAGTATGGAAGATAATATTACAGATATTGATTATGATAGTGTGCAGGCACTTGAAGAATTTAATGGCTCTCATAATAATAGCGGAGTTGGGCAGTTATATTTGTGTGCAACTCCGATTGGTAATCTTGAGGATATTACGTTCAGGGTGTTAAGGATATTAAAGGAAGTTGATATTATTGCGGCGGAGGATACGAGAAACAGCATAAAGCTGCTTAATCATTTTGAGATTAATACGCCGATGACAAGCTATCATGAATATAACAAGTATGATAAGGCAAAGGTGCTTGTTGAGAAGATGCTTAAAGGAATGTCAGTCGCTGTAATAACTGATGCTGGAACACCTGGAATATCTGACCCGGGAGAGGAGCTTGTAAGGCAGGCACTTGCATCAGGAATTAAGGTATCATCAGTTCCTGGTGCGGCAGCGTGTATAACGGCACTTACAATGTCGGGACAGGCAACAAGACGTTTTGCATTTGAAGCATTTCTTCCGGCGGACAAGAATGAGCGTAAAGACATATTAAAAGAGCTTGAAGATGAAACAAGAACAATGATTATATACGAAGCTCCACACAGGCTTTTAAAGACACTTAAAGAGCTTTCTGAGGTGTTAGGAGGAAGCAGGGCAGTTACTATATGCAAGGAACTTACCAAACGCTATGAGAATAGTATGGTTACAACGCTTGCAGAGGCGTGCAGTTATTATGAGAATAACCAGCCAAGGGGCGAGTATGTTCTTGTAATTGCTGGAAAAGACAGAAATGAGCTTAAAGAGGAAGCACAGGCACAGTGGCTTACTATGTCTGAGCAGGAACACGTTGATATGTATATAGCACAGGGACTTGATAAAAAAGAGGCTATGAAGGCAGCAGCCAGGGACAGGGGCGTATCTAAGAGGGATATATATAATAAGCTTCTGGGAAATTAGTTCTTAAAAGAAAAAATGTTACACAAATGTTAAAAACTTATATAAAAGAGTGATTAAAAGAGAGTCTTAGCTAAAATAAATTTAAGAGTAAATTTTAAAATTATAGGTGGAGTGGTACAAATCCCCTTCTTTGTCAGATAATATTTCTGGTAAGGAAGGGGATTTCTTATCTTCTAATCTTCTATTGTATGTTCATTGATAATTGCCTTAATGGCCTTATAAAGGTAAGGCTTGAGCCTGTCAATATCAGCTGGTTCTTTGTAAAGGATTGAGCTGTAGCATGTTGAGCTTATAAGCTCGACAATCATAAACAGCATAATCTCGGGCTCGTTGAGGTTAAGACCAGAGTCTTCAAGCATTTCATAGTAGATATCTTTAAAATTAATGTCGTCATCAGCGACATTGGTTGTAAGAGCCTCTTTAAATATTCCCCACGACAGGTTCTTTGATATAAATGTAAGAAGTGTCTGGTTGGTGTTAAGCACATTAATTATGTGGTCAGCAATAAATATAATCTCCTCAGTAAATGTAATTGTAAACGAATGGTCATTAATCTGCTGTTCTTTTATATGAAGCTCTAATGCACTCACTGCATTTTTAAAGAGCTTGCTTGCCTCGTGAGAAACGAGCTTATTTCTTATATCATATTTATCTTTGAAATACAGATAAAAAGTTCCCTTGGCAATTCCAGCTTTCTGTGAAATCTCGGCAATTGATGTCTTGGAAACACCCTGCGTTGTAAAGAGCTTAAAAGCTGTATCTAAGAGGGAAGTCCTTTTCTGTTGTTTGTTGTTCTCAAGTTTTCCCATAAAATCTCCAATCTAATGCAGGCATAATATTAGTTGTTCTGTCAATTAATATTCTACCATGTTGAAAATAAAAAATCTATAAAAAAATGACTTTTAGTCATTTTGAGTATTGACTATCGGTCATTTTGTGCTAGAATAACACTTGCAAAGAAAATGACCAAAAGTCATATTTGAGAGATCACGGTCATATGTATTGAATTGATAATAAATGTAATTAATTAAGAGAGTTATTAATTATTGAGAGGTTATCAGTCCAATCAAAGTAAAATTACGTCGCAGACGTAGAAATGAGGCGAGTTATGGAAAAGTTTGGAAAAGTAATTGTTAAACTCAGAATTCCAATTCTTATTCTGAGTTTCCTGCTTCTTATTCCATCTGCAATCGGATACTTTAATACAAGAGTTAATTACGATATTCTGTATTATCTTCCGAATGAGATAGAGACTATGCAGGGTCAGGACATTCTTATGGATGACTTCAATAAGGGTGCATACGCGATGGTCGTTGTCCAGAATATGGATACGAAGTCTACTGACAGACTTATTAAGAAGGTAGAGAATGTAGACCACGTTGCACAGGTTATTTCTTACACAGGAATAGTTGGTGAAGATGTTCCATCTGAGATTGTTCCATCAAAATTCAGAAAGTATTTCGAGAATGACAGCACAGATACAACTTTATTTGCAATATTCTTCGATAATACAACTTCAAGTGATGATACTATGAATGCTATCATACAGATAAGAGAGCAGACAGAGGGTCAGGCCTTTATAAGTGGTATGTCAGCAGTAGTTACGGATACTAAGAATCTTTCGGAGAAAGAGACACCACTTTATGTACTTATAGCAGTAGTTCTTGTATGTATCGTGCTTGCTATATTTATGGATTCATTTCTTGTACCAGTATTCTTTATGATAAGTATAGGAATGGCAATTGTATACAACCTGGGTTCTAACATTTTATTAGGTGAGGTTTCATATATAACTAAAGCTCTTGCGGCTGTACTTCAGTTAGGTGTTACACTGGATTATTCAATCTTCTTATGGCACAGCTACAAGGAAATGAAGGAAATATATCCGGATGACCACAAGGAAGCGATGGCAGTTGCCATTGGTAATACACTTACATCTGTAGTAGGTTCTTCTATAACAACAGTAGCAGGGTTCATTGCACTTTGCTTTATGAGCTTCACACTTGGTCTTGACCTTGGTATCGTTATGGCAAAGGGTGTTGTATTTGGTGTTATTGGTTGTGTAACAATCCTTCCATCACTGATACTTACATTTGACAGGGCATTAGAGAAGACAATGCATCGTGAGATTATGCCAAACTTCGATAAGCTTGCTACATTTATAGTAAATCACTCATGGATATTTGTAATTATCTTCGTTGTACTATTAGGACCTGCTATATATGGACAGAATCATACATCAGTATATTATGATTTATCTGATACGCTTCCAGATGACCTTGCCTGCTCACAGGCTAATAAGAAGCTGGAAGAAAACTTTGATATGAATTCAATCTATATGATACTTGCTGACTCTAGTATGTCTACAGATACAGCTAACGAAATGCTTGATAAGTTAGGTGATGTAGACGGCGTACAGTTCGCACTCGGACTTGACACAGCACTTAAGTCTGGTATTCCACAGGAATTCTTACCGGCTAAGACAGTATCAGAGCTTAAGGGTGAAGATTATCAGATAATGATGATTGCTACAGATTACAAAATAGCATCAGATGAAATTAACAATCAGATTAGTAAGGTGAATGATATTGTAAAGTCTTACGATTCTAAGGCAATGGTAGTTGGTGAAGCTCCTTGTACCAAGGATCTTATCACTATAACAGATAAGGACTTTAAGACCGTCAGTGCGGTATCGATAGTAGCTATATTTGTTATTATCCTGTTCGTACTTAAATCAATATCGCTTCCAATTATACTTGTTTCAGCAATCGAATTTGCTATATTTGTTAATATGGGTATTCCATATTTTACGCATACACAGATACCATTTATTGCATCAGTAGTTATCGGTACTATCCAGCTTGGTGCAACAGTCGATTATGCTATTCTTATGACAACAAGATATAAGAAGGAAAGAAGCCAGGGATACGCTAAGAAGGAAGCAATTCAGATAGCTCTTTCAACATCAATACCATCAATTATTGTTAGTGCACTTGGTTTCTTTGCCGCAACATTTGGTGTTGGATGTATAGCTTCAGTTGATATGATTGGTTCGCTTTGTACACTTATGGCACGTGGTGCAATTATAAGTATGTTCGTAGTTATCTTCATACTTCCATCATTGTTTGTATTATGTGATAAGCTCATTATCAATACAAGTATAGGATTTAAGCCTAAGAAGAATCAGGATATGTAATCAGGAATATATATGAATGGGCCAAAGATGCATATTTCGTAACAGATATAAGAATATATCAGGAAGTAAGAAAATGGAGGAATAGTTATGGTTAAGAAGACTTTATTTAAATATAGTTCAGTATTATTAAGTGTTGTTCTTATTGCTTCAACACTTACAGGTTGTGGAACAAGCATAGCATATAATCAGACAGGTAGTGAGGTTGCAATAAGCAGTGAGGCTGCTTCTAATACAGAGAATATTATAACAAATGCTATTAAGAACGAGCTTTCAATATCAAATACAAGTACATTAAAGACAAATACAAGAGACGAGATGGTATATGTATTTGATAAGGCAGACGGAACGCAGGATCACGTTCTTGTAACAGAAAAGGTTACTGATTCTAAGGGCGAAACAACAACTAACCAGAGCACATCTGATAAGACTGCCCCTGTTTCAATAAAGGTTACTTACAAGTTAAATGGTGTTGAAACTAAGCCAGAAGATATGATTGGCAAGAGTGGTAAGGTTACTATCAGATATGACTATACTAACAATGAGAAGAAGAATATAACAGTTAATGGAAAGTCACAGATAGCTTATGTTCCATTTACTATGATTACAGGAACACTTCTTCCAACAGATAAGTTCAGTAATGTAGAAGTTACTAACGGCAAGGTAAGCAAGGTTGGCGATAATATCATTGCACTTGGTATGGCTATGCCAGGCTTAAAGGATACTTTAAACCTTAAGTTTGATGGTGAAAGCCTTGATATGGATATTCCAGAATACTTTGAAATATCAGCAGATGTAGAGGATTTCGAGCTTGATATGTCTATGTCAGTTGCTACAACAAGCACACTTAATGATATAGATACAGATGATTTCTCACTTGCTAAGCTTGAAGATAAGATGAATGAGCTTCAGTCAGCAGCTGACCAGCTTACAGATGGAACAGTTACTCTCCAGAATGGTACACAGACACTTTCTGACAGTATTCCAGCACTTACAGATGGCGTGAACCAGTTAAATGATGGTGCAAGCCAGCTTAAAGATGGTATCTATGCTTATACAGATGGTGCTACAGCTCTGGCAGCAGGTGCAGGACAGCTTAAGGATGGTATCAGTGCATACACAGCAGGAGCTAACCAGCTTGGTGCAGGTGCAGGACAGTTACAGTCAGGTTTAAAGACTTATACTGATGGTGTAGGAGCACTTAATGCAGGTTCAGGCACATTACAGAGTGGTCTTTCAACATATACAGGCGGTGTTGCCAGTGCGGCAGCAGGTGCAGTTTCATTACAGACAGGTTTAAAGGCTTATACAGATGGTGTTGCTAGTGCAGAGGCAGGAGCTTCACAATTAAATGAAGGAATAAAGAGCATTAAGACAGCACTTATTGGAAATGTTGTTAAGGAACTTGCAGCTAATTCAACAGCTTATAAGATGAATTCTGTAGCAGACTCAACAGGAAAGACTGTTATGGAGCAGGCAGCTGATTTACAGAAATTAGGAACAGCATTAGGTCTTAGTGATGTAACTATAGCAACAGACCTTAGTGATCTGGGTAAGAAGAGCAGTAGTGAGGCAGCAACAGATATATCAGTTTATTTTGTAAAGTATCTTACAGCTTATACAACTAATATAATAACAGAGACATATACAGAAGCTATGACAAGCGGTAAGCCATATTCTCCACAGGTATCACAGGCTGGTTCAAAGGATTATGTATATGTTAACCAGTTAGGACTACTTATTAAGGCTGCTGGTAATATAGGGGCTTCAAGTGCATTAGATGCAGTTGTTAGCAATCTTAGCAATAATGAAACTATTAATGCAGCATTAAAGCAGCTTACAGAAGGAAGCCAGTCATTAACAGACGGACTTGGTGAACTTGTTAAGAATAACGATACACTTAACGCAGGTGCATCACAGCTTAATGCAGGACTTGCACAGCTTAGTGGTAACAATGATACACTTAATGGTGGTATAGCACAGATAAG
>ENA-UOJH01002331-UOJH01002331.1-human-gut-metagenome-genome-assembly--contig:-C148-NODE-2331-length-12134-cov-4.387863_pt1 | contig 12134 bp, 7 predicted proteins | sample MGYA00242345_ERZ723892 | MGnify/ENA metagenome assembly ERZ723892 | reverse complement strand
GCGCCAGTACCTCCGTGAAAACGTCCTGCAAAAATCCGAACGTCGTTTCCTTGCCCGGACAGTAGACCTCGGGACTGATGCCCCAGCGCGTGCGGACTTCGTAGCCTTCGCCCCGGCAGCCCAGCCACGGATAGGAGGCCAGCGCCGCTACGGCATGCCCCGGCAGTTCGATTTCGGGGCTCACCGTGATAAAGCGGGCGGCGGCGTATTGCACGATCTCGCGGATCTCTTTCTGGGTGTAGAATCCCCCGTCGGGCGGTCCGTCGTATTCGGTCGAATTGGCGTAGTGGCCCACGATCGTTTCGCGGCGCACCGACCCGACGCGGGTCAGCTCGGGGTATTTCTTGATTTCGATGCGCCAGCCCTGATCTTCGGTCAGGTGCCAGTGGAAACGGTTCATCTTGTGCAGGGCGAGGATGTCGATGAATTCTTTGACTTGGTCCGGGGTCCAGAAATAGCGGCCGGAGTCGAGCATGCCTCCGCGGTGCCCGAAGAACGGACGGTCTTTCACCGTCATGGCGGGCAGGACCCCGCAGCCGTTCACGACGAGCTGACGCAGGCTTTGCAGGCCGTAGAATACGCCCTGCGCCGTGCCTCCGCGGACCGTGACGCCCGACGGCGTGATTTCGAGCACATACGCTTCGGCGGCCAGCGTATCGTCTGTCGTCAGGTTGACGGCACCTCCGGCGGCGCTTTTCATGCGGCCTCCGAGCACCGGTTCGACGGCTTCGGCGAAGAGTTCGGCGACGTTCCGCAGCCGGGCGTCACGGCCCGTGCCGATCACGGTCGAGGCGGTTAGGGTGAAGGTCCCTTCGCCGGGAACGACCGATGCGGGACGGGGGACGATATTCGCCTCGGGACCGGCTCCGAGCGCCGCGCCCGACAGCGAGCAGGCGCACAGCAGGAAAAACAGTTTTTTCATGTTCGTTCGGGTTTTATAGGTTCGTGTTTCGGTTGTCGAGATAGCGCCGCAGCCGCCCGGACCAGATCGCATAGCCTTGTTCCGTGAGGTGGGTGCCGTCGGTGGTGTATTCGCGTTTCAGCCCGTCAGCGTCCGCGAGGTCCGGGTTCAGGTCGAGCCAGTCGATCCCGTTCTCCGCACACCACTCCCGGAGCCGGGCGTTGAGCTCGCCGATCCGTGCGTTCAGCGCGGGGTTGCCGTGGACGAAGAGCACCGACTGGACGACGGGCCGGACGCCGCCCGCGATCAGACGGGTGACGATCCGCCGCTGGTTGGCGAAGACGGTCGCGGGCGGGATGTCGTTGAAGAGGTCGTTGATGCCCGCCAGTACGAAGCAGATTTCGGGACGGGCAGCGATCACGCAGGTATCCAGCATCCACAGCATCTGCCCGGTCAGATAGCCTCCTTGCCCGGCGTTCCGGATGTCGTTCCGTCCGAGCCGGGGATTCCAGTCCCTGCCGTTGGCCGTCAGCGAATCCCCGAGCAGGACGATTCGCGCTTTTGCGGGCGATTCGGACAGGATGCGCCGGATGACTTCGCTGGCCAGGTTCGCGCGGACGGAGGTCGGGAGGGGTTCTCCGGACGGGAGCACTCCGCCGAGGAATTGCCGGACATTGGCCGCGAACCGGGCGAGTCCGGCTTCGTCGAGCATCACTCCGTCGGCGGTGTACTCCGCAGAGAGGCAAATCCCGTCGGTCAGACCTGCCGAGGGGTCGAAACAGGCGTAGCCCCGGCTTGCGGCGAAGCCTTTCAGCGCTTCGTTGAGCCGGGCGATGCGGTCGTTCAGACCGGGATGTTCGCCGGATGCCGGGAGCGTCAGCAGGATCACCGGCCGGACTCCCGCCGCATCGAGCCGTTCGCAGATCGCCCGGTAGGCTTCCAGCGTGCGCGGCATCGGTTGCCCGAGCAGGATTTCGGGCAGTCCCGAATAGACCGCGCAGATCTCCGGACGACGGTTCAGCAGCCGTTCGTCGAGGTTCCACAACTGTTGCGAGAGCAGGAAATTCTTGTCTCCGGCGTCCGCCACGTCGTATTCCGGCAGCACCTTCCGCCAGTCGATGTTGCATCCCTCGCCGTTCGTGATGAACCCGACGACGGGCCGGGCGCAGCAGTTGGCTGCGGTGAGCAGGCCGGAAAGCAGCCATATGTAAAATAGAGTGCGTTTCATCGGACGGTTTTGTAAAATCCGGGCGGAGCATTCCGCCCGGATTCTTCGGTTTAGTCGCGGTCGCGGACGCAGCGCACGTTCACCAGCATCGAAGCCGTGCCGTCGCCCTCGCTCCACGGGCGCGAATTGAAATTCCAGGGAACGATCTCGTTGCTCCAGCCGAACACCTCGAACATCTGGGCCGTCGTGGCGTCGGTCTTGGTCGTCGTCCAGAAGCTGGCCTTGTCGTCGGCATTGTCCGGCGAGGGGACGTTGCCGTGCCAGAACTTGCCGGCCGGTACGATGTTCAGCCCCGTGTCGTTCGTGCCCGTGCTGCCGGTCCAGTACTGCGCCGACTTGACCCGCGCGGCGCTGTAATCCGCGGCGGTCCGCACGGCTTTCCACTCCTGCATGGTCGAGACGTGCCATCCCTCGGGGCAGACGCCCTGCATGCGGGTGTCTTCGGCCTCGGTGGCCTCTTCGTAGGTCCGCAGGGCCGTCGGCCAGCTGTAATAGACGCCGCGCACTTTCGCATCGCCGATCAGGTCGTTGGCGAAGGTCTTGGCCGCGGGTTTTCCGTAGATCACATCGACGGCCGTGAATGCCGTTCCGTCGCTGTACGACAGGGCCCGGAGGTTCTCGGCCATCCAGATGTCTTCGCCGATCTTCACCACTGCATAGGTCTCCGGGCTGGCCGGGTCGCGCAGGTCGGTGTAGGGGCGCAGCATGCCCGTCAGCCGCAGGCTCCGGGTCTCGGACGGCACGGTCTTGATACTGACCGTCGAGGTCACGCGCCAGTAGACCGTGCGGGTGAGGTAGGCGCCTCCCAGGTCGGAGAGCATGTCGTCGAGCAGCGAATGGGTCAGCGCGGCGGATTTCTCGGCCGTCAGGGGCCGGGTTTTCGACGCGCTCATGTCGGCATTGAGGCTGTATTCGAGCGCATAGGTGACTCCGCGGGCGTTGCAGGTCCATGCCGCCGTGCTCAGCGTCTCGTCCTTGCGGGCATAGTCGAGGGCGTAGTCCGTTCCGTCGGCCGGGCCTGCGGTGAGAGTGATCGGATCGGCGGCGGTCACGGCTTCGAACCGCCGGATGTAGACGATCCGTTCGGTTTCGTCGGCCGCGGCGAACTCCGCGTCGCTCGGCGTCACGCTCCACGTGAATTTCTTCTTTTGCGAGGCGACCATGCCGAAAGTCTGTTCCAGCAGCAGGTCCAGATCGCCCTGCGAAATCTCGCAGGAGGCCGTTTCGCCCGTGTTGAAAGTTGCGCTCTTGTCGAATTCGGCGTCGTGGAGCCGCAGGGTGTACGTGATCTCCGTCGTGTCGCACGACCACGCGAATTTCACCGCTTCGTCGGCCTTCTCCGCGTCGAGCAGCAGTTCGGCGTCGGCCGCGGGCTCCGCGAGCGTCAGCGCCGCCGGGTCTTTCGTGAAGCGCCGGACGGTCGCCGTGCGCACGGCGCTGTTCTCGATCGGGTTGTTCAGATCGCCCGTGCCCGTCACCTGCCAGTAGATCGCGGTTTCGGCGTTCCGTTCGATCCCCTGCGCCGCCAGCCAGTCGTCCAGCTCCTGCATGGTGAAGGCGTGCGAGGTCTCCGACCGGCAGGGCACGGTCATCGTCCCTTCGCCGGAAAGTCCGGCGTCGAGACCGACGTGCAGCGTGTAGTCGGGAACGGTCGAGGGGCACTCCCATTCGAAGGCGACCCCGGCTTCGGGGCTCTTCTTGTCGAGGACGATCTTCGCCTCGCTTGCGGGGCTCTGGAGCAGGATCAGCCCCGTCGGGAGTTCGCAGCGCGTGACGGTCAGCCGCCGCACCTCGTCGCACCAGCCGACCTCGGGATCGACCACTTCGACCGTCCAGTAGAGCTTCACCGTGGCGCCGACGGCGACGTTCATGGAGCTCAGCACCGAATCGAGTTGCAGCGTGGACATCCGCCACGAGTCGCTCACGCCGGGATTCTGTTCGCAGGAGGTCGTGAATCGCTCGTCCAGACCGAAGCGCAGTTTGTAGTCGATGAAATGGCGGCGCGAATGCCATGCGAAGGTGTAGAGCGAATCGGGATGTTCGTGATCGAGGACGATGACCGTGTCGATCGCCGGGCGGGTCAGCGTCACCGGCTGGCGCCCCACCTCGTAGAAATCGTTTTCCTTGTTGCAGCCGCCGATCCACAGGGGAGCGGCGAACAGGGCTGCCAGAGCGGTATTTCGGATGATGTTGTTCATGGCCTTTGGTTTTAATGGTTATACGCCCCGATGTTGCGTGCGTTGCCGATGCGCTCGCCCCAGAAGTCGGTCGTGAGCGGGAATACCGGTTCGTCGGCGATTCCGGCGCCCGCACCGATGCAGGGCGATCCCGCGGCCAGTTGCAGTCCGGCGAGGATCTGTTCCTTGTCGATCAGGTCGTTATCGGCGGTGAACTCCTCCACGAGGCGGACGAATTTCGGGACGTTGTGGTCGCCTGTGCCGGGGATGGTTCCCTCCCGGTAGCCGCAGATGCAGTTGTTGCGCAGGATCAGCCCCCGGTCGTCGATGAACTCGCCCGTGCCGACCTTGACGAAGGGATTGGCCGTGCCGGTGGTGTTGTAGAAGATGTTGTTGGTGAAGACCAGCGACCCTTCGATGTTGGTGTAGCTGTCGAACGTGACGGCCGTGTTGTCGGCGTGCGTCGCGGCGGAACGGGTCTTGATGATGGTGTTGTTGTAGAAATGGCATCCGCCCACGCGCCCCACCACGTCGATCGTCGATGAAAGGGTCTGGCCGTTGCCCTTCACGTAGTCGCGCGTGCCGTCGTTGATGCTGACGTTGTAGCGCACCACCGTGCCCTCCTGCGAGACGAAATTGCGGTCGAACGCCACGTCGCTCGGGCAGAGCATCAGCCAGCCGCCCGTGTTGTTGTAGGAGATGTTGTACTCGAAGAGCGTGTTGCGGCAGTTCTGATCAACGTCGAACGCCTGTCCGTCCCACGTGGCTTTGTGATCCTGCACGGTGTTGTAGCGGAAGATCGTGCCGTCGCTGTGGATGCACCACAGGGCTGCGGCGGCCTCCATGCGGTTGGGGACGCTCTCGTCGGCGAAATCGCCCGGCGCGCAGTTGCGCACGACGTTGTACTCCACGAGGGCGTCGTCGCAGCCGTTGACGATGATCTGGTCGCCGGGGATGCCCTCGAAGACGTTCCGGCGGAACACGAAGCCCGTGTTGGCCTTGCGCAGCGAGCGGTCGCCCGTCGAGAGATAGCCCGTCAGCCCGTCGCGCTGGCAGTCGGTCAGCCGGCAGTCCTCGACCACCAGGTCGTGGAACGACGACGGGTTCGAACCCTCGATGACGTTGTAGTAGAAGATGCCCGAGCCGCCGCCTTCGTTGTGGTGGGTCTTCGTGCCGTAGACATCGGCGATCTCGCAGCGGCGGATGTGGATGTGGTTCATCACGCCGCCCTCGATGTTGTCGGCCTCGATGCGGATGCCGGCGATCTTGGGCCGCGGGGCTTCGCCCTTGTTGGTGATCCGCAGGTCCTGCAACTCCCAGTACTGGACGTTGCGGATCAGGATGGCTTCGTAGTTTCCGCCGCCCGCGATCTCGGGCAGGGGCAGGCTCTCGTCCCCGTAGGAGCCCAGCACGATCGGCGCCTCGGCCGAGCCGCTGCCGCGCAGCGTGAGCGATCCGTTATAGACCGTGCCGCGCTTGATGAGGATCGTGTCGCCGGCCTTCCACGAACGCTCCAGGATGCGGTCGATGCTCTCCCACGCCTGCGAGGGGGAGTGCCCGGTGTTGTAGTAGGACCCGTTTTCGGGGTCGATGTAGTAGCGGTGGGGATAGGCGGCCTCCTCCGGACCGTTTTGCGGGGTGCGGGGTTCGTCCTCCTTGCAGGCCGCGAGCTGGCAGGCGCCCAGCAGCGCGGCGAATATGATCAGGTGCATTTTCATGGCTTTTTCGCAGTTTGGGTTTACATCGGGTCCATCACGCAGCGGATGGGGTACATGTGGTTCTCGACCGACGGTACGATGCTGTACGACTGCATGTTCAGCGTCGAGGCGTCGTCGTAGATCGAGAGCAGGACGGCCTTCGTGGGATCGTCGGCCGAGGCGCTGTCGCCGTAGGCGAACTGCATGCCTCGCAGACGGGGCGTCGATGTCCAGAACCGCGCCGTGAAGGTCGGGTCGGTGAGGAACGTCAGCCCCTCGTGCCAGTAGAATCCCGATACCGTGACGTTCATCTTGGCGCTGTTCGTGATGCCGGCGGTTGTCGGCCAGTAGGAGGGGTCTTTCACGGCGTTGGCACCGTCTGCCCCGAGGTATTCGCGCAGGGCGTTGAATTCGTCCATCGAGGGCAGGTGCCACCCCTCGGGGCAGACGCCCTGCACCGTTTGGCCCGCTTCGTAGGCGGCTTTGGCCTCTTCCCACGTCAGACGCGTGGCGGCGGCCCACGAGTAGTAGCGGCCGACCTTCTGCACGTAGAGCGGGTCGTTGCAATAGCCGCCGCCCGCGGCCGCCTTGGCCTCGACGGGCAGCGGTTCGCCGTCGGCATAGACCGTGGCGCGCAGGTTCTCGGACATGATGGTCATCAGCGAACCGTCGTTGAGGATGAACTGGCAGGCTCCGTAGACCTCGCCGTCGCGGGCGTCGGTGAAGCTCTCGACCAGCGGGATGGCGCTGAAATAGCGCCACGACGTGCGCACCTCGTGGCCGCGCGTCTGCTCGACGCGCCAGAAGAAGCGCTTGACGCCTGAGAAGTCGGGCCAGACGGTGCGCAGCATGTCGAGCATCTCCGAATTGGTCAGCACGAGCGAATCCTTTTGCCCCATGTCGTAGACGCAGGCGTTCTCGAAGTGCATGTCCACGTCGAAGGCGATCTTGTAGGTGGCTCCCGGACGTGCCTCCCAGGTGAAGACCTGCTTGTCGTCGGGTTTGAAGAAGTCGATCTTCAGGGTCGAGCCTTCGGCCGGGGAGACGGGGCGCGCCCACGTCGCATCGACGTAGTCGATCTGCTGTTCGCACGACAGGCTCAGCAGCGCGGCCAGAACGGCGGCCGCGGGAATCAGATATGCGGTGAAACGTTTCATTGTCAGTGGCATTGGGGGTTAATAACCGGGATTCTGGTCGTCGCGGATCAGCGGATTGGCGTTCAGCTCTTTGAGCGGAATCGGCCACAGATAGTCGCGGTCCTTGTTGAACGAACGCTTGTCGATGACGATCTCCTCGTACTGCCAGTAGGGCGACGAGGCGCCGCTCGAAGGGTAGTACTGCAATTTCGATACATCGAGGCCGTGGGCGTCGGTCATCACCTTCTCGGCGATCTTCCAGCGGCGGATGTCGTGCCAGCGCTGGCCCTCGTGGAAAAGCTCCACGCGGCGTTCGTTGCGGATCAGCGCCCGCATGGTCTCCTTCGTGAGGTTGGGCAGCGATTCGGTGAGGGTGACCATCCCCACGCGGCGGCGCAGCCGGTCGATCATCTCGTAGGCGCCCTTGGGGCCGTTCTCCTCGTTCTCGGCCTCGGCCCACGCCAGCAGCACTTCGCCGTAGCGCATCAGGATCTTGTCGCCGCCGTCGTTGTTGAGGTTCCCGAGCGTCTCGTTGGCGCCCTTTTTGGCTGCGAAGCCGGTCTTGTTGTCCCAGTTGGCGGGCTGCCAGTGGACCTGATAGCGGGAGGTGCCGTCGCAGCGGTATTCGTCGCCGGGGCAGAGCACCGAGAGTTTCAGGCGCGGGTCGCGGTTCTCGAAGGGATAATCCTTGTCGTAGGTCGGATCGGCCGGGATCGAGGCGCCGTTGTCGGCTTCGAGCGGCTTGACGGGCAGTCCGTTGGCCGTGAAGAAGCTGTTGACCATTTCGAGCGTCGTATTGAACGAGAACCAGTTGTACCACAGCTGGGTCATGTAGCTCGATCGCAGGTCCTCGGCGTAGTTGACCTTGAAGATCACCTCCTTGTTCGAGGGGTCGTTGATGCCTTCGTCGAGGAACAGTTTGCGGAAGTCGCCGTAGAGGTCGTATCCGAGCTCCTTGATCGCCTTGGCGCAGGCGATGACCTCGGCGTTGTCGTATTCGTACTGCGCGATCTGCAATCGGAGCATGAGGGCCGATCCGAGGCTGGCGACCTCGCCGCCCGGGATGTTGTCGAGATTCCCGACGGCATATTCCACGTCGCCCTTGATGAAGGCCATCACCTTGTCGAGTTCCTCGCGCGGGGCGTTCTCCTGCGGCGAGTTCTCGTCCACCAGCGGCACCCGGCCGTAGAAGCGCACCAGATCGAAATAGAACCATGCGCGCAGGAACCGCGCTTCGGCCAGGATTTTCCGGCTGTCCGCGGGGCCGATGCCCGTGGCGAGGGCCATCGAACGGATCAGGGAGTTTGCGCGCGAGATGGCCTGCCAGTCCTTGGTCCATTTCAGTTCGGCCCACCAGCTCGCGGCGGTCTGCGTTCCCGACGCGAATTCGGCGCTGAACTCCCAGGTGTGGTGGTTGTAGGAGTTGTCGCACATGTTTTCGTAGGTGTAGGGCGTGATGTAGGCCGGCGAATCGTCGTAGAAGCAGTAGTAGATGCCCGCCAGCATGCTCTTGGCCTGCTCGACGCCCTTGAGGAAGGTGTTGGGCGAGGACTTGTCCACGGGAACGGTGTTCAGATAGTCGGCACAGCCGCTCGACCATCCCGCGAGCAGCAGGGCTGCGATGAAGAGTGTGGAAAACTTTTTCATGGCTCAGAAGGTTACGTTCAGGCCGGCCGTGAAGGTCCGGACCAGCGGGTAATCGTAAATGTTGGTGGCGTTGACGCCCGCACGCTCGGGGTCGAAACCCTTGTAGCGGGTGAGCGTAAAGAGGTTCTGGGCGCTGACGAAGACGCGGACGCCCGAAATCCCGATCTTGCCGACCAGCGATTTGGGGAGCGTGTAGCCCAGTTCGAGGTTTTTCATGCGCATGTAGGAGAGGTCCTCGACGTAATAGTCCGATTTGATCTTCGCGCGCTGGTTGTCGATGTAGACCCGCTGATAGGTGTTGTTGGGACGTTCGGGGGTCCAGCGTTCGGTCATCCAGGCCGCGGTGTTGTAGCCGTTGAAGAACGGGGAGACCAGTTCGCCCGTGCTCCAACCCTCGCCGCCGCAGACGCCCTGGAAGAAGGCCGTCAGGTCGAAGCCCTTCCAGCGGGCCCCGAGGTTGAACGAGAAGAGAAAGTCGGGGTTGGGATCGCCCAGCGCCACCCGGTCGTGGTCCATGTCGATGATCCCGTCGCCGTTCTGGTCCTTGAAGCGGATGTCGCCCGGCGCGGCCACCAGTCCCGAGTAGGAGTTCACAGGGTTGCCGTTGCGGTCGAAGGTCGTCAGGTGGTTGTGGATCTCCTCGTCGCTCTGGTAGATGCCCTCCACCTCGTAGCCGTAGAGCGTGTTGATCGGCCGGCCCTCTTCGAGCAGGATGCCCGTCGTGGAGTTGAGGATCGGGCTCTGGCCCTTCAGGTCGAGAATCTTGTTGCGGTTGAAGGAGAGGTTGGCCCCGGCGCTGAACTCCCACTTGCGGAATGCCTTGAAGTAGGAGAGCGCGAATTCGCAGCCGGTGTTGCGCATGCGCCCGGCGTTTTTCCACGGGTCCTCGGTGAAGCCGAAGATGCCCGACACGGGCAGCTGCATCAGAATGTCGTCGGTCTCCTTCACGTAGAAGTCGCCCGTGAAGGTCAGCGAGCCGAACAGCCGCAGGTCCAGACCGATGTTGTACTGCGTGGTGGTCTCCCACGTGAGGCTCTTGTCGGCGATGTAGGAGGTGGCGGCTCCGGTGACCTGCTGGTTCTCCCAGATGTAGTTGCACGAACCGATCGAGAGGATGTCGATGCCGGCGTAGGAGCTCCATATCTTCTCGTTCCCGAGCTGGCCCCACGAGGCGCGCAGTTTCAGTTCGTCGATCCACCGCACGTTGCGCATGAACGCCTCCTGCGAGATGCGCCACCCGGCCGAGAACGACGGGAAGACGCCCCATTTGTGGTCTTCGGCGAATTTCGACGAGCCGTCGTAGCGGATGTTGGCCTCGACGAGGTATTTCTCCTTGTAGTCGTAGTTGAAACGCCCGAAGAGCGACATGCTCTTGACCTCGGTCTCCCAGCTCGAATTCTTCTGCGTCGAGGGGTCGCCCACTTCGAGCGACGGCAGGTTGGTGGTCAGGCGCGTGCGGGAAGCCTTGTAGTATTTGTTGTCCCACTGCCCCTGCTGCCATCCGGCCAGCACCTTGAAGTGGTGGTGGTCGCCGGCCGTGGCCCAGTAGGAGAGGGTGACGTAGCTCGAAAGGTTGCCGTAGCGGTAGGTCGATTCGGTGATCGACGACTCGCGCGAGGTGCTTTTGCCGATGGTCTGCGTACCGTCGGCTCCCGTGAAGACCTTGTAGAGGTCCACGTTCGGGGCGTAGATTTGCCCCGTTTCGGTCGTGCGGTCGTAGTTGACGGCGCCTTCCAGCCGCAGGTTTTTCAGCAGCGACAGTTGCAGGTTGAGGTTGCCGCTGAAATTCCCGGTTTTGGTCTTGTTGAAACCTCCGGCTTCGCGCACGGCGTCGTCGTAGAACCAGTCGGTCCAGCCGTATCCCTCCATCTTGGCGTTGACCATCGGGCTCATGGCCACGATGCGGTAGAGCGTGTTGCCCGTGCCGTCCACCAGGTCGTTCTTGACGCCCGAATACCCGGCGACGTTGGCCGAGATATTCAGCCGGTCCTTGAACAGCGAGCTGGTCGTGTTGATGCGGAAGTTATACTTGTCGTACTCCGTGCCTTCGAGGATGCCGTCCTGTCCCAAATAGCCCATCGACAGCGTGTAGGCCAGCTGGTCGGTGCCGCCGTTGAGCTTCACGTAGTGGTTGTGCAGGATCGCGGGCTTGAAGTAGAAGTCGGCCCAGTCGCGGTCGGGGTAGAGCGCCGGATCGTCGCCCTTGCGGAAATGCTCGATGTAGCTCTGGCTGTAACGGGGCTGCTGGCCCGAGTTGAGGCACGCCTCGTTGTAGAGGTTCATGTAATCGACCGATCCGAGCAGGTCGGGATAGCGGGTCACCTGCTGGACCGAGACGTATCCGTTGTACTCGACCTGCAAGCGGCCCGAACGGCCCTTCTTCGTGGTGATGAGGATGACGCCGTTGGCGGCCTTGTTGCCGTAGATGGCGGCCGAGGCGGCGTCTTTCAGGACCGACATCGACTCGATGTCCTTGGGGTCCACCTTGTCGAACGACGATTCGAATCCGTCGATGATGACCAGCGGCGACGAATCGTTGAGCGTGCCGATGCCGCGCACGGTGATCGTGCCGCCGTCGGCTCCGGGCTGGCCCGAGGTCTGGGTCACCTGCACGCCCGTGATCTTGCCTTGCAGGGCCAGCGATACGTCGGTGATCGGGCGGTTCTTGAAATCGGCGGTCGAGACCGTCGATACGGCGCCCGTGAGTTTCTCCTTGCTGGTCGTGCCGTAGCCGATGACCACGACGTCCTGCACGGCGAGGGCGTCCTCTTCGAGCGTGATGTCGGCGCGGGTCATGGCCTGCGTCACTTTGAGCTGCTGTTTCTTGTAGCCGAGATACGATATCTCGAGCGTTTCGCCGACACGGGCCGTGATGGTGAACGTACCGTCCGTGCCGGTCGTCGTGCCGGCCTGCCGGCCCTGGACAGCTACGACGACGCCCGTGATCGGGCTGTGCTGTTTGTCCGTGACCTTTCACTGGATGCGGACCTCTGCGCCGGACTGCGCATGCACGGCCAGGAGGAAGAATCCGGCCAGCGCTGTGAGCCACAGACGCAAATGGGTGCGATAGCTGTGTTTCATGTTCAACGTTTTTTAGGTTGGTAAGTTTGTTTCATATGCGGTAGGTTGGTTTTGCATTCGGTCACTCTTCCCAGCGCCAGCGGTCGCGCCATTCGACGCGGAATCCCTCTCCTTCGAACCGCACGGGCAGCCACACGTAGCGTCCGTCGGCGGCGTCGGCCGGGTTCCAGCGGTCGCCCATGTAGATATAGCGGTCGGTGCCCGCCACGGCGACGACGAAGGTGCTCTGCGAATCGTAGGTGGTCTCGGCGCCGGGGCCGTCGCAGG
>ENA-UOJH01002320-UOJH01002320.1-human-gut-metagenome-genome-assembly--contig:-C148-NODE-2320-length-12161-cov-3.846440_pt1 | contig 12161 bp, 7 predicted proteins | sample MGYA00242345_ERZ723892 | MGnify/ENA metagenome assembly ERZ723892 | reverse complement strand
CGATCAATCATTCCTTTCGGATCAGGAAAACGTTCGGGTTTAAAGTCGAAATTGCCATAATATTTCTGCCAGTTGTCATCCACCATGAACACGCCGACCGGAAAATCATTCTCCAATACATGATCCGCATATTTCAGGATATCCTCCTGATTCTGGTTATACATCAGTTCGATCCAGGTATTATACTGCGGCATGGAAAAGAACAACGGATCCGGCAAATCACCGGAAGGTGGGAAATGTTTGGCAGAAGCAGCCATATAAGCATCCTTCAACGTACGGCCCGCCAATATCGGCTCCATCTTCTCATAATCGGAATACAAACGCAACTCTCCATTCTCGACCTGAAAAGAAAACGGCTTGTCACTCCAGATATACCGTCCCTCCGAAGAAAGCAGAAGCGGCACGTTCTGATTGTTCAGGTTCTCGACAGAGAGGTCGAACAAACGCAAGTCACCTTCAAAAGGCATCTTCGATCCCAAGCCGACTGCACCGCCCCACCATTTCTCTCCTTCGAGAGACGTTATTTTCGATTCGTACTTGCTCGCAGCAAAGCAGGGCAATGCCAAGAGAACCAAAAAAAGGAGACAGATTGATTTACGTGTCATAATATATTCAATGTTGTTATGTTATTTGCCGAATATTTCCACAAATATACGTTTTACTGTCAAAATACAATCTCCTTCCGGTTCGCTCGAATAAACATTTGTTGCCTTCGTCCAGCGTTCCTCGATTGCATAAAAGTCGATAGCCGCCGTTTTTCTGCCATCCAAAAGCCGAGTCTGATAATCGAACCAGGTTTTCCAGCGCATATAATAGAAATCTTTCAGGATACCATTCCATTCGCGATGGGCATAATCGCGCAAGCCGCCTTCGTCGGCCGCCAATCGGTTACCCCAAGTCGTAATCTGTACACGGGCATTCCACTCGTACAATTCCTTTTCTTCAGGAGTACTTCCGAGGCTGCGGGCACGAGCGATCCAGGTTCCAACCTTAAATTCAGGACGCGTTGCCAGCAATTCGTCCTGCAACAGAATCAAACGCAGGAAACGGTCGGAAGCATCCTTATACAACTTTTTGTCGCCAGCGGCAAAAGCGGCCTCAACAACCTTCTCCGTAAGACGTCCTTTCTCGGCGATCGCTTGGCGGACGATATCGACCAAATCATACTCGAAATTATTGTTTCCCTTGAACTCATCGGCTACAGACACCATCATGGCGGCAGCACGGATCACATTGTTCGGATCATAATAGTCTTTCATCTCCGACCAGCTTGAAACCTGATACGGATGTTCGGTAGGACGGGCACAGAATACAGATTCATGAGTTCCCTGCTGCGTATTTGCATCCGGACAGTTATAGATGGAATTGCTCAACAGTATCCAAGCGTCCTGCACCGTAGGATTGCTCTTTCCGTAACGGGCAACCGTATACTCCCTCAACCACTGATCCTTGTCGAAACGCTGCGGACGCCAAGGCAGTTCCGTCAACAGTTCAAACATGACCGGGTTGTTTTCGCTCCCCTCCATCGTCATGCCGACTCCTTTCAGCGTTTTACCGAACGGACTTTCCTTCGCCTTATAGAACTCGTCGATCACGTGCTTCATCTTCCCGTGTAATCCAACGTTCCCACCATAGTTCAGCAACATACAATAAATCCAGTCATGCTGTCCGAACCCGTCCTTCCGGTACCAAGTAGATGCAGGATCTCCCCACTGCGGACGGCTTTCCGCGAACAGATCCAACACGATCAGATCTCCTGCCTCCAAATTTCCGATCATCTGCGGACGCGGGTTCGCCTGCCATGCCTGAGCCACCCAAACGGCTTTCGGATTATTCTTCTTCATTGCCTGCATAATGGCCTTTCCAGCTGCATCCAGATCCACGCCAACCACACTTCCGCCTTCATGGAACGGGTCCATACTGTAATAGTCCGCTTTGCCGTACAGCTTGTTCATCTCCTTATAATATAAGGAAGCGATCTCCTCGAAACGCGGATCTGTCGGTTGCAAAAATGCCGGACGGCGATATCCGTTCCATAATCCCGGATCAGAGACATTCAAACCTAACTTCTCTTTTGCATTATGAGGAACCATACCGGAGTATCCGGGGAATACCGGTTCGATGCCATATTCACGCATCCGCTTCACGATCCGTTTCTGCAAAGCGATCTGCTGCTTATACCAACTATCCGGATTCGGGCCGCCCCAACCTTCCAAGTTGTTCATCAACCACCAAGCCTGGAAACCGGGACCGGCTACAAAATCGTTGATTTCTTCCTTCGTATAGCCTAACTTGCTCAGCACATTGTACCAAACGCCATCCGTCCCGACCATCGCCAACGGCAAGTTAATGCCATGCAACGCCATCCAGTCGATCTCTTTCTCCCAACGCGTCCAATCCCAAAAGGCCATCGTATAGGAGAAGGTACAATAGTTGAAGTCATAGCGGTATTTCATATCCGTCTCATGACGTTCCTTCTGCTTCACTGCCGGCAAGACCTCCGGCAATTCGGCCTGCATGCCATTCCAAGAAAGATGAATTCCGGCATAATATTTCAGATACCAGTTCAGCCCGGTCGCGATACTCACATAATTATTACCCCGGATCACGACCTTGTCACCTTTCTGGTCGAGTTCGAAAAAATCGACAGGAGATTTCACCTGTTCAATCATAAATTTACGCGACGCACCTTTATCGATACGTTCCAGCAACCCTTCGATAGGGGAAGCCGCTTTTACGGCAAGCACAACCAGCAACATGCCGAGGATATGGATGATTTTCATTTGACAGAGATTTTATTCATTAAGATATTGACGCCATACTTTCCATCAGGAGACACCCACCACTGCGTATCGCCGTTTGCACAACGGATCGCAAAACGATTGTCATACTGCAAACGGGCGGAGCCGTCGGGAATCCATAGGCCGAGGCGATACATCCCCTTTGCCAGGCCGAGCGGAATCTGCAAGTTGGTAGAAATCGTATGCAGGAGCGGAGTGCAGGAGCTGTCGCCCGTTTCATACGGTTGCCAGTCATTCACATTCGCATCCGTCAAGGCGACATGGCAAACCTTACCGGACTCGTCAATCAAGACCAGATAAACAGGATGTTCATTAAACAAAGTCGAGAAACCACGGTTCATCAAAGATATTTCGACAGGATTATCCTGTCCGGCAAGCAAAACCGCCGGAGCCGTCATCTCCTGCAACTCGATACGGTAACCGAGATGGTCCCGGATATAATCGAATACATTCCGTTCCGCTACAGAGCCATCTTTCCTGATGAAATACCCATCCGACACCGGCATCTTGTTCTCCCGCAGGAATTCTGTGGAAACAGGAGTTTCCTTCCAGTACATCATCGAATACTTATCTTTCGTATTCTTTTCCTTATAGTTATGAATCACGCTAAGAGAAGTGAAATGTTGCAGGAACAGGCGGCGTGCCGTTTGCAATCCATCAATGATCCACCCGGCTTCAGGATTATCGGGGTCCTCATTCATGCTCCAGGTTCCCCAAGGTAATTCTCCGTCGACCGGAAAACAAGGAGACTCACGCACAATCTGCTCATAAGCAGGCGTACCTTCTGACATTCCGCCATCCCACTGATGCTTTTTGATCACAATAAAGTCGTCATGGAAAGAAATCCGTTTATAATCATCAGAAGCCGTACCCAGCAGGTTCTTATATTCGGGAACCCGTATCTGGACAGCCCGCCCTTCCGGTGTCATCCGGCAGATATGTTGCAAAATAGTCCGTTTCGTATCGTCCGACTTTTCGAGACCATGAAAAGAACTGTGCCATTCTCCCCAAGCACCGATCATGCCAGCCTGTACAACCTGAATCACATCCTTATTCTCTTTAAGGAAAGGCTTGAGCTGTTCCGTATGGCGAATGATGTCTTCCAATGTAGGACCAGTAGCCGCCCGCCCCAAAAACTGGGTTTCATAAGCAAAACGGAGGACCGCTTTCTTGCCTAAGGACCTTAATTTGTCAAAGAAAATACCCATTGTCCGAAAATCCTCTCCTGTCAGCTCTTTTCCGACTGCTCCCGTCAAATAGAAGTAGGTCTGAACCAGTGATACGCTATCGGAAGCATAGAGTTCGGACTGTTCTTCCAGATAAGAAGTGATATCAGGATATTTTTCGGGAGCCCAGACATAGTTCTTTTCCGTTACATCCAGTGCCACTTCAAGTCGGAATCCTCTTTCGGGGTTATACAGCCCTTCCATTCCAGCCGGATCATCCGCATAAATACCCCGGAAAGTACGATGCTGCACCCCGGAATCGCAAGAGGTGAAAAATCCAAGCGTCAATGCGGAAACCAGCATAAAGGTCGCAATGTTTTTCATATCAATCGTTTTTAGTTGTTGTTATAATCAATGTAGCCTCCTGCCCTTTCAGCAAGTCATCCGGCAGACCGGTAATCTTCCCGTTCACGATAACCGTTCCGGCATCCTGAACCAAGCGCAAGGCTTTATCATCCAACGGTTCCCATTCCACAAACTGTTGTGTTACCGTCCCGTCGTTATAATGCACATTTACAAACGAAGGCGTGTATAACAACTCGCGTGTCACATGTCCGTCAATATCGCGCAAGGTAGCTTTTCCTTCGGATACCTGCAAGCGTGCCGGCTCGATAGAAATGATGCGTAACTCATTTTCCGGTACTGCCTGACAGCCTTCGGGTATCTTCTTGTACATGCGGATATAGTCGATATCGAAACTCTTCGGATACGGGACGGAAGGATCGTAAGTCCCTGTCCAGCCGTTTTTCGCTTTCCGATTGTCATAAAAAGAGATAATCTGGACCAGCGGATAAGTGATCGCCGCCTTATGCGTCATCACCCGTATGCCATCCACATACACAGTCACACCTTCCGGTGTCCAGTCGAAGCCATATACATGAAACTCTTCCGCCAATTTCTTATTGGCGAACCAAGGATGTTCCGTGTGATACTGGATCGTCGAGTCTTTCCAGCTGTGTACGGTAGACCAGATACGATTGACATCAGTCCCCAATATTTCAAAGATATCGATCTCGCAACTTTGGTTCGGATCATCTTCAAACCCGATCAACCACCAGGCACAATGCACCCCGCCCCCAGCTTGCATCTTGGCACGCATTTCATAATAGCCATACTGGTTTATTTGTGTAGCTTCCGTCTTGATCGAATGAAGGGCTTTCCTTTTCGGATCATAGTGATGCATACCGGTACGGCTGGCACTCATAAAACCCGATATATACATTCCCTTATCAAACTCATTTTTTGAATCCCGGTCGATCGTCAACCGGACCACCCCGTCTTTCATCTCATACGTCGGTGTACAGACAGTCCGGTCTTTCGGCCAAGAATGCAGATACTCAGGAATCCATTTCGTCCGGTCGATCTCTTTCCCCTCGAACTCATCGTGAAAAATCAAACGGTAACCCTCTTTCTCCAACGGGCTGGCGGGATAATCCTGCGCCTGTATGTTCTGTGAGCCGACCAGCAAAAGGAAACAGGCAAGAAGTGTACTGAATAGATGTTTATTGCTCATGATATTTATTTGTTAACGGAGAGAAAAAAGGCCGCGAATGATGCGGCCCTTTCTCAATTTAAATATAGACTCTAAAAAATCGGATCAATAACCCGGATTTTGAACGATCTTACCCTTACCTTCGTTGATTACAGCTTGAGGTAACGGGAATAAGACAAATTCATCTTTGGTAGTCGTCAACCACGGTCTCTTGCATTCTGGATAAACTGTCCGTGACGGATCAGGTCGGAACGGCGGACACCTTCGAACCAAAGCTCATGCCCTCTTTCATCCAATACTTTCTGCAAGAAATCGTCTACTCCTTTTACATCACCCATTGTATATGGATTCAGCTTGGCACGTACACGAACCTGATTCAACAGGTCCAGTGCTTCGGAAGTTACGGCATTTCCTTTACGAACAATTGCTTCAGAAAGCAAAGTCAGGACGTCTGCATAACGGTAAACAACCAAGTCGATCTGGCTGCCGTCACCTGTAGATTCGGGGTCTTCGCCATATTTTACAGGAACAGCTCCAGAATAAAGGTTACCATGTTTGGCGATATCAGACTCTTCATTAAACAATACACCATCAGTACCTACATATTCGCCAACCAAAACAGACAGACGGTCATCACCTTCCTCAAAGGTACGGTAGAAAGGCCAAGGAACTTTATAACCATCCCACTTCTGGATAGAAGTATTCTTAGTCGGATAGTTTCCCGGTAAAGCATGGTCATGCCACAACTGAAGATTTGTACCTCTTTCTTCCGTACAAGCAAAGATAATTTCCTTGTTCCCTTCATTTTCAAGCGTAAAGATATCTGCATATCTGTCCATCAATCCATAACCGTATTCGGCTTTCAACAATTCACGGCCACATTCTTCCGCTTTCGCCCAATTCTTCTCATGCATGTAATACTTCATTAGAATTGTATACGCCAAACCTTTATCAAAGCGTCCGAACTGTGTCGTACGGGTAGGCAAGCCTTTCAATGATTCAGTCAATTCCGTTTCAATGAAATTTGTCATCTCTTCTTGAGTCGCACGCGGCTCAATTACTTCATCCAACGGATTCTTCAAATCTTCCAGTGTCGGAATTGGAATAGGCCCATAGAAATCATACAATAAAAATGCCAGCCAACCACGGCCTAAATGAGTTTCAGCCATCAGTAAAGCCTTCTTCTCGTCACTCATTTCTACATTTGAGATACGATCCAATGTCAATGTCATTGTACCCAAATATTTGGCATAATCCGTATAATTGAGAGTCGTATAAGAATGATTCGGAGTCCAGTTATGAGTTGTCAGCGGAATCCAGCTATCATTCACCCAACAACAAACAGCAATATCGGTTGACATATCACCAATAACCTGGAAACTGTGAGCCGTACTGAATACACCGCTATACTCCGCACTACGGAAAGGAGCATAAACACCTCCCACAACAAGCGCCTCCGCATCCTTTTCATTCGTCGGGAAAAAATCCGGATTGATCGCATCATATCTTTCCGAATCCAAATTAGTACATGAGGCCAATGCGCAACAGCACATTACTGTATATAATAATTTCTTCATGACTTTATCTTTATTTTTAACTGTTTATACTATTAGAATGTAATATCCAAACCGAAGCTGTAAGTACGAACATTCGGATAAGCCCATTGCAACTGAGATGGAGCACTGTCTGAACTTGAAATGTCAGTTTCTGGATCGAGACCTGTATACGGAGTAATCGTAAACGGATTGTTCACGTCGAAATACACACGTACGTTAGACAGAATATGTTTGCTGGTCTTAATAGGAATATTATAACCTAAAGTAATGTTACGACAACGGATGAACCAAGTCTTTTCATAATAATAGTCACCGACTCCATAGGCACTTTCAGTCTGGAAATATCCGGGTAACGTACCGTTCGGATTGCTGGAGGACCAAAGATCCGATATTGAAGTAGGCTGATTATAACCACGGCGCAAGTCATTAACGTTATTACTCAACCATTGTTTCTTATAACTTCCGGCAGAAAGCTTATCAAACTGATCGGTGTTATTCTGGAGGATGAGAAAGCTTATCAAACTGTCCATAGAAATAAACATTGAAATCAAAGTTTTTCCAACGCAAAGTATTATTAAACCCAAATAAATATCCAGGGTCAGCAGATCCGTAAATCACTTTATCTGCATCATCCAACTTACCATCAGGCTTTCCGGTCTTCATCGGAATGCCATGCTTATCAACTTTAATGGAACCATCGGATTCATAAACATATCCGTCAATATCTTTGATCTTCACCTGTCCGGGTAATGCACCGGGCATATGGTCGATCGTTTCACCTACTTGAACCAAACCATCTGACAAATAACCGGAATAGTAACGCATCCATCCGTTATACTCATCATAAGCATTCGGTTTCCATTTCGGATCACGTTCTTTCCACTTGTCACGATAGAGAGAGAATGTCAAGTCTGATGTCCATTCAAAATCCTTATTACGGATATTAGTCGTATTGATCGTCAATTCAAAACCCTGGCTCTGAGTCTTACCCACGTTCGCAATGATTTTATTCACCTCATTATAAGACAGCAAAGTCTGTTCATTCAACAAATCGGAAACGACTTTATGATAATATTCAGCAGTTACATTGACACGTCCATCCAAGAAACCTAAATCCAAACCAACGTTCCATTCACGGGCTGTTTCCCAAGTCAAAACATTGTTTCCGAGTTGACTCAAATAGACACCATTGATCATGGAATTGCCAAAGATATTATTGTTACCTACTTTATAATAGCTATAAGCTTTATCTCCTACGTTGGAGTTACCTGTTTCACCATAGCTCAAACGTAATTTACCATTAGACAATACATTTCTCAAAGGAGCCAAGAACTCTTCTTCCGTAAACCGCCATCCGGCAGCAACTGAAGGGAAGAATCCCCAACGTTCACCCGAAGCAAAATTTGAAGAACCATCGGCACGCAATGTCGCTGTCAGCAGATAACGGTCTTTAAACGTATAGTTCAAACGACCGAAGAAAGAAGCCATACGAGATTTGGTTGCACTCGATCCTACAGTCGGACGTTTTGCATTACCCGCGCCCAAGTTGTTATACAAGAAACCGTCTGTAATGAAGTCATTGCTTTTTCCTGAAAACATTTCATATGTAAACAACTGATAAGAATGGCCAACCAAAGCGTTGAAGTTATGGTCGCCTACCTGTTTCGTATAATTAGCAGTCAATTCCATCAAGTAGTCGGAATTATCACCCTGCGCAATAGAGGCCGCACCATTCTCACGTTGTCCATAAAGCGTTGTCGTTGGCAAATATTGTTTCAGTTTTTGATAGTTACGGTCGATACCGAAATTTGCCTTCAACAATAAGCCATCTATCGGGCGAACTTCAAAAAATGCATTTGCCAATAAACGCTCTTGAGTCGTCTTATCTGTAATGTCCAGCAATGAAACAGGATTCGGCAAGAAAGAAGCATCGGAGTTCATCGAATAATTGCCATTCTCATCCCGAATGGGCAAAGCCGGATTAAACTGAGCCGCAGAAACCAAAATTCCGGCATTCTCATTCTGGCCACTACCTAAAGGCACGTTGTCATATTCATTACGTGTCGCCGTCAAATTAATCCCCATCTTTACATATTTGCTCAACTTCTGGTCCAAATTGGCACGAAGAGAGTATCTTGTCATTCCATTATTTTTAATCACACCATCCTGATTAAAATAGTTTCCAGAAACCAAGTACTTCGTATTATCGTTACCTCCTGTTATAGATAAGTTATGAGAAGTCTGAAAACCTAAACGGGATATTTCATCAAACCAATTCGTATTATTAGCCGGATTGGCAATCTGAGCATCTGTATAAGGCAATGTCAAAGCCGGCAGGGAAGGGTCTGTCGCCTCTTTTCCTCCATAAATGCCAACACCGTTCGTACGCATCCATTGTTCACGAGTATAATCGTTTGTTGCCCGCATAAAACCGGAAGCGTCCAACATCTCGTAAGATTTGGCTATCTGCTGTACAGAAGCCGATCCGGAATACTGTACCTTAGCCGCCCCGCTCTTACCTCGTTTTGTCGTCACGATGATCACACCGTTACCGGCACGAGCACCATAAATAGCTGTCGAACTTGCATCTTTCAGCACTTCAATAGATTCAATATCGTTTGGATTGATAGAAGCCAGGATATTATCTTTATTACCTCCTGAATATTGATTACCACTATCCAATGAACCCGGAGAATTCACAGGAAAACCATCAATAATGATCAACGGGTCATTCCCCGCCTTATCAGAAGAAGCGGCACCGCGAATACGGAAAGTTGATTGTCCACCCGGCTGGGCACTAATCGTGCTGACCTGCAAACCGGCAGCCTTACCAGCCAAAGCATGACTAACTGTAGACACTGTTGCCACAGGAGTATCATCCATCTTGACAGATGCAACTGCACCTGTCATATCCTTCTTCTTCATCGTACCGTAACCGACAACAACCACTTCTTCCAAAGCCTGTGTATCTTCTTTCAACAGAACGTTGATCACATTCTGGTTCTTCACAACAATGTCCTGAGGGATGTATCCGATAAAGGAAATCTGCAAAGTCGCGTTAGCCGGAACTTCGATGGAAAAGTTTCCATCCATGTCGGTAGTAGTACCGTTAGTCGTACCTTTCTGGATAACGTTTGCACCGGCGACAGGGCCGAATGCATCGCTTACAGTACCGGTCACCTTACGATTCTGCTGCGTGGTGGCGGTAGAAGCCGGAGCTGCCTCGGAAGTCAGGACAATGTGACGATCCTTGATAGTGTATTTCAAACCTGTTTTAGCTGCAATAGCATCCAACACAGTCTGAATATTAGCATTCTTTTCATTGATAGAGATCTTTTCGTTCTTGTTGATCTCTTCCAGATTATAGAAAAACAGGAACTCGGACTGCTTTTCGATCTGTTTCAACACTTTTTCTAAAGTTTCATTCTTAGCTGAAACATTTAGAGTAGCAGTTTGCGCATAGGTGGAAGCAACCACGCTTGACAGACAAACAGCCAACATTAACACGGTTAATTTCATGATTTTTATAGTTCTTTTCAGGTTAAGAGAAACAACTATACGTTGATTATTCATACTTTTGAATGTTTTTAAGATTAAACATGATCCCACGGCAATGGGAGTTTAATTGTTCACACTTTCAGAAGAGAAGATCCGGCAAGATTTTCTCTTCTTTTTTGTTTAAGACTAACTGGTGTCCATATTTCCTACTAAGATTAGCAATTTGTTTTTATTTAGATTTCTGATATTGTCACGTGATGATCGTCGATCTTATACCGGATCGGGATTGACAGATGGATAATCTCCATAATATCCTTGATACTCTGCCCCCGGTAGAAAGTCCCGGTAAATGTCCGGCGGTTCAGTGCTTCCGACTTAACAGTGAACTGCACGCCGTAAACATGGCTCAACCGATACAGAATAGCTTCAAGACTTTGTTCGGGGAAATAATAATATCCGGTTGTCCACGAAACAAACCGGTTGGCGTCGACCTGTTGCAGGAGGGCTGATCGCGTTCTTTTGTTATAGACAAACTGTTCGTTCGGCTTTAAGACCGTAGGATGTAACAGGTTCTGCGTGGTCAGCAGGACAGAACCTTCCAGCAGTGTCGTAGTCAGGAGCGAATCGGTCGGATAAGCGGAAACGTTGAACTTCGTCCCGAGTGCTTCGATAGATTGTTCTTTGGTCTTGACAATAAATGGTTTATCTTTATCTTTGGCTACTTCAAAATAGGCTTCCCCTTCCAGTTGCACGATACGTTCGGACTTACCATAACGGGAATCATAAGAGAAAGAAGTCCGGGTTCCGAGACTGACGCGGGTTCCGTCCGGCAAAACAACAACATCCGCTTCAAGCCCGTCTCCACCGACATAACTGGTAATCCGGTCGTCATATTCTCTCGAAGAAAAGATAAACACAGTAGAAGTAATGGCTGCGGCAAACATTGCCACAGCCGCATAAGTACTTATGCGGGTCAATAAGGAATATCTTTTACGCTGGCGGGACTTTCTCTTATCGAGAAGGCGAAGCCAGCTATCGTGTATTTCAGAAGCACCACGGGAAGGAGCGCAGGCTTCATAAAGTGCTTTGGTCTCGAAAAACAATTTTTTGTTGTCTGCACTTTCATTCACCCAGGCATAAAAATCGTCCAAAGACCGACCTTGCAGCCGTCCTTGCAAATACCCGATGATTAATTCCGAATGTTCGTTTTCCATTTTCACTTAATTATTAGATGTAGATACAAAGTCGACACATGGTTAACTTGGTTCTTACATATACACAACGAACGGGAAAGAAAAAATACTCACAAGAAAAACATTTTTTTTCGTCATAATCCGGGAATTGCCTTCACCATGTGTGTCTCGTCCTAATTTGGGTTGACTGTGTATTAAAAAATCCTGTTATAGGTGGTCTATAAAAGTAAAAAAACAGACAAACCAGTAAATGAGTCGGGGGGACGAAAAGTATCATAGAGTGGCAACTGCCATACTTTTATCGTCAGGCTATAAAGTCATAGAGCTTTTGACCTACGTCGAATACCTTTTTGACTAAGGTCGAAAAGGCTTTTGACACTAGGCAAAAGCCTTTT
>ENA-UOJH01002313-UOJH01002313.1-human-gut-metagenome-genome-assembly--contig:-C148-NODE-2313-length-12197-cov-6.610937_pt1 | contig 12197 bp, 10 predicted proteins | sample MGYA00242345_ERZ723892 | MGnify/ENA metagenome assembly ERZ723892 | reverse complement strand
CGACGACCTCGTAACCCTCAGCATCAAACATCTGACGGAAAGCCAGACGGCCAATGCGGCCGAAACCATTGATAGCAACTCTAACAGCCATGTTAATAGTACCTCCTAATTGTTTTTACCCTAAAATGGATAAATCACGGTATCTTTATTTTAGACCAAAACGCAGAAACTTTCAAGTCTCTGCCAAAAAATTAACAAGGTAAATCCATCATTTTTTGCTTTTGTACGATTTTATCGAATTTCCCTCTCCCGTTTTGGGCAATTACACCAAGAGAACGGGCGGTGTTTTCGTCACTCCGGACGCCGTGCGCAGGCTGCGGCGCACACGCCGCCCAGCGCTCCCACGCAGCACAGTGCCAGCGCGGCAAACAGCTCCGGCAGCAGGGCCGGTTCTGCCGCTGCTCCAACCGCCAGGACCGCTGCATGGGGCAGCTCCCAGCACAGGCACAGGCAGAGTGCTGCCAGACCGGCGGCGCACAGGGTGCGGCCGTTTTCCGGCTTTGGCAGGTATAGCGCCCGGGCAAGGCTACTCAGCAGCAACAGTGCTGCCAGCGCCTGCCACACCGCTGCGGTGGGGGCCACCCGGTGCCAGCTGGAGCTGTTCTCCATAAAGCGCATCAGCACGTTCCAGTAGAACAGCACACTGCCCGCCACCGCCAGATACAGCCCGCCCGTAGGCTTTTTCCAGCCGGAATGGGTAAGCCAGCAGCGGCCCAGCGTGCTGAGCCACACCGCGCAGATGCACTCCAGAATGGACCGCACGAAGCTGCTCGTTGCCGACAGGCCCACCGCCAGCTGCGCCCCGGCGGCCGCCAGAAAGCACACCGCTCCGGCAAAGGCCAGCACTCCGGCCAGAGGCTGACGGCTGCGGACCGTCTCGGCTTTTCCGGCGCAGTGCCGACCGATGAGCACTGCGGCCAGCACCACCGCGCCCAATGCCGCATAGCGCCACCACACCGAGCCGACCGTACACAGCCCGGTCACGGCATCGGTGCCAAAGGCAAGATCTGCCCCGCGGGCGATGCCCAGCGCAGCGGACAGGAGAATCGAAAGCAAAATCAATGAGTTCATCAGCGTTCCTCGATCGGCTTGTATTTCTGGCGCACGCCCAGATACTTGTAGGCCGGGCGGATGATGCGGTTGGCGAACACGACCTCTTCCACCCGGTGTGCGCACCAGCCCGGCACACGGGCAATGGCAAACAGGGGGGTGTACAGGTCCTCGGAGATGCCCAGCATATTGTAGATCAATCCGCTGAACAGGTCCACGTTGGCGCACACCGGCTTGGTGCTGCCCTTTTCCTCGGCAAAGATGCCGGGGGCCAGCCGCTCGATGCTGCACAGCATATTGTACTCTTCCTCAAAGCCCTTCTCGTAGGCCAGGTGACGGGCACGCTGCTTCAGGATCACCTCACGGGGGTCGCTGATGGTGTACACTGCGTGGCCCATGCCGTAGATCAGACCGGAGCCGTCACCGGCCTGCTTGCGCAGGATGCGGCGCAGATACTCGCGCACCTCATCGTCATCCTCCGGGTTTTCCACATGCTTCAGGACATCCTGCAGCTGACGGTTGACCATCAGGTTGGCGCCGCCGTGCTTGGGGCCCTTCAGTGCACCGATGCCTGCCGCAATGGCCGAGTAGGTATCGGTGCCCGAGGAGGACAGCACGCGGGTGGTGAAGGTGGAGCAGTTGCCGCCGCCGTGGTCCGCATGCACCAGCAGACACATATCCAGCAGCTTTGCTTCCTCGTGGGTGAACTTCTGGTCCGGCCGGTAGGTGCTCAGGATATGCTCTGCGGTGCTCTGGCCCGGCTTGGGCAGATGGAAGAACATACTCTGCTTGTCGTAGTAGCGGCGTTTCATCTGATAAGCGTTCACCATCATGGTAGGCATGCTGGCGATCAGGTTGATGCTCTGGTTCAGGATATTTTCCAGGGTCAGGTCCTCGGCGTGCTCGTCGTAGGAGTACAGGCCCAGCACACAACGCTGCAGCTTATTCATAATGTTGGGGGAGGGGGCATTCATGGTATCCATAAAGCCCTCTGGCAGGGCACGGTGCTCTGCCAGGATCTCGCAAAAATCATCCAACTGCTCCTGGGTAGGCAGGCTGCCGAACAGCAGCAGCCAGATCACTTCCTCAAACACGAAGCGGTCGTTGCGGTAGGCCTCCTCCACGATCTCGTTGATGTTGACGCCGCGGTAGATCAGCTTGCCGGGGGTGGGGATCACATGTCCTTCCTGATCCTTTTTGTAGCCCACAACGTCACACACGTTGGTCAGGCCGGCCAGCACGCCGGTGCCGTCCGGGTTGCGCAGACCGCGCTTGACGCCCAGACGCTCACTGGTCTCGGGGTCGATGTAGTTGTTGGCCATGTACTCCTCGCACAGGGTCCGCATCGTGGTGGGGTCCAGGGTCGCCACTTCTGCATGTGCAAAATTCACGGGGGATCTCTCCTTTCTTCCGGTTCCTATTTTTTACTTTCCCATACTTTCCTGCCATCCTCACTGATGGACATAATCTTATATTATCGCTTTTGTGCAGTAAATTCAAGCGCAATGTGTTCACTTCTCACTGGCCCGTGCCAAACGACTTTCATTTTTGCGGGCAACGTTTTTTCGCAGGGTTTTGCAGGCAGGTCTTTTTATACTGGAGATAGAATCTTTTTCACGCCGCAAGGGAGATCCCGTTATGAAAAAATCTTTTCTGCTGCTGTGCACTCTGCTCCTGGTGCTTGGATGTGCCCTGCCTCTGGCCGCCTACCACCTCACCCGCGCGGTGCTGGGGCCTGCCGTTTCCACGGTCCGCCTTCCGGTTTCATAACCGGAGAGTACTGCTTCCGCCCCGGAAATCTCCGCTGCCTACGCCGGTGACGCGGACCGGTTCCTGATTCAGGATGCCTCCACCGGGCAGGTGCTGGAGTTGTCCCGCCGGGAATATCTCATCGGCGCGGTAGCGGCCGAAATGCCGGTGAGCTGGCCGGACGAGGCCCTCAAGGCACAGGCCGTTGCCGCCCACAGCTACGCGCTGTACTGCCGCGACCATGCCGCACCGGACAGTATCGGCTGGCTGACGGCCGACCCGGCACGACGGCAGGGCTGCCTGACTGACCCGGTGCTGCGCAGCTACTGGGGCACTGCCTATGAGACCAACTATGCCCGTCTGTCCGCGCTGGTGGACGAGGTGGAACATACCGTACTGCTCTGCGACGGTGCCCCTGCCTGTGCCAGCTACTTTGCCATCTCCAATGGCCGCACCGAGACCAGCGAAAACGTCTGGGGCACCGCCCTGCCCTACCTTGTTTCGGTGGACAGCAGCACCGACCTTTCCGCCGACCATTACGAGTACGCCCTGACCCTTTCGGCACAGCAGACGGCACAGCAACTGGCTGCCCTGGGCCTCACCGCTGACCTTGCCGCCCCGGAGCAGTGGTTCGGCACCCCGGAGTACACCGCCGCCGGTTATGTTGCTGCCCTGCCGGTCTGCGGGCAGCGCATCACCGGTACGGCCCTGCGGCAGGCGCTGGGCCTGCGCAGCACCTGCTTCACGGTCCGGTATGAGAGCGGTGCGTTCTGTTTTACCACAAAAGGCTACGGCCATGGCGTGGGGCTCAGCCAGTGGGGTGCCAAGGCACTGGCCGAGCAGGGGCAGAACTTTGCCGACATCCTGGCCCATTACTACCCCGGAACTTCCCTGTCCAGATAAAAAAGAGCCCATCTCCCGAAGGAGACAGGCTCTGTGAAATGCATGCAGAAGGGATCAGCCAAACAGGCCGGACAGCCAGCCGAGGGTGCTCTGGATCGTTTCTTCCGCCGTGGCCGTAATGGTCTGGTCGGTAAGTTTGGTACCGTCGGGGTCCTGCACCGACCAATAGATAGCGGTGCTGGTGGCGGCATCTGAAACGGTGAAGTCGCTGGCGAAGCAAAGGTTCTCGCCGCTGGACTCGGTCACGATGACCATGTAGGTGTAGCAGCCCGTGGGCAGCTCACCGAAGTGGATCTGGTCGTCCAGCGTCTTGAGGGAGAAGCTGGTTCCGCCCACCTGGGCCTGTGCGGACTGCACGATCTTGTCGTTCTCGTCCAGGATGGCCACCTGCACACCTTCCAGCGTGCTGCCGGAGGTGCTGTTGGCGGTGCCGGTAAGGGCCATGCCGCTGCCGGTGTGCACATTGACCGGATAACGCATGCCTTCCAGCCGCAGGTCATCTGCCTGCAGGGCTGCGCCGTTGTGGTCGGCGCTCACATACCAGTAGCAGGACGCCCGTGCAATGGACACGCTGGAGCTGGTGAGCGGGATGCGGCCGGAGGAGATGTTCCCGGCCGGGTCGGAACAGTAGAACACGCCGTTCGTATAATCGGTCAGCAACACGGCATGGGGCTGCGTGCGGTCGTACAGGACGATGCCTTCCGGGTGCTGAGCCAGCAGCTGGATGAGCAGCTGGGTCTTTTCCTGATTATTGGAGGGCAGGGTCGCATAGGCCACCTGCATCTCCCGGTATGTAAAGCTGTGGGCCAGACCATTGGACCAGGCCGTGGAGCGCACACTGTTTTCAGTCACATCCACCCAGTCAGTCCGTCCGTCAAAGTAAGCGCGGCGGCGCAGCATCATGGCAGCCGAAGCCAGCGTGCAGGTGCCGCCCCGGCTCTGCTTGAAGTAGAACCCGGCATCCACATTCAGGTCCACAGCCAGTGCTGCGGGCAGACAGGTGAGTGCAAACACAATGGTGAGCAGAATGCCCACCAGTTTTTTATGTGCGGTCGTTGGCGCTGCGGTATTCACGGTCTGGTCGCTCCTCCCTTTTCTGGCATCATTTTTCACGTTTCACTGCCATAAAGTATACCAGCCTGTAACCTTTTTGTAAACAAAGGCGGTTATTTTTTCTCAAGATTGACACGTTTTCAAGGTTTTTGTTGGTAGAAATTCACAATTTCAAGCGCGATATTCTACATATCCTACAAATTTTTTGTGTTTTATTTCTGCCGTCGTTCCTCCTGTCGCACGCAAAAAAGCCGTCTGCCGCAGGCACAAAAAAAGAAAAGGTCCAACGACTTCTGTTGCGAAATCGTTGGACCTCTTGGTCCGAGTGGCGAGAATCGAACTCACGGCCTCTTGAACCCCATTCAAGCGCGCTACCAAAACTGCGCTACACCCGGATATCTGTAAGCGTTTGTCGCTCACAGCTTGATTAGTATACCCGACTTCTCGCATTTTGTCAAGCACTTTTCGGCAACTTTTTTTAAATTTCTTCGTCCGCATCCTCCTGCAAGGGCAGGGTCGGCTGGGCAATGGGCGGAAATTCCACCGTAGCCACAGCCACCGCAAACACGCTCTCCGCACCCGCCGAAAGCAGAGCCTGTGCACAGGCGGCAGCCGTAGCACCGGTGGTGATCACATCGTCCACCAGCAGCACGCGGCGGCCCTCTATGAGGTCCGGGTCCTGCACGCGGAACGCACCGGCCACATTGGCTAGGCGCTGTTCAAAGGGCAGTCCTGCCTGCCGGTCCTTCCGGCGGGCAGGACCAAGAGCCTTTGTTTCCAGCGGAAGGTCCAGTGCCTCTGCCAGCGGCTGCGCCATGCGTTCCGGTACATTGTACCCGCGTCTGCGGCTGGACGCCGGTACCGGCACGATGCAGTCATAGCCGAGCTGGGCACCTTCCACCCGCTGAGGCACCGGTTCCGCGCCCCTCATCCGGACCTCGCTGCCAAAGGCAAGCTCTGCCAGCACCACGCCCAGCTCCACCGCCGTCCATGGTGCAGCCTGATACTTTGCCCGCAGGATGGTCCGCCGCACGCAGCCCTCATACCGGAACGGTGCCGCTGCGCCGCTCAGGCCGCCCAGATAATGCTGCGATGCATCCAGCCGGATGCCGGGCTTCCGGCGCAGCCGGTCCACTTCTTCCGCACAGTCCGGGCAGGTCCTTATGCTGCCCAGCACCGCATTGCAGAAGGGGCACCGACGCGGATAAAGCAGCTGCCGTACCCCGCGCAGTGCCCGGCGCGGGGCGCTGTAATAGCGCATCAGTCCTTCTTCACGGCCACGATCACGCGGACGCGCTTGCCCGCGGCGCAGCCAAAGTTGTCGTACCAGCCGGTGAGGTAGTAATCGTCCGAGTTCACCTCGGCCAGCTTCGTGGCATAATACTGGCCCTTGTACCACAGGTACACCTGGGCATTGTCCGCTACCTCATAGCGGGTGGAACCGGACAGCACCGACGCGGCACCCACCTTGTCGATCTTCATGGGCATCAGCTGAATCATCGCCTTCACCGAACCGTTCACTTCCTGCCGCACGGCCAGGCCGCCGGCCAGCACCGGGTATTTGATGGAGGTGGTGTAGCTGGTAAGCTGTCCATTGACATAGCACACATAGGTGGCACCGCCGCCCACATAGTTCAGGATGGTGCCATAAGGCTCCCCTACCACCTTAGCCAGCTGTTTGACGCCGATGCTCACCAGGGAGCCGGTGCTGCTGGTGACCTTATTCCACACGGTCTGGAGGATATCGCCGTTGATGACGCCCCACAGGATCTCGCTGGTGGTAGGCACCAGCACGCTCCGCAGGTCCTTCAGCACCTGGGTGGTCCCATCAGAGCCTTCGCCCTCAGAATCCCCTGCAGTGGCAGGGGTCTTGGTGGAGGGCAGGTTGGCCGCAATGTTGCGGATATCGTCCAGCACGCCGTACTTCCACAGGTCGCCGGTGACATCGTTGAGGATCAGCCGGTCGATCTCGCCGTTGTCGTTAAGCGTATAGTAGCGGACATTCAACATGTTCAGTTTCGTCCCGGATAGGCGGCTGGGACGAACCGTCCCAGCCACACCCTCCGTAGTCGTATCCAAGATCTGCACGTCGTCTGCCAGCTTACGGTTGCCCAGCATGGTGGCGTCTGCGCTCACCGTGCCGCTGATGGTCCGGTTTTCAATAGCGGTCACGTTCTCGCCTTCCGGCGTCACGTCGATGCGCACCATCCAGCCGGCGGGGTAGTTCAGGCTTTTGTCCACGTTCACCGTGCGGGTGATGCCGTCGGTGCACATCACTGCTACGCGCTGCAGCACGTCGGCACCGTTGTCCTCCACAAGGGAGCGGGTGGCCGTCTGCACCACGCCGTAGAACACGCTGTCGGCCTCTTCGCCGGTGACCACATCTGCCACCTCATTGTCCATGCCCAGCAGCAGGGTGACCACTTCGCCCACGCCGCCGCCGTTCAGGGACGAGATCTTGGACGCCACCGCCGAGCTGCCCAGCTGGTAGCTGGTACCGGCCACGGTCACCGCCGTGGGAGCGCTGGCGCTGGGCGAAACTGCTGTGATGCGGCCTGCGGCGCGGCGGGTATAGATCCATACCGTCTGCAGACTCTCGCTGTAATAATACACATCGTATTTGTTCAGTTCGCCGGACTCCGACACCTTATCGTTGCGGTACACGCTCACCGGTGCAAAGGGCAGCTGGGTACCCTCCGACGCCACAAAGGGTCCCTTCAGGCTGCTGAGCAGCACCGTGGAGGTGTCCACCTGACCATTTGCCACAGTAAAGCCCAGGGTGCTGCCATAGGCTCCGCCGGAGGCCGTGTTGGCCGTGAGGGCATTGTACAGCAGCATGGCGCAGTCCTCATAGTTCATGTTCTGGCCCTGTGCTCTGTTCAGCTGGCTGCGCAGGCCCAGTTCCTGAGCCTTGTTCAGCTGCGCCGCCGGGAAGGCACCGTTCAGATCTGTCATCTTGTAGCCCAGCAGCTTGAGCACGGCCGTGCAGGCTTCTTCCAGCGTGACGGCGTTGTCCGGGCGGAAGGTGCCGTCCGTGTAGCCGTTCATCCAGCCCTGCTGCACCGCAATGCGGATGTAGGGTGCCCACTGCGAAGAGCCGGGCACGTCCTTATACAGGGTGCCCACAGCCCCCTGGGAGGCTGCGCTCTCCCGGTACGCCGAGAACGCCACCAGCATGCGGGCAAAGGCCCCGCGGGTGACGACGGCGTCCAGGCTGCCGGTCTGTCCGGCGTCCATACCGCCCAGCGTGATGGCCGTCTGCACGGCCGTGTTGCTGGCACTGCCCAGCGCAGCCGCCGGCATGGCCAGCATGGACACCGCCATGCTCACCGCCAGCAAAAGTGCGAGAAAACGTTTTTTCATAGGTATTCCCCTTTCTTCGGGCTCAGTCGTAGCGCAGCGCCTCGATGGGATTGAGACGTGCCGCGCGCCGGGCCGGCAGATAGCCGAACAGCACACCGATGCCCACCGAGATGCCAAAGGCCACCACGATGGAGTTGAACGACGGGCTCACCGTGATGGCGGTATCGCTCATGAACATGGGCAGCACCTTGTTGGCCGCCATGCTCACCGCATAGCCCAGTGCGATGCCCAGCGCACCGCCCAGCGCCGAGGTGGTGGCAGCTTCCACCACGAACTGCGCCAGAATGGTGCGCTCCTTGGCACCCAGTGCCTTGCGGATGCCGATCTCACGGGTGCGCTCGGTCACCGACACCAGCATGATGTTCATGATGCCGATGCCGCCCACCAGCAGCGAGATGCTGGCAATGCCGGTGAGCACCACGATGACCATGTTGATCATCTTGTTCATTTCCTCCAGCCACTCGCTGGCGCTGTACACATAGTAGCCGTTTTCGGTCTTGAGGATCTTCTGCAGCTCCTCTTCCATCGTGGTTTTGGCCTCGTTGGCAAAGTTTTCGTCCGTCATCACAGCCGTGTAGTTATTCACCGCGCTCTGGCTGGAAAGCCGCATCACGGTGGTGTAGGGCAGGTAGACGCAGTCGTCGTCGCTGCCTTGCTGCATGGTGGGGTTGCTGACCTTGGCCGCCAGCACGCCCACAATGCGGAACTTGTTGGCACCGATCTTGAGCGTCTGCCCCACACCGTTGCCGCCAAAAGCCACCCGGTTCAGGTAATCGCCAATGATGCAGACCTGCTTGTTGTCCTGCATATCCATGTACTGCAGGCCGCGTCCCTGTGCGATCTGGTAATTTTTCATTTCGGTGTAGTTCTCGTCCACACCGCTGATGTTGGACCAGCGGTAACTGGTGGTGCCGATCTTCAGCGTACCGCTGGCGTTGCCGCTGAATTCGATCTGGGGCGACACTGCCTTGATCAGGTCGGAGTGCCGCTGGCAGATGTCGTACATATCGTCCACCGGTACGGTGCGGGAGCCGTAGCCCCAAACCTGAATGCTCAGGGTGTTGGTGCCCAGCGCGGAAAAACTGTCCCGCATGCTCTTGGTCATACCGTTGCCCAGACCCACGATGACGATGACCGCCATCACGCCGATGATGATGCCCAGCATGGTCAGAAAGGTGCGCAGCTTGTTGCTCCACACGTTCTGGATGGCCTGCCGGAAGGTTTCAAAGATCATGCCTGTTCCTCCTTTTCCGGCGTTTCGGGCAGCAGAGTGGGCTGCACCATGGCCTCCGGTGCGTGAGAGTCACCGTCATACACCACCCGGCCGTCCTCCAGCCGGATGATGCGGTCGGCCTGCACGGCAATGGAGTTGTCGTGGGTGATCAGCACCACGGTATGTCCCTGCTTGTGCAGTTGCTGCAAAAGCCCCAGCACCTCGCGGCCGGTGTGGGAGTCCAGTGCACCGGTGGGCTCGTCGGCCAGGATCACCGGCGGGTTGCGCACCAGTGCCCGCGCAATGGACACACGCTGCTGCTGGCCGCCGGAAAGCTGGTTGGGCCGGTTTTTCAGTTTGTCGCCCAGGCCCACCTGCTCCAATACTTCACGGGCACGGGCGTGCCGCTCGGCGCGGGAGACGCCCGCGTACACCAGCGGCACCTCCACATTCTCCATCAGGTTCAGCCGGGGCAGCAGATTGTACTGCTGGAAGATGAAGCCCAGCATCTCGTTGCGGACCGAGGCCAGTTCGTTGCGGTTCATCTTACCCACGTCCCGGCCGTTGAGCCGGTACACCCCGTGGGTAGGCACATCCAGACAGCCGATGATGTTCATGCAGGTGGACTTGCCGGAGCCGGACTGGCCCACGATGGCCACGAACTCGCCTTTGTCGATCTTCATGGTAATGTGGTCTGCGGCCTTTACCGTGGTGTCGCCCATCTGGTAATACTTGCAGACCTCTTCAAATTCGATCAGAGCGCTCATGCATTCCTCCGTGTCAGGTCAGGATCACGCCGTCGGCCTCGCCGATCACTTCGCCGTCATTTCCGGCGTCCACCGGCTCGTCAACGGCCGGTTCCTCGGTCACGGTGCTTTCTGCACCTTCCCCATCGGCCGTGCCGTCGGTGGTCTCGCCGCCCGTCGTGTCGGTGGTGCCATCGGTCATGTACTCATAGCCGCCGTTGTCGTAATAGGTATCGCTGCTCACCGAGCTGGGGTCGTAGCCCACGGTGTCCTGCGCGGTCAGGCCGCTGACAACCTGAGTGTAATCGCTGTCACTGACGCCCAGCTTGACCTTGACGTACACAAAGCCGTCCGGTGCGACCATGTCCGGGTCTGCGTTGACCGCACTGGGGGAATCCTGGGTCACCAGCACATAGCTGCCGCGCACCACAGCTGCGTTGGGCACCGCCAGTGCGTTCTTGGCCTGGGCCACCACGATCTCCGCGTTGGCGTTCATGCCGGGGCGCAGGCCGTCGGTCTCGTCGATGCGCACGGTGACCGGGTAGGTGGTGGTGCCGCCGCTGGTGTCGCCCTTCATGGACACGCGGGTCACAACGCCCTCATAGGTCCTGTCCTGCACGGCGTCGGCGGTGACCTGCACGGTCTGCCCCACCGACAGGCTGCTGACCTGCAGCTCATCCACATTGATGGTCATTTCCAGGTAGCTCAGATCGTAGATGGTGCACAGGTCGCTGCCCGTGCTCAGGGCATCGCCCACCTTGGCGGCCTTTTCGATGATGGTGCCACTGATGGGCGAGGTGATGGTGTAGTTGTTCATGGTGTCCTGGGTGCTCTGCATGGACAGCTCCGCACCGCGCAGGGTCTCAGAAGCGGACTGGATGGACTCGCTCAGGTCGTCACCGCTGATCTGCAGCACGATGTCGTCCTTGTTCACGCTGTCGCCCTCGCGTGCATGGATGGCGGTGACCGTACCGGCGGCCAGCGTCGTCAGGGTGCGCTCGGCCTGATACTGGAAGGCGGCCGCGCCGATGGAGCTCACGCCGTTCACAGTAGCGGTGGCCGCCTGGGCGGTGGTCAGGCCGCCTGCATTGCGCACCGAGATGGTCACGGTGCGGGTGAGCAGGTTGCCGGTGCTCAGGGCATCGGTGCCGGTGACGGCGGTAATGGTGCCGGTCAGGGTCTCAAAGGTACCGTCCAGCGTCACGTCCGCGCTCTGCCCCACCGAGAAACCGGCTGCGTCTGCCGCCGGGAACTCCAGTGCCAGTGTCATCTTGGAGTTGTCGCGGATCACGGCCACTTCCTGGCCGCTGGTCACCTCGTCGCCCTTGGCGACCTTCAGGCTGCTCACGACACCGGCCACTTCCGCGCGCACATACTGGCGGTCCACCGTCTTGTCGTAGTTGCGCTGGGCCTGCTGCAGGGTGATGCCCGCCTGCTCCACCTTGGTGGTGGCGTCGGAGGAGTCCACGGTGTAGAGCACATCGCCCTCTTCCACGTTGTCGCCTTCCTCAAAGCTGCAGGTCAGCACCTTGCCGGACACCAGCGACTTGACATTATAAGTATTCGCCGGCTTCAGGGTGCCGGTGCCGCTCAGGGCATTGACGAGGTCCCGCTGTTCCGGCGCGGTCTCCACATAGCTGGTATCCACGCTGGCAGGCTTGTCGGCCTTGGGCTTGAGCAGCCACACACCGCCCAGCACGGCCACGCAGGCCACCGGGACCAGCCACTTCCAGTTCTTTTTCAGGAACCCGGCTGCTCCGGCACCGGCCGTTTTCCCCGTCTGCGGCGCTCCCGCAGCGTTCTGCTCGGTTTTCGTTTTGATAGATCCTCCTAAAAATGAGCAGGCGGCACTCCCGCCTGCAGGCATCCGGTTTACGGTTCAGTTGATTGTAGTGTAGCGCATTTTGGGGCAATACACAAGCGTCCAAATTTCGTACATCTATCTTTTCAACAAAATTTAACAAAGCCGGGGCACACCCGCAGGCATGCTCCGGCTTTTCCCGTTTTTCTTCGGTTTTATACGCGCACCATATCGGGGGTGATCTCTGCCAGACTGTGAGCGCCGCACATCTGCATGGTGTCGGCCAGTTCCCCGGCCAGCTTGTCGATGTAGCACTTCA
>ENA-UOJH01002308-UOJH01002308.1-human-gut-metagenome-genome-assembly--contig:-C148-NODE-2308-length-12215-cov-6.222122_pt1 | contig 12215 bp, 15 predicted proteins | sample MGYA00242345_ERZ723892 | MGnify/ENA metagenome assembly ERZ723892 | reverse complement strand
GAAACTCGTTCATAAGCTCCTACGCAAGCTTGTATTGCCGGTGTGCGGTGTACCATTCAAGCAGCCACGGAAGATGAAAGCCCGCGTAGCCTATCGGAAGCTCCCGGCGGCAGCGCTCAAAGCAGTCGAGCAGCGCCGCGCCGTAATCGGCATCATGCAGATAGTCGGGGTTTTCGAGCCGGCAGCGCACAAGTCTGAGCATCGCCCCTGCAAGCTCTGCCGGGATATATGTCTCCTCCGCCGCCTCGGCCGCGTCCAGAGCGGCAAGCGCCTCCTCGCGCCGACCGAGCTTTTCACAGCATATCGCAAGCTTGTGAAGATCCATCAGTCTCGGCTCCCTTACGGCGGAGAAGTATTTGTACGCGCCCTCAAAATCGCCCGTTTCAATCGCGGTCGCGGCGCGATTATACTCGATGTCTGCAAGATGCGCCGTGGCATCCAGCGCCCTGCAAAGCCGCTTTGCAATGAGGTAATGCGCGTTCATGTTCTCCACGTCGAGCAGGTTTGCATAGCAGTTTCCGAGGCGCGTCTGACTGAGCATCATAAGCCGCGCCCGCCCCTCCTCCGCTGCCAGTGCATAAGCGCGCTGAAAGCTCTCGACGGCGGCGGTGTAGCTCCCGCCGCTCTCATACAGAACGTTGCCCGCCCAGTAAGAGCAGAGCGCCGAGGGGTAGATGGCGGCGGCCTCCGCTTCCCTATGCTGCATCAGCCTCAGCAGCACGAGGCCGCGCGGCGCAAGATACTGCTCCATTGCCTCGTCAATATCCGCGCTCTCGCCGCGCCATGCTGCGATCTCCGAAAGTACGGAGATGTCCGCCGCGGCAGGACTCAGCAGCAGCTCCGGCTTTTCCTCGCGCAGTGCGGTGACGGCGGCATTAAGAGCCTTAAATTCGCCGGAGTAGGCAAGCTCGTACAGCTCGTCAAGGCGCTCGCTCAGCCCGCTCATAGCAGACTCACCGCCGTACCACGGCAGAGACAGCCGCTCATATAAAAGGCGCAGAATATCCTCCGATGCCGTGACGCGCCCCTGCTCGATCTTCGACAGGTACGACGCCGCGCATATCCCGCGGCACAGCCCGTCCTGACTCCAGTCGCGCCGCATTCTCTCCCGCCGTATGATAAATCCGGTCACCTTTTTGTCCATCCCCGCACCCTCTTTCGTGTATAATATAGCATCCCGCGCCGCTTTGCGCAAGGATGCGGAATTTTTCCTCAAATCCGCAAAAAATCCTTGACAAAGCAGGAAAATCCGGTATAATTATATGGCCTGTCAGTATGGGCGGGCTATCCTTGCTCCCATATGAGTGGGGGCCAAAAGACCAAAAGGAGGTGCAACCATGGCAAAAGCAAGCGAAAAGTACGAAGTAATGTACATCATCAATCCCAACTTCACCGAGGAAGAGACCGCGGCTGTTGTTGAGAAGTTCAAGGCACTTGTTGAAGCAAATGGTACTCTTGATGAGTTGGAGGAAATGGGCAAGCGCAAGCTCGCTTATGAGATCAACTATATCACCGAGGGCTACTATGTGCTGATGAAGTTCACCAGCGGCGCTGAGTTCCCGGCCGAGCTGGATCGTATTCTCGGTATCACTGACGGCATTCTGCGTCGCCTGATCACCCTGCGTGCAGAGTAAGGAGCGCATCGATGCTTAATCACATTGTTATTATGGGCCGCCTGACACGGGATCCCGAGCTCAGGTACACCCAGTCCCAGACGCCTGTGGCATCCTTCACCCTCGCTGTTGACCGCGATTTCGGCGGCCGCGACGGCGGAGAAAAGCAGACCGATTTCATCGACTGCGTTGCATGGCGTCAGACCGCCGAATTTGTCAACAAGTATTTCACCAAGGGCAGCATGGCAGTCGTTTCCGGCCGTCTGCAGATCCGCGACTGGACCGACCGTGACGGCGGCAAGCGCCGCAGCGCGGAGGTCGTTGTTGACAACATGTACTTCGGCGAGAGCAAGCGCCGCGACAGCGGCGATTCCCGCAGCGACAGCTACTCCAACAGTTACAGCCGCCCCAGCTCCGGATACGACGCGCCGAGAAGCGTGAATTCCGCTCCCTCCGCATTTTCCGAGCTTGACGACGGCGACGGCGAGCTGCCGTTCTAAAATTTTTGATAGGAGGATACAGCTTTGGCTTTCGATAAGAACAACCCCAAGAATCGTAAGCGCAGAAAAGTTTGCCAGTTCTGCGTCGATAAGGCCACGTCCATCGACTATAAGGACACCGCAAAGCTCCGCCGCTATATGTCCGAGCGCAGCAAGATCCTGCCTCGCCGTACTACCGGTGTTTGCGCCATGCATCAGCGTGAACTCACTGAGGCCATAAAGAGAGCGCGTCAGATCGCCCTCCTGCCCTACGTGACCGACTGATAATTTCGTACCAAAACAGCCCGAACCGCCTGGTTCGGGCTGTTTTTTATAATACCTGATCCTTATCCGACGGGACATACACCATGATCGACTCTACCGGACAGTCAAGTATCCTGCACAAATCATTTATCGTGGTCGTATTCAGCGGCTTGTTTTTCCGCAGCTTATCGATTGTGGAGCTGGATAAATGATACTTGTTTATGAGTGAATACGTCGAGTTATTCGACCCGCGCAGCGTCTCCCAAAACGGTTCATACGAAATCATAAAATCACCTGCCAAAATAATTCTATAAGGTGATCTTTATCTTGACTATGGTCGTTAAAACGACTATACTTTTTTCATATAGATTCCAAAATTTATAGAAAGAGGGATTATATGAAAAAACCTGCCGCGATCTTCTTCGCCCTTGTGCTCGCTGTTATTATGTGCGGATGCTGCGCAAAACATAGTTTTTCTCCCTCCACATGCACCACTGCCGCCACATGCACCAAATGCGGCGAAACTAACGGCTCTGCCCTTGGGCATAACTTCAGCGAAGCGACATGCACAGAAGCCGGCATCTGCCGCCGATGCGGTGCCACGCAGGGCAGCGCGCTCGGTCACAGTTGGACGGACGCCACCTGCACGGAGGCGAAGACCTGCTCCGTCTGCGGCAAAACAGACGGGGACCCCCTTGGGCACACGGTAGACGAATGGGTCACTTTAAAGGCTTCAACATGCACCGAAAGCGGCAAGGAAACGGGTACCTGCACTGTTTGCGGAGCTGAAGTCAGCCGCGAAATCAGCAAAGCGGCGCACGCGCCGGGTGACTGGATAATCGCTGAAATGCCCACGAAGTATGCCGACGGAACACGCGTAAAACTCTGCACCGCGTGCGGTGCAATCGTTCAAACGGAAAGCTTCACCCTCAGCGACGATGAGCTGAAGGAGCTGTACAAGGAGAGCTGCCGCAGCATATCATATAAGGACTTGTCCAGAACTCCGGACGCATATATGGACGAATATGTGAAATTCTCCGGCACGGTCGTGCAGGTCTGCTACGAAGCCACATCGTCTCTCTATTATTCAGCTTACAGGGTCGCCACTTCCGGCAGCTACGGCGATGTAGTTTATATATACGTTGACAACTACGGGAGCGGCTCACGTATACTTGAAGACGATAAAATCACGTTCTATGGCACGTACGGCGGCCTATACACATACACTACGGTTCTGGGCGATTCTCTCACCATCCCCTCCATATATGTAGAATACTTGGAGTAAGCCGCAGCTCTATTCCATAGAAAAGCCTTTATTCCTCATGTTCCTTATGCTATAATGGTTTTACATCATTCGGAAAACATCACAACAAGGAGGAACAACTATGTCCATTCGAGAGATCAACTTCCCGTCTGCCAACGGCAGGGACACCATCAAGGCATGGGCGTACACCCCGCTCGGCAAGCCGCGCGCCGTGATACAGCTCATTCACGGCTTCGGCGAGCATTCGCGCCGCTACCTGCACATGATAAGCAAGTTCCAGGCTGCGGGCTTCGTCGTCTACGCCGACGACCACATCGGCCACGGCAAGACCGGCTTCGACGGCGGCACCCTCGGCGACCCGCACTCCGGCGGCTACATGACCTATCTGCGGGACGAAAAATACCTGCACGACATCGCGCACATGGCCTACCCCGACCTCCCGTTCTTCGTATTCGGGCACAGCTGGGGCTCGATGCTCGGCCGCGCCTACGCCGCGCTCTACGGCGATGACCTCGCCGGACTCATGCTCTGCGGGCTGGTCAGCCAGTTCAAGGGCTGCGAGATAGAATACAACGATCCGGCCATCCGCGCCGCAGTCGCGGCCGACCCGTATCAGCCCTCCGGAGAGTGGTTCGGAAAGGTGTTCCTCGGCATGACCGACCGCATCGAGAACCCGAACGGCCCCGCGGACTGGATCGCCGTGAACCCCGACATCGTCGCCGACCACGCGGGAGACCCGTTCAACACCTTCGACACGACGCTGGAGCTGGTGTGGGATCTCGTCGAGCTGTACCACTTCATCGAGAGTCCGGAATGGGCGGAGAAGGTGCCGTCCGGGGTGCCGGTGTACCTCATCTCCGGCGATCAGGACCCATGCGGCAACTACGGCGAGGGGCTGTACCATGTGGCAAACCTCCTTGCGGAGAGCGGCAACAAGGTCAGCGTCAAGGCGTACAGCGGCTACCGGCACGAAATTCACAACGAGCTTGAGCTGCGCGACGAGGTTGAAGAGGGACTTGTTGACTTCGTAAACGAAACTATCGGATAACCGGATATATAATTTTCTCCGCCGGAGCTGTGCAGCCCAGGCGGAGTTTTTACGCGTTTGTAAAATTTGCGCGTTTGCCCGCTCAAAGCGCCTGAAGTCATTGACTTTCGGAGTCTTTCCCGCTATAATCCTTTAAAAATATTCTTAAACGGAGGATGCATATGAAAGAGGTAAAGCCCCCGAAAAAACCGTTGATGTACTATTACAGTATAGCCCTGATGGTGCTGCTGCTGTTCAACTTCATCGCTGTACCTTGGATGGCCGAGCGGCAGGTCAAGGAGGTCGACTACGGCACCTTTATGACCATGACCGAAGCCAAGGACATCAAAGAGGTCGAGATTGAGACCAACCAGATCGTCTTTACCGACAACGACGGCAATTATTACAAGACCGGCCGCATGGACGACGATGGCCTTGTCGAGCGTCTGCACGAATCCGGAGCAGAGTTCTCGCAGGAGATAATCGAACAGACGTCGCCTTTTCTCAGCTTCCTGCTGACATGGGTTCTGCCGGTAGTTATCTTTGTCGGCCTCGGCCAGTACATGTATAAAAAGATGATGAGCAATGCCGGCGGCAGCAACTCCATGATGTTCGGCATGGGCAAATCCAACGCCAAGGTCTACGTCCAGTCCACGCAGGGCATCCGCTTTGCCGACGTTGCGGGCGAGGATGAGGCGAAGGAGAACCTTCAGGAAATCGTTAACTATCTGCATGACCCCAGCAAATATGAGGAGATAGGCGCATCGATGCCAAAGGGCATACTGCTCGTCGGCCCTCCGGGAACCGGCAAGACCATGCTCGCCAAAGCCGTTGCAGGCGAATCTAACGTGCCATTCTTCTCAATGTCCGGCTCCGAATTCGTCGAAATGTTCGTCGGTATGGGCGCATCCAAGGTTCGCGACCTGTTCAATCAGGCCAAGGAGAAGGCGCCGTGCATCGTGTTCATCGACGAGATCGACGCCATCGGCCAGAAGCGCAGCGGCGGCCAGTACGGCGGCAACGACGAGCGCGAGCAGACGCTCAACCAGCTGCTCACCGAAATGGACGGCTTTGACGACAATTCCGGCGTCATCATCCTCGCCGCTACAAACCGCCCCGAATCCCTCGACCCGGCGCTGACCCGCCCCGGCCGCTTCGACCGGCGCGTCCCCGTCGAGCTGCCCGACCTCAAGGGCCGCGAGGAAATACTCAAGGTTCACGCGAAGAAAGTCAAGCTCGCGGAGAACGTCGATTTCAACACCGTCGCGCGCATGGCATCCGGCGCATCCGGCGCAGAGCTTGCGAATATCGTCAACGAGGCCGCTCTGCGCGCCGTGCGCGACGGGCGCAAGTTCGTCACGCAGTCTGACCTTGAGGAGAGCATTGAGGTCGTCATCGCGGGCTACCAGAAGAAGAACGCCATCCTCACCGACGCCGAGAAGCGCATCGTCGCCTACCACGAGATCGGCCACGCGCTCGTCGCCGCGAAGCAGACCAACTCCGCCCCCGTGCAGAAGATCACCATCATCCCCCGCACCTCCGGTGCGCTGGGCTACACGATGCAGGTCGAGGAGGGCAACCACTACCTGATGAACAAAGAGGAGCTGGAGAACAAGATTGCCACTCTCACCGGCGGCCGCGCCGCGGAGGAGGTCGTGTTCGGCTCCATCACCACCGGCGCCTCGAACGATATCGAGCAGGCCACCAAGCTGGCCCGCGCCATGCTGACCCGCTACGGCATGAGCAAGGATTTCGACATGGTAGCGCTCGAAACCGTGAACAACCAGTACCTCGGCGGCGACACGTCCCTCGCCTGCTCTCCGGACACTCAGGCAAAGATCGACGCGCTGGTCATCGACCTTGTCACGCGCCAGCATGAGAAGGCCATCGGCATCCTCAAGGAGAACCGCGCCAAGCTCGACGAGCTGGCCGACTTCCTGTACAGCCGCGAGACCATCACCGGCGAAGAGTTCATGAAAATTCTCAACAAGTAATTTTGCGCCTATAAACCAATCCCGCTCGGAAGCTTCCGGGCGGGATTGGTATTTTATTTTGCGTATATCTTGCCGACGAGCCAGTTCGACGTCTGCCGCGGCAGCAGCTTCACCAGCACCGCCGCGCCCTTGTAGGCCGCGCCCATGGCGACGAGCGGCCGCGAGCTCTTCTTCAACGCGTATTTTGCGACGAATTTGCCCGCATACTCCGCGCTCATGCCCGAGCGCTCGTCGTGCTCCATGACGGCCACCGAGCGCTCGATGCGTCCGGCATACACGTCGTCCCCCGCGCCGGACTTTTTGCGCGCGTCGGTAAAGCCGGAGGCGATGTCGCCGGGCATTATCGCGCAGACGCTTATGTTGAACGGCTTCACCTCGTTCTGCAGTGCCAGCACGTAGGCGATTATCGCGGCCTTGCTCACGGAGTACCAGAGCTGGAACGGAATGGGCACGATACCAGCGATGCTGCTCATGCACACGATGCGCCCGCCGCCCTGTGCGCGCATATGCGGCAGCACGGCGCGGGTGACGTTGTCGGTGCCGAACACATTCAGCTCAAGCTGGGCGTGTGAATCCTTTGTGTCGGTCAGCTCCGCCGCGCCGGATATGCCGAAGCCGGCGTTGTTGACCAGAATGTCTATCCGCCCCTCGCGGCTGATGACCTCGTCTATCGCGGCACGAACCTGTGCCTCGTCCGTCACGTCGGCGGTGATATGTACGATGCCGTCCGCCGGTTTCTCGCGGCGGGACAGCTCATACACCGTGCAGCCCGCATCGCGCAGCGCCGCCGCGGTGCAGCGGCCTATGCCGCCGCTGCCGCCTGTTACTATTGCGATCTTTTTCATTTTTTGGTCTCCCAGATCAGATCTCAAGAATATATTTATCCCATGCGTTTATTATCGTAGTCCCGCCGCGCTGAAGCGTGCGGGGAATATCTGATCCGTAATTCATATGCACGTGGCCGTGAACATGGTACTTCGGCTGGTATTTGTCCAGGAAATCGTTGAAGCACTCAAAGCCGCGGTGCGCGAAGTCGTCCGCGTCGCCCCATCCCGCGGCGGGCGCGTGGCTGAGCAGGATATCGATGCCGCCGGCCTTGGCGATCTGCCGCCCGACCTTGCGCAGACGGCGTTCCATCTGCCGCTCGGTATACTGATGCGGTCCGCGGTTATACACCGGACAGCCGCCCATGCCGAGGATGCGCAGCCCCTTTATGGTCACGAGCTTGTCCTCGATGCAGTCGCAGCCCTCGGGCGGGGTCTTTTCATAGCGCCCGTCGTGATTGCCGCAGACATACAGCACCGGCGCGCGCCCCATCGTCACAAGGAAGCTCAGGTATTCGGGCTTCAGGTCACCGCAGGACAGGATGAGGTCGATGCCGTCCAGCCGCCCCGGCACGTAATAGTCCCAGAGAAAGCTGTTCTCATGGTCGGATATCAAAAGCAGCTTCATACCTGCACCTCCCCTTTATCGGGGATTATCCAGTCCCTGTACACGCCCAGCAGCCGCACGAGAGACTGCGCCATCGGCAGCAGCTCGTCGAAGCCGGGGATGCTCCCCTCCACGCAGCTGCACAGCCAATCCATATGCAGCAGCTCATCCGGAGAGAGCCAGCGCGTGCCGTCGTTTATCGCGCCGCCGCTCTGCGCGGTTATCTTCCGGTGAAACGGCATGATAAGCCCCGACGAAATGCCGCGCTTGAGAATATCCACAAGCTCCGCCATGCTGTCCGGGCAGTTCTCCGTCACGCGGACGTCGATGACGCCGCTGCTCATGCCCCACCAGTAGTTCACGGCCTTGCCGCTGTTTTTATAGCTCAGCTCATCCCAGCCGCCGCCGAGGATGTTTTCGATTATACGCACATACATCTCGCCCCAGTTCCAGAATGGCGAGCCGATCGGGATCAGCGCGCCGCTGCCATCCACGCGGCACAGCCCCCACGCGTCCTGCGGCTGCTCCGGACTCGGCACGTCGCGGTTCGAGATCATATCGACGCCCAGCGCCTTCAATTCACTTATCGGATCCTCCGACACGCTCGACCAGCGCAGGCATATTTTTATATCGGGATTCGTGAGCAGCGCGCCGAGCGCAAAGGCGTTTATCCCCGCCGGAACGCCGTAGATGGGGCTGCTCGCGATGTAGCCTATGCGGCCGGTTTTTGTCATCGCGCCCGCGACGGCGCCGGAGATGAACTTGCCCTCGTAAACGCGGCTGTAATAAGTACGCACGCCGGGAAACGGCATCGAAACGGAGCAGTTGAGTATCTTTATATTCGGGTGCTTCACCGCCGCCTTGCGGCAGGCGGATATGAGCCTCGGGGTGGTCGCGAATATGACCTGCGCGCCGTCCGCCGCGGCGGCGTCGATCAGCGCGTCCGCGTCATGTTCAGCGTCAATGTTATATACCCGCGTCGTGACCTTGTCCGGCATATGCCGTTCAAGATATTCGCGCCCGCGGTCGTGCGACATTATCCACGCGCTCTTCTCCGGCGGCAGTTCGTTGACGAACGCGACGTTCAGATGGCTCGGCAGGCGGATGCTGTCCATGAGCTTAGTCAGCACGCCCTTCACCTCGACGCTGCTCTCGGTGTTGACGGTTATGGGCGCGGGTCTGGCCTGCACCTCGACCTCCGGCCAGATGCCGGTTATGGAGCGCTCCAGCTCGGTCTGCGTCATGGCTTTCAGCTCGCCGAAGCTGAACACCTGCAGAAATATCAGCAGCGCGTCCCCGATCGTCTCCGGAAAGCGGCTGCCCTCGCATTTTTCAAGCGCAGTGCGGAACGAGTAATACGCGGCGGAAAAGCTGCGCCGCTCCTCCTCGCTCCAGACATGGTCAGCATCGAAGCCGAGCGCCGCCTGAAGCTTGACATATGAGCCGAGGCGGCTGAACGAGAGGATATACAGACGGCTGAGCTGATAAAAGCGCATGAACTCATAGTACAGCCTGACCTCGTGCTCCTGCGACCACGCGGGGATTATTCGCGTGACGACGGCGGGGATGCTCGGCGCGCCGAAGCTTTTCAGCACGCTGACGCGTTTGTTCCCCTCCTGCACGTAGAAGCGCCCCATGTACTCGCAGCAGCGTATCGGGTCGCGGATGCCCTCGTCGCTGAGGTTCGTCTCGCACAGGCTTATCCACTTATGCGCAAATTCCGTCCCCTCGCCGAGCAGCGGCATGAAGTTTGCCGCAAAGGCGTTCTGCCGGCCGCCGGTCTTTGTGCCGACGATGTGCTCGGTCGGGATATTTATCGTGCCAAGCTCAACTCTGCCCGCAGCCATCGACTCGTCGAATATCTCGTCGAGCACCTGCGGGTACGGGTACTTCCCCTGTATCAGGCATTCCTTGCGGCATTTCTGCCCGGCCTTCAGGGCTATCGCATATTGCTCTGCTGCTTCTTGTCTGCTCATGGGCGCTCTCCTTCCCGTCGCCGTAATGCTTATTCCGGCGCATTAGTTTTACTATTATTTTCGCCAAAACGCAAGCGTGATTTTCCGCCGCGGGGCGCGCGGCAAGAAAATTTACCTCCCATTCATTTTTTGACTATTGCATAACACCTACAAAAATGGTATGGTATAATCACCAACATAGAAATGGAGCGTGATCAACTTGGTTAAGATCATCATGGGGCTGAAGGGTTCCGGCAAGACCAAAAAGCTGGTGGAGCTTGTCCGCGGTGCAGTCGCAAACGGCGACGGCGACGTTGTGTGCATAGAGAAGGAGCGCAAGCTCACCTATGACATTCCCTATCAGGCCCGTCTCATAGACGCGTCTGCGTACGACATCGGCACTTACGAATTCTTCAAGGGCTTTATCTGCGGCATGCACGCCGGCAACTACGATATAACCCATTTTTATATAGACAACTTCTTCAAGCTTGTTGAAGACAAGTCTGAAGAATCCTTCGCCGCGTTCATCGCATGGCTGGACAAGTTCTCCGCGCAGGAGAACATCGAATTCGTCCTGAGCTGCTCCGCCGATCCCGAAAAGGCTCCGGAGAGCGTCAAGCCGTTCATCATCTGAGCATATGGCTAAGGAAAACGTCATAGAGTTCTTCGCGCGGTACGATGATGACGAAGCGCTGCGCGAGAGAGTGCGTCTGGCGGAGGAGTATTACCCCGGCAGTCTCGAACTGCGCGAGCCGCTGGTAGAGGCGGTGCTGCTGCCGATCGCGGCCGAACTTGACCTGCCGTTCACGGTGGGCGAGCTGCGTGCATATGAGACCAAGCTGAAGCTTGAGCGTCAGGCGAAAGAGGAAGTCGGCGAGTTTTCCTACTGGCTGCTTGACCACGGCTGGTCAAATGACGAAGCCCAATTCTGCGGTGAAAACGAAAAGGAATAACAAATATCCGCTCTGATCACAGAGCGGATATTTTTACGTCTCCGGCTTCTCTTCCGGCAGCGTTTTTTTGGTTTTGCCGTGCAGGGCGTACTCCATGCCCTTTTTCAGCGGCTTATACAGAACCAGCGTCATCACAAAGTTTCCACCACAGTGGATAAGGTCGAACGGGATGCCGCTGACCCAATATGACAGTGCCATCGTCCAGCCGCCGATGAACAGATACGGTATCGAGCACAGCGCGCCGAATATCAGCCCGTGCACCGCCGCGACTATCGCCCAGACGAGCGCCGAGTCGTTTTTCCGCATCAGCACCGCCGCGATGCCGAGTATCGGCCAGAGGTACCAGTAGCAGAACCACCACATCGCGAAGCCCCAGAAGAAGCCCTCCAGCATTATGAACACCGCGATCGAATACATACAGCGCCAGCCGAAGAACACGGCGGTCAGGATTATCAGCACCGCCGTGATGTGCACGTTCGGTATCCCCGACAGCGCGACCTGAAACGCGAACATCAGCGCCCCCATCAATGCGAGGACGCTGATATCCTTTGCGTTCAGCTTAGTATGTGTCGATGAAGGTCTCATAATGCTCGCCGTCAGCGATCATTGTGTCGTCCACGCCGGTCATCAGCATCTCGCCGCCCTTGGTGAAGCACCACCACTGGTTGAGATTGCTGTCCGCGGTCTCACCGTCAACGGTCGTTACGTAGAGTCCGTACTCGCTCTCGTCGCCGGAGATCAATCCCTCCTGCTCAAGAGCGCCGCGCAGATTCTCCGAATCCGTACTGATGGTGAAGTCCTTCTGCGTACCGTCCACATGAGTCACCTCGAAGACGATGGTCTTGTCACCGGTGACAGGCTGGGGTGCGAGGTTCTTGTACGCGACGAATGCGCCGATGACCAGAACAAGCAATACGGCCACGGCAATAATTATGTTTCTTGTTTTTTTGGACATATTATCCTCTCCTTTCATATTTCGGAAATCGCACAAAGAAAAAGAGAGAACAGCGCAGCGGCCGAAGCCACCGCGATGCCCACAATTTGACCGGGTTCCGCTGTTGGTTGTACGACAGATGGGGCAGGTTTACGCGGCATCCGGGCTGGTTTTCTGACGTCGGGGGACTGCGGCTCCGCTTAAAAGTTACGGCCTCGCGGGAGAATCTCACTCCCATTCCCCTGTTAACTGTCTTCGATGAACAAGACAGATCCCGATCCTATTTGCTTGCGCAGTGAGT
>ENA-UOJH01002305-UOJH01002305.1-human-gut-metagenome-genome-assembly--contig:-C148-NODE-2305-length-12232-cov-4.066355_pt1 | contig 12232 bp, 3 predicted proteins | sample MGYA00242345_ERZ723892 | MGnify/ENA metagenome assembly ERZ723892 | reverse complement strand
TATGGGATATCCATATTCACACGGTCGAACGACTCGGTATCATAATCATGGTTCAAACCACAAACCAAAAGGGCCACGTCACTCGTGCGGGCAACCTCTACCGCCTCTTTCAATAACGCGTCGCTTTCCTGTGTCTTGGAAGAGAAAGTACCAGAGCTTTGCCCATTATTGCTTCCCTCCACGAAAGTAGATAACTTCTCATAGCCTTGGGCAAAACGGATATCCACCTTATCGCCCCATTTCGCACGAAGCGCCCCTAATGGAGTTACCTCGTAAACCGCCTTGATCTCGGAACTCAAGCCACCATTGGAATGTTTGCGGGTAGCGTTATCGCCAATTACCGCCAGACTCTTGATCGAGGAGAAATACAACGGGAGAAGATTATTCTGGTTCTTCAATAAGACAATGGCTTCGGCAGCCGCGTCGTAAGTGGCTTGCTGATGCTCTTTCGTATTCATGGAGCCCGGGCCGAAACGCTTTTTCGGGTCCAAGACATTCGTCTTGATCATCACACGTAAGACATCGCCCACCTTCTCGTCCACCAAGCTCATAGGAACCTTACCGGACTTAACAGCCTCGATCAAGGGGTTGGCATAATACCAATCCTCATATTTATCAATCAGCGTGCCCATCTCCAGATCCAAGCCGGCCTCCATAGAAGGAACCGTGCTATGAGCGGCTCCCCAATCAGTTACATATACGCCATCGAATCCCCATTCATTCCGAAGGATCTTGCGAACCAAGTAGTTATTCTCCGCGCAGAACTCCCCACGGAATTTATTATAAGCGGCCATTACCGTCAAGGCGCCTCCCTCCTGTACGGCCGCCTTGAAAGCGGGTAAATAAATCTCACGCAAGGCACGCTCGCTACATTCCACATCGACCGTCGTACGGTTTGTCTCTTGGTTATTCACGGCGAAATGCTTTACGCTACAAGCCACGTCACGGCTCTGCAAGCCTTTGATATAAGCGACCGCCAATACGGAGTTCATATAAGGGTCCTCGCTCATATACTCGAAGTTACGGCCACAAAGCGGGGAGCGAATGATATTCACGCCCGGGCCCAGCAACACATCCTTCTTACGCCAGCGAGCCTCCTCGCCCAGCACCTCGCCCCGGCGATAAGCCAACTCCGGGTTCCAAGCGGCGGCGAAAGCCGTGCCGGTCGGGAAATAAGAGGCGGAATCATTTGTCCAACCCGCATACGCCCAATCGTGGCGATTGATCTCCGCACGTACCCCGTGAGGCCCGTCGCTCAAGCTCCACTCGGGAATCCCCAGACGCTCTACTCCGGCAACATAGAATTTTGAGTTACCATGCAACAACCCGACCTTTTCCTCCAAGGTCATCTTCTTAATCAGTTTCTCGATACGTTTCTCCATTTGTACCTTCTCTTTATCCGTGACCTGCGAGCTCGCGGCAGCCGCGTTCAAGAATAGCCCGCAAGCGATCACGCCTATTATCTTTTTCATTTCCTCTTTATTTATAGGTTTATTATTGCGCTTGAATCGTTACCGTCGCCTCGGGTAAGCCCTCGGCTATGGCTTTTAAGTGGATGTCGCCTTGTCCGCCCTTGTTCCGGATCACGACCAAGGCTTTTCCGTAGTAGGCTTGCCGTTTCGGTTTACGGAGGCTGTTCGGATCGTTCGGATCTCCGTTATCCGTTCCGGCGATCTCACCCGGGCCCTCCACGGAGAAACGGATCAACGGGGTAGCGTCGGGAACCCGGTTACCATCGATATCGCATACATCTACGGTTACAAACGATAGGTCCGAGCCATCCGCTTGGATGACGCTACGATCCGGGGTCAAGACCAAACGGGCCGGCTCTCCTGCCGTATGGATCTCTTTCACCAAGACCTCCTTACCCCCTAAGCGGGAGACGGCTCTCAAGGTTCCGGGCGTAAAAGGCACACGCCAAGAGACATGATAGGTACTGTCCGTTTTTTGTCGTACGCCTAGGCTCTTTCCGTTTAGGTATAGTTCCACCTCATCGGCATTGTTATAATAGGCCCAGATATCCACCCGTTCGCCTTCCTTCCAGTTCCAATGCGGGAAAATGTGCAATACGGGTTCATCCGTCCACTCGCTTTTATACATATAATATACATCCTTCGGGAAACCCGCCAGATCCACGATACCGAAGAAGCTGCTCCGGCTGGGCCACCAATAGGGGGTAGGCTCTCCCAAGTAATCGAAACCCGTCCAGACGAACAGGCCGGATACATGCGGAAGCGTCTTCACCAGATGCCAAGTCTTCTCGTGCGTAGAGCCCCAAGGTACATGGCAATTATCATAAGAGGAGCAAACATGCTCGGGAGCCTCGAAAGGCTTGTCCCACGATTCCGGACGGATATAAATATGATCGGACGGCATCTCATAATAGCCACGGGTCATCAAGGCCGAGGTAGATTCGCTCACGATCAGTTTCCTTCCGGGGAAATTCCGGAGAAACGGTTCAAGATATTGCTCATGGTAGTTGAAGCCCAGCACGTCCAAGGCATCCGAGCGGAACAGATGATTCGCAGGGTTTACCTCGTTACAGCCGGCGGTAACGACCCGGGAAGTATCCAGCCGTTTCACGATAGCCGCCAGATGACGGGTGATCAAGGATTGACGACTAAGGGTCGTATCCTTCAGCAAAGCGGGATCAATGGCATGGCCCGCATTCAAGATCAGGTTCGCCGCTTGCAGATCCAGCTCGGTAGCGTCGGCATGACTCCATTGCTCAAGTACCTCATTGCCTATACTCCACATGAAAACAGAGGCGTGATTCCGGTCACGCAAGATCTCGTCCGTCAAATCCCGCTCATGCCACTCCGCGAAATACCGGGCGTAATCGTATGGGGACTTACGGCGTTCCCACATATCGAAAGACTCATCCTGTACCAGAAGGCCCATACGATCGCAAAGATCCAGCAACTCGGGTGCCGGGGCGTTATGGCTGGTACGGATCGCGTTCACACCCATCTCCTTCATGATCTGTAGCTGGCGCTCGATAGCCCGTGTATTCACGGCGGCACCCAGACAGCCTAAATCATGATGCAGGCAAACCCCTTTTATCTTCAAAGGCTTATCATTCAAATAAAAGCCGGTAGCGGAATCCCAACGGAACGTACGCAATCCGAATACCGTCTCGTAACGATCTACCACCTTACCAGCCACTTTCACTTCCGTGACGGCCGTGTAGAGCGAGGGAGAATCGGGGCTCCAAAGCTTGGGATTTGAGATCGAGAACTGATGATCGACAGATGCCTCCCGCATACGGGTGTCGTAACAGGGCGTATACGGTACCCGTAACAGAGTTGTTACGGGTGCCGTAACAACTCTGTTACGGTCATCGTAAATAGAGGTAGAGACTTCGGCCTCCCTATCCGCCTCCGAGCTATTCCTTATTCTCGCCTCCAAGGAGAAGGTAGCCTCCTCCGGTGAGATCTTCATATCATGCACGAAAGTGCCCCAGTTGTCCACATGTACCGGATTCACCTTCACCAGCCATACGTTACGGTAGATACCGGAGCCGGAATACCAGCGGGAGTTCGGCTGCTCGCTATTATCCGCCTTCACTACAATTACGTTCGGTTGGCTTCCATACCTCAAATAAGGCGTCAAGTCATAACGAAACGATACATAACCATTCGGGCGGAATCCCAGCGAATGACCATTGATCCAAACCTCGCTATTCCGGTAAACCCCGTCGAAATCAACATAAACAACCTTACCCCGATCCGTCTCCGGAAGGGTAAATGTCTTTCGATACCAGCCAATCCCGCCCGGTAGCGCGCCGCCGCCCGGGGTAGACGGGTTATCGAGGGAGAAATCCCCCTCGATACTCCAATCATGCGGTAAAGATAAGATACGCCAAGTGGAATCATCGCTGTCCGGGGATGAATAATCCTGAACGCTATCCGACAAGGCAAATTTCCAATCGTCATTCCATGAGCTACGTTCACGCACCTGCTCCCCGGTGGGGGAACAGGCGGTGAGCAATAGGCCCAGAAGCCACGCGAATGGCCGATTCATCAGTGATATCATTAGTGATTATATAGTTTAATTGATATTACCCAGTTGTAGAGACGGGGCGTGCCCTGTCTCTACAACTAGAGGTTTACCTTGGTAAGATATTGTCACGTCCTTGCCAGCGGGGTTCTCCGGCGTGATGAGACGTACCGTGATCTGACGCTCGCGGATCATGCCCGGATAATCGCCCTCCCGCGCGCCGATCGTGAGCGTTCGCCTCGCATCATCATAAACAAACGGGATGGTAGCGTAATTTCCTTTCTCGTAATCGTAGGTCACGCCATTATCCTCATATAAGGTGAAGGAGCCGTCGGCACCGGCGTAAACAGAGACGGTTAAGTCTTTCTGCTCCTCTTTCGTAGACTGGATTACCTTTCCGGTCGGTACGATAGAACCGGCTCTCACGAACAAAGGCATACGCTCGTAAGGAGCATCCACGTCCATTGTCGTTCCGCCTTGCACAGGCTTGCCGTTGTAAAAATCGTACCAAATGCCGGCCGGGAAGTACACCTCACGGTCGCGAGCCTTATACTCATACACCGGGCATGCCATGAAGGCCGGGCCAAACATAAACTGGTCGTCTATATCGTAAGTCTTCTCATCGTCCGAATAATCCATCACCAAGGCACGCATGATCGTATAATCCTCAAAATGCGTCTTGGAGGCCAAGCTATAGATATACGGCATCAATTGATAGCGCAACTCGGTATAATACTTCATCGATTGGTACGTAGGCGATCCTTCCGGAGCGATATTATAGATCTCGCGGCAAGGATATTGCCCGTGGCTACGGAACAACGGACAGAAAGCCCCGAACTGATACCAACGGTTGTTCAACTCCCTCCATTCCCTCAAATCCTCGCTACCTTCCTTTGCGGCCATATAACGGTTCTCCACGCTGAAGCCACCGATATCCATCGTCCAGTAAGGGATACCGGACATGGCGAAGTTCAAGCCGGCGCTGATCTGCGCTTTCATATCCTCCCAGCGAGTACCGATATCGCCACTCCATGTAGCGGTAGAGTAACGTTGCTGGCCGGCGAAACCGGAACGGGTCAACAAGAATACACGGTCATCCGGGTTTACGCTACGTTGTCCGTCGTAGATCGCCTCGGCGTTCTCCAAGGCATACGCGTTGAAGTATTTCGTGGACGGGCCCAGATAAGTCGGTCCGCAAAGCGCCTTGCGATACTCGATATCCGTATTATCCTGTACGTTCGGCTCGGAAGCGTCCATCCACCAAGCGTCGATGCCCAAGGAATACAGATGCTCGTTCATCTGTTCCCAGAAAAGCTTGCGGGCTTCCGGGTTGTACGCGTCATAGAAAGAACCGATATAACCCGGATAAATCCAGTCGCGGATACTATCCTTAATCGCCTGCTGATACATAGCACCCAGCGCATCCAACTCTTTATAATGCTCTGTCGTATAATAGAACTTCGGCCATACGGAGATCATGATACGGGCATCCTTATCGTGGATTTCCTGAATCATGCCTTTCGGGTCCGGGAAGCGTTCCTTATCAAACTCGTGGCTACCCCATGCGTCTACCGGCCAGTAGCTCCAGTCCTGTACGATCACATCCAAGGGAACCTGCCGCCGGCGGTATTCGTTCAAGGCGGTCAATAGCTCCTCTTGCGTCTTATAACGCTCACGGCTCAACCAGAATCCCATCGCCCATTTCGGCATGATCTGGCTCTTGCCCGTAACCGTGCGGTAACCGCTGATCACCTTATCCATGGAAGACTCTCCGTTGATGAAGTAGTAATCGATATCATCCCCCATTTCCGACCAGAAAGCCAACCGCTCCCGCTCCTCCTCCGGTAGCGGAGATAATACCTTCAAGCCGATATAAGAGACATCGCCATCCGGCAACCATTCGATACGGATCGGATAACGTTTGCCCTTTTCCAGATCGGCCGTAGCCTTGTAATCATTCGGGTTCCATGCCGCACGCCAACGTTCCGGGATGATCTCCTCGTTATTCACAAATACCTTGGTATAACCGGCGTAATGTAGTTTGAAATGATAAGTACCCGTCTCTTTCGCCTCGATCTCGCCCTCCCAAGTAGCGGAAGCGCTCGGCTTCGGGAAGTCTGCCGGCAGGTTCTTGATGGTTTTCAGATTCTCATAATCTACCTTATCTTCATCCCGCTGGATTAAAACGGAAATCTTCGCCTTATCCGTATAGTAGGTAGCGGTCAACGCCCCTGCCCTCCCGTCTTTTCCGTATAGCCCAAAGACATCGCCCAAATCGGCGTATGGACGCTTGTCGCCGAAACGGCTCAAGGAATAGTTATGCCAAAGTACACCATACCCTTTTGAGGAAACGATAAACGGCACGCTCACCTTCGTGTTATATTGGAAAAGCTCTTCGTTCTTGCCTTTGTAGTTGAACTCATCGCTCTGATGCTGTCCTAGGCCGTAAAGCCCTTCCTCGTCCTCGCTCTCAAATACCTGACGTAAGGTATAGCCTTTGGTTCCTTCCACCTCGATCGGCGTAAATTCCTTGCCTCCGTTTGTCTTCTCACGAAGGATCGTGTGTCCGTTGGCGTCGGTAAAGCGAACCTCTCCGGTCTCCCGTGAAAGACGGGCCTGTGTGGTTTGCGTACTTACGATGATCGTATCCCCCGAGGTCGTTATCTGAAACGATGGGGCGGGTAACGATTTCGTGTCCTTGATCAAGTTCACTTGGTTGGAAAACTTACCATCCGGAGAGGCGATTACCCGGATAATATCATCAGAGATTACTTCCAATTTAACAGCCTTCGCCTGTCCGGAACGGATATCGGCGACCAAGCCATTCTCGACCTTCCGGTAAGCGGAATCAGTCATGCAGGAAGTCAGCAGGGAAAGCCCTAACGTGAATACCGCGATGTGTTGTTTCATATTCTATAGATTCTTTAATTATTTCCGATCAGCAATGAGTCCGAACAGGTTTTTCCATACAAGAAAAATGGTTCTTCATTCGTTGGCAAAATTAAAGGGTTCGCGGCGGACAGGAAGCCATAAATGTTTTGGGTTACGGGGAGAACCGTAAAAAGGTAGGGGAAGAATGTTTATTTTAAGGGGATATTTTGTTATATCCCCTAATTACGTGGCATTTATTTAGAAAAAGTTTATTTATGATAGTCAGAGGGAAGCCTTCCGAACTCATCCTTAAAATACTTCCGGAATAGCTTCACATCATTGAAACCGCACTCCAGCGCGACCTCGTTGACCCGCATCTGGCTCTTCTCCAATAACTGCGCCGCACGCTTCAAGCGCACCGTACGGATCAACTCCACCGGAGTCTTACCCGTGATGGAAAGGCATTTCTTGTAGAAGTTCACACGACTCATGCCCATCTCCCGGCTCAACCGTTCTACAGACAACTCCGGATTGGCGATCTGCTCTTCGATATAGGCGATGGCCTTACGCATCAACTCCTCATCCATGGAGCTAGCTTGTACCTCCGTCAAGGCGATGCCCATGGTAGAGGACTGCATAAAGGCCTTTTGCATCTTCTTCTTCATCTCGATCAAATGCCGCACCTTCAAGAGAAGCATCTCCATATTGAATGGCTTGCTGATATAATCATCCGCACCAGCTTCCAGACCGACCAGTTGGCTATCTTTAGCGGACTTTGCCGTCAGTAGGATCACCGGGATGTGGGAAGTCCGGATGTCTCCCTTGATCCGGCGGCATAAAGTGATACCGTCGGTGATAGGCATCATCACGTCGCTGATCACCATATCCGGCAGCTCCTCCGGAATGAGTTTCCACGCATCTTCTCCATCCGCCGCCGTGAGTACCGAATAAACGCCACTCAAGCTTAACTTCATAAATTCCCGGAAATCCGTGTTATCGTCTACGACCAGCAACGTAGGTCTTTCCGCCGGAGACGCATCCTTATCAGCGATCTCCGGAAGCTCCTCAACCGGAGGCAAGATATCCCCTTCGGCAATTCCTTCCGGAGCCGAGATAATATCTTGGTTGTCCAAGGGGATCACCGGCAGCGTAACCGTAAACGTACTACCCGCTCCCGGCTCGCTTTTCACGGTTATCGTCCCATGATGCATCCGCACGAATTCCCGGCATAGGTGCAAGCCGATACCCGTACCTACCACGGGATTTCCCTTATCCGGGGAAGACACCTGATAAAAGCGATCGAAGATAGCTCCTTGTTTATCCGCAGGAATACCGATACCGCTATCCGACACCTCGATAACCAGTTTGTTCTCTCCCTCCTTCTCCAACCGCAAGCTAAGCGTCACCGAGATAGTACCTCCCTCCGGCGTAAACTTAAAAGCGTTACTCAGTAGATTAGAGACGATCTTGAAGACCTTATCCGTGTCAAACTTCATCGGGAGAGACGTGAAGACCGAGGAGAAAGAGAAATGAATCCGCTTTTGCTCCGAAAGCTCCTTGAAGGAATAAGCCACGTCACGCACGAACGGGACAATATCGCCGGTAGACAAGACCAAGCTATCCCCTTGCATATCGATCTTGCGGAAATCCAATAACTGGTTCACCAATTTAAGCAACCGGTCGGCGTTCCGGTAGATCAACTTCAATATTTGCTGGGATTCCATGTCTTTCTCCGTTTTCATCAACTTCTCCAAAGGAGTCATGATCAATGTTAGCGGCGTACGGAACTCATGGCTTACGTTCGTAAAGAAACGAAGCTTCATCTCGTCCACCTCATGCTGCTGACGCACAGTAGCCCGTTCTTGCTCCTCCTCCAACTTCTTTTGCTGGATACGGAAAATAAAACGTATCACGCCATACGCCAATAATATACCAGCTATGATATACAACGCTATTGCCCATCCGGTAGCCCAGAACGGAGGCAAGATCGTGATCTGCAAGCTCGTGATCTCCTTGCTCCAAATCCGGTCGTTATTCATCGCCTTTACCTTGAAAGTGTAAGTTCCCGGGTTCAAGTTCGTATAGGTAATACGACGTTCCAAGGCGCTTACGGTAGTCCATTCCGAGTCGAAGCCCTCCATCTTAAAAGCATATTTATTCTTCAAAGGAAGGAAATAGCAACAAGAAGAGATGGTAAAGGAGAAATTACGTTCCGTATAATTCAGTTTCAATTGCTTGGTACAGGTGATATCTTTATCCAAAATCACATGCCCGTCATACGCCTCTCTCGCCGTTATCGGGACATTATTCACCATAAGTCCGGTTATCACCGCCGGTGGAGCATAGCTATTATAACGTATCCGGGCAGGATCAACGAAGGTAAGACCGTTTGTCCCGCCAAACGCCAACTCACCCGTTTCCAGTCCGCAAGCGCTATTCACGTTAAACACACGTCCTTGAACGCCCTCATTCTCATCATAGCTATTCCAATCGAACGTATAATTATTATCCGTATCCCGATTCGGAACGATATTCAATAAGCCGTTCTTCGTTCCCACCCAAACCGTATGATATTTATCCTCCAAGATAGACATGATGCTGTTATCCGGTAATCCGGAAGAATGGTTCAACCGATACATCTTATCATTCAACCTATCATATATATGTAGCCCATGATTACTCCCGATCCATACCCATTGGCGGCTATCACAAAATACGACATTGATGATTTGATCCTCAAACACGGAACGTCCATCCTTCGTGCCGTTAAAAGAAGTAACAGCCCCCGTCTCCGGGTTGATCCAGTTCACTCCTAAAGAAGTTCCAACGACAATATTCCCCTTCTCATCCCCGGAAAGGCTATATACGATATCCGAGTTAATCGCATTCTCCTTATCCCCCATGCGATAATACGTCCATTTCCCGGTAGATTGATCCAAGCAATCCAGGCCGCCTTCCAACGTACCGATCCACAAACGATTCTTGGCATCGACATACAAACTATACACGCTATTATTGGATAAGCCGTCCTTACTGCCCGGGATATCCCGATAATGCTTGAAACGTTTCCCGTCAAAACCGGTCAACCCCTCCATATAAGTACCCAGCCATAACTTGCCATCCAAATCTTTCGCCATACTAATCACGACATCGCCGGAGATAGCGTTCTCGCTTTCCCGCCCCGCCCGGTAGCGGACATACTCCCCGGTTTCCCGATCGTAACGTAATAGGCCGTTTCCGCTAGTACCGATCCACAGATCCCCTTCTTTATCTTCTACGATACAATTAAAGTCATTGTTAAAGATATCCCGCATCAACTCCAAAGGGTACCGGATAGTCTGGAATTTAAAAATGCTCTCATGATAATAGTTGATGCCGTTTTTATAAGTGCCGGCCCACATAATCCCCGTATCATCCCGATACAAGCAGATCACGCTATTCTGGCTCAAACTCGTTTGGTTAAACGGGTTATTTCGTATATAACGCATCCGGTCCAGACGTTTATCCAAGATATTGATACCGCCATGATCGGTAGCGATCCAGATATTACCGCTCATATCCTCCGCCACGTCACGCACCATTATAGAGGATAAAGCGACCGGGGTTTCGGTCGTATAATGTTTCCACTCCTTGCTTTTGGGATTTAGGCGAAAGAGACCTCTACTATATCCGGGATTTAAGAAAAACCACAGATCCCCGTCACTATCGGCGAACACATAGAATAACTGGGCATTCGCATATTGAGTCAGATACTCATCCCGATAGACAGGTTCTCCGGATGCCTTATCGATCCCCTCTACCACTCCCGAGGTATGGACTACATATAGACGATCGCCCACGTCACTCATATCACAAACCCGGCCATCCTCTTTATTTAGCGGATACGAATAAATTTTTCCCCTCGCTTGATCATAACGGCAAAATTCATTCGTATAGGTAGCGAAATAGAGTTGTTTATCATTGTCGACAAATATCTTAGCGGGAGGATTCTCTAGACGTAAGCTATCTAATATTTCCTTCTCCGGAATAAAACGGTCATTACCGGGCTCATATACGCAAAGTTGGTTCGTATTATAGGTAATCCAAATACGCCCATCGGCGGTTTCTTGAAGCTCGGAGACATGCTCCTCCCTAAAAGGCAACCCGCTTTCCTTGTATTTATAATGCTTAAACTCATACCCATCAAAACGGTTCACCCCAGAAGTGGTACCCAACCACATAAACCCCTTCCGGTCTTTCAGGATACAAGTGATCTCATTGGAAGACAGACCGTCCTGTACTCCCAGACGGTTGAAAAGAATATCTTCCGCCGCAAGTCCGGACCCCAATATTCCCCAAGACAGGATCATTATGATACAGAGTAGAGTTTTCGTTTTCATACTTAGCAAATATAGATATTTCCCGAGAACGAACCAAACCAACCGGTATCTAATTCTGCTGCAATGCGGGTTGCAGTAAACATACACGTAAAGTATCCATATATAAGAACATGATTATTAAAAATTATCCCGTACATTTGTCTTTCGATTGGAATTGAAACGAACTGGGGGCTACGATCGGATTTTTCGATGGTGTGCATCTAGGACACCGTTTTTTAATCGACGAGATGAAAGAGATTGCCAAAGCACGTAACCTGCCATCGGCCGTAATCACCTTCCCGGAACATCCCCGGGCCGTATTGCACGCGGATTACCAACCGAAGCTATTAAATTCTTTCGAGGAAAAGTTACAGCAATTAGAGACTACCGGAGTAGATTATTGCATCGTATTGGATTTTACGATCGAGCTATCCCGGTTCTCGGCCAAGGAATTCATTACCTCTATTTTAGCGAAGAGCCTGCATGTAAAGACCTTATTGATCGGATATGACCATCGTTTCGGGCACGATCGGACGGATGGCTTCGAGCAATATGTCGTTTATGGCACCGAATGTGGTATCGAGGTGCTAAAGGCATCTCCCTATGACGAAGGGAATACGGCCGTCAGCTCTTCCGAGATCCGGAAATTACTTCAAGCCGGAAATGTAGCGGAAGCCGCTTATTTACTGACCTATCCCTATCAATTGCTGGGCCATATCGTCAGCGGCTATAAAGTGGGACGCACGCTAGGATTTCCCACGGCGAATATACGGGTAGATGAGCCTTTTAAAGTCATTCCGGGTATTGGCGTATATGCCGTATGGGTGGAGGTGGAAGGCGAACGATATAAGGGAATGCTTTATATCGGTGACCGTCCGACACTCAATAATGGGAAGGACATATCCATGGAGGTCAACATTCTGGATTTCTCCGGAGATATCTACAACGATAGCATTCGTGTCTCATTCGTTCAATACGTACGCGGAGACATCAAATTCGATTCC
>ENA-UOJH01002303-UOJH01002303.1-human-gut-metagenome-genome-assembly--contig:-C148-NODE-2303-length-12236-cov-4.054757_pt1 | contig 12236 bp, 10 predicted proteins | sample MGYA00242345_ERZ723892 | MGnify/ENA metagenome assembly ERZ723892 | reverse complement strand
GCCACCGCCAGCTCCTCCGCCGCCTCGCGGGCGGTCAGCAGCGAGTTCTCCAGCACCCGGCCCTTGATGAGCTCCCGGGCCTCCAGGGCGTCGTTGACCTGCTTGATCAGATTGTCGCCGATGCCGTCCTTGCCCACGTGGACGATGGTGTCCAGATTGGTGGCCAGGGACCGCAGCTGCGCGCGTTGCTTGCTTGTCAGTTCCATATCATTGCTTCTCCAAATACGTTTTCAACTCCGCCGCAAAGGAACGCAATGCGTTCCCCCGGTGGGAAATGGCGTTCTTCTCCTCCGCCGTCAGCTGGGCGAAGGTCTTTCGCAGGGACGGTACGAAGAACACAGGGTCGTACCCAAACCCGCCGTCGCCCATAGGCGCAAAGGCGATGGTGCCGTGGCAATCGCCCTCCGCCGTCAGCGTGTCCCCGTTGGGGAAGGCGCAGACGATGGACGTGTGGAAATGCGCCGCCCGGTTCGTAGCGCCGCGCATATTGCTCAGCAGCAGGCGGCAGCGCTCCGGGTCGCTGTCCAGCCCGCCGTACCGGGCGGAATACACCCCCGGCGCGCCCTGAAGCCAATCCACGCACAGTCCCGAGTCATCCGCGATAGCCGGCAGGCCGCTGGCCGCCATGATGGCGTTGGCCTTCAGCGCCGCGTTCTCCTCGAATGTGGCCCCCGTCTCCTCCACGTCGACGTCCACGCCCACATCGGAGGGCATGACCACCTCCACGCCCAGCTCGCCCAGAATGGCCTGCATCTCGGCCAGCTTTCCCTTGTTGTGGGATGCCAGTACAAATCTCATAGTATCTCTCCCAGTATCTCCTTCTGCTTCGCCAGCAGCTCGCCGCACCCCTTGGCGCACAGCGCCACCAGTGCCTGCTGCTCGGCCACGGTAAAGGGCCGGCCCTCACCTGTGCCCTGTATCTCGATCAGCTGTCCCTGCTCCGTCATCATGCAGTTCAGGTCCACCTGCGCCCGGCTGTCCTCGCTGTACTGCAGGTCCAGCAGGGGCACATCCTCCACGATGCCCGCCGACACACCGGTGACATAGTGCAGCAGCGGCAGCCTCTCGATCACACCGTCGGTCACCAGCTTTTTGCAAGCCAGCGCCAGCGCCGCGAACCCGCCGGTCACGGATGCCGTCCGCGTCCCGCCGTCGCCCTGCAATACGTCGCAGTCCACGGTGATGGTCCGGGGCCCCAGGGCCGCCATATCCACCGCCGCACGCAGGCTGCGGCCGATGAGCCGCTGTATCTCCGCACTGCGGCCGGACAGCTTCAGCTTGTCCACGTCCCGGCGGCTGCGCTCCCGGTTGGCCCGGGGCAGCATGGAATACTCCGCCGTCACCCAGCCGCAGCCCTCCGCCACATGGGGCGGCGTCTTCTCCTCCACCGAGGCGTTGCACAGCACCACCGTCTCGCCGCAGCGGATCAGCACGCTGCCCTCGGCGAATTTCGTAAAGCCGGGTGTCATCTCCACCGGGCGCAGCTGGTCAAATGCCCGTCCGTCTGCTCTCGTCATGCTGCGCCCGCCTTATATCATGTCCTGCACGAAGGCAGTCGCGTCAAAGGGCTGCAGGTCGTCGATGCCCTCGCCCAAACCCACAAACTTTACCGGCACACCCAGCTCCTGGGCGATGGCGATGACGATGCCGCCCTTGGCGGTACCATCCAGCTTCGTCAGGATAATACCCGTCAACCCTGCCGTCTCCTTGAAGGTCCGTGCCTGGATCAGTCCGTTCTGCCCGGTGGTGGCGTCCAGTACCAGCAGCGTCTCGCAGTTGGAATTGGGGCATTCCCGGTCGATGATCTTCCGCAGCTTGGCCAGCTCGTTCATCAGGTTCTGTTTGTTGTGCAGCCGTCCGGCGGTGTCGCACAGCACCACATCCACGTTCCGTGCCTTAGCCGCCTGCAGGGCGTCAAACAGTACCGCGCCGGGATCCGCGCCCTCATGCTGCCGCACGATATCCACACCGGCGCGGCCCGCCCAGATCTCCAGCTGGTCGGCGGCCGCCGCACGGAACGTATCGCCGGCGCACAGCAGGACCTTTTTGCCCTGATCCTTCAGCTGCTTGGCCAGCTTGCCGATGGATGTGGTCTTGCCCACGCCGTTGACGCCGATGACCAGCACCACGGCGGGCTTGCCCTCCAGCACCAACGCGCTGTCACCCACCTCCAGCTTGCTCTTCAGGATGTCCCGCAGGGCGTCCTTTACCTCGTCCATCCGGCCGATAAAGCGTTCCTTCACCCGCTTCCGCAGCTGAGCCACGGTATCAGCGGCGGTGTCAGCACCCACATCGGCCAGGATCAGCGCTTCCTCCAGTCCGTCGTAGAACTCGTCGTTCAGGTCGTCGAAGGTGGGGACGGCGGTAAACGCCTCCTTCAGTATTTGAAATAAGCCCATTGCCATAACAAGCCCTCCTTATTTGATGTGCAGCTCCTTGGCCATATCGTTGAGATTGATGGTCAGTATCCGGCTGACGCCCTTTTCCTGCATGGTCACGCCATACAGCACGTCCGCCTCCTCCATGGTGCCCCGCCGGTGGGTGATGACGATAAACTGCGTCTTTCCGGCGATCCGCCGCATATACCGGGCGTAGCGCACCACATTGGCCTCGTCCAGCGCCGCCTCGATCTCGTCCATCACGCAGAACGGCGTGGGATGTACCTTCAGAATGGCGAAGTACAGCGCGATGGCAACAAAGGCCTTCTCACCGCCGGACAGCAGCGTGATGGTCTTCAGCTGCTTGCCGGGGGGCTGTACCTTGATCTCGATGCCGCAGTTGAGGATATCGTTCTCGTCCTCCAGCTCCAACCGGGCCTTGCCGCCGCCGAACAGCTCCAAAAACGTCTCCTGGAAGCTCTCGTTCAGCAGCTGGAACTGCTCGGCAAAAATGCTGGTCATCTGCTGGGTGATCTGGTCGATAATGCCCAGCAGCTCCTCCTTGGCCTGCTCCACCTCGCTGCGCTGTTCGGACAGGTAGGTATATCGGGTGTTCACCCGGTCGAACTCCTCGATGGCGCCGATGTTGGGCGTACCCAGCGCCTTGATCTCCCGGTTCAGCTCGGCAATGCGCCGCGTGGCCTTGGGCACGCTCTCCAGCTCGATACGCTGCTCCATGGCGTCGCTGTGGCTCAGCTCGTAGCGCTCCCACAGCTTCTCCAGGATCTGGCTCTCCTCCATGCCGCTGTTTTCCAGCTTCTGCTGTAGTTTGTTGTACGCCTGCATGGTCTGCAAAAGCGTATCGTTGCAGGCACGGCTGTCGCGGCCGTTCTGGTCACGCTGCTGCTCCAGCGCCAGCTTGGCCTGGGCCAGATCCTCCAGCCGCTGCCGCAGCTGTATCACACGGGCGTTCTTCTCCTCCAGCGCCGCCTGATGGCCCGCCATATCGGCCAGCGCCTTCTCGTTGGCCTGCCGGTATTCCTGCACCCGCCGGTCGCGCTCAGCGCGGTCGGATACCATATCCGCCTGCAAGCCCCGCAGGTCCTCCACGCTCCGCAGAACGCTGTCCTTCTCCGCGCTCAGTGCCGCCTGATCGGCCTTCCTGTCGCTGACAGCCTGGGCCAGTTGGTTGGTCTGCTCCGTCAGATCGGTCTGGCCGGCCAGCTTGTCCCGCATCTCCTGCCGCAGCGCGGCCGCGCGGTCCTCTGCCGCAGTGATGTCCGCCTGTATCCCGGCCATGCGCCCGCGGCCGTCCGTCTCCCGGCGGTCCAGGCCGGACAACTCCTGCTCCATAGTCTCGCAGCTCAGGCGCAGGCTCTCCAACAGGAGGTCATAGTGGTCCTGCCGTCCCTGTAAGGTCAGCACCTCGTCCGCCGCCTTGCGCTGCTGGTCCTTGGCCACCTGCAATTCATACTCAGCCTTCTGCAGCTCCCTCTGGGCCGCCTCGGCCTGCTGCGCGGCCTCGTTCAGCTTACCGTGCAGGGCGCCCTGTGCCGCCTTCAGCCGTTCCAGCTCATTGGCCCGGGACAGCACGCCGGAGGATCGGCTGGCGGAGCCGCCGGTCATGGAGCCGCCCCGGTTGATGACCTGTCCGTCCAGCGTCACGATGCGAAAGGCGTTGCGGTACTTCCGGGCCATGGCAATGCCGCAATCCAGATCCTCCGCAATCACCGTTTTTCCCAGAAGGCTGTTAAAAATTTGCGTATACTTAGGGTCGAAGCGCACCAACCGGGACGCCACGCCCACAAAACCGAACTCGTTCTCCACGCCCCGCTCCCGGAGTTCCTCTCCCCGGATGGCGGTGAGGGTCAGAAAGGTAGCACGGCCGCCCTCCCGCTGCTTCAGGAAGGCGATGGCGCTCTTGGCGTCCTCCTCCCTGTCCACTACGATGTTCTGCAAACCGGCACCCAAAGCGATCTCTATGGCAAGGGAATACTTGCCGTCGGTCTTCATCAGACCCGCCACCGGGCCATGGATGCCCCGGAGGTTGTTCTGGGCCTGACAGACCAGCTTGACAGCCTTGTTGAAGCCCTCGTAGTCCTTTTCCATTTCCGTCAGCAGACGGATGCGGTTATCCAGCGCGCCCACATCCATGGTGAGCTTCACTCTGGCTTCGGCAGCGGCGTCGGCCTTCTTCTTCCGCTCCTCCATCCGCAGGGTATGCCCACTGATGATGTTGGCGGCGGCCTCCGCGTCCTCTTGTGCGTCCTCTAAGGCCCGGCGGTTGGCTTTTGCCTCCCGCCCCTGTTCCTCTAACTGACGCTCCGCGGTCTCCTGATCCGCCAGTGCCGCCATGCGGCGGGATCTGATCTGCTCCGTCTCCGCCCGGATGGCGGCGGCCTCCGCACGGGCGTCTGCGGCAGCGGCAATGGCGATGGCCTCTTTACCTCGGAAAGCCTCTGCCTCCGCGGCGGCGCCTCCCGCCTGCTCCGACGCAGCCTGAGCCTGAGCCAGCAGCTTGTCCAGTTCCGCATTCAGCGCGGCGGCCTGCTGCTCCAACTCTGTCGCTTGGGCGTCCTGTTCCGCTGCCTGGACCTCATAGCCCCCGGTGCGGCTCTCTGATTCCTCCAGTTCGCTTTTTGCTCGTTCAATATTCTCCGTCAGATGGCTGATGGTGCTTTCCAGCACCGCCACGGCGGAATCCTGCTCCGCTGTCCGGGCGTCCAACTGGGCGGCTTCAGTCCGCAGCCCCTCCGCCTCCATGTCCTTTTCCTGCATCCGCTGGCCAAACTGCTCGTTTTCCGCGAACAGTGCGTCCATGCGGGACCGGGCCTCGTCCCGTTCCTGTTCCGCGTTCCGCAGGTCGATCTCCAGCTTCCGGGCGTTGGCCTTCAGCGCTTCCAGATTTTCCAGCCACAGGGAGATCTCCAACAGGCGCATCTCGTCCCGGAGGACCAGATACTTTTTCGCTGTCTCCGCCTGCATCCGCAGCGGCTCTACCTGAAGCTCCAGTTCCGCGATCTTATCGTTGATCCGCACCAGATTTTCCTCTGTGCGTTCCAGCTTCCGCTCCGCTTCTTCCTTCCGGTGGCGGTACTTGGAAATACCTGCCGCCTCCTCGAAGATCTCCCGGCGGTCCGTGCTCTTGGTGGAGAGGATCTCATCCACCCGGCCCTGACCTACGATGGAATAGCCCTCCCGGCCCATGCCGGTGTCCATAAACAGCTCCGTCATGTCCTTCAGTCGGACGGACTGGCGGTTGATGTAATACTCGCTCTCTCCGCTGCGGTAATACCGCCGGGTGACGGCCACCTCAGACTCGTCCATAGATGGGAACAGATGACCGGTGTTGTCCAGCACCAGCGTCACCTGAGCAAAGCCCACCGGGGCGCGTTTTTCCGTGCCGCCGAAGATCACGTCCTCCATTTTGCCGCCCCGGAGGGCCTTGCTGGACTGCTCGCCCATGACCCAGCGGATGGCGTCGGAAATGTTGGACTTGCCGGAGCCGTTAGGCCCCACGATGGCTGTAATATCCTCACCGAAGTTCAGGACCGTCTTATCAGGGAAGGATTTGAAGCCCTGCACCTCCAGTGCTTTTAAGTACATCTATGTCTCACCTCGATCTACACCCATATACTTTGAACATACTTTAACTAAGATACTATACCAGAAAAGCGCACTTATTTCAATAGGAAAACGAGGGGTGTCACCCCCTCGTTTCGTTCATTTTCCGATAGAGCCAGTCCAATCCTTCCCGCAATCCGCCCAGCTGGTCGATGATCCCCAGATGCACCGCCTCCTCACCGTAGATCACGCTGCCCACATCCGCCGCCATGTCATCCTTTGCCAGCATGAGGGCCTGAAACTTCTCCGCCGAGATCCGGCTGTGGCCCGCCACACAGGCCACGATCCTCTCCTGAAGCCGCTGAAAATAGTTGTAGGTCTGGGGCGCGGCGATGACCGTTCCGCTCATCCGCACGGGATGGATGGTCATGGCGGCGGAGGGCACTGCAAAGCTCCGCTGGGCCGCCACCGCCAATGGGACGCCAATGGAATGGCTGCCCCCTAAAACGATGGCCGCCGTGGGCTTGGTCAGTCCGGCGATCAGCTCCGCGATGGCCAGTCCCGCCTCCACATCACCGCCCACGGTGTTCAGCAAAAATAAAATGCCGTCTACCTCCCGGCTCTCCTCCAGCTTCGCCAGCAGGGGCAGCATGTGCTCATACTGGGTGGTTTTCGTGCCGTTGGGCGCCGCCGTGTGTCCCTCGATCTGTCCGATGATGGCCAGCGTATAAACGGTTCCGTGGGCGGTTTTTGTCATGGCGGAGCCGAAATCTACTACGTTCTGGTTCACCTGACTCCCTTCCCGCTCCTCCGTCGCCTTTGTCTCCTTGTCCTTCTCCATTGCGATCCCTCACTTTCCCCGTTAGTCTCCGCAGGAAAGCGTCGGCCTATGCGCCGGAACGAAAAAGAGAGCCGCAGAGATAAAATCTCTGCGGCTCTTTTGGAAATCAATGTGTGTTTTTCGTCTGAAAATCAGGCAGCCTTGGGCATCATCTCGGCAGTGGGGATCACCTTCATGCAGAAGTTGGCCAGGAACTCTGCCACGTTGTAGCGAGGTGCCGCAGCGCGGGGCGTCAGGGCCTTTTCAGCCGCCAGAACGCCGGAGCCGACAGCCCACTGCATCGCGGGGATGGCATACTCGCCAACCTCACCCACGTCCTCGAAGGAGAGAATATTGGTATCCTCGCCCACAGACACATCATAGCCCATGAACTGTGCGTAGCGATACAGGATGGTCAGGAACTGCTGACGGGAAATGGCCTGTGCCGGGGCAAAGGTCATCTCGGTGATGCCGTTGGTCAGCTTGTTCTCAGCCGCCCAGGCGATGGCCTTGACGAAGGGAGAGGTAGCGGCCACATCGCCGAAGGGATTGGCGTTCTTGGGCTCGGGAGAGCCGTTCATCCGCCACAGCACCGTGACCATCTGGCCCCGGGTGATGGTGTTGTTGGGCATGAACATCGTATCCGTGACGCCCTTGAAGATATTGTTCTCATAGCAGTACTTCACCGCGCTGTAATAGGCGGCGGAAGGATCCACATCCGTAAAGGGCAGGCCCTTGATGATGGTGATGCGGTCACCGGCCTCGCCGTAATTCTCAGCGGACACAACGCCCTTCAGCTCGGTCTTAACATAATCCATCACGACCTCGTCCATGGGGATACCCAGATCGTAGTTGACGGAAGCGGTCTTGAAGGCGTAATAGGTATCGCCGCCGGCAGCCAGGAAGTCATTGGTAGCGATGGTGTAGACCGTTCTGAGGTTGAAGGCCTTGCCGCCAACGGACTGGATCGTAACACGGCGGATGGTCTTGGGCGCGTGGTAGGTGGAGCCTTCATACACATCGCCCGCGTCATAGGTCTTGGTGCCGTCAATGGTGTAGACGATGCCGCTGACCTGGGGGAAGCCGCCGATGGAATCCGGCGTGCAGTAGGTCGAAGCCTCCAGAGCCTCCAGCAGCTCCGCGCCGGTGACCTTCACGATGCTCAGTGTATTGCCGAAGGGCAGCACGGTGTTGATGTCCTTCTTGGTAATATCGCCCTTCTTGATGGTGGCCCGGATGCCGCCGCCGTTGGTGACAGCCGCGTCCACCTTGGTGCCGTTCTTGCCTGCGCCCCAAACCAGCGCATCGGTGATGAGGTCACCCAGATTGGTCTCGTGGGTCCGGACATTGGCCTTCACGCCGTCCAGCTCCACCTTGGTCTTTGCGAATACAGTGCCATAGTCATCGTCGATCTCCTTCTTGATGGCGGCAGCTCTGGCAGCCACGTCCTTATCCTCGGCAGTCATGCCCTCGGTAGGAGCGCTCATAGCCGTGACCTTGCCCTTGGGGCTGATGGTCACAACGCCAACGTTGGCCAGCTTGGTGCCGGTGGACGTGAGGAGGGTGCCGTTGACCTTGCCGTCCTTGTCGGTCACTTCGGCAATGTCCTTCATGGTGGAGTGGGAGTGTCCGTCAATGAACACGTCGATACCGTCCACAACATTCAGCAGGTCCGTGGAACGGTTGCCAAGGGATTCCTTGTCGATGCCCAGATGGCCCAGGCAGATGATGTAATCGCAGCCGTCCGCCTTCAGGGAGTCCACCTGCGCCTGTGCGCAGTCAAACATGGACTTGTCGCCCAGAATGGTCACGCCCTTGATCTTAGCGGGGTGTGCCTTGGTTGCGGTCTCAGGGGTCTCCAGACCGAACACGCCGATCTTGACACCGGACGGCGTGGTGAAGATCTGGTTGGAGTTGAATGCCACCTTCCCCTGATAGAGCACGTTGGCTGCCACAATGGGGAACTTGGCTTCCTTGGAGAGATTCACCAGATTGTCATAGCCGTAGTCGAACTCGTGGTTGCCAAGGGTCGTGACGTCATACCCGGCCATGTTCATCAGTTCAACAGCCGTTTTACCCTGAGAAACGCTGACCGTGGGATCGCCCTGGCAGAAGTCGCCGGCGTCCATCAGCAGGACATAGGCACCCTCAGCCTCATAGGCTTTCTTCAAGGCCGCCACCTTGGCATAGCCGGAAATAGCGCCGTGCACATCGTTGGTGTGCAGCACTACTACATAGCCGTCCATCTCGCCCTTGGTCTCGTCCGCAGAGACTGTGACCGTCAGGGAGAAGATCATAGCCAATGCCAGCAGCACAGACAGGAACTTCTTCATTCGCAAAGACCTCCTTTTTATTTAGGGCGGTACAATTTGCAAGCGAGCCCCGCCCTGCTATGTCCAAATTATACCATATCGACCATTGGTTGCAACTACTATTTGTAAATTTTTATGTTTTATCCGGTCAATTCTCCATCAGCTCTCCCCCATTGTCCCTCTGGTTTTTTGGGGAAAACCGTGCTATACTAACGGCAGAATCTAATCTGGAGGTGCTTTATATGCGTACGCTGTTCAAGGGCGGTACCGTCATCACCGGCCGGGGGCCCAAGCGGGCCGACGTGCTGGTGGAGGGTGAAAAGGTCAGGCAGGTGGGCCGTCTGATCCTCACTCCGGCAGACCGGACGGTGGATGTGGAGGGCTGTCTCCTGTTCCCCGGCTTTATTGACGCCCACACCCACTTTGATCTGGACGTCTGCAACACCACCACGGCGGACGATTTCACCACTGGCAGCCGTGCGGCTCTGAAGGGCGGCACCACCACCGTCATCGACTTCGCCTGCCCCAACAAGGGGGAGAGCCTGCAATACGGTCTGGATCTCTGGCATAAGAAAGCAGACGGCCGCACCTTCTGCGACTACGGCTTCCACATGACCATCGACGATTGGAACGAATCCATCCGGGCGGAGCTGCCGGAGATGTTCCGTCAGGGCGTGTCCTCCTTCAAGATGTATATGACTTACCCCGCCATGATGGTGGGTGACCGGGATATGTACTGGGCCTTGAAGGAGCTGCGTCACCTGGGCGGTATCTGCGGTGTCCACTGTGAGAACGCCGGCGTCATCGACGGTATGATTGCTGAGAAAAAGGCCGCCGGACTGATGGGTCCCTCCAGTCATCCGGAGACCCGTCCTCCCTATCTGGAGGCCGAGTCCGTCAGCCGCCTTCTGCGGATCGCCCAGGCGGCGGACTGCCCGGTGGTCATCGTCCACCTGACCAACGAGGAAGCCCTCAAGGAGGTGGAGCACGCCCGGAAGCGGGGCCAGAAGGTCTATGTGGAAACCTGTCCCCAGTATCTTCTGCTGGACGAAAGCGTTTATTACGCTCCCAACTACTCTCAGGCGGCCCGGTACATCTGCGCGCCTCCCATCCGGGAAAAGGCCAATCAGGAGGTTCTGTGGCGGGGCCTGCGCCGGGGCGAGATCCAGACGATCTCCACCGACCACTGCTCCTTCACGCTGGCACAGAAGGACGCGGGCCGGGAGGACTTCACCAAGATCCCCGGCGGTCTCCCCGGTGTAGAGACCCGAGGCGAGTTGATCTATTCCTACGGCGTGGCCGCCAAGAAGCTCTCTCTGGCCCAGATGTGCCGGGTGCTGAGTGAGAACCCCGCCAAGCTGTACGGACTCTATCCCCGCAAGGGCGTTCTGGCCCCCGGCAGCGATGCCGACATCGTGATCTACGATCCCGGTGACAGCCATGTGATCCGTGCGGAGGACTGCGTCGCCAACGTGGACTACAACCCCTACGAGGGCTTTGTCACCGCAGGCGGCATCCGGGAGGTCTGGCTCCGGGGCCGCAAGACTGTGGAGAACGGAAAGGTGCTGGACACCGTCCCGGCAGGCATGTATCTGGCCCGTGGAAAATGCGATCTGTAACATCATTCCTGTAAAGGATTATCGCTTTATATCGTGTTGATTTCAACAGTTTTCGTTTATTTTTGCAAAAAATCCCGCAGTTCGTCCCGTGTTTCCCACGATTGCATTTCTTTTTATTCTTTGCTATAATACGGCTGTTGAAGAGACCGCCAGACGGTTTTCTTTCCTTGAAATTCAGCGGATCATCCAAAAGCAGGGGCGGTGGACCGCCCCTGTTTCACCGCGGGGAGGTATTGTATGCACTACGGTGAGATCAAAAACTGCGATATTGCCAATGGCGAGGGCGTCCGGGTCACGCTGTTCGTCTCCGGCTGCACCAACCACTGTGAGCACTGTTTTCAGCCCCAGACGTGGGACTTTGACTACGGTCAGCCCTTCACATCAGAAACAGAGCAGCAGCTTTTAGACCTGCTGGCCCCCTCTTACATTCAGGGACTGACCCTGCTGGGCGGCGAGCCCTTCGAGCCGGAAAATCAACGGGTACTGGTCCCCTTTGTCCGCCGGGTGCGGGAAACCTACCCGCAAAAGACCGTGTGGGCCTTCTCCGGGTTCACACTGGAGGAGCTGCGGACCGAGGGCAGCCATCCCCGCTGCGAGGCGACGGACGAGCTGCTGTCCATGCTGGACGTGCTGGTGGACGGCCGCTTTGTGGAGGCCTTGAAGGACATCTCCCTGCGGTTCCGAGGGTCCAGCAATCAACGACTCATCGACATGAAAAAAACACTGGCATCAGGCGAGATCGTCCTGCTGCCGGATCTGGACCGGAAACCCGGTCAAGCATAAGGAGGAATCATCCCATCATGGTAACTATGGCACAGAGGATCGAAGCACTTCGGACGGAAAAGGGCCTCAGCCGCCCCGCGCTGGCGGCGGCGCTGGGACTGCCCCGCCTGTCCATCGAAAAGTTTGAAACCGGCCGCCAGACGCCCTCTCAGGAGCAGCAGCAAAAGCTGGCAGGGGCCTTCGGCGTGTCCCTCCCCTATCTCCGGGGCGAGACCGACGATCCCACCAGCATGGACAACTGGCTCAGCGGTGCCGTCCCCCAGGAGGACGTAGTGCTGCCCAAGGCCGTCCGGAAGGCAACGGCCGCAGTGGTGGCCCAGTCCGGCGACAGCAGCAAGAGCGACGGTGCCGTGTTCAGCGCCCTGCTGAAAAGCGACTCCTTCAAGGCGCTGGTGCGGGAGACCGTACTGGACGTCTTAAAATCCCCCGAAGGACAGGCCCTGCTGGCAAAAGCCGCCAAAAAGTAAAAAAACAGCCCCGAATCTGCCTGCAAACAGATTCGGGGCCGATTTTATCCCTCTCGCAGAAATCGCTCTGCGGCTTGGACCGTATTGCTGAGATACCGGATGACCTCCACCGGCCACTTTCCCACCGCCGTTTCTCCGGTGACCATCACCGCAGCGGCGCCGTCTGCCACAGCGTTGAAAATATCGCTGACCTCCGCCCGGGTGGGCACCGGATTCTGCTCCATGGACGCCAGCATCTGCGTCACCACCATGACTGGCTTCCCCGCCTTGCGGCACTGGGCCTCGATCCGCTT
>ENA-UOJH01002292-UOJH01002292.1-human-gut-metagenome-genome-assembly--contig:-C148-NODE-2292-length-12269-cov-4.303340_pt1 | contig 12269 bp, 9 predicted proteins | sample MGYA00242345_ERZ723892 | MGnify/ENA metagenome assembly ERZ723892 | reverse complement strand
ATGGATGATCCGAAAGAGGCTGCCGTACATGCTACTATCGTAGATTTGATCCGCAATGATTTGAGTATAGTGGCTGATCGGGTATCTGTGTCCCGATACAGATATATTGACGAATTGCAGACGAATCGTGGAACGATTCTTCAGACGAGTTCGGAGATACAAGGAATCCTGCCGGATAATTATCTGGAAAATCTGGGAAATATTATTTTCAGACTCTTGCCTGCCGGTTCTATCACCGGTGCTCCTAAGACAAAGACCATGCAGATCATCAGTGAGGCAGAAACGTATGAAAGAGGATTCTATACGGGTGTGATGGGGTACTTTGACGGGAATAATCTTGATAGTGCCGTTATGATACGTTTTGTGGAGCAGGAGGGAGACAGGATGTATTTTAAGAGCGGAGGTGGAATAACCTGCCGTAGTGAAGCGCAAAGTGAGTATCATGAAATGAAACAAAAAATATATGTGCCTATTTATTGAAACTATTTGTGTAGAAGACGGACAGGTATATAACCTGCCATACCATGTGGAACGCCTGAACAGAACTCGTGCTGCCTTTTGGAAGGATATTTCTCCCATTGATTTGACCGGCATTATATCCTCTCAGTCTTTATCCGGTATCTGGAAATGCCGGATTGTATACGGTAAGGAGATCGAGGAGGTTACATACATGCCTTATCAAATGAGAATGGTCGCTTCTTTGCGTCTGGTTACTTCGGATAAAATTGATTATAGCTATAAAAGAACCAATCGGGAGGAACTGAATGAACTGTTTGGACGAAGAGGGAATGCAGACGATATCTTGATTGTGAAAGACGGATATCTGACGGATACCTCCATTGCCAATATTGCGCTATATGACGGAAATAGCTGGTATACTCCGGCTCATCCGTTACTTCGGGGCACCAAGCGTGCTGAACTGTTGGATAATCAGTTAATCGTGGAGAAAGATATCTCGTGGCTTCAATTGGATGATTACACCCATATAATGTTGTTCAATGCAATGATTGACTGGGAGCGGATCATTATACCTGTCGATAGAAAGCATTTAATTCTATAACTAAAATTAACTGAATTATACATAGAATCATTGAACAAAGCTTCTTTTTTATCTGTTATATCTATGTGTTTTTCATAGTATTAGATAAAGATTAATTAAAAGAGATTGTACTTCACTTGTGAAAGCTTAAAGTACGTCAGAGACAGAAGAGTCTGTTTTTTTGATAAATGTGTTAGAGCATCGGTTTTACCAGGCCGATGCTTTTTTTATGTCCTTTTGTTGCGTTTTGTAGTTTATATGAAATAAAATTTGTACGTTTGTAGGGTAATAATAGAAAATGATGAAGATGAACATACCCGTTATCTTTCAGTTTTTAAAAGATCTTTCTGCGAATAATAATCGTGAGTGGTTCAATGAGCACCGGTCAGAATATGAAGTAGCCCGTGCCGAGTTTGATAACTTTCTGGCAACAGTAATCGCCCGCATCTCTTTGTTCGATGAAACAATCCGGGGAATCCAGCCCAAAGATTGTACCTATCGTATTTATCGGGATACCCGCTTCTCTGCGGATAAAACACCTTATAAAATACATTTCGGCGGCTATATCAATGCCAAAGGCAAAAAGTCTGATCAGTGCGGATACTATGTGCATCTGCAGCCTGATGGAAGCATGCTTGCCGGAGGAAGCCTGTGTCTGCCTCCCAACGTGTTGAAAGCTGTCCGACAAGCCATTTATGATAATGTGGAAGAGTATATTTCCATAGTAGAAGATCCCGAGTTCAAAAAATATTTCCCTGTGGTGGGAGAGGACTTCATGAAAACTGCTCCTAAGGGATTCCCGAAAGATTTTAAATATATTGATTATTTGAAGTGCAGACAGTTTGTTTGTTCTTATCTTGTTCCTGATGATTTTTTCACCCGGGCCGACGTGATGGAACAGATAGAAAAAGCATTCCGACAGTTCAAGAGATTTGCTGATTTCATTAATTATAAAATTGATGATTTTGAATAAAATAATACCTAAATATATAAACTTAAAAATTAAACTCATATGGTAGTAGATACTTTAGAAAATCTGAAAAAATACGCGTCTTTGAATCCTTTGTTTGCACAAGCTATTGAGTTCTTGAAATCTCATGACCTTCAAGCCATGGAAATAGGCAAGACTGAACTGAAAGGAAAAGATCTGCTGGTGAATATTGCACAGACAAAGCCTAAAACAAAGGAAGAGGCTAAACTGGAAACGCATAATGAATTTATCGATATTCAGATTCCACTGTCGGGAACAGAAGTGATGGGGTATACTGCTGCCAAAGATTGTATGCCTGCCGACGCCCCTTATAATGCAGAAAAAGATATAACTTTCTTTGAGGGACTGGCAGAAACATATGTAGCCGTGAAACCGGGAATGTTTGCTATCTTCTTCCCTCAGGACGGACATGCCCCTGGCATTACTCCGGATGGAGTGAAGAAAGTGATCGTAAAAGTAAAAGCATAAACCTAATTCAATTCTGATATGAAAGAGACACTCAACATTATCAAAAACGATCCCTGGCTGGAACCTTACGCAGACGCCATTATCGGTCGTCACCAATATGCACTGAACAAGGAAGCCGAGTTGACAAATAAAGGAAAACAAACTCTTTCGGACTTTGCATCAGGCTATCTTTACTTTGGCCTGCATCGCACTCCCAAAGGATGGACGTTCCGTGAATGGGCACCGAATGCTACTCATATCTATATGGTGGGTACATTCAATAATTGGGAAGAGAAAGCGGCTTATAAGCTGAAAAAACTGAAAAATGGTAATTGGGAAATCAATCTTCCGGCAGATGCCATTCAGCACGGAGACTTGTATAAGTTGAACGTTTATTGGGATGGCGGACAAGGTGAACGTATTCCTGCCTGGGCTACACGTGTAGTACAGGATGAACAGACTAAGATATTCAGTGCACAAGTCTGGGCACCGGAAAAACCATATAAGTTCAAGAAAAAAACATTCAAGCCTACTACTAACCCTCTGTTGATTTATGAATGTCATATCGGAATGGCACAACGGGAGGAAAAGGTTGGTACTTACAATGAATTCCGCGAAAAAATACTTCCGCGTATAGCGCAAGAAGGCTATAACTGTATTCAGATTATGGCTATTCAGGAACATCCTTATTATGGTAGTTTTGGTTATCATGTTTCCAGCTTTTTTGCAGCTTCTTCCCGCTTTGGTACTCCCGATGAGTTGAAAGCATTGATCGATGCTGCTCATGAGATGGGTATTGCCGTTATTATGGATATTGTCCATTCGCATGCGGTGAAAAACGAAGTGGAAGGTTTGGGTAACTTTGCCGGTGATCCGAACCAATATTTCTATCCGGGTGCACGTCGTGAACATCCGGCATGGGATTCACTTTGCTTTGATTATGGTAAGAATGAAGTGATTCATTTTTTGCTGTCCAACTGTAAGTTTTGGTTGGAAGAATATAAGTTTGACGGTTTCCGTTTTGATGGAGTGACTTCTATGTTATATTATAGCCACGGGCTGGGAGAAGCATTTTGTAATTATGGAGATTACTTCAATGGTCATCAGGATGGCAATGCTATCTGTTACCTGACATTGGCGAATGAATTGATTCATCAGGTTAATCCGAAGGCTATCTCTATCGCCGAGGAGGTTTCCGGTATGCCGGGCCTTGCTGCAAAAGTAGAAGATGGCGGCTACGGTTTTGACTATCGTATGGCTATGAACATCCCTGATTACTGGATTAAGACTATCAAAGAAAAGATTGACGAGGACTGGAAACCTTCCAGTATGTTCTGGGAAGTAACCAACCGTCGGCAGGATGAAAAAACAATCTCTTATGCGGAAAGTCATGATCAGGCATTAGTAGGAGATAAGACCATTATTTTCCGTCTGATTGATGCCGACATGTATTGGCACATGCAGAAAGGGGATGAGAATTACGTAGTGAATCGGGGAATCGCTTTACATAAAATGATCCGTTTGCTGACCTCCTCAACGATTAATGGAGGTTATCTGAACTTTATGGGTAATGAATTCGGACATCCCGAATGGATTGATTTTCCACGTGAAGGAAATGGATGGTCTTGTAAGTACGCTCGCCGTCAGTGGGATCTGGTAGATAACAAGAATCTGGCTTATCACTATATGGGAGACTTTGATGCTGAAATGCTGAAGGTTATCAAGAGCGTGAAGGATTTCCAGGCTACTCCGGTTCAGGAGATCTGGCACAATGATGGTGACCAGATATTGGCTTATGGACGCAAAGATTTGATATTCGTATTTAACTTCAATCCGAAACAATCTTTTGTGGATTATGGTTTTTTGGTTACTCCGGGAGCTTATGAAGTGATTCTGAATACGGATAATGTTGTCTTTGGTGGAAATGGTCTTGCTGATGATTCAGTGGTTCATTTCACGATTGCCGATCCGTTGTATAAGAAGGAAAAGAAAGAGTGGTTAAAACTCTACATTCCTGCACGTACAGCTGTCGTTTTGAGAAAGAAGAAATAATTTAAAAGAATAGAAATAGGAAGCCCTTGCAATCATTTTATGTTTTGCAAGGGCTTTACTTTATAAAAATGTTCCCGGTCCGAGAATGTCGTACATGTAACTGACATTGCGGGTTTTCAGCAACCTTCCTTGTGGAGAATAGAAAAGCTGATATTTGATATCTACGTTATCTTGTCCTACTTTGATGACAATGATTGCCTGCCATTTAGGAAACTCCACCATGGTTACATCATCTACTACCCAACTGGCGTAAGGACCGGATACAAATGCATTGTATACAGTAGGTGTCACCCGGTCGAGACTGACAAGGTCGGTCTGTGTCATTTGCCATTGGGCTTGAGCATTGAACCAGACGCTTTTAGTAAATCCATTCATTACGAAGTTTGCACAATAGTATCCATCGTCTTGCGACCAGGCTACACCGTTGGCTTTGGGGTACATCTTTTTGAAGTTAGTCTGTACATTGCCGGGTGGTAAGATTGCGAAGGCAGATACGGATAATAACCATATGACTGCCAAAAAACTAATTCTTTTCATAAGGAGCTGTTGAGGTAATTATTTATCTAACTAAACAGCCTTCGAGAATTTTTGTTTTCAGCGGGGAAATATAAAATGAAGAATGATGAATGAAGAATTACTTTGCAGCGTGATAGCGCAGCCAATTCTTCATTCATCATTCTTCATTATCAGAAAGTAATTTTTAGAATCTTTCCATTATAAGCGCCTACAGAAATTTCAGTGGCTTTATAAGGTAATAAACAGATTTCCTCTTTGGCACCGGTCAATAAGTCTGTGGCCTGATACTTCTCCATTTGTGGTATCTGAAGGAAATCAAACGCATGAGAAGGTATATTGATTGCGATATCAACCAGTTGGCTGTCGAAATTGACAATAATGAACAATAACTCATTCTTATACTTTCGCATAAAAGTATATTGCTTATGTTCATCAAAACGCCATCCGTTTTTATTGGCGTACATCAGGTCGAAGAATACTCCTTTTGCGATAGCTGTCTCTTCATTGCACAGAGTCAGCACTTTCTGATAAATGCTGTGCAAACGTTTATGCTCTTCGGTCAGCATTTTACCATCAAACTTACCGCCATTGCGCCAGCGACGGATCGTATCCACACTCCAGTAATCAAATATCGTAGTTCGTCCGTCTCTTCCGCTGAAACCTTCGCTATCCATTCCCAGTTCTCCGAACTCCTGACCGAAATAGATCATCATAGGATTGGTATTCATGCAGGCGGAAACTATCAGAGCAGGGATTCCTTTACGCGGATCTCCGGCGAAGAAATCAGAAGCGATACGTTGCTCGTCATGATTTTCCAGAAAGTTCAGCATTTGCTTTTCTATTCCGTTCAGACTTTGCCAACAGTGAGTGATAGAAGCTGCAGATTCATAACCGCAAGCTACATTACGAAGTGTGTCATATAGGCCGACCTTATCATATAGATAATCAAATTTTCCACGAAACAGATAATTACGGTATTCGTTGGGATTGTAAACCTCTGCGATAAAAATAATTTCCGGATATGCTTCTTTCACTTGTGGAATAGCCCATTCCCAAAATTCTACAGGAACCATTTCCGCCATATCACAACGGAAACCGTCAATACCTTTTGAGGCCCAGAATAAGAGAATGTCCAGCATCTTTATCCACGTATCCGGAGTTGGCGAGAAGTGGCATGTACCACCATTCAGATAATCCACCCCATAGTTCAGCTTGATGGTTTCGTACCAGTCGTTAATATTCGGAGTAGCGTCAAAACGATTGTTTCCTGTTGCTTTGGCCGGATATTCGTGGTAGGGTTCTGCTGCACCCTCTTTCATGTCAAACTGGGCACGCAATTCGGCCTGCGGTATGTAGTAGAAATTATTGTATGGGCTGAAGGAGTAATTTGGATCATCGTTTGCTCCCAGTTCGGTAGTGCCGTCCGGTTGTGCATCCGAGTGATATTGGCGTGCTACATGGTTGGGCACAAAATCTATAATGACTTTCAGTCCTGAACGGTGTGTCCGATGTACCAGATTCTCAAATTCCTTCATTCGCCCTGGAACATCGTTTGCTAAATCCGGATCTACGTCATAATAATCTTTGATAGCGTAGGGAGACCCCGCTTTACCTTTTACAATAGCAGGGTGGTCGGGACTTATGTTGTAACGGCGGTAGTCTGTTTGTGTAGCATGTTCGATAATGCCTGTATACCAAATATGGGTAGCACCCAACTTTTTGATTTCTCCAAGTGCTTTGAGCGTGAAATCAGCCATTTTGCCACATCCGTTGGCGGTAATGTCTCCATTGTAGACACAATGATTGTTATTGTTTCCAAACAGGCGTGTAAACACCTGATAGATAATCATTTTGTTTTCGTTGTTCATATAGAGTAGATTTTATTTCATATCATAAATGTTTTCTAGAAAAAGGTAGTTATTTCCATATCTTCCCTTTTTCCGCCAGCGTCTGGTCGATCAGATCATTGGCTATTTTGTACCCTTGCTCAAAGATTTCCTCGGCTTTTTCCAACTCTGTATTGCTATATCCATAGAGATTGTAGGGTTCGATCAGCAAGTCACATTTTTCTCTTTCGGGGAAAGTATTGGCACGAAACATGAAATGGAATGAACGCATGGCAATGCTTACAATATTCATTTTATAGTCTTGTGCCATGATGGGACTTACATTGACAGCTACAACCTTGTCGCATATTCTGCGAAGGGTGGAAACCGGAAGATTCATCATTAATCCGCCATCTACGTAAATTGTCCCGTCGATGTTGACGGGAGCAAACATGACAGGCATACAGCAGGAGGCGGCAACACGTTCGGCTATAGAGCCACGGTGAAAATGAACCATACGTCCGTGGTCAAGATCGGTAGCCGTGATTATCATAGGAAGTTGTAACTCTTCCAGATTCTTGGCTTTCAGGTTAGTATGGAGGAAATCAATAAATTCACAGAGATCGAATAATCCCTTCTTGGGAATGACTAGCTTTGTCAAGTCCTGAAACTTATGACCGGAGAAGTAATCAAGCACTTTGTGAGGTTCATTTCCGTCGGCATAAAAAACTCCGGCAAGTGCACCGGCACTTACACCGGAGATAATATCCGGTTTGATGTCATGCTCCAGCAGAGCCTGCATCACCCCCAAATGTGCAAATCCTTTAATAAACCCTCCGCTTAAAGCATAGCCTATCTGATATTTATGACTATTCCAGTTATTAGTGAATACCTCCATGAATTACTTTCTTTTTTAGTTCGCCACGAATTTAGTGAATTTATTGAAAGTAGGAGGAATATAATGGATAGTTTTTTGGGTAAGACACGGCTAGAATCCGAAATCGTCAATCTCGACTTTATGTTCTTCTGATTCTTTGAAAGGTTTTGCTTCTTTCTGTACAGGATTGCCTTCAATGTATACAGCGCGGAACGGACGGGCAGGACAAACGTATTCGCAGCCACCGCATCCGACACAGATCTCTGTATTGATATGAGGGATGGTCAATCCGTCTTTGTATGGTACCATAGCAATGGCTTGCGTAGGACAATGCTCGGAACATGCTCCACAACTGGTTCCGTCTGTAAGGACAATGCAATTTTCTTCTATAAAGACAACGTATCCCATCTGAGTGAGATGTTTTTGCTCTACCGTTAATGGAGGAATAGCACCGTTAGGACAAACATCACCACATACGGTACAGTCGAAGTTACAGAATCCTTTTTCGAAACTGACAGTCGGTTGCATTATGCCTCCTAGTCCGTATTCCATGAAAGCGGGCTTCAATACATGCGACGGGCATTTGCTGACACAAAGATGGCAGGATGTACAATGTTGCTGAAAACGTTTCTGGCTGACAGATCCCGGAGGCGTAATCGGATTTTCTTTTTTGTATGCTGTTTTGCCTTCCATAGTCGCAATGGATTCCTGTACTTTCGAAAGAAGCTTGGGAGCTGCTCCGGCAGTGGCTAATCCGGCAAGCAGGAAACGGCGTTTGGAAGAGTCTGCTGTAGCTGAAGATTGCTCTGCTGTTGTCGAAGTTGGATTTTCTACAGCAGATGATAACTGTTGTTTCTTTAAAGCAGGGGCATAAACCAACGCTTTCTGTTTACAAGCTTCGAGGCAGTCGAAACAATCTACGCAACGGCTGTAGTCAATCGTATGCTCTTTATTATGAATACAGGCTGCCTTGCATTTGGTAGCACAGAGCCCGCAACCATTACATTTCGCAGTATCAATGCGGACTTTAAACAAAGAATAACGGCTCAGCAGTCCCAATACTGTACCTACCGGACAGATGGTGTTGCACCACGTACGTCCGTGTTTCCATGCCAATATCATAATGACTGCAAAGGTCATTATCGCTATGAGAAGGGAAGAAAGACTTACTATCGAGGTATCTACCTGATAAAATGTGTAATTATCGAATCTGGAAAATATAGACTCCAGCAGATTGTTTCCCAGCATGTATACGGGTTTAAAGATATGTACAATGATACGTCCATAAGCACTATACGGGTCCAGTAGTCCCAATACTGCTACAAATCCGCATACGGAAGCAATAACTGTCACTCCGAGTACTGTCCATCTCAGTATATTTTTTGCAGGACTGTATTTATATCTTTTTTTCTTTTTTCCTGTAGACTTTGAAATACGTGCTATGACATCCTGCAATATTCCCATCGGACAGATGGTGGAACAATAGATACGTCCGAATAACAGGGTTAACGCAATCAGTACAATCAGTATGCCTATGCTGAGAGATAGCACGGCAGGGACAAACTGTATATGTGCCAACCGATGAAAGCTATTCGGCAAAATGTCCGCAAAATCGCGAAAATAAAAAGTAATCAGTGCAAAAAGGACCACTGACATTCCGATACGTATCTTTCTTAACATGGTGGCTTACATCTTAATTCGCTTGACATTCAATTGGTCGATGTTCATTGTTCCTATTTTCAGTGCTTCTCCTTTGGCGAGGTGTCCTACGGTATCCAGCGGCATTTCGCGTACTTGGTTAAAGAATTTGGCTGCGGCTGTATCTACGGCAACAATATCGGGTGAGATAAACAGTCCTTTCGCCAACACCACGTCCGATTCTGAACGTCCCCGTGGCCCATTTGTTTTCATGATGCGGTAGGCGTCTACGACATTAAGTACAGCTTTCTTTTCCAGTGTACAGATATCTGCGATACATTGCTGCAAGTCGTTTTGATGGAAAAATCCCCGGTCCCAGACGATACCCATGTGATTTTTCATGGAGATAGTCAGGTTGGCACCTCCATGATTTTTCAGGATGGGGACATTAATCCACACATCACAATTCAAGATGGCTTCATGTACCTTCGCTTTCTTCATTTTTTGTCCTTTTGGCAAATCAATAGGTTTGTAGTAAGATTCCAGATGAGCCGGCATCACTTTGGCTCCGGCTTCTTTTGCCGCAGCTTCGATACCACTGTTTTTATAGCATTTTTGCCAGTCGTCGCAGGTATGGTCGAATACGGTGACCTCTTTGGCTCCGGCAGCAAAGCATTGCTTGATGATTTCCGTGATTAGTTTAGGATTGGTGTTTCCCGCCAGTTCGGGCACTTTATCCCAACCGATATTAGGCTTCACAACTACTTTCTGCCCAGGCTTGATGAATTGTTTCATGCCACCCAGTTCGCTGATGGCACGACGGAACATAACTTCCGGTTCACCGCCCATAACGGCTACCAGATCCGGCTTGTCACCATTGGCTTTATTAATTGTCTGAGTCAGTATTTCCATCGCCTCTGAACGCTGTATAGTCATGGCGGCACCAGTAATAGCTACTGTTTTAAAAAAATCCCTTCTGTCCATCTTTCTTTTTTAGTTTAGAGTTTTGCAATTGCTTTTAGCAGGGCGTAGCCGCCAAACCATTGAATAAGTATGCCCGGAATGCCGATACGAAAGTCTTGTACTGCGATATGGAAATCTCCTTCAATCATCCACTCAAAGGCTGTTCCGATCAGTTGATAAGAAAGCACTACTCCAAGAATAGCTAATAAAGATACAGATTTTACACGGTGTGCTGCAAGGGCGGAGGCACCGGCAAGTAAAGTTGATTTTATCAGTATAATTGGGAGAACGGCTTCGGATGGCATGTCAAACAATAAATGATTAATGACGGGCGAAAGGATGGCTGTCAGTAAGCCTACCCGAAAGCCATATTTATAAGCGGCGATTAGGGTAAAGAAGTAAATCGGTAATAAAGTCGGTCCACCATAAGGTACGAGGTGGCACAGTTGTGGAAGTGCGATGTTGCCTGCTACAAATAACAGGGTGAACAGATAAGTTTTCACATTGCTGTAATTCAGCGAATAGAGTTTGGCTTTGGCAGATGTTTCCATTTTCATTGATGACTTTAATGTTTAGATGATAATATCTTAAAGATTAGACTATTCTATTTCGGAAAAGTTTAATCTGCATTAGATGATTTTGTAATTCATAGTCCCACCGGGAGTTTTGATGTTTACAAAAATAATGTTATTTTTTGATGATACGTACAATTTTATTATTTTTTGTTTTTTATGTTTGGAAAAATGGATGAGAACATAGTAAACTTCTTTCTGGCTTTATGAAAAAAATGTATGTTTTATGAATAAACGATGATTGCGTTTATAATAAATTCCGTGATAGTTTATTATAAACGGTATCTAAGTTTATTATAAACTCTATTTTCCTGTTTTTGGCTATTTAAACGACTTTTTTACAACAAAAAAGGCTGCAACTTCACATGGAAGCTGTAGCCTTTATTTTATAGGTTGATAGTATTTAACTCGATTTATATCCGCAAATGGAGCTGTTTTGTTGTCATATTATACTTGTTTTGGTTAAGAGTTCATTGCTTCTGCTTACAAATATACAACATTAAAAGGCGTTTGTCAAGTCCCGGAAAAACTGGAAAAGACAGTGCATGATGCGATCTAGAAATTAATATCGGATACACTCTTTTTGCATTCTTCAAGTTTTTCTAATTCTTCTTTAGATAACTGCGGATAATGTAAATCGAGTGCTTCCATACGTGTACAGATAATGCGCCCGACTGCATATCGCATGAACCACTTATTATCGGCAGGGATTACATACCATGGAGCGATTTCTGTAGATGTTTCCGTTAGTACATCCGAATAAGCTTTCATATAGTGATTCCAGTATTGTCGTTCTTTGATATCGGCAGAGGAAAACTTCCAGTTTTTCGATTCATCGTTCAGTCTTTCCAGAAATCTTTTTTTCTGTTCTTCTTTTGAAACGTTGAGGAAGAATTTGATAATGACTGTTCCGTTTTCTGTCAGATAGCGTTCGAAATTATTAATTTGTCGGTAACGGTGTTGCCAGAAGTCAGAATCAATGTCTTCTGTTTTTGTGATATTAGGCAGCTTATTGGATAATACGATTTCGGGATGTACTTTGGCTATTAGTACATCTTCATAATGCGAACGATTAAAAATTCCGATTCGTCCCCGTTCGGGTAATGAACGGTTGATTCTCCAAAGATAATCGTGGTCCAGTTCCTCGGCAGAAGGTTGTTTGAAGGAATATACCTGGCATCCCTGTGGATTAATCCCGGACATTACATGTTTAATTGTACCATCTTTGCCGGCAGCATCCATCGCCTGAAAAATGACCAAAATAGAGTAGCAGTCTTGCGCATATAGCATACTCTGCAATTCAGATAGTCTTTCGATATCTTTGCCCAATTGCTCTTTGGCATCTTGT
>ENA-UOJH01002291-UOJH01002291.1-human-gut-metagenome-genome-assembly--contig:-C148-NODE-2291-length-12277-cov-5.622648_pt1 | contig 12277 bp, 10 predicted proteins | sample MGYA00242345_ERZ723892 | MGnify/ENA metagenome assembly ERZ723892 | reverse complement strand
GTAATCGTCCACGGGGACTTGAAATCCTTCTCGCCGCCTGGGATGTTGAATTTCACGGCGCTGATCTTGTGCGCCTTACCGTCATAGAACAGCATGTTCTCGCTCGCGGCGGAGGTGTCGCCGAAGCCGTAGCCGATGTTCCAGCCGAAGGGTACGCCGTCAACCTGATACGATGCGCTGCCCCAGTACCACGTGTTGTGGTACGTCCAGACACCGCGCCCCCAGTCGAGCACCGCGAAGCTGTCCGACGGGTCAAAGACATAGGTTTTCCCGTCGTACACGACCTCGCCCTTGGCGCGCATGCAGTTTATCTTCTGGTTGTAGTAGAAGTGGCCGGGCTTGCTGAACGGCGTGCAGATCACCATGCTCTCTTCCGGCTCGTCGAACAGCTCCACGCGCGCGTATATCGACCCGGCAGGGCCGAATTTCTTCATCTGCGCGATGAGCGTGCGGCGGCCGCTGCCGTCGTTTTTAAAGGTGATGCTGTGCCCGCTGCCGGCGTGGTGCACGTCGCCGACGGCGGAGGTCTCCGGCATGCGGAGCTTGCCGAGCGGCATGAAGCTCATCGGGCTTGTGGTTATCTCCCAGCCGTTTTCAAAGTCGAGCAGGGAGATGGAGTCAAGCCCCATGTAGCCGTTGTCGTCCACGGTGAGCGCGAGGGCGAAGCGGCCGTTGTTTACAAGGTAGTAGTCCCATTCCTTGATGCGCATTTTGCCCGCCTTGATGTCGGCGCGGCGGTATACCGGCAGCAGCCTTTTCGCATAGCCGGGTTCGGTGAGGTTCCCTTCGGAGTCAAGCAGGGGAATGGCGCGGGTGATCTCGTGCTGCATATTCTAAACTCCCTTCCGCGTCCGGATATCGCTCCCAGCAAAGTGGAGCCAGAGAAATTCGCCCTCAAGGCGGGAGCCTATCTGCGGACTGTATCGTTTTGTAAGCTCCTCCTCGGAGCAGTTGGTGCTGATTATCATTTTCCGCCGGTTGACAAGGCGGGTGTTTATGAGGGTGTAGAGCGCGCTGACGGACATCGGCGTGACCATCTCCGTGCCGAGATCGTCGAGTATCATCAGGTCGCAGTCGAGCATGCGCCGCACGCGCGCGGAGGCGGCGTCCGCCTCGTCGGGATCGCGGGAAAACTTCTGCTTCTCGAAGGCTTCCAGCGCGGAGACGGCGGAATCGTAGCAGACGGAGCAACCCTTCTCCGCCACGACGCGCGCTATGCACGCCGAGAGGAAGGTTTTGCCCAGCCCGGGGCCGCCCTGAAACAGCAGATTCGAGGAGACGTTCGGGAAGTTGTCGGCAAATTTGCGTCCGGCGTCGCGCACTATGCGCATCGCGTCGCGCGGGATAACTCCGCTGCGCGGGTCGAGCCGGTCGCTGTACAGGTTCAGGTCGAAGCGCTCGAAGCACTCGCTGCCGTTTTGCATCAGCACGCCCAGCTCCTTCGTCAGCTCGCGGTTATAGAGCTTGTCGAGGCAGTGGCACACGCCGCCGTTCAGAACGCCGGTGTCGCGGCAGTCGGGGCAGGAGTAGATGTCGTTCAGATATTCCACGGTGTACCCGTTTTCGACCAGCAGCTCCGCGCGGCGCATCTGGCAGTCCAGATTCTCGCGCTCGAGCGCGGCGAGCTTCTCCTTCATGTCCGCCGGACGGGAGACGGTTATGCGCACAAGCTCCGTCATCTGCTCGCGCATTTCGCCGTCCAGCCGCTGTATCTCCGGTACGCGGGCGTACACCTCGGCCTGCCTGCGGTACTGCTCGGCCTGATTTTCGCTTTTGATGTCCTGAAGCCGCAGACGCGCTCTGGCCAGCAGCTTGCCGTCATATGCCATGTGTTGCACTTCCTTATAAGAAAATGGGGATGATCATATCTTTTCCAGTACGGACTGAAGCTCGTCCATGTCTATCGCCTTGCCCTGCGCGGCGGACTGCTGCGGGCGGCGGCGCGGATCGCCGGATTCTATCTCTGCGGCGGAGTGCAGCCCATTCTCATGCCACGACTGCATGATTTTGTTCATGTAGCTCCATTTCAGCGCGCCGGTGTTCGTGACCGTGCGGTCGTAGCCGATGGCGAGCGCGTCCTCATCAAAGCCCATGTCGAGCCACGCGGAGATGTACTTCGTCTCCGTCGGCGTAAGCTCGCGGCCGTGGATGCCGAGCGCCGCCTTCGCGCGGCCGAGCGCGTCGCGCCGCTCGCGCTGACGGCGTATGTATTCCTCGGCCTGATCGAGCGTCAGTATCTCCTGATGCACCCAGTTGTAGGCCTCCTTCTCGATGCTGCGCATCGAGGGACGGCGCGTGTGCTCCGGAGTGGACTGCTCGCGGCAGCGCGCGACGCAGTAGTTTATGAGCATCATTATAACCTCCGGCGGCAGCGCCAGATAGTCGTATATCCCGAAGAGCGTTTTCATCTCGACGCTTGAGAGCGTATGCCCCAGCGCGCTTTGCGCCTCGGCAACGACGACGGCAAATTCCCCGTTCTCCTTGCTGCGGCGCACGATATCCTCCGAGCGGTACTGCGGTATCTCGTCCGGCGGGGGGAGCTTTTCCGCCCTCGCAGCTGTGCTCTGAGCGGGCGGGGCGGCATTCGCAGGTTCGGCGCCGTCCGGCATCAGCCCCATGCGCTGGAGCTTTTCTGCTGCGGCGCTTATCTCACTCATCGTGCGGCAGAGGTCGCGCGCGGCGGCGTCAAGGTCGTGCCCGCCGCGCCGCGCCATGTAGATATACAGCAGCGCGACGTCCCCGTCGTGCGCGGAAATGAGCTTGTCCGCGATGGCGGAGGATATTGAATTTGAGCGATCCTGACCTGACATAGGGCTTTATCTCCGGTTTGTTCACGAAAAATTTTGATTGGGTACATATTATACCATCAAAATTGACTTGTCGCAATAGGTATATATGTGCTATAATCTACTCTGTATTATAATGCAAGAGGTATGAGCAATGATAGAACTTCTGTCCCCCGCCGGCTCTCCGGAGGGCGTTATCGCCGCCGTGCAGAACGGAGCGGACGCCGTATACATGGGTATGGGCGCGTTCAACGCCCGCCGCGGCGCGAAAAATTTCACAGATGAGGAATTCGTGAAGGCGGTGCGATACTGCCATGTCCGCGGCTGTAAGGTCTATGTCACGCTCAACACCCTCGTGAACGACCGTGAGATGCGCGACGCCGTCGCCGCGGCGAAGCTCGCGTCGGACGCGGGCGCGGACGCGCTCATCGTGCAGGATCTCGGCATGTCCTATGCCATCCGCTGCGCGCTGCCCGATATCCCGCTGCACGCGAGCACGCAGATGAGCCTGCATAACCTCGCCGGCGTCGAGGCCGCGGCGGAGATGGGCATTACCCGTGCCGTGCTTGCGCGCGAGCTGTCGTTCGAGCAGATAAGGTTCATCACCAAGAACTCCTCTATCGAGACCGAGGTGTTTGTTCACGGCGCGCTCTGCTTCTGCCATTCCGGCCAGTGCTATATGTCCGCCCTCATAGGCCGCCGCAGCGGCAACCGCGGACTCTGCGCGCAACCCTGCCGCCTGCAGTACAGCCTCGGCGGCCGCATGGACGACCATCCGCTCTCGCTTAAGGACAACTGTCTTGTAGACCAGATACGCCGTCTCGAAGAGGCGGGTGTCGCAAGCCTCAAGATAGAGGGACGCATGAAGCGTCCGGAGTACACCGGCATAGTCACCGGCGTCTACGCCAAGGCTATACGCGAGCAGCGCAACCCCGATAAGGAAGAGATGGAGCTGCTGGAGAAGACCTTTTCCCGTCAAGGCTTCACTCAGGGCTACTTCATCGGCGACAAGCTCGATATGTTCGGCGTGCGCTCGGAGCCTGACAAGGACGCGGACAAGATATTCGCAACAGCCCGCAAGCAGTACGCCGAGGGCGAGATGCGCCGCGTGCCTGTGCATTTTTACACGGTGCTCGAAAAGGGCGAGCATATCAAGGCTATCGCTTTTGACGACGACGGGCACAAGGCTATTGCGACCGGCCCCGTGCCGGAGCGCGCAAAGCGCCAGGGACTTACCGAGCAGTATCTGATCGAACAGATGTTCAAAACCGGCGGAACGCCGTATAATTGTATTGAGAATAAGGCCAAGGCTGAGCCGGGGCTGTACCTGCCCGCATCCGAGATAAACGAGCTGCGCCGCAAGCTGATCGCCCAGCTCTCCGCGGAGCGCGAGAAAGCGCCCGAACGCAGGACTCTGCGCATCCCCGCCCCTCCCGTGAACGTCCCTGCAATATCCGACCCTGCGCGCATATATCAGGTGCGCACGGCGGAACAGCTCACGCCCGAACTGGCGGAGCTGAAGCCGGACTATATATATTTCCCCGCCATGGAGCTGGCGGAAAACTTTAATCCGCTGCGCCCGTTCATTGATAACGGCGCGCGCCCAGTCGCCGTGATGCCGCGCGTTATCACGGACGATCAGAGCCGCGAGGTCTATGCCGCGCTTGAAAAGCTGTTCGACTACGGCGTGAACGAAGCTCTGACCGGAAATCTCGGCCATGTGTTCATCGCGCGTCAGGCGGGCATGAAGGTGCGCGGCGACTTCGGGCTGAACGCCTTCAACTCCTATACGCTGCGCGTGCTGCAGGATGCGGGCTTCATCTCCGCAACGGCGTCCTTTGAACTGCGCCTTGCGCAGATAAAGGCCATGGCCAAGCCCATAGATACTGAGCTTATCATCTACGGCCGCCTGCCGCTGATGGTGTCCGACCAGTGCATCATCCGCCAGAGCGCGGGGCGCTGCAACTGCCAGACCCCCGGCCAGCTGTCTGACCGTATGGGCTCGGTGTTCCCAGTCGTGAAGGAGTTCGGCTGCCGCAACGTGATCTATAACGCGCATAAGCTCTATCTTGCCGACAAGCGCGACGATCTGTACGCGCTCGGCCTGTGGGGACTGCGTATGCTGTTCACCACCGAAAGCCCGCGCGAGTGCGTCGAGGTTGCAAAAGGCTACCTCGGCCTGACCGATTATAAGCCCAACGTCCTGACCCGCGGCCTCTATTACCGCGGCGTGGATTAATAAATATATAAGAAGGTTTTTGCTATGTCCATCGTATTGGCATCTGGCTCTCCGCGCAGAAAAGAGCTGCTGGAGATGCTCGGCATTGAGGATATGAAGATAATCCCCGCGAAAGGGGAGGAGATACCGCCCGAAGGTGCGGGGCCGGCGGAGCTTGTTGTGGCTCTCGCAACCGCGAAGGGGCGCGAGGTCGCGGCGCAGTGCGCGGCGGATGACGTTATCATCGCGGCGGACACTATCGTCTGGCATGACGGGCGCGTGTTCGGCAAGCCGCATTCCCGCGAGCAGGCAGCAACGATGCTGAGAAGCCTCTCCGGCAGGGCGCATGAGGTGTATACCGGCGTCGTTGTCATCAAAAACGGCCGCGAGGTAAGCGGCGCGGAGCCTATGGACAAGGCCGGGGCATACGGCGCACAGGGTAAGGCGGCGCTGTTCGTGCGCGGCATTGAGGGAGATTTCTTCAACGTCATGGGTCTGCCGCTGTGCCGTCTCGGCGCAATGCTGAAGGAACAGGGAGTGGTTCTGCTTTGAAAGAGTATCTGAAGAAAAACGGAATACGCATAGGAATAATCGTTGCCGCCGTGGCGCTGATCATCGGCCTTGGCTCGGCAGCCAGAAACGGAAAAATAAGCCTTGGCCAGAACGCTTTCGGCATTTTCAAGGCGCCCGTGCAGAAGGCGATGAGCTCCACGGTCAACTGGTTCAACACAATTTACGGCTACCTCTTTGACTACGACTCGCTGCTGGCGGATAACGAGTCACTCCGCACACAGCTTGCCGAAGCGCAGCAGGCCGCGCGCGACGGCATCAGCGCCAGCGAGGAAAACGTGCGTCTGCGCGAGGCGCTGAACCTGCGCGCGAAGCACACCGATTATGAGCTGGAGTCGAGCAAGGTCGTCCTCTGGTCGTCGTCCAACTGGTCGTCCTCCTTCACGATAAGCAAGGGCGCGTCCAGCGGCATCGAGTACGGCGATCCGGTCATCACCGAATACGGCGCGCTGGTCGGGCAGGTGACGGAGCTTGGCGAAACATGGGCTACCGTCAGTACGCTCATCGACGTTGACATGTCCGTCGGCGCATTCGTCGGCGACACCGGCACCTCCGGCATGGTCATGGGCGAGTTTGCACTGATGAAGAACAAGCAGGCGAAGCTGACCTTCCTTGCCGACGGCGCGCAGATATTCGTCGGCGACGAGGTGCTGACCTCCGGTCAGGGCGGCGCGTTCCCGCAGGGACTTGTTATAGGAACCATAACCGCCGTGCAGACGGAGGCGGGCGGTCAGATAGAATTCGGCCTTGTGCAGCCCCAGTGCAACTTTGAGTCGCTGGTGCAGGTGTTCGTTATTAAGAGCTTTGAAGTGGTGGAGTGAGCCTTGAAGGAATTATTACGGAAAATTAATCCCCGCAGGCTGATGTGGTACGCGGTGTTCCTGCTGCTGACACTGGTTTTGCAGAACATGGTGTTCCCGCAGATACGTCCGCTCGGCGTGGCGCCGATGGTGTTCCCGGCGGCGGTCGTTGCGGTGGGGATGTTCGAAGGAGCGAGCTGGGGCGCGATATTCGGCCTTGTGCTCGGCATATTTGCGGACATGGACTATGTGGAGAACACGGTCATGTTCACGCTGCTGCTTCCGGCATTGGCGTTCTTCGCGGGCTTTGTGTCGCAGTTTTTCATAAACCGCCGCTTCTTCGCGTACATGGGCGCGGCCTTTGCCGCGTGTCTGATAACCGCCGCCGTGCAGATGCTCGGAACCGCTGCGTCCGACGGCTGGTCGGCCTCAATGCTCGTTACCGTCGCATTGCAGACCCTGTGGTCGCTTCCGCCCGCCGTGCTGGTGTATTTCCCGCCGGCGAAGTGGATCGAATGAGGAATAACCTATGAGAAAACTTATAAAACCCGGACGAATAACGGCGCTCGTGGTGATGCTGGTGGCGCTGCTCGGAATATATGTCTACTTTCTGTATCAGGTGCAGATAGTCGAGGGAACCGAGCGCTACAACAGCGCTACCGCGATAACCAAGGATACCAGAGTTGTCACCGCCGCCCGCGGCAATATTCTTGACCGCTACGGCAGACTGCTTGTCAGCAACAAGGAATGTTATAACCTTGTTATCGACAGTACGAAGCTGTTTGCAAACGACGACCCGAACGCAGTCATTCTTGAGCTTATCGAGATGGTGCGCGGCTTCGGCGATACGTATACGGACGATCTGCCCATAACGGCGGAGCCGCCATTTGAGTATACCGATATGACCGAGATCCAGCGGACGATGCTGGAGGCCTACTTCAAGGACAAGGCCTCTGACTTCAAGGACGCGGGTCTGCCGGAAAGCCCCTCGGCCGTTGAGCTGATGAGCTATATGCGCACGCGCTATGAGATATCGAACGAGTATTCCGCGGAAGAGATGCGTATGATCGCCGGCCTGCGCTACTCGATAAACGTCCGCTACGCCGTCAACACCGGCGAATATGTGTTCGTTCAGGACGCGAGCATGAAACTCATAAGCTCCATCCTTGAAAACAAGCTCAACGGTATTGAGGTCAAGCGTTCCTTTACCCGCCAGTATCATACCGAGAATGCCGCGCATATCCTCGGCTATGTCGGCCTGATGACGCAGGAGGAGTATGAGAAATACTCTCTGCTCGACTATGCCAACGACGCGATGGTCGGTAAGGACGGCGTCGAGAACGCCTTTGAGGAATATCTCCACGGCAAGGACGGCGAGGTGGAGGAGACGCGCAACGCCTCCGGCACCATCCTCAGCACTGTTTACACCAAGGAACCCGAACCAGGCAACAACGTTTATCTTACAATAGACATAAACCTTCAGGAGGCCGTCGAGCGCGTGCTGGACGCGGGCGTGAACGCCCTCATCAGAACGCGCGAGAATGAGAAAATGGAGCAGACCGCCAAGGGACTGTGGACATTTGAAGACGGCAAGTATGAAATAACCGGCGCTGCCGCCGTCGTCGTGAACGTCAAGACCGGCGAGCCGCTTGCCATTGCAAGCTGGCCGACCTACGACGTGACGACCATTATCGAAAACTATGCCGACCTTATGAAGGCGGAAAACACCCCGCTCTTCAACCGTGCGCTAATGGGTGCATATGCCCCCGGCTCCACCTTCAAGCCCTGCACGGCAATCGCCGCGCTGACGAGCGACAAGGTCGACCTTGATACCTCGACCGAGATAAAGTGCGAAGGCGTTTTCACCAAGTATGCGGCCGACGGCTACGCGCCTGAGTGCTGGATCTGGGCGCAGGGCTACACGCACCCGCTTGAAAACGTCACCACAGCTCTGCGAGACTCCTGTAACTACTTCTTCTACACTATCGGCCATGACCTCGGTATCGACACGCTGGGCGAATATGCCCACGCGCTCGGTCTCGGCGTCAGTACCGGCATAGAGCTTGTCGAGACAACGGGCAATATGTCAAATGCCGCGAACCATATGGACTACGCGGGCAGCGAGTGGCGTATAGGTGATACGCTGCAGGCCGCCATCGGCCAGTCGGACAGCGTGTTCACGCCGCTCCAGCTTGCCGAGTACTGTGCCGCCGTTGCAAATAACGGTGAGCGCCATTCCGCGTCCATCCTCAAGAGCATCAGAAACTATGACTACAGCGAGAAGGTGTACGAGCGGCAGGACGAGGTGCTCAGTACCGTGGAAAGTCCGCAGTACAACTGGGACGCCATTCATGAGGGCATGAAGGAAGTTATCAACAGCCCCCTGAACGAGACGAACTACCTCAACTTCTATGACTGCGCCGTGACGGTTGCCGGTAAGACCGGTACCGCTCAGAAGGGCGAGGGCATCAAGAACGACGGTTTGTTCATCTGCTACGCCCCCTATGAAGATCCTGAGATCGCGGTTGCGGTCGTTGTGGAGCGCGGTCACGCCGGCGCTTCCGTCGGCTTCATCGCGCGCCAGATAGTCGACGTGTACCTGAACATAAGAAGTTACAGCAACACTTCCGAGTCGGAAATGTCTCTTCTTAAATAAATCTGATAAAAAATATTGATGTTTCCCGAAAAATTGTATATAATGCGAAACGAAAAACCCAAGTGACTGGAGAACGGAGAATACGATGAATATTGCATTGATGGCACATGACAGAAAAAAAGAGTTGATGGTTCAGTTCTGCATTGCATACTGCGGCATATTAGCGGAGCATTCCCTGTGCGCTACCCATGTCACCGGTAAGCTCGTCTCTGAGGCGACGGGGCTGCCCATCACGCTGTACCTCCATGCGGATCAGGGCGGCGCGCAGCAGATAGGCGCGCGCATCTCCTTCAACGAGATCGACCTCGTGCTGTTCTTCTGCGACCCCGCAAACCCCAAAGGCTTTGACGATATCAACAAGATCGAGCGCCTGTGCGACCAGTATCAGATCCCCTTCGCTACCAACGCCGCCACGGCTGAGGTGCTTGTGCAGGGTCTGCGCCGCGGCGACCTCGACTGGCGCAACATTGTCAACCCTCAGAAGCGCTGAGACCAGATCAAAACCATATGCTCAGGCGCGGCCAATGCCGCGCCACAGGCATTTTAAAAGAAAGGAACCACACACATGACAAAAGTACAGCCCCGGACGCTGTCCGGCTTTATGGAACTGCTGCCGGCTCCGCAGATGCAGCTTGAGCGCATGATGAGCATCCTGCGCGAGACCTATTCCGTCTACGGCTTCACCCCGCTCGACACTCCCGTTATAGAGTCCGCCGAGGTGCTTCTGGCCAAGGGCGGCGGCGAGACCGAGAAGCAGATATACCGCTTCACCAAGGGCGACAGCGACCTTGCGCTGCGCTTTGACCTGACCGTGCCGCTGGCGAAATACGTCGCGGCGCATTATTCCGAGCTGGCCTTCCCGTTCCGCCGCTATCAGATAGGCAAGGTCTACCGCGGCGAGCGCGCACAGCGCGGCCGTTTCCGCGAGTTCTATCAGGCCGATATCGACATCATCGGCGACGGCAAGCTCGATATCATCAACGAAGCCGAGATACCCTCCATCATCTACCGCACCTTCTCGACCCTCGGCATCACAAAGTTCAAGATCAAGGTCAATAACCGCAAGCTCCTCAACGGCTTCTATTCCATGAACGGCATGAGCGAGCGCGCGGGCGACATTATGCGCTCGATAAGATCGGCGCGGAAAAGGTGCGCCAGCTCCTTATCGACGAGGTGAAGATGCTGCCCTGCAAGGCAGAGAACGTGCTCGACTTCATGGCCATCACCGGTACCAACACCGAGGTCATCGCCGCGCTGGAGCGCTATCGCGGCATGGACGAGACCTTTGATCAGGGGCTTGACGAGCTCATTACCGTGACGAAGTACCTCAAGGACTTCGGCGTACCGGAGGAGAATTTCGCCGTCGACCTGACCATCGCCCGCGGCCTCGACTACTACACCGGCACCGTCTACGAGACGGAAATGACCGAGCATCCGGAGATAGGCTCCGTCTGCTCCGGCGGCCGCTATGATAACCTCGCGGGCTACTATACCGATAAGCAGCTCCCCGGCGTCGGCATCTCCATCGGCCTGACCCGCCTGTTCTATGTGCTTCAGGAGCAGGGACTGCTGTCCGAAGAGACCGTCACTGCCCCATGCGACGCGCTGGTCATCCCCATGACCGAGGAGCCCGCCGCCGCCATCGCCGCTGCGACGACGCTCCGCGCCGCCGGCGTGCGTACGCAGCTCTACTGCGAGAAGAAAAAGTTCAAGGCCAAGATGAGCTATGCCGATAAGATAGGCGTGCCCTTCGCGGTGCTGCTGGGCGAGGACGAGATAAACGAGGGCGTCGTCTCCGTCAAGAATATGACTTCCGGCGAGCAGGTCAAGCTCACTCCCGCAGACGCCGCAGCGATGATAAAAGCCGCCGTCGACGCGCGGAATCAGGCTGCCGTAATAAAAGAGAATTAATCAATTTGGTATAGAGAAAAGAGGATATACATGTTTCAGTCACGTACACACACCTGCAACGAGCTGCGCCTCGAAAACGTAGGCGAGAAAGTCAAGATCGTCGGCTGGATGGAGAACGTCCGCGAGGTCGGCAATAACTTCGCGTTCGTCGTTGTCCGCGATTTCTACGGCACCACTCAGGTCGTCGTTGAGACCGAGGAAATGATGAACATTGTCCACTCCGTCAACAAGGAGAGCACTATTTCCGTCGAGGGCGTCGTCCGCGAGCGCGCCAGCAAGAACCCCAAGCAGGCGACCGGCGACATCGAGGTCGTCCCCGAAAAGATAGAGATCCTCGGCAAGTGCCGCTATAACGAGCTGCCCTTTGAGATAAACCGCAGCCGCGAGGCCGACGAGTCCGCGCGTCTCAAATACCGCTACCTCGACCTGAGAAATCCCGCCGTCAAGCAGAATATCATTCTGCGCTGCAACGTTGTCGCCGCCCTGCGTCAGGCGATGACCGAGCACGGCTTCCTTGAGATAACCACCCCGATACTCACCGCATCCTCCCCCGAGGGCGCGCGCGACTATCTTGTCCCCGCGAGAAAGCACCCCGGCAAGTTCTATGCTCTGCCGCAGGCGCCGCAGCAGTTCAAGCAGCTGCTTATGACCGCGGGCTTTGACCGCTACTTCCAGATTGCCCCCTGCTTCCGCGATGAGGACGCGCGCGGTGACCGCAGCCCCGGCGAGTTCTACCAGCTTGATATGGAGATGGCCTTCGCCTGCCAGGACGACGTTTTTGCCGTCCTCGAGGACGTGCTGCCTCCGATCTTCGCCAAGTACGGCAAGTATAACATCGCATCCTCCGCGCCCTTCAAACGCATCCCCTATCTTGAGGCCATGGAGAAGTACGGCTCCGACAAGCCCGACCTGCGTATCGACCTCATCGTTGAGGACATCACCGAGCTTGTCCGCGGCGTAGAGTTCGCGCCGTTTGCCGAGGGCAACACCGTCAAGGCCGTCGTCGTCTCCGGCTGCGACCTGACCCGTAAGCATATCGACAAGCTCTGCGCCGACGTCGAGGTGCAGGCAGGCCGCAAGCCCTACTGGTTCAAGGTCGATGAGAACGGCGAGCTTGCAGGCGGCGTGGCGAAGTTCCTCGCCGACCGTAAGGACGCTGTCGTTGAGAAGCTGAACCTCAAGCCCGGCTGCCTTGTCTGCGTCGCGGCAGGCGCGAAGGGCGAAGCGCAGAAGACCGCAGGCGTCATGCGCAAGATGCTCGGCGCGGCGGTTCCCGGCCATATGGACAAGGAGCGCTACGAGTTCTGCTGGATCGTCGATTTCCCGATGTACGAGA
>ENA-UOJH01002281-UOJH01002281.1-human-gut-metagenome-genome-assembly--contig:-C148-NODE-2281-length-12311-cov-11.661309_pt1 | contig 12311 bp, 9 predicted proteins | sample MGYA00242345_ERZ723892 | MGnify/ENA metagenome assembly ERZ723892 | reverse complement strand
TTATCATTTTATCACTTTTTAATGATGGAGCAAATCGGCTTGCTCCATCATTCTATTATTTAAATAAGTTTTGATATATCTAGATTGATAATTTTAGGATTATTGTCCCTTAGATTTTGGAGGAACATAACCATATAAATTGGTAGATAAATTATTGAATTAGATACTTCTAAGTTGCCATTATAAAGGACATAACCAAATTCATAATTAAATTCTTTATTATTCATTAATTGGGTTAATGCAGAATGCCTTTTATAGTCTTTTCCACTTTTAACTTCAATAGGGATTACTTTATTATTTGATTCAATAAGAAAATCAATTTCGCCTCTTTTTTTATCTGTGTTGTAATATAATTCAAATCCATGGGCTTTAAGTTCTTGAGCAGTTACTGCTTCATAAATGGCACCATAATTGAGTTTAGAATCACCATTAAGTATTTCTATTTGATTTCCGTTAAAATATTTATAAGTTAATAAGCCTACATCACTTAAAAATAATTTAAATAATGTTCTCTCTTTACTTGCTAGAAGTGGGTAATGAGAGTTGTCGACATTATGAACAAATAATCCGACTCCACTATTTTTTAGCCAAGTAAAAGAAGTTTCATATTGATAGAATCTTGCTTTTTGATTTAAGTTTTTGAGTATAAATCTTTTATTTTGAGAATTAAGTTCGCTTGGAATTAAATTATAAATATCTTGTATTAAAAATTTGTTGTTTTTTTGATATTTTGTGATGTCTTCTTTGTAACCTTTATCGATGTCATCTAGGATTTGATTAACTATATTGATGTCATTAGTTTCTGCAAAACGTTTAACAGCTCTTGGCATTCCGCCTACAACTAAATAAACATTAAATAGATTCATCATTTGTTTATGAATAATATCGTCTACTTTTGTTTTTGCTTCAAAACATTTTTTTAAATGTTCAAATGTTTTATCTGAAACGCCAATTGCCTTAGCGAATTCTTCAAAATCCATTGGATACATTTGAAGTGTAGTTAAAAAACCGACTGGCATCGATAAAATATCATTCATCTTAATGCCAAGTAACGATCCAGAAAATATGAATCTATAATCTGCATTTTGCACTAAGAACTTTATAGGAGTGATTGCGTCGTTAGCTTCTTGAATTTCATCTATGAAAATTATTGTCTTATTTTTAATTAATTTTTTATTCGAAATTGAGGACAAACGCAATAATAATTGTTCTGCACTTGCTGAAGAGTTAAAGGCTTCACGCGCTAATGAATCTTCAAGTAAATTGATTTCAATGAAATTGATTTTATTGGAGTTTAAAAATTCTCTAATTATTGTTGTTTTTCCAATTTGCCTTGCACCATCAATTAATAATCCGGTTTGTGTATTACTTTTATACCAATGTTCAATTGATTTAGTAATTTTTCTTTCTAACATTTTGTTTATCTCCTTTCTTTTAATTAAATAATTGCATTTTTCCAACCAAAAAACAACAAGAAATTGCATTTTTCCAACCAAAAAACAATAAAAAATTGCATTTTTCCAACCAAGAATATTTCAAAACTAAATTTTTCCAACAAAAAACATAAGAAATAATGTAGTGATTGAAGTTTCGTTGACAAGTCGGGGGGGGCTACAATAAGACAAAAGGGGAAAGATATGTATTATAGAATTATTAAGAAAATTTTAAGCATTGTCTCGCTAGCTTCTATTCCCTTGTTGTGTGGAAATGCAACGAATGAAACATACTTTCGAAGCGTTCATAATAAGATAGTCGAAAATAAAGTTTCAATAAAGGATAATTTCTTCGTAGATATTTCTGCTGGCACCGAACATAGTTTAGCTTTAGACAGCTATGGAAACTTATGGGCTTGGGGTAGAAATACTCGGGGACAAATTGGAAACGGACACAAAATATCTGTTTCTCGACCTATTCAAATTATGAGGGGTACTAAATTTAAGAAAATAAGTGCTGGTAATGATGGATCACTTGCAATCGACGAGGATAACAAAGTTTGGCAATGGGGCAGGGATAAAAATTTAATTCCGACTTTAGTTGATTCGGAAAATTCTTATATAAATATTAATTCAAATGAGCCATACGATTCTATGTTAAGAATAGAAAACACGACCTATTCAAAATATTTTGGATACCTCACTCAAACTTATAGTGATGAAAAAGAAGTCATTTCTGACTTAAAAGAGAAGATGCCAACATATTTAGAAAATAGTATGGTTGGATTGTCGAAAGATGAATCAAATTTTTACGCTTTAAACGAAGGACCTATTAAATCCATCTATGTTTCACAAATTTACGGTGGTTCTTCATTTAGTGCAACTACTTTATCTACTAAAGAAATTAAACTAGAAAGGCCTTCAATTGCTTGTGATAGCTTGACAAACATAGAATACAAAAGAACTCATGTGGGTGAATCGGGGGGCGGCTCAACATATAGGTATGATCCCTCTATTAAGAGCGTTTATGCTTTTGTTTTAGATTATGGACAACCTTTTATTTATGGGAATAGTTTATTTAACTATGATGATAATCCTTTTAAAAATCGATATGTTGATTGTTCGATTTAAAATGTTGACGACGCAAATAAATGCACTGCATTTTTCGTCAATCAAAATGGTAAGATAGAAAGTTATGGATATAATTCTAAGCCGTATAACATGTTGGGAAACTCAAGCGAAGTAAACAATTTAGAAACTTCTAAGGTTGTTACAGTAGAATCTGAAGCATCTTTTATTAAAGTTTCGGCAGGCAAGAATCATGTTCTAGCATTAGATAATAATGGTAGAATTTATTCTTGGGGTTCAAATGCTTATGGCCAACTTGGAACAGATGATTCAATCAGTCATAAAGTTCCAACGATTGTTAACACATTAGCTAATACAAAGTCTTTTTCGTTTGATGTACTCAACGATGAAACATTTAACGATTCATTTAAACAAAACGGTGGCTCAAATTACACTTTAGTTGAGGCACCTTCAAAGGGAGCTCTTGACATTGATAAGTCCACAGGTGAATTTTCTTATAAGGCAAATCCGGGAGCTTTTGGCGACGACACTGCTGTCATCTCTATTGATTATGGGCCAAATACAATAGAGTATCAGGTAGATATTTATATTGATAGAAAGCCTTATCTTGCAGGTGGTGAAACTGAGTTTAATGTTAATTATTTGTCATCACATACTGGGAAAATTCCTGTTATGGATCCTGATAATGGTAAATTGAACTTTTCGATTTCAAAATATCCATCAAAAGGAAATATAATAATTGATTCACAATTAGGAACATATACATATACGAGTATGAAAGACTGTGCTGGTACTGACGAGTTCACTGTAGCTGTTAATGATGGCTATTACACTTTATATACGACAATAAAGGTTCACGTTGAAACAACGATTACTTTAAATGATACGACTAGCATTGTTTTAGATAATACAAATCCGACATCATATTCAGGAAATCTTAACGCAAATGACTTAGATGGCGATGAAATTACATATTCTATTACTGGTAATCCATCAAAAGGAACCTTAACTATAGATGAAACTGGTGGCTATAAATATACACCTAGAAATGGAGAATATGGTCAAGATACATTTACATTACAAGCTACAGATGGAAAAACTCCAGTTTTAGCGACTTATAATGTAGAGCTTTTTCAAATTAAAGATAATGACACCGAATTAAATAATAAAATTGGTACTGGCTCAACATTAAAAAGTCAAGTAAAGGTAGATGCTAAGAATTGCACTCCTAATTTTAGTGTTAAAACCGATGGTGAAAAAGGAAATGTTACAATTAATAAAGAAACTGGCGAATATACATATGTTCCAAAGTTAAATACAAGAGGAAATGATTCTTTCGTTATTAATGTTAATTATGGTTACGGAAATTATGATGTAACTATTAATGTATATCAAAATACTGCTGCTGATGATTCTTTAATTAAAAAAGAGATCGTCATAAAACAAAATACAAATTATATTGGAAATGTTACATGTTCTGATATCGACAATGATAGTTTAAGATATAAAGTTTCAGTTAATCCACATTTAGGAAATATAGATCTAAATTCATTAACAGGCGAATATACTTATTATCCTTCAAGAAATGCAGCTGGCTGGGACAATGTTATTATTGATGTAGAAGATGGAGTTAATGTAACATCTATTTCGCTAAAAATTAAAATAGAATCTGAAATACAAGTCGAAAGCACGATTCAAAAAATAATAAATCAAAATTCTTCATTAGCAGGAAATGTTAATGCCAGTGATAAAGACGGAGACACTCTTTCATATAAATTAAAAAAGAGTCCAACCAATGGATCTGCTAGTGTAGATACAGCTACTGGAGATTACACATATGTTCCTAATACAGGATATTATGGAAATGATTATTTTATAGTTGAAGCTGATGACGGAACAAATCCAAAAGAAGTTACTGTTAGTGTAAAAGTTAATAGAAAACCTATCACTGATAATATCGAATACAATTTACTTGCTAATGGAAATTCAGTATCAGGCAGTGCAAAATGCACGGATCCTGATGGTGATAAACTAACATATTATATTGGTAAAAAGCCTACAATGGGACAAGTTATTCTTGACAAAAATACAGGAAATTTCGCATATGTCCCTAATTCTGACGCTGCAGGAGATGATATTTTTATCGTGACTGCAACTGATGGAAATGATGAAATTATGGTAACAGTTCATATACATAATGAAACCGAATTAACGATTGACAGCCAAGAAACTGACATTGTTGTTAATCAAGGAAAATCAACAACAGGACAAGTTCATGCAACTGATTTAGATGGCGATACATTAACATATAAACTAAAAGATATTCCTACTCAAGGTATGGTTAATATTAATGAACATACTGGCGCATGGACATATACTGCAACTTCAAAAGCAGTAGGGACTGACCGATTCAGTGTGGAAGTTACTGATGGCAATACAATTAAATCAATTACATATAATTTAATAATAAATACTCCTTCAGTCTTTGAAGAAGGAACCATTGATTCCTTTAGTACAAATATTAATACAGCATATAATGGGTCAGTAAAGGCTAGTGATGCAAACGGAGATTTATTAACTTATAGTGTTGTTTCTCAAGGACAAAAAGGATCTGTTATTATTGATCCTACAACTGGGCGATATGTCTATACACCAATTAATGATGCGAGTGGAGATGACACGTTTGTAATAGGTGTGAGTGATGGATTTTTTACAACTGAATTAATGATTAAAGCTCACATTGAAACAGAAATACAAGTAGAGGCAGGAACTCAAACAGTTAATGTCAATAAAAATAGTGTTGTAACTGGAAAAACTAACGCAAGTGATGCTGATGGTGATACTTTAACTTACAGCATTTATAAACAAGGACAAAAAGGAAATGCGAATGTAACTAATGATGGTAGTTGGTCATATTTTGCAAATAATGGTGCTGGAAGCGATATATTCATTATTGAAGTAAGTGATGGAACGCATAAAGCATATGTTACAGTTTTTGTACATATCGATTCTGAGCCTTCCTTTGAAAGTGGAAACATATCTATTACTGTAGGGCAAGGACAATCTATATCAAGTCAAGCAGTAGCTACTGATGAAGATGGAGATACTCTTGAATTTACACTTAAGAGTCAACCTTCTAATGGAACAATTAATTTAAATTCAAAAACTGGTGAATATGAATATACAGCATTTAGCAATAGTACTGCTAGTAGTGATTCGTTTGTTATTTCTGTGACGGATGGAAAAACAACTAAAGAAGTTAGAGTTAATGTTTTAATTAATAATGCTCCAATAGTTATTGATGGATCTTTGAAAGTTAACCAAAATGGCTCCGGAAAAGGAATGGTTGAAGCAAGTGATCCTGAAAATGATAAATTATCTTATGCTGTTGGAACCCAAGGAACGCATGGTAACATTACTATTAATAGTGAAACTGGTGAATATGTATATACAACAACGGAAAGAAATTATTATGGATCAGACTCCTTTAGCATTAATGTTAGCGATGGATTTACAACTAAAACAATTGTTGTGAACGTTGACATAGTTAAGAATTCTGCTCCGATGTCTGCAGGAACTATTGTTAGGTTAGATAGTGGTACTTCTACAAGTGGAACAATATATGCAACAGATAAAGAGAATGATAATCTTATTTATTCAATTACTCAACAAGGCGATAAGGGCAATGCGGTAATCAATGAAGAAACTGGTGAATTTACATATGCAGCTAGACCTGATACAAAAGGCTATGATTGCTTTATTGTTACAGTTAATGATGGATATCAAACAAAATCATTTTTAGTTGAAGTTGATATTAATTTTGTTGATTCATATAACTCTCGGGCAATTCCAACAGTTGCAACTGTGAGTAGTATAGCAGCGTTATCGTTAGGCTTTGGATTATTTCCATTCTTATTTAAAAGAAAGAGAAAGTAGGCGAATAATATGAAGAAGAAAAGCTTTATATTAACAATTACTTGTTGTTTATTATCGTGCACTTTATCTAGCTGTAGTAATGATGAGTCAGAAATGCCAGAAACATTTCATGTTACTTTCAAAAATTACGATGATAGTGTTCTTTACCATACAAAAGTTAATTATGGTGAAAAAGTTGTATATGATGGACCAGTGCCAGAAAAAGAAGGAACAATTTCTCATTATTATGAATTCACTAATTGGGATCAATCCATAGACAAACCAATTGTAGATGACATGGTTTTTAAAGCTCAATTCGAAGAAAAAACTAAACAGTTTAAAGTTATTTTTTTGAATTATGATGATACTATTCTTGATACTAGCTATGTTGATTATGGAGGATATGCAACTTATACAAAGCCAACACCTACAAGAGAAAGCAATGACAAACATATAGAATATTCTTTTAGTGATTGGGACAAGCAATTAGACGCAACTCAAATTTTTGAAGATACAACTTTTAAAGCTGAATATAATGCTACACATTATAATTTTGCAGAATTTTATAACTACGATAATTCTTTGCTCTATACTTCCAAAGTTAAAAAAGGCGAAACGCCTAGTTATATTGGCAAAACTCCAAGCAAACCTTATGATGGAAAGGATAATAAAGGCTATAAATTTGTTGGATGGGATAACGAACTAGAAGCAATTGATACGGATACGAAATATGTAGCTCAATTTAATTTGCTAAATATCTATACTGTTACTTTTAAAAACTATAACGGAAACACGCTTTATACGGATAAAGTTTTTCATGGTGATACAGCAGTTTATAAGGGATCAACCCCATCTAAACCTGGATATTCTTCAGGAAATTACATTTACACTTATACTTTTGATTCTTGGGATGGAAGTTTGTATTTTATTACGAGTGATAAAACCTTATTTGCAACATTCACGGAACATTGTGAATTAAAAATGTCACAAGAGGAAAAGATCATTAATCACCTTCAAAACTATGGAAGTGGTAAATATAATAATGTTTCTACTGGAAGCAGTACAACGCTTGGATATAAGAATGGATATTTCTATATTGGCCATACGCATTATCAAGGTGATATGGAATGTTTATTTGCGGCTAATTTTACATACGGATCATCTAATGGACATGGTGCTTTTGAAATTAATTACGCTGGTTCATCGGCTGTAAAATTATCAATGACTGTTTGCACGTCAAATCACACTTTCCGGAAATTGAGTGACCCTAAGATTTCGTATAACACCCTACCAGATAATTTAGCGGAAAGTGTCGCTTCAATTAATGTTTTAGCAGCAAGAGAAGCTGTTAATAATGCTACAAGCTACTTACGTGATAATGGTTTGGGATATATTTGGTAGCAAATTATATTAGGAATCTTAAAAAGGACAATGAAAATATGACTGTAGAAAATAAGATGTATGTAACGAATAAAAGAAGAAAACCTAAGAAAAAAGATGGCTATCACATCATTTTATGCATTATTAAAGCGTGCAATGAAGAATTTCATGTTGATGCTTCGTTTCTTGATCTTAGTGGAGAAAGATATAATGATTTTTTCAAACAATGCATAGAAGTAGGGTTTATAAGGCGAATCAAGGAAGGACCTTATTTAGCAGAAAATTTTAACATAACACTAGAAGGAATTAAGTTTATAAATAAAACAAAAGCAAAACTTTCTGCAGAATTGAAAGCTATGTTAGGCATATTTGAAGCTGGCTTAAAAATTAATAAATAATCGTTTCAATTTAAACAATATAAAACGAGATAGTATTATTTCTGAAAGTGAATTAAATTATGTTTTCGCTAAGAATATACATGACTTTCAAAACGAAAGGAGAAAAATGGATAATAAAATAGAAATTCGTAATGAATTTGAGTCAAGTGAATATTATAATCGATGCCATTTAAGATATTTTCTACTATTAGAAAAAGAGCTTGAAAATATTGGTAGATATATTGATTTTGATCAAAAGAATTTTAGAACTTTTTCATTCGAAATTTTGAAATTATATCAAGCAATTTGTTCAGAAATTGATGCAATAGCTAAGATAGTTGCATATTTAACAAATAAATCATTTAAATATGGTGAAAGAAATGTAAATATTCAAAAGTGGTGGTATCAGATTCAAAATGAACATTTATCTTGCTATCCAAACGCAAGGCTACAAGATTTAAATGTGAAGTTTAATGGGAATATTAATTTAACACCATTTGCAAATTTTGAATATGAATTAGGCAATAAAAAGCGTATAAAACTAAAAAATAATGCAAGTACACCAAAACGGTGGGTAAATTATAATAAAGTGAAACATGGTAGGCCTTTTTTCATTTCGGATTCAAAGGTAACAAATTACTCGCTAGCTAATTTAGAAAATTTATTAAATAGTTTTTCGGCTTTATTTATTTTGATGCTTTTGTATGAAAATAAAATTAAATATGAAGAAAAAAATGGTATAAGAAATAATAATAAGTTTTTCGAAATTCTTTGATTGAAGGCAAATAAATAGCGATGAGTGAGTTATTCATTCATTGCAAACATTTTTAACAACAATAATTAGTTTGAAATCAAACAATTTAATCACTATATGTAATGTGTATTAAAAAACTTATTTGCTTAAAATAAGCTTGCTATTAACGATTACAATTGTGTGATTTTCATGATGAAAGCAAAGTGACAAAGTTGATAAACGAGATGATGCTTTGATTAATACGTTTAATCTTATAGGGTTTAAAAACCATAATTTAAGTATAATTGTGATCCATATCTTTATTGTACTAACTTTTTTGAGGGCCAATTTTTGTTTTATAATTTTTTGTAATATTTGTATATATAAATACACAAAACTATGATATACTTTCTAAAAGGCGATATAAGATGGAAACTTCATTAACAAGAATCGGAAATGACATTAGAAATTATAGAAATGAAGCTGGTATAATTCAAGAGCAACTGGCCTTAATGTGTGGCGTTGAACGCTCCCAATTATCTCGAATTGAAGCAGGCGAAGTTTTAGGTGTAACTTATGCAACAATTGAGAAAATATTGAATTCTCTAGGAAGAAAAATTCAACACGTTAAGATTGATAATTTGAATGACCAACTAGATATAAAACCATTTGTGAAATGGGCGGGAGGCAAAACACAACTTTTAGAAACGATTGAAAAGCATCTCCCAGAACATTTTAATAGATATTTGGAGCCTTTTGTTGGCGGTGGAGCCTTACTTTTTAAATTACAACCAAAATCATTTTCTATTAATGATATGAATGAAGAACTAATTTACGCTTATAATTGCTTTAAGAATGACTCATTATTTAGTGAACTTAAAGATGAATTGATTAAACACGAACTAAATCATTCTGAAGATTATTACTATTCAATAAGAGAGCAAGATAGAAATGAACTTTTTAAAGCTTTACCTATGTATGTTAGAGCGGCACGAATGATCTATCTAAATAAATCATGCTTTAATGGATTATATAGAGTTAACTCGAAAGGATTTTTTAATGTTCCTTTTGGAAAAAAGAAAAAGGTTGTTTGCTTTGACAGAGACAATTTTGAGTCTCTAAGGAAATTCTTCAAAACTAGAAAAGCCGTAATTACTTGTTGCGATTTTGAAGAAGCTGTAAAAAATGCAAAGAAAGGTGACTTTGTTTATTTTGATCCTCCATATGATACCTGGGAAGACAAGGATAGCTTTACATCATATGATAAAAATGCATTCGGAAAAGAAGAACAAAAAAGGCTAGCGAACGTTTTTAAAAAGCTATCAGAAAAAGGCGTTTATGTAATGCTTAGCAATCATAATACAAACTTTATTAGAGAATTATATAAAGATTTTCATATTAATGTTGTTTCTGCAAAAAGAATGATTAACGCAAATGGAAAAGGCAGAGGCAAAGTTGAAGAGGTGCTAATCACAAACTATGAATAAACCTTATTTTAACAATGATTCGGCAATTCTTTATTTAGGCGATTGTTTAAAAGTTTTGAAAAAAATAAAAGATAAATTCGTAGATGTGATTTTTGCAGACCCTCCTTATTTTTTATCAAGTGGAGGTGTTTCTTGCCATTCTGGAAAACAGGTTTCTGTAGATAAAGCAGATTGGGATAAAAGTATTACTATAAAAGAAAAGAACAAATTTAATAAAAAATGGTTAAAAGAGTGTAGAAGAGTTTTAAAAGATAATGGAACTATATGGATTAGTGGGACATTTCATAATATTTATTCAATCGGTGTTGCACTAGAAGAAACTGGATTTTCAATTATTAATAATATAACTTGGGAAAAGCCGAACCCAGCACCAAATTTAGCTTGTAGATGCTTTACTAATTCAACTGAAACAATTTTATGGGCTAGAAAGCAACTCACTCAAAAGAAAAAAGGCAAACATTATTTTAATTATTCTTTAATGAAAGAAATTAATGGAAATAAGCAAATGAAGGATGTGTGGATAATTAATTTGCCAAAAAAAGAAGAAAAAGAATATGGAAAACATCCTACGCAAAAGCCTGTAGATTTATTGATTAGAATATTATTAGCTTCAACGAAAGAAAATGACCTCGTTTTAGATCCTTTTTGTGGAAGTTCTACAACAGGCGTAGCATGCAAAATGCTAAATAGAAGATATATTGGAATTGATAATGAAAAGGAATATTTAGATCTTTCTATTAAAAGATTAATTTGATATAAAGCAAAGGAGGCAAATTGTAATAATGAAAAGAAATTTTAACGAATGGCTTTCTACTATGAAAGAAAGTATTGCTTCGTGGACGTATTATACTGATTTTGAAAAAGTTTATGACAATGTTAATAAAATTAAAGTTGAATTAAACATATTAAATTCTCTTATAGGTTCAAAAGATATAGAGAATGAATTTAAACACATCATTAGCCTATATCCTAATGTTCTATCAGTTATCCCAATTTTATTAGCAAAAAGAGAAAAAGAAATTAAAGTTAATGATACAAATGAAAATTTTGTATTCAACTTTGTAAAAATGAACTATACAGTTGAGCAATATGTATTGTTTATGAGAAATAGTGGATTATTTAATTTACTTAAAGACCACATCATTAATAATTTAGTTGACTATGTTCTTGGCATTGAAGTAGGGATGGATACTAATGGTAGAAAGAATAGAACAGGCGATGTCATGGAAGATTTAGTTGAATCTTATTTAATTTCTGCTGGTCTAGTAAAAGGAAAAACATATTTTAAAGAAATGTATAAATCTGAAGTTGAAAAGAAATTTAATATAGATTTATCTGCGATTAGCAATAATGGTAAAACTGAAAAAAGATTTGATTTCGTATTTATCGGTGCTTTTGGAACGATCTATGCATGTGAGTGCAATTTTTATAGTGGAGGTGGCTCAAAATTAAATGAGACTGCAAGAAGTTATCATGACTTAACCAAGGAAGCTAAAGGAATAGATGGATTTCAATTTGTATGGTTTACTGATGGTATAGGTTGGAATAGCGCTAAACATAATTTAGAAGAAACATTTGATATTTTAGATAACATTTATAATTTAAATGATTTAGAAAATAACTGTTTAAATAATTTAATTAATCCTAATATGTATGTTGAAAAAGCTTTTAAATAAACTGTGCTTAACCTATTAAGGCAATAATTTAAATTAAGAATTAAATGAAAGTTTTCTATTTTAATTATGAACACCATTAAAAAAGTATGAAAGTTGCATTTTTCCAACCATAAATCTGCTAAAAATTGCATTTTTCCAACCTAAAAACAGCCAAAAATTGCATTTTTCCAACTTCTTTAATGAAATTCACAGTTACTTTTATACTAATTGTTAGAACGCTA
>ENA-UOJH01002272-UOJH01002272.1-human-gut-metagenome-genome-assembly--contig:-C148-NODE-2272-length-12344-cov-4.735943_pt1 | contig 12344 bp, 10 predicted proteins | sample MGYA00242345_ERZ723892 | MGnify/ENA metagenome assembly ERZ723892 | reverse complement strand
GTGCGGCGCATAGAGGTCGAGGAGGGAACGGGGCGGGGAGCCGCCCGACGGCAGAACATTCGCATTTCCCTGCATTTCGAACAGAATGAGATTGCGAAAACGATTGCATGTGAATAATTTTAGGTGAATACAGCTTGACAAATCAAAATGCAAAGGATTATTATTTATATAGAACTCTCCCGGAACCGACAGGGGAGAGCGCCTTTAGAAAGAGAGAAGGAGGCGTATCTCTATTGCAGACAGATGCACAAAGACGCAAATATATTCAGATGACCGAGTCTCCGGTCGAGCCGCTGATCTGTAAAATGGCCGTCCCGACCATCATCAGCATGCTGATCACATCTATTTACAACATGGCCGACACTTTTTTTGTCGGGCGGCTCGGTACGAGCGCGACCGGCGCGGTCGGTGTCGTGTTTCCGCTCATGGCGCTTATCCAGGCGGTCGGCTTTTTCTTCGGACAGGGCTAGGGCAACTATCTTTCCCGTCAGCTCGGCGCGCAGCACCGCGAGGAGGCCGAACGCATGGCGTCGACCGGCTTTTTCTCCGCACTCGGTGCCGGCTGCATCATTATGGCTCTGGGACTGCTGCTGCGGCATCCGCTCGCACATCTCCTCGGCGCAACGGACACTATTCTGCCCTATGCGCTCGACTATATGTGCATTATTCTGATCGGCGCACCGTATATGACCGCGTCGCTCGTGCTCAACAATCAGCTTCGCCTGCAGGGCAATGCGGTATATGCGATGATCGGGCTGGTCTCCGGCGGCGTGCTGAACATGGCGCTCGATCCGCTGTTCATCTTCGGACTTCATATGGGGATCCGCGGTGCGGCACTCGCGACCATTCTCAGCCAGCTCGTCGGCTTCTGCCTGCTCCTGTGCGGAGTTCGCCTGTCGGGCGGCATCCGTATCCGGCTGCGTCTGTTCTCGCCGTCAGCGGCGCGCTATGCTGATCTGTCGCGCGGCGGAATTCCGAGCCTGTGCCGGCAGGGCCTTGCATCGGTTGCCGTGACCTGCCTGAACACAGCGGCGCGGCCCTATGGCGATGCGGCGATCGCGGCGATGAGCATCGTCTCGCGCGTCAGCCAGTTCGCAGGCTCCGCGATGATCGGCTTCGGACAAGGCTTTCAACCGGTCTGCGGGTTCAATTTCGGCGCGCATAAGTACGACCGCGTGACGCGGGGCTTTCACTTCTGCGTCAGATCCTCCTCGCTGATCCTGCTGGCGCTCGCAGTGCTCGGCTTTGCTTTTGCACCGCAGATCATTGCGGTATTTCGGGGCGACGATGCCGAGGTTATCCGCATCGGTGCGCTGACGCTGCGGCTGCAGTGCATCTCGTTCCCGATCACCGGCTTTGTCGTTATGAGCAATATGCTGCTTCAGAACATTGCCATGACGCTGCGGGCAAGCATCGTTGCGGCGGCGCGGCAGGGATTGTTCTTCGTCCCGTTCGCGCTCATTCTGCCGCATTTCTTCGGTCTGACGGGCGTGCAGCTGTGTCAGGCGGCGAGCGACCTGTGCGCGTTCATCCTGTCGATCTGCGTGACGGTACCGGTCGTGCAGCGGCTCTCAGAAGGAAAAAATCCGCACGATGCCATATAAACAGCAAAAGAGCATGGAATTTTTTCCATGCTCTTTTGCTATGTATTTTTATACGAACAGCGTACCGAAGCCGTGAACGACAAAGGCGGCGAGCCATGCGATCACGCACTGTGCGATGACAACGAAAACCGCCCATTTGCCGCCAAGCTCGCGTTTGATCGAGGCGATCGCTGCGACGCAGGGTGTATACAGCAGGCAGAAAACCAGCAGGCTGGCTGCTGCGAGCGGCGTGAGGCAGGCGAGAATGTCAGAAGTCGAGCCGAACAGTACGGTCAGCGTGGAAACGACGCTCTCCTTGGCCATAAAGCCAGAGATGAGCGCGGTCGAAATGCGCCAGTCTCCGAAGCCCATCGGGCGGAAAACCGGTGCGATCACGCCTGCTATCATCGCGAGAATGCTCTGCGAGGAATCGGATACGATGGCAAAGCGCAGATCAAAAGTCTGAAGGAACCAGATGATGAGCGTTGCCAGAAAAATGACGGTAAACGCGCGCTGCAGAAAATCCTTCGCCTTGTCCCAGAGCAGCTGGCAGACGTTCTTCGCGCCCGGCAGACGGTAATTCGGCAGCTCCATGACAAAAGGAACCGCCTCGCCGCGGAACATCGTGCCGCGCAGGAGCAGCGCCATCAGCAGTCCCATGAGGATGCCGCCGAAGTAGAGCGCGGTCATGACGAGCGCACTGTATTTCGGGAAAAATGCGGCGGAGAAAAAGGCATAGATCGGCAGCTTGGCCGAGCAGCTCATGAACGGCGTGAGCAGGATGGTCATCTTGCGGTCACGTTCCGAGGTCAGCGTGCGGCTCGCCATGACGCCCGGAACCGTACAGCCGAAGCCGATGAGCATCGGCACGATGCTGCGTCCGGAAAGACCGATCTTGCGCAGCAGCTTGTCCATGACGAACGCTACGCGCGCCATGTAGCCGCTGTCCTCGAGCAGGGAGAGGAAGAAAAACAGCGTCACGATGATCGGCAGGAACTGGAGCACACTGCCTACGCCGCCCCATATACCGTCCATGACGAGCGAACGCAGCACATAGGGAGCGTTCAACGCGGTGATCGCACTGTCCACAACGCCGCCGAGGGCGTTGATGCCCATGCTGAGCAGCGCGGACAGCAGCTTGCCGATCACACCGAAGGTGAGGAAGAACACGAGCCCCATGATGCCGACGAAGCAGGGAATGGCGGTGTGTCTGCCGGTGAGCACCTTGTCAATGCGGACGCTGCGCAGGTGTTCGCGGCTCTCGCGTGGGCGGACAACGGTCTCATCGCATACCTTATCGATGAAGTCGAAGCGCATATGCGCGATGGCAGCGGCGCGGTCGAGGCCGCGCTCGGTCTCCATCTGCCTGACGATATGCTCGAGCGTTTCCTTCTCGTTCTCGTCAAGGTCGAGCTTTTCCAGAATCAGCGGATCACCCTCAGCGAGCTTTGCCGCCGCAAAACGGACAGGGAGACTTGCGCGCACAGCGTGATCCTCGATCAGGTGCATGATGGCGTGCAGGCAGCGGTGCACTGCGCCGCCGTCGTCGTTTGCATCGCAGTAGTCCATTTCGACCGGCTTTTCCTGATATTTCGCGACATGGAGCGCGTGTTCGATCAGCTCGTCGATGCCCTCATTCTTCGCCGCTGAGATCGGGATGACCGGAATGCCGAGCATTTCCTCCATGCGGTTGACCATAATGGAGCCGCCGTTTTCGCGTACCTCATCCATCATATTGAGTGCGAGCACCATCGGGATGTCAAGCTCCATCAGCTGCATGGTAAGGTACAGGTTGCGCTCGATATTGGTCGCGTCAACAATATTGATGATGCCGCGCGGATGCTCATCGAGCAGAAAGCTGCGCGTTACAAGCTCTTCGCTGGAATACGGCGACATGGAATAGATGCCGGGCAGGTCGGTGACGAGCGTACCGGATTTGCCGCGGATGCCGCCGTCCTTGCGGTCGACGGTGACGCCGGGGAAATTGCCGACGTGCTGGTTGGAGCCGGTCAGCTGATTGAACAGCGTAGTCTTGCCGCAGTTCTGATTGCCGGCGAGGGCAAAGGTCAGTGCAGTGCCTTCGGGCAGGGGATTTTCGGTCTGCTTTTCGTGGAAGCGGCCGCCCTCGCCCAGACCGGGATGCGGCACGGGCGCGCGCCGTTCAGGCGGCGTCAGCGGAACCGCGTCGCGGACGTTTTCGATCTCGATCTTTTCTGCGTCCGCCAGGCGCAGCGTGAGCTCGTAGCTGTGGATGCGCAGCTCCATCGGGTCGCCCATCGGAGCAAACTTGACCATCGTCACATCGCCGTGGGGAATAAGACCCATATCAAGAAAATGCTGCCGCAGTGCACCTTCGCCGCCAACCGAGCGGATGGTTGCAGTCTTGCCGATGGGCAGGTCTTTGAGTGTCATACAGGTTACCTCTTTTTGTCATATCCGGGAATGCAGCGGCGCACCTGCACCGCTATCGAAAACAGTATAGCATTATCCCAAACGGACAGCAAGGAACAAAACGGAAAAAGACAGAAAAAATGTAAAAGGACACAAAAACCGCTCCATCCCGATGCAGGGAGGAGCGGTAAGGCTCAGCTGTTTTCCGCAGGGGCAGAGAAACGCGCGAGCATACGGCTGAACAGCAGACAGAAAACGAGTGCGAACAGCACGCCGAATACGTTCTGAAGCAGACGCAGACCAAGCGCAGCCTTGAGTCCGTAGGCTTCTGCTGCGATGGCGAGCGCACCGAAGGTGTTGAACACAGCCTGCCAGCCGTATTTTGCGGACAGACCGACACCGATGCCGCCGATCACGCCGATAAAGGCGTAAATGGAGGGCGGCAGCAGAAAATACAGGATGACGAAGCACAGCACGCCGGCAATATTGCCGAGCACACGGCGGCGCACCCGGTAGTGCATATCCTCGGCGGCCGGAAGGATGACCGACATGGCGGCGATGCCTGCCCACATGGCGCGGGGCAGACCGGCCAGCTCGGCGAGCAGCACGACGAGCGGCACGCAGAAAATCTGGCAGAGCTGCCAGCGCGAGCGCGGATGATGCAGGGAGAACGCGACGGGAATATCGCAGATGCGCAGCGGAATGCTGCGGCCGCGGTGCCTGCAGAGGAATACGGTGCAGACGAGCAGCGCACCGAAGGCGATGCCCGCCAGACGGAGCGTGAAATCGCGGCCGCTCACATCGTAGCCATAGAGCAGCAGATAGCCGAGTACGAGCGTGGACTGGTTGAACATGCGCGGCTCATGGCAGCCGAACAGGATCAGGAAGGCGATAGACGCGAGATTGATGAAAAAGCCGGGAAGCGGACCTGCGAGATGTGCGAGATGAGGCGCTGCCGCGGAGAGTACGAGGAATGATGCAAGCAGGGCGGTGGACTGCCCGATATGCAGGCAGAGATCGGCCGCGCGGAACACGAGCAGATACAGAAGCACGACAACGCCCACGATGCTGTTCGCACTGCCGAAGGCCATGCTGTAAAGCGTGACAAAGCAGAAGCAGAAGCCGACGGTAAGCGCGATCTTGAAAAGGTAGATGAGCGTGTGCAGCAGCCGGTCGCGCGGCGTTTCGCAGGCACGGATAAGGTTCTTTGAACCCGCCTGTCCAAGCTGTAATTCCTGATAAAACGTCATGAAACGAAGTCCTTTCTAAAAAAGCTGCAATGAACAGTATACGACGAATGACGGCAGATTGCAATAAAAAAATGCGCAGGACGCGAAAAAAGTTCGGAGCCTTCGGACACAGCCTGTGAAAATGCAGATGATACACCTTACAAACACGCGGAAAACATGATATGATAAGGGAAAACGGTAAAAGGAGACGAGCATGGAATATCTTGCTTTGAATAACGGGGTGCGCATGCCGCTTGTCGGCTTCGGCACATGGACGCTGCGCGGTGAAACGGGAAAGCGCTGCATTCTGGACGCACTTGAAACAGGGTATCGTCTGCTCGATACCGCGCAGATGTATGAAAATGAGAATATTGTCGGCGCAGCGGTGCGCGAAAGCGGCCTGGCACGGCATGAGATCTTTCTGACGACCAAGCTGTTCGAGCCTTCGGCGAGCTATGAAAATGCGAAGCACGATATCGAAAAGTCGCTGTCAGCGCTCGGGACCGATTATATCGACCTACTGCTCATTCACGAGCCGTATGATACGTCGCTTGAAATGTACCGTGCGCTCTGTGAGGCGTATCGCGCGGGAACGGTGCGCGCAGTCGGCATTTCCAACTTCAACGCGCGGGAGTACCGCGCATTCTGCCGCTCGTGCGGTATCATTCCGGCGGTCAATCAGGTCGAAGCGCACGTTTACTATCCGCGTGAACCGCTGCGGCGCGCGCTCGTCGAGAACGGCACTGTCATGCAGGCATGGTCGCCGTTCACCGAAGGGAAACGCCGTATTTTTGAGGAGCCGGTGCTGAGGGAAATCGGGGCGCAGCACGGTAAAACAGCCGCGCAGACTGCACTGCGGTTTCTCGTGCAGCGCGGCATCGGCGTCATTCCGAAAACCATGCATCGCGAGCGTATGCAGGAAAATCTCAGCGTGTTTGATTTTGAGCTGTCAGATGAGGAGATAGAGCGGATCGGCACGCTTGCCGATGGACAATCCCTGTTCGGCTGGGACGAGGATTGAAAATTATCCTGCGAGAAAAAGCAGCCGCCCATGGGTCGCCTTGGCAGCACAACCGACACACTGATGGCCTCGCAGTTCAGCGCCGTGCCTGCTTTGCCGCACTTGCAGACCGCACGATAGATACCAATTCTGCCATAAGAAAACCCCTCCTTCGGCTCGCTCGCAGCGTATCCGAAGGAGGGGTTGGTCATCTGTGGGGCGGCATTTGCTTTAAAGGAGTTCCTTTTTACAGTTTTTTATCCCTGCGCACCCAGCAGGGATTTCTTGGCCGCGTTGACGATGGCATCTACGCTCATTTTTGTAATGTCGTTTCGAACGATGATAAGGGGCATGATACTCGCCTCTGGTAATTTTATAAGCAGGTCGGTATAAATATACTGGACAGCTATCGGCGAGAGTGCTATAATGAAGGCAATCGCTTTTGACTGATAAAAAGGAAAAGCGCGCATGTCGGCGCAGCCGGCACCACAGGGGAAGAAGGGAAACAGCTTTGAAAATTATTGTTTGTATGAAACAGGTCCCTGCGGGCACAAAGGTCGATATTGATCCGGAAACCGGCGCGATGAAGCGCCTTTCGGGCGATACCCGCACCAATCCGTATGATCTGTTTGCACTGGAGACGGCGCTTCAGCTTCGCGAAAAACTGGGCGGCACGGTCACTGTGCTGACCATGGGCCCTCCGCAGGCGGAGGAAATGATGCGCGACGCCTACACGATGGGAGCGGACGACGCGGTCATTCTGTCCGACCGCAAGTTTGCCGGAGCGGACGTTCTCGCGACTTCGTATGCACTCGCGCAGGGCATCACCGTGCTGGGCGGAGCGGATCTTATCATCTGCGGCCGGCAGACCACGGACGGCGACACCGCGCAGGTCGGCCCGGCGATCGCAGAGCATCTGACGCTGCCGCACGCAGCATGGGTCGCGGAGATCACCGGCGCGGACGAGAGCGCCATCCGTGTCCGTCAGGACCTTGTCAGCGTATCCCAGGAGTCGGAAATTCCGTACCCGTGCCTGATCACGGTCGACAAGGATATGTGTGTGCCGCGTCTGCCGTCCTACCTGCTCAAAAAGGAAACGGCGGCGCGTCCGGTGCGTGTGCTGACGTTTGAGGATCTGCCCGATCAGGATCTCAGCCGCTATGGCCTCATCGGCTCGCCGACGGCTGTCGTTCGCATGTTCGCGCCCCCCGAGCGCGAAAAGCAGGTTTATCTCGAGGGCGATGCGGCCGGAAAGACCGACGGGCTGTTCGCTATTCTGACCAGGAAAAAGATCATTTGAGGGGGCGCAGCATGGATTTTCTGAAGTTTGACGCTGCAAAGTGCACGCTTTGCGGCAAATGTATTGATAAATGTCCGTTCGGTGCGCTCAGCATCGAGGCGAAGGGGATTGCTGTGGGCGATGCCTGCCGCATGTGCGGCATGTGCGTGCGCAGCTGTCCGGAAGGCGCGATCCGCTTCGAGCAGCGCGCAAACACAGTGGACAAGAGCAAATGGAGCGATTTTCTGGTTTACGTCGAGCAGGAGCGCGGCGATATTCATCCGGTTGCATTCGAGCTGATCGGTGAGGCGCGAAAAATGGCGCGCAAGGTCGGTTACAAGGTGAACTGCGTGCTCGTCGGCGGCGAGGGCACGGCGGAGAACGCCAAAAAGCTGCTGCCGTACGGCGTGGACACGGTCTATGTCTATGAGCATCCGGGCTTTGAGGGCTTTCGTGCGGACTGCTGCGCGGATGCGGTCGCGGACTGCATTGCGGCAACAAAGCCAAGTTCGGTGCTCATCGGTGCAACAGCGCTCGGCCGCTCGCTCGCGCCGCGTCTGTCCACCCGGTTCCATACCGGTCTGACTGCGGACTGTACGACACTTGACATCGAGCCGAGTACGGATATGGTTCAGATCCGCCCGGCGTTCGGCGGCAACATCATGGCGCAGATCGCCATCCGCCGCTCGCGTCCGCAGTTCGCGACCGTGCGCTACCGCGTCATGGACCGCGCAGAGCGCGTGCAGAATCCGACCGGCAGTGTGGTAAAGTGCACCGTGACCGACGACATGGCACGCTCGCGCATCCGCATCCTGTCCTCTGAGGTCATAGAAAAGCAGAAGACCATCGACGAGGAGGATATTCTGGTCGTGGCGGGACGCGGCGTGCGCAGTGAAAAGGATGTTGCGATGTGCCGCCGTCTGGCGGAGGCGCTCGGCGGTCAGCTCGCGTTTACCCGCCCGATGGTCGAGAACGGCTTCGGCGACCAAATGCACCAGATCGGCCTGTCCGGCCGCACGGTGCGCCCGCGGCTTATCATCACCTGCGGCGTTTCGGGCGCCATTCAGTTCACCTCCTGCATGAAGGACGCAGAATGCATCGTCGCCATCAACAGCGACCCGGAAGCGCAGATATTCAAGACTGCGCATTACTGTATCGTGGACGATCTGTATCAGGTCGTACCGCGTCTGACCGCGCTCGTGCAGAACAGAAAGGAGGACTGAGCCGTGCCGTATCCCTATAAGAAAATGACCGAGGAGGATTTTGCGTACATCCGCTCTGTCACCTCGGAGGACCGCGTGTGGGTCGGCGATGAGATCGCCCGCGAGTTTTACCGCGACGAAATGCCGGAATACGGCGTTTTCCCGCCCGAGCTTTATGTTGAGGTCGAAAACCGCGACGAGGTTTCCGCCATCATGAAGTACGCCTATGAGAACAACATCCCTGTGGTATGCCGCGGCGCGGGCACCGGCCTTGCCGGCGGCGCGACCTGCAAATACGGCGGCATCATGCTCTCTGTCATGCGCATGAACCGTATTTTTCCGGTCGATCACAAAAACCAGACCATCACCTGCGAGCCGGGCGCGCTGCTGCTCGATGTGCAGGCGGCTGCGGCGGCGGAGGGTCTGTTCTATCCGCCCGACCCGGGTGAAAAGACCGCCTCGATCGGCGGCAACGTCATCACGAACGCCGGCGGCATGAAGGCCGTGCGCTACGGCCTGACGCGCGATTTCGTGCGCTGCATCGAAGCGGTCCTGCCGGACGGCTCCATCATGAATTTTTCGTCCAACGTTGTCAAAAACACCACCGGCTATGATATCAAGGATCTGGTCATCGGCTCGGAGGGCACGCTGTGCATCCTGACGCAGGTTACGCTCAAGCTGCTGCCCGCGCCGACCTGCTCGTGCACGCTCGTCATGCCGTTTAGCAGTCTGGAGGAGTGCGCGGACATGGTGCCCGAGGTGCTGGCGCTGCCGTTTATCCCGACGGCAATCGAATTCCTCGAGCGCGAGCTGATCGACATCGTCGAGCGCAATCTCGGCAAGCTGCTGCCGGTCAGGCAGGGCGAGGCCGTGCTGATCGTCATGTACGACGCATCGAGCAAACAGGAGCTTGACAGCGCGGTGGAGGCTGCGGCAGAAGCGGCGCTTGCCCACGGCGCGATCGACTGCTGCATCGCGAACACCCCGGAGCGTGCGGCGTCCGTCTGGGCGGTGCGCGGCGGTATCCTGGAGGGCATGAAGGCCGACTCGGTCGCGCAGGAGGAGTGCGACGTCGTTGTTCCGCGTGCCTGCATCGCGGAATATGTCAAGGCGGCCAAGCGTATCGCGCTGTCGCACGGCATCCGCGTCGAGCCCTGCGGCCACTGCGGCGACGGCAACATCCATACCGAAATGCTGCGCGGTCCGGAGATGAGCGACGAGGAATGGAAGAGCGCAACGCACGCGAGCCTGACCGAGCTGTATGCGCTGTCGAAAAAGCTGGGCGGCCAGCTTTCCGGAGAGCACGGCATCGGCAACGGACGTCTGGAATTTCTCGAGGAGTTTGTCGGCGAGCGCATGATAAGGCTCTACAAATCCATCAAGCTAGCGTTCGATGACAGACTCATCCTCAACCCGGGCAAGGTCATTGAATTCAATAAATAAGGGCTAAAAGGGGAAAAAGAAACATGAACGAGAAAAAAACACTGCTCGTTGACAAAAGCAGGATGCCGCTTGCCATGGGCATCGCGTTTGTCGCATTTACCACGCAGTTCGGCGGCGGCTTTGCCTCCGGCGCGCAGATCTACCAGTATTTCATCAATTACGGTATCTGGTGCCTCATCCTTCCGGCGCTGACGCAGGGTCTGTACGCGCTGTTCTTCTGGTACGGCATGCGCTATGCCTATAAGCACAAAACCTATGACTACCGCAGCTTTTCCAACAGCCTGTACGGCAGGACCCGCCCGGTCATGAGCAATCTATATGAGGTCTGCTACCTTATCATGATCGGCACGGCTTCTGCGGCGGCGTTTGCGACCGGCGGCTCGACCATTCAGACGCTCTCCGGTCTGCCGTACTGGCTGTGCACGCTCATCGTCGGCGCGTTTATCTTTGTCATCGCGCTGTACGGCACCTCGATGGTCCGCAAATGCGCATCCACGCTCAGCGTGCTCATTCTGATCGGTCTGGTGCTCGTTCTCGTGCCGAACATCATTGCTCAGTGGCCGGCGATTGCGGATGCCATCGGCCGTCTGGCCGGCGGCGAGATGCCGACCATCTCCAAAGCGAACGGCTCGTTCGGTTCGGCGCTCTGGATGGCGGTGCTGTATTTCTTTTTCCAGCTCGCGTCGGTCTCGGTCATGTATCAGCACATGGAGCCGGTCACGGACGTCAAGCAGATCAACCGCGCGGCCATCGGCATGTTTGTCTGCAACTTCGCAGCGATGGAGCTTTCCATCATCGGCCTGCTGGCGGTTGCCTATGTGGCAGATCTTGCAACGGCTTCCGTCCCGATGCTCGTTCTGGTGCAGAACGGCGTGGGCGCAGGCGTGCTGACCCCGATCATCTCCATCTTGATCATCCTCGGTTCGATTTCGACTGCGGTCAACATGATCTCCGGCATCGTTACGCGCTGCGTCAATGCTGTTGAGCGCGGCCGCAAAAACGATGCAGAGCGCATGAAGGGACATCTGGCGCGCAACGCCGTGTTCACTCTTATCTTCACCTTTATCGCGTTCGCTATCGCGCAGTTCGGTTTGATGGCAGTGGTCAAGCAGGGCTATGCATATCTCGGCTATGCGGCGCTCATCACGCTGTTTATCCCGTTCGTGCTGCACGCGATCATCACGCGGGGCAGAGAAATCTGAATATCGCCTTCAACAGGATCGGAAGCCTCATCCGGTCCTGTTTTTTGCGCACGCAGCGCACGCAGGCACATGCTTAGGCTCTGCTTGCCGCAGGCGCCGGCGCGGCAGAACGCATGATCCAGCTGAAGCGCGATGCGCGGCAGATAGCCGGCGTCCTCGAGCAGGGTGAAGAGCGGGAAAAAGATCGCCATAGGCGGCAGCATGACCGAAACGACGGTCGCGAGCACGCGCCACACGCCGTCGGTGAGCAGGGAGACCGCGCCGGACGGCAGGCTGAGCGCGGTGAGCGCACGCCTGAGCGGCGCTTCGAGCCCGAGCAGAAATCCGGAAAGCATGGCGCTGACGGTGTTCGCGCCGGAGAGCGTCAGCCAGAAAACGAGCGCAAGCAGCAGAAGCATGAGGGGAATGCCGAAGCGGCGGCTGAGCACAGCACGGTCGATGGCACGGTCGCGGGCGTGCGGATCGTCCGGTGCAGTGACGCAGGTCATAGTGATCTCCTCGGCGCGCAGCACCGCGGCGGCGGTCAGAATATCGTCAAGCTCGTCGCGCGTCTGTCCCTTGTGCGGCTCAGCATACAGACCGCACCGGATGTCCGCGGGGTATCGGATGGGAGGTCTTGAGCAGGGAGGAAGCGTTCCGCTCAGCACGCCTCGAAGCGTGTTTTTCAGCTCGTTCAGCCCCTTTTTTGACCGTGCGGCGCAGGGCACGACCGGAATGCCAAGCTCACGCGAAAGCGCCGCTGTGTCGATGCGGATATGCTTCTTTCGCGCCTCATCCATCAGATTCAGGCAGAGAACGGCGTGCGGCTGCACCTCGAGCACCTGCAGGACCAGAACAAGGCTGCGCTGGAGGCAGGCGGCGTCTGCGACAAGAATGACGGCCTGCGCACCGCCGCAGGTCAGAAATTCGCGAGCGAGCGCTTCCTCCTGTGAACGCGCGTGCAGCGAATAAGTACCCGGAAGGTCGATGAGCGTGATATCTTCGCCTGTGATACGCCCCTCCGCGAGCGAGACCG
>ENA-UOJH01002267-UOJH01002267.1-human-gut-metagenome-genome-assembly--contig:-C148-NODE-2267-length-12363-cov-140.061586_pt1 | contig 12363 bp, 9 predicted proteins | sample MGYA00242345_ERZ723892 | MGnify/ENA metagenome assembly ERZ723892 | reverse complement strand
ATTTACTTTTAGACCTTTTGGGATAGCCCTTATTAATACTTCAGATAAAATTCCTTAGGTTATATTTTCAATCCTTTGGACCGGGTTTCCTCCTTGGCATACAGTCCCGGACGCCCGATTATGACATGGTTGGCAACGATACTATCCGCCGGACTGCGTATCTGCGGCGGTGCATTTTCGGGATATTGCGCCTGCCTGTTCCTCACATCTTCCGCTTCCGGCTTGAGCTGTTGCCCTTCATTCTCCTTTTCTGCGACTTCGGGCGTGGGTGGCGCAAGCTCCAGCTGAATTTTTCGGTCAAGGGCGGCAAGTTCGGACTTCAACTGCTTCAGCTCGTCCTCCTTCTTCCACACCTTACCCGCTATCTCCTGTAACTGCGGTATCTCCATCTCCAGCACCTCGTTCTTCGCCTTGTACTGGTCGATGATGGAGGGTATCCTCTCCATCGCGTTGAGGAAGTTGCGGGCGGCGGCCAACGGGTCAGCCATCGCCAGATGCCCGTTGTTGTAGGTGTACTTGTAGTTCCCCTCGACCACGAAGCGGTTGTCGGTGAACTCCAATCCCTCTTTGAGTATCCTTTCGCTCACCACCTTTATCGGAAAACCGTAAAGTTCACCGACCTGCGTGTACAACCCTCCGGTCGTGGCATTCTTGGCTATCTCCTGCAAACGCTTTCCGATGACCTTCTCATCGGCGGAATCCACTCCGTCCACCTTTATTATATTAAGGCGGTTGCCCTCCTTGTCGGTCTGCACCACCGACAGGAAGCGGTTCCAGTCCTCCGTCATGGCATCTATGAAAGCCGTGTTGTTGCGCAACTCGCCGGTCTTTGACTCCAGCTTGAACTCCGAATCACGCTTGCCCTTGTTGAACGACTTGCGTTCCCCTTCGAGCGATGCGATCCGCTTTTCCAGTTTCGCCTTGTCCAACAGGTCGGTATTGCCGGAGAGCAACGCCATGTATTCCGAGAAATTCATGCCCGATTTTTCGTCCATTGCCCCCTCGTCGATGGTACGCGCACCCATCGCACCGCTTTTGAGCTGGCTTATGAAAGTCTGCTTGCAGTGCAGGAGGTTGAACTTGTAGCTGTCCAGTGACTTCTCCACCGCGTAGATGATTACATCCACGTTGTTCCCGGCGAAATGTTTGGCAATCTCATTACCTGCCCTAACTCCGCGTCCGTCACGCTGTTGCAAGTCGGACGGTCGCCACGGCGTATCGAGATGATGGATAGCCACACACCGTTTCTGGGCGTTCACACCCGTTCCGAGCATAGAGGTAGAGCCGAACAGCACACGCACCGTCCCGGCGTTCATGGCGTCTATCACCGCCTTCCGCGCCTTGTCGGTCTTGCACTCCTGAATGAAGCGCACCTCGCTTGGCGGTATGCCGTAACCCTCCGTCAGTTTGCGCTTGATTTCCGAATAGACGTTCCACCCGTCGCCCGGCTGGTATGTACCCAAATCCGAGAATACGAACTGCGTTCCCTTCTGCGCGTCGTATTTTTGGTAATACTCCGCGATCATCTTGGCACAGTGGCTCGCCTTGTTGTCGGGGTGGTCTTCATAATTCGGGTCTATCATACGCATGTCGAGTGCCATCTTGCGGGCATAGTCCGTGGCGATAAGCATCTTCGCCTTTTCCTCCGTTTCCGAAAGCGGCAGCCTGCCCAGAAGTGTGGCATCGCCCGTCTTGGCGAACTGCATCAGCTTCTGTATGAAGTCCTCCTGTTCCGGCGTGGGCGGTATGTGGTGCAGTATCTCGTTCTTGGCAGGGCGGTCAACGCCCACATCCTCCGCCGTGCGGTAGTCCGTGATTTCATTATAGAAGGCGGCAAGCTCCGGCACTTTGATGAAGTAGCGGAAACGCTCCTTCTGGACCACATTGTTCGTCACGTTAAATTCAAAATCCGTCGTCTTCTTGGCAAATATCGCCGCCCACGCATCGAAACACCTTATGTCCTGCCGTTCCAGCTCTTTCGGGCGCAAATATTTGAACAGCAGGTACAGCTCCGTCAGCGAATTGCTGATGGTAGTGCCGGAAAGGAAAGTCGCCCCCAAGTCCTTGCCCGTGCGCTCCTGTATGGTGCGGATGGCAAAGAGCATGTTCAGTGCCTTCTGGCTTCCCTCGCTGTTTCCTAATCCCGCAACACGGTCGTGGCGCGTGTTGAAAGTCAGATTCTTGAACTGGTGGCTCTCATCTATGAAGATATGGTCGATGCCCATCTGCTTGAAATCCACCACGTCGTCCGTGCGTGACTTTATGGCGTGTTCCACCTTCTCCAGCTTCGCTTCAAGGTTGTGCTTGCGCTTCTCCAATCCTTTCAGCATCGCCCGCGACACGTTCTTTCCCTGCTGCCGTAGCACTTCGAGGTTTTCCTCCACCGTGTCAAGCTCCGCTTGCAGGATGCGCTGCTGCAACTCCGGCGACTGCGGTATCTTGCCGAACTGGTCGTGCGACATGATGACGCAATCGTAGTCGTTGTTCTTTATATTATTGAAGAAGCGCACACGGTTGGCGGTCGAAAAGTCCTTCTCCGAAGCGTACAGAATACGTGCGTTGGGATATGCCGCCTGATAGGTAGCTGCAATCTCCGCAACGTTGGCTTTCAGCCCGATAATCATCGGCTTGTGTGCCAAATTCAGACGCTTCATCTCATGCGCGGCGATGCACATTATCAGCGTCTTACCGGTTCCCACCTCGTGGTCGCAAATTCCGCCGCCGTTCTGTTTCAACATCCAGACGCAATCCATCTGTGAGGGATAGACGCTCTTGATACCCCGGCTTGCCAGCCCTTTCAGGTTGAGGTCGGGAAAGGTCTGATGGGAGCCGTCGTAGCGCGGGCGCACGAAACAGTTGAACTTGCGGTTATACATCGTCACAAGCCGCTCCTTGAACTGCGGCGACTGCTCTTCGAGCCATTCGGAGAAGCCGTTTCGTATCTCGTCAATCTTGGCGTTGGCGAGCTGTATGCCCTCGCTGTCGCGCACCTTGATGTCGTTGCCATGCTCGTCCTTGCCGATGGACTTCATCATGTCGGGGCAGGTGTTGTGCAGGGCGTGTTTCAGAAGGTGCATACCGTCATAGTTCCGGTAATACCCCTTCACCAGAAACTCGTCCGTGATTTTCATGGTGCGGTAGCCGCACGCCACCGAAAACTCGTCCATGCTTGCAGAGTAGGCGATTTTCACCTCCGTGTCGAACAGCCGGCTCATGTAGGCGGCATAGACACCCGTCGGAATCCAGCGTTCCCCGAAATTGAAGTCCAGATCCTCGAAGGCGATGCGCTGCGGCTCGGCATCTTTCAGAGCCTCCAACGCCTGCTTCACCTCCGGCATACGCTCATTTTCGGGATTGTCACCCATCCATGCCTCTATGCGTTCCGCTTTCTCTATGACATTTCCGGCGATGAAACGGTCTTTGATTTCGTAACCGGTCACGAGCGGATTGTAGTAGATGCGCCCTTGCAGGGCAGTGAGCAAATCCTCCGCCGTGCTGTCGGTTATCTCCCGCATATAGTCGAGATTGACCGTACCATATTTGTTGAGCGACGCAGACAGGGCTTCTTCGGGAGAGCCTACGTTGGCATGGCTCTCCACCGCGAAGGAAACAGGATGCTCGAAGATGTCCGCCTTGACGAACTTTCCGTTTTCCATCCGTTCCAGCGAAAGGATGTCGCGCCCGCCCGCATCCATCATCACTAACTTCACGTTCTGCTTGGCGTTGAGGTTGCCGTAGCGCATGACAAACTCATCGTAACAGGTGTTCAGATGCTCACGCCACGGGACATTTGCTTCATGCAGGTTCGATTCATAGCGGTACAGCCGCTCGTAGGCGTCACGGAGTAAAACATACTGTAACGCCTTCTCCTTCTGGTAGCCTTTCAGGTCGAGCGGCTGGAATGTCGCCCCGTATGGCGTGATGTCCTTCAGGTAGCCGATGTTATGACGCCCCCTGTCAGCCACCAGCGACCCTTCACGCAGGTGCATCTCCGGCGTGCGGTGGTAGGCACGCGGAGAAAGGTCCACGACTTCCTCCTTCGGCTTTTCCGCTTCGATGTCGGGGAAAAGGAAAGTCCCCACCGCTTCCGATGGGGTATCTGTAACGGCAGGTGCGGCGACTGCCTCCGGCTGTGTTTCCTCCTGTCGTGGCTGCTCACGGGAAGTTTCCGGCACGGCTTTCACTTCCGTCTTTTCCGCCACTTGTTTCTCGTTATGCTGCCTTGCCAGTTCCCGAAGTTCTTTCCTACGCTCCGGCGTCAAACCCATCATCATTTCATAGAAACCGTTGATGGGAGGATTGGTATCCCAGTCCAGTGTGGCATAGATGTCGTCCGGGTCGGCAGGCTTGGCGGTGTTCTCCGCTTTCACCTCCTTATTCTCCATTGCGGGTTTTGCAGTTGGAGCTGTCGGTGTAACCGTGACTTTCGGTTTGGGCGGAGTGGACTTTGCCGTAACTGCCTTTTTCACCGTCTTTTTCTTTTTGGAGGTTTTCGGTTGGCTGACCTCTTCCGTCATCCCCCAGAGGTCAAGCAGGGTGAGCTGCACGCCTGCGGAATATTGCGGGCGCGGTTCTATCTCCGGCTTTTCATCTGCGGGTTGCGGCTTTTCTGTCGGAGTTTCCACCGTCTGCGCCGAGGATACTGTTTCCAATTTTATGGCAGGACGCTCTACTTTATTTTGAACGGCAACTTTTTCTTCCGTTCCTGCCTGCCGGATTGAACCCGAATACAAGCGCATGGCAAGCCTGTAATGGAAATCCTCGTCGAGCATACGGCGCAAATCCCCGGCGATGCCTGCTGCCTTGCCCTCGTGCAGATAGACCATAGCGGGCTTCCCGTAGGGGTCGGTGTCAAATTTCGCCGTCGTATGTACGATGCGTTCCGGGTGGTGGATGAAATAGGCGTTGTCGGTCAGGCCGGTTTTCGAGTCCGTCTGTATCACGGTCATCAGCCGCTCGTCCTGCGACATTTCCTTCTTGTTGAGGTTCTTTTGCAGAACAATCAGGTCGCTGCCCACCTCCGTACCCGCGTTGTCCGTGAATAGGTTGTTGGGCAGGCGTATCGCTGATACCAGATCAGCCTGACTGAACAGCTCGTTACGCACGGAGGTCTTGGTGCTGTTCAATACCCCTTGCGAGGTGATGAACGCCACGATACCGCCGTCACGCACGGCATCCAGTCCTTTGAGAAAGAAATAGTTGTGGATGGTTTTCTGGGCGGAGCGTCTGCCGAAAGAGTCGCTCCGCTGAAACTCCGCGTCGAACACGGCAATGTCACCGAACGGAATGTTGGACACCGCCAAGTCGAAATAATTGTTGAACGGTCTTTCGATTTTCTCAAAACCGCAGGTGCGCATTTTCTGGTCGGGATAGAGATGCCTCAAGATTGTACCCGTGAGCAGATCCTTCTCGAAAGCCATCACATCCGCATTGGGGCTGTGCCGCAGCATGGAATCCACGAACACGCCGACACCTGCCGACGGTTCGAGCATACGGGCGGGGCGGACGCTGTAATCCGCCAGCACGTCCGCGAGGGTGTCGGTTATCTCTTGGGGTGTGTAGAAAGCGGTCAGCACGGATGCTTTCAGCGAATCCACAAACCGCTTGTACTCCGTTTCGTCCTTGCTGTTCTCACGGATAAGCCTGTGCAACTCCACCGTCGGGGCAAACAGTTCGAGGTCGGATTTCGCCCACCGGACGGCATCCGTCAGTTCCTTTGCAGGGTTGAGGATACATTTCAGACCGCCGAAACCGCAGTACCTTTGAAGTATGGCACGCTCTTCGGTTGTCGCCGCTCTATGTTCCCTGTCAAGGATGAATGCCGTCCGTATCGCCTCGATGTTGTCCCGCAGTTTCTGTTTGCGGTTAAACGCCATATTCGTCTAAGTAAAGGACGGTTGCTCCCGTCAGCTCCGTGTAGAGCAGGTCGTAATCGGAAGACAGGGCGAAATTGTCATCCGAGAGGTCATAGACGGAGAACACGTTGCCGACAAGCGGCAGCAGTTTCAGGACAAAGGCTTCACGCTTCTCTTCCGGCACTTCATCGGCAAACTCGTTTTCCACGACTTCGCGGAGGATGGCGTAACGGGAATAATGCAGCCCGCGCAGCAGCGTGTCCATCGCCAGTTCCTGCGCACCATCGGCGGGATAGCCTTCAAGCCGTGCCCTCTCATACGTTTCGGCGGCACGGTCGGCCCGTTCCCGTATGAAAGCGGTGTCGTCAGCCTGTTCAAACTTGTTCGTGCGGAGATAGTCCAGCAGGTACAGACCGTAATAGGAAAAGTCGGTCTGACCCTCGTTTTTCTTCTTGTTGTTCATTACTTTGGAGTTTAGTGGATTGATATTTAACGGGATAATCGGTTGAAAAAAGGAAGAAAAAGGCACTCGGTATCCCTCCGAGTGCCACCACTAAATCCAAAGTATGAGTGTAATCCGGTATCGAAGAACAATTCATTACTCTGAACAAGTGGCAAAGTTAATACTATTTCTTCCGTCCTGAAAATTTCTTGTCCTTTTTAGCCTCCGGGAACACAAAAGTCGTGTTATATTCCCCGTCAAAGGCGACAACAGCATCGAAACTCTTGCCCTGTTTGCTCTTGAACCCTTTGAGCAGCTTGGTATGCCCTTCGGTGAGCAGGTCTTTGATTTCATCGTCGGACAGGGTGCGTCCCGCTTTCAGCCGGAACACGGGCAGTCCGCACTCCGTGTTGTCGCAGCGTACCACCTTGCCGTAGAACCGCATCCTGCCCGTGCCACACTTGGGACACGCGCAGCCGGAGTCACGGCTGCCGAAGAGCTTGTCGCACGAGATCAGTTCGGAGGTTATCTCACGTGTGTACGCCTCTATCTCCTTGCGGAAGGTGTCGGCGGACAGTTCCCCGCGCTCGATACGCGCCAGCTCCTTTTCCCATTCGCCCGTCATGGCAACATCGGCAATGCGCATCGTCTTGACGACGGAATTGAGGGCAAGTCCTTTTTCGGTGGGAACAAGCGACTTCTTGCAGCGTTCCATGTAACCGCGCTTGAAGAGCGTTTCGATGATGGAGGCGCGTGTGGCGGGAGTGCCGATGCCGCAGTCCTTCATTGCCTGACGCAGCGCGTCGTCCTCGATTTCCTTGCCCGCCGTTTCCATTGCCGAGAGCAGGGTGGCTTCGGTATGCAGCGGCTTGGGTTTGGTCTTTCCTTCGGTAATGGACGAGCCTTTCGGTGTCAGCGTGTCGCCTTCCTGCCAGCCGGGGATGGTAATTTCCTCTTTTTCCTCGCCATAGACGGCACGCCATCCGGTTTGCTTCACGACGCTGCCTTTTACGGTAAACTCCACTCCGGCACATTCCGCCGTGACAGTGGTCACATCCTTGACGCATTTCTCAGAGAATGCCTCGACCATGCGCCCGGCAATCATCTGATAGATGGTATTGTCCTCTTTGGAGAGGAAGAGCGGTTTCTCACCCGTGACGAGCAGGGCATGGTGGTCTGTCACCTTGCCGTCGTCCACGCTGCGGCGTGTCGGGGCGGCTTTTGCCCGCACCTTGTCTTTCCATTCGGGCTGTGTGCCGATGAAAGCGAGCAGTTTGGGAATTTCGGCAAACACGTCTTCGGGGATGTAGCGGCTTCCCGTTCTCGGATAGGTTATCAACTTCTTTTCGTAGAGTTTCTGCGCGATTTCAAGCGTCTGTTCCGCCGTGAAGCCGTGCTTGGCGTTGGCTTCTTTCTGGAGCGTGGTCAGGTCGTAGAGCAAGGGAGTTTCCTCCGTCTTCTCCTTGCGCTCGGCTTTCGTGACAGTGGCGCAACCTGCCGCCTTTACCTTATTATATAGTTCCATCGCCGGTTCTTTCTCTTTCCATTTCTCGGAGGATGAGAATTTCACGACTTCGCCGTCGCAACCGTCCGTTGCGATATGGAGCTGCCAGAATGCTTCGGACGTAAAGCGGCGGTTCTCCCAGTAGCGTTCACATACCATAGCCAACGTTGGTGTCTGCACCCGCCCCACGGAATACGTGCCGTGTCCGGCGGCGATGGATAACGCCTGTGTGCCGTTGATGCCCACGAGCCAGTCGGATTCGCTCCGCGCTTTGGCGGCGAGGTAGAGGTTGTCGTATTTGCTGCCGTCTTCGAGTTTCCGCAGTCCCTCGCGGATAGCTTTGTCGGTGAGAGAGCTGATCCACAGGCGCACGAAAGGAGTGGTGCAACCCGTATAGTGGTAGAGGTAGCGGAAGATAAGCTCTCCCTCGCGTCCGGCATCGGTCGCCACGATGATATGTTCGCTTGTGTCGAACAGTCTTTTGATGACTTTTATCTGCGACACCACGCCGCTGTCGGGCTTGTAACCTTTCTCCGTCCTGACCTGACGGGGGACGAGCGTGAATGTGTCGGGAATAATCGGGAGGTTGTCACGGACAAATCCGCGCACGCCGTAGCCGTCGGGCATGGCAAGCTGAACGAGGTGTCCGAATGCCCATGTCACGGCATAACCGCCTCCCTCGAAATATCCTTCCTCTCTCTTTGTCGCGCCCACGATGCGGGCGATTTCACGTGCCACGGAGGGCTTTTCTGCAATGATTGTCTTCATGTCTTCTTCTTTTTTGTTGATACTTTGGATTTTATTTTGGATTCAGTGGCGGACACGGGATTACATTTTCATGCCCTTGCCCGTTTTCTTCTGCGGCTTCTCCTGCTGCTGTTGCTGGCGGGCGTCCTTCGGGTTGGTCTGACCTTTCTGCAACGGCTCTCTCAGATTCTTTGTAGCCTCGTTGGTCTTGCCATCGTTGTTCACCGCCACCTGCGTGCGGCTCTCGTTGGACGGAGCAACCTGCTGTGCATTGTCAGGGTTCGTGTCGTAGCGGTACGGGCGTCCCTTCTCCGGGTTGAACTTGATATACATCGTGGCATGGAAGCCCTGCTTGTCGGTCACGTTCTCCAGCTTCACGGCTTTACCCGCCACATAGTCGGCTTTCTGCTGGTCGGTGAAGCTCACGCCGCTCCATTTGCTGATGGGGCGGATGCTGCCGTCCTCGTTCGTCCACGTGTTGCGGCGTTGCTCCTTCTTGGTCTGTGCGGCATTTTCCCCGCCCTGCGCCTGACTTTTCGATGTGTCGCCTTTGGTTTCCTGTGTCTGTGCGGTACGGGGCGACTTGCCGGTTCCCGGCACGAACTCCACGCCGCGCTGCTCCACGTTCACTTGCAGGGTGGTGACGAACTTCCTGCCGTCGTTGCGCTCGATGAGCTTGTCGCGCACGGGCAGTCCGGCGCGGAGCATGTCCTGCTCCTGCTTGGTGATTTCCGTCTTGCCGATGCGTTCCGGGATGCGCACCTTGTTTGCCGGGATGTCCGTGATCTCATTCGTCTTGCGGTCGATGCTGATGTAGGAGGGGATGATCTCGCCCGTTTCCCTGTCCACAATGTCCACGACCCTACCGAGATTGCCCGTTTCGCGGAGGTTCTTCCGGTCATTGTCGGAGAATTTGTGTTCCTTGTACTCATCCAGCTTCTGCTCCTTGCGGATGAAGTGCGGCACGAGGCTGATGTTTCCCTCACCGTCCTTCTTGAAGGAGAGGCGGGCGTCCAGCTCGAATGATTCGCCGCCGAAGGTCGGTTTGACCTTTACCAAGTCGGACTTGCCATAGTTGAGCATCTTCGTAAGGTCGCCGGACTTTTCAAGGTTGTCCCGCTTTACGCCCCATCTGTCCTCCAGCTCCTGCCAGTTGATTTTACTCTCGTCGATGGGCTGGTAGCCACGTTTGCCCTGCATCTGTTCGGATTTGTCCTGTTGCTGTTCTTTCCGTTGTTCCATGTTCTCCTGTTTTTGAGGTTCTTGTTTCTCTGTCTGTTGTGCTGCCATCTCTTCCTGCACCTTCTTCTCATAGTCGGAGGTGTCCACCTTGTGAGGGGCGAGCAGCTCCTTGTTCGCTTCGGGGTCTTTCAGCAGTTGCTTCATCACCTCTAAGAGATTTTCAGCTTGGTCTGCCGCAATGCGGTAGAAACCGAAGCGGCTGGGTTCCTTGCACTGCCGGAAGAAGTTCTTGAAGAAGTTGTCCAGCACGTCGCCGTGGCGGTCGAATTGCAGGAAACTCTGCGCGTTCTCCGCTTTCGCGGGGGTGCGCTTGGGTGTGCCGTCCGCGTTCAGCCCGGTTACCACGCTGATCTCGCCCGTCTTCTCGTCACGGACTACCAGCACGTCCTTTTCGTCTTTTTTCTTTGCCATCTGAAAAATGTTTTAATGGGTTATTTATGAAAGAAATTATGGATACGAGCCTTGTAGAAGGCTATATCTTCCTTTTTGAACTCCTTGACATGGTTGGAAAGGAACTCCAGCACGTCCTCCTCGCTGTAATAGGTCTTCTTGCCCAGTGTCTTGTAGGGCAATGCGCCGACGCTGCGGTAGCGTTGCAGGGTGCGCTTGCTTATCTGGAGCAACATGCACAAGTCCTGATTGTCGAAAAGGCGGATGCTTTCCGTGAGGGCGGGCTGTCGTTCCTCCGCCTTCATCGCCAGCAGCAGTTCGTCCTGACGGTCGAGCCGTTCCATCAGCTTCTGCATCCAGCCCTCGAAGTTGTTTCGTGTGAGCAGTTCCATGACCTATGTCCTCCTTCCTTTTGGTTTGCCGCCCGTGCGCAGCGTGTGGTTGTGGAACAGGGTGTCTATTGTCCCTTCCTCGTTCCTTACTGTGTTGTCCTCCAATAGCCGCAGTATCTCGGAAAGGCGGTAGCGGCAGCTTCCGCGTACCACCACATACTCGATACGGTGGTCGGTGCGCATACGCTGCATGGTGCGCTTGCTCACGTTGAGCATCTTCGCCGCCTGTGCCGTGTCAAGCAGCTTGTCTTCGGTTTCCCGCTTCCGTTTCTTCTCGTCCCTTGCCTCGCGGATGTACCCTGCGATGTTCGCAATCTGCGCCATCATCTCCTTGTAGGCGGAACTTTCCATTGTTATCACTTTCATGTTCAGTCCTTTCTTTTTGTTTCTGCGACAAAATTCGGCAATAAACAAAAGGGGCTTTAACAACTCACTACGTGACTCACGTAAGATTTTTCCGGAAGATGGCTCCGTAACCCGGTCAAACGGCGCAACAGGCAGCCTTTCAGCGGAAAACGGCACGTGTTCGGAACCGTACCGTTACCTTTGCGGGCAAACCGATAATTGCATGAATATGGAAATAGTATCTATCGAGAAAAAGACCTTCGAGATGATGATGGCGGCGTTCGGCGCACTTTCGGAGAAGGTCGCCGCCCTGAGGCGCAAAAGCGACACAGGGCGCATGGAAAGATGGCTCACGGGCGAGGAGGTCTGCGGGCAGTTGAGAATAAGCCCGCGCACGTTGCAGACGCTGCGCGACAGGCGGCTTATCGGCTACTCGCAGATAAACCGCAGGTTCTATTACAAGCCGGAGGAGGTGAAGCGGCTGATACCGCTTGTCGGCACGCTCTATCCGCACGGCAGATGATTTGATTTATTCACCCACTGAATCCGAAGTTATGATGAACGAGAACAACGATGTTTTTACGATGGAAGACGAGCCGATAGCCTCTGTGGTGCAGGATATGCGCAAAGGCTCGAAATGGCTGTCCGCATTTCTGGAAAGCTACCGTCCTCCGCTGGACGGGGAACGTTACCTGACGGACGGCGAGGTGTCGGAACTGCTCCGTGTGAGCCGGCGCACCTTGCAGGAATACCGCAACAACCGCGTGTTGCCCTTCATACTTTTGGGAGGGAAGGTGCTTTACCCGGAAACGGGGCTGCGCGGGGTACTGGAAGCGAACTACCGCAAGCCGCTGGAGTGAGGCGGTTTCATGAAAAAGTAAACGGGTGACACCTTTTGTGGTGCTACCCGTTTACTTGTCTTATGGGGTATGTGCAATCAGCAATACCCGGCTTTTCCGTTCTGTATGAACATCACGTATGTCTGCCGTTTCTCTTGTGAGAGTGCCTTTCCCACCAGCCATGTGCGGAACAGGTGGGTGTTGTAGGTATTCACCCTGAAAGCGACCGGGATGATGATTTCAAGGGCGTACACGTCCGCGTGCAGCCCGTTTTCAAGCTGCATGTAGCGGCACACCTCGTAGTCGTTCAGCACGTCCGACTTGCGGACGGCTCTGATGGCGGCGTTCACTGCCGGGACGGTCGTATGGAACAATCCGGCTATTTCGGTGGCGGTCATCCACACGTCGTTACCGGTTACGCTGACTGCCTTGTCCTCGATGATGATTGTGTCACGTTTCATGGCTTTTCTTTTTAGATGGTGCAACCTGCAAATTCCTCGACGCCGTTCAATCTTGCGGCAAGGTTCTCCATGTCCTGATTGAGCTTCTCTTTGGTTATCTGTAGGCTCGGCAAACAACGCCTTTCCGCTTTACAGCGGTAGGTTTT
>ENA-UOJH01002261-UOJH01002261.1-human-gut-metagenome-genome-assembly--contig:-C148-NODE-2261-length-12386-cov-6.727921_pt1 | contig 12386 bp, 9 predicted proteins | sample MGYA00242345_ERZ723892 | MGnify/ENA metagenome assembly ERZ723892 | reverse complement strand
GCCACGGCTGGCTGCTGATGAACGGCGGCAAGATGTCCAAGTCCGTGGGCAATGTCGTTGACCCCGTCATCCTCTGCGACCGCTACGGCGTGGACGCCATCCGCTACTTCCTGCTGCGTGAGATCCCCTTCGGCAACGACGGTACGTTCACCAACGAGGCCCTCATCAACCGCATCAACAGCGACCTTGCAAACGACCTTGGCAACCTGCTGAGCCGCACCGTCGCCATGTGTGAGAAGTACTTCGGCGGCACTGTCCGCAAAGTGGCCGGCACCGAGGCCATCGACACCGAGCTGGAGACCATGACCAACGAACTGCTGGGCAAGGTCACGGCAGACATGGACAACCTGACCATCCCGCAGGCTCTGATGGAGATCTTCGCCGTCATCCAGCGCGCCAACAAGTATATCGACGAGACGGCCCCCTGGGCTCTGGCCAAGGATGAGGCCAACAGGGAGCGCCTTGAGAGCGTGCTGTACCATCTGTGCGAGGCTCTGCGCGTGGCCGGCATCCTGCTGAACGCTTACCTGCCCTCCACCGCTCCCAAGATGATGGAGCAGCTGGGTCTGGACGCTTCCGCTATCGACGTGGAGAAGGCCGCTTACGGCGCACAGGAGAGCTACACCGTCCACAAGGGCGAGGCGCTGTTCCCCCGCATCGACGTGGCAAAGGAGATCGCCCACCTGAAGGAAGAGGACGAGAAGCGCAAGGCCGCTGCCGAGGCCGCTAAGAAGGCCAAGGAAGAGGCGGAGAAGAAGGCCGCTGCCCCCGCTGAGGAGAGCAATGTGGACTTCACCCACGAGGCAGAGATCTCCTATGACGACTTCTGCAAGGTGGAGCTGCGCGTGGCCGAGGTCCGCGCCTGCGAGAACCTGAAGGAGAGCAAAAAGCTGCTCCACCTGACCGTCTTTGACGGCGAGCGTGAGCGCTGCATCCTGTCCGGCATCGCCAAGTGGTTCAAGCCGGAAGACCTCATCGGCAAGAAGCTCGGCATCGTCTGCAACCTGGCACCCCGCCCGATGATGAAGGGCAAGTATGTCAGCGAGGGCATGATCTTTGCCGCTGACACCGCCGACGGCGGCTGCTCCATCCCCTTCTACAGCGACGACACCCCCGTGGGCGCGCGCATCCACTGAGCGATGGAGAACAACACAACTCTTTCCCGTGCCGAGAAGCTGGACAAAATTTTCGGCACGCCGCTGTTTGCGGTGCTGCTGGCCATCTTCTGCAATGTGCTGTGGGGCTGTGCGTTCCCCTTCATCAAGATGGGCTACCGCCTCTTTGAGATCGATCCGTCCAACACCGCGTCCATCTTCTGCTTTGCCGGTGTAAGGTTCATGCTGGGCAGTCTGCTCGTCCTGCTGGGCAGCACCCTGCTCCAGAGCCGGATGCCCACCTTCCCGAAAGGGAAAGTCTTTGCCGAGTGCTGTGTACTGGGCCTGTGGCAGACCACGACCCAGTACGCCTTCTACTACATCGCCGTGGCGATGCTCACCGGTGCGTTCGGCGGCATCCTGAACAGCACCCAGAGCTTTCTGGGCGTCATCTTTGCCCACTTCATCTACGGCAATGCCGATCGGATGACCCCGGCAAAGACCCTGGGCTGCGCCGTCGGCTTTGCAGGCGTTCTCATCGGCACACTGGGCAACCACGGCGGCGGCAGCGGCTGGGGCGTCTTCTGTATGCTGTTTGCAACGGTGGTCTTCACCCTGTCCGGCCCGTGGAACAAGTCCGTCACCAAAAAGGCGGACAGCTTCGCGGTCTGCTTTCTGAACCTGTTCGTGGGCGGCGCAGCACTCTTCGTGCTGGGTACGGCTCTCGGCGGGCGTCTGGGCAGTGTGACGCTGCTTGGCATTCTGGTGCTGCTGTATCTGGCCTTCATCTGCGGCGCCGGCTATCTGCTCTGGGCCTTGCTGATGAAGAACAACCCCGTCAGCCGCATTGCCATCTTCGGCTTCGTGAACCCGGTGGTCAACGTGCTGCTGAGCGCTGTGCTCAACGGCGAACCGCTGTTCCGCTGGCAGTATCTGGCCGCACTGGTGTTCGTCTGCGTCGGCATCTGGCTGGTGAACAAAGCCCCCGCCAAGAAGGAGAAGCAATGACCGGCCCGATTTTCGACACCCACGCCCACTACAGCTCCCGCGCCTTCGATGCCGACCGCTTCGCTCTGCTGGACAGCCTGCCCGAAAAGGGCGTGGTCGGCGTCTGCGAGCAGGCCACCCACTCAGGGGACGCGCCCCGGGTGCTGGAACTGGCTCACCGCTATCCGTGGGTGTATGCCGCCATCGGCATCCATCCCGAGAGCCTGCTGGCCCCCGAGGACTGCGGCGAGGAAGGCCCTGCCCCCACTGTCTCGGTCTTTGGCGGCGACTGGGCCGCTGAGATGAAAGCCCTTGCCCCCTACTACGACGACCCGAAAGTGGTCGCTGTGGGCGAGTGCGGGCTGGACTACCACTGGCCTGTGCCGAAGGACGCACAGCTGGCGCTGTTTGAGGCGGAGATCCGCCTTGCGCTTGAGCTGGACAAGCCCATCATCGTCCACGACCGAAACGCCCACGCCGACGTCTACGCCCTGCTGAAAAAGTACCGTCCCAAGGGCATCGTCCACTGCTATTCCGGCAGTGCAGACGACGCCGTGTGGCTGGCCCGGCAGGGGCTGTATTTCGGCTTTGGCGGCGCCTGCACCTTCAAGGGCGCCAAGCGGGCGGCAAAGGCCATTGCGGCTCTGCCTTTGGAGCAGATCGTCCTCGAGACGGACTGCCCCTACATGGCCCCGGAGCCGGTGCGCAGCATCCGCTGCGACAGCTCCCTCATCCGGTACGTCGGCGAGTATGTCGCCAGCGTCAAGGGCATCAGCCCGGAGGAAGTCTTTCGCCAGACGGCGCAGAACGCCCGGACTGTTTACCAACTGTAAGATTCAGGGCATTTTCCTGTTTCTGTATAAATTCGAAATCATATTTTTTCATAAGGAGATTCTATTATGAAAGCTCGTATCCCTTCTCACCGCGAATTCATCATCAACTTCCCCGACAGCGTTGACCAGGCAAAGGCCAACGAGGGCTGGGCAAAGCTGCAGCAGATCGTTGAGGACTACAAGAAGGCCCACAACGGCGCTTCCGTCTACGCTCCCACCTTCATCGAGGACTGCGAGCCTGCCGTCAAGAAGCTGCAGGAAGAGTACGGCTTCGAGTACACCGTCGAGTACGTGAAGTAATTTTTCCTGAAGATTCAACAAAATGAGAACAGCCGCCGCATGGAGCTTTCCGTGCGGCGGCTGTTTTTGCCCGGCGGGACGCAAAGCGCCGGGCCGCAGCTGTTCGAATCCACCCGCCTATGTGAGTCTGACATTTGCGCAAAAGAAAACCGCCAGTGTATCTCTACACCAGCGGTTTTTTCATGGAGCGAAGCAACCCAAATCCGAACCATTGCCCTCTGGGGCATCTTTGGCGGCGATTTCATCGAAAGTGATGGTTTTTGTGCCGTCTTTGTAGTTGAATGTAATCAAAACTTTTTCATCATAGAGATAAACAGCATTCACGAATGTATTGATAAGCGTTTCCCGGTGGCTTTTCACGTTCGGGTCGAGCTTGCGGAACCGGGTCAGCCAGAACCGAACCTGATTTTCACTCAACCGAGGCCGAGCGATTTTTTCTTCGGCAATCCGAACTTCAAGTTCTTTCTGCTGGGCTTCCAGCTTTTCCAAACGCGATTTGGTGGAGTTGGTCAGCACACCTGCTTGAATGGCGTTCAGCATATTTTCAATGCCATTCTCTACCTCGCGCATCTGCTTTTCCAGCAAAGGGAGAGTGGTGTTTTCCTGATCCTGCAACTCCATCACTTCCGCAACGATGGCATCAATCACGGCATCGTCCTGAATCAGCTTCATGGTTTCAGCTATGACCAAATCTTCCAGCCACTCTTTACGGACGGTCTTTTTCTTGCAGGTCTTGAAACGCTTCGCGGTGGCGCACTTATAATAATGATGAACGACCTTGTTTCTACCCGTACCGCACTCGCCGAACATCATCGCGCCGCACATTCCGCAGAACAGCTTGGTGGTGAGCAAGTAATCGTCCTCGGCCTTGTGACGGGCAGGAGCGCGGCTGTTCTTCTTGATTTTTTGCTGCACTTCTTCAAACAAGTCCTTGTCCACGATGGCCGGGATGCTGTCGGGCATCACAATGTCCTTGAAGTGGTTTTCTCCGATGTACCGTTTGTTCGTCAGCAGCGTCTGAACACTGTTGTAGGTGAACTTCTGGTTGCGGTTGGTGGTCACGCCACTGTCGTTCAGCCAGTTCATCAGTTCCTTCATGGTCGCACCATCGTTATACCGCTGAAAGGCTTCTACCACAAAGGGAGCTTTCAAAGGGTCGATTTGAAAGAACTTCTCCTCGTCCACTGTATAGCCGATGGGAATCGTTCCACCATTATATTTGCCCTTCAGAACATTCTCGGTCATGCCCCGCACGACCTTTTCAGAAAGTTCTGCGGAATAATATTCAGCCATGCCGGTGAGCATACTTTTGACCATAATACCTGCTGGACCATCTGAAATTGGTTCAGTAGCGGACACCAGCTTGACATGGTTTCGCTCCAACTGGTACTCATAATGTGCAGAATCGTAACGGTTCCGGGCAAAGCGGTTGAGTTTCCAGACCAGCACAATGTCAAACAGCTTCTTGTCGCTGTCCTTGATCATCTGCTGGAACTCCGGGCGGTTGTCCGTCTTGGCAGAGATGGCACGGTCAATGTAGTGCTTGACGATGGTGATGCCATTCTTTTCGGCATAAGCCGTACATTCCCGAATCTGACCTTCGATGGATTCTTCGCGCTGGTTGTCACTGGAATAGCGGGCATAGATCACGGCGGTCATGGCAGGCACCTCCCATTTAGATATTGTTGAGCAACAGATACCAAGCGGCAATCGTTTCGTAAAATTCATACTATGAATTTTACGTATTTTCAAGTACTTTGGAAAATTCTCATGAAGTATCTCGCCTTGAAATTTATAAAAAGGAAACACTTGTAATATTGTGTTGCATCTTATAAAATAGAGGTATCAACAGTTTGCTCTAAGATAGCAAAGGCAGGTGCATCGTTATGACTCCGGAAGCAAGAGCGCGGGAACAAATCGATAACAGATTGCGACAAAGTGGCTGGACAATTCAGGATCTGAAACAACTAAATCTGACGGTTGCTTCCGGTGTTGCAGTGCGCGAGTTCCCTACCAATACCGGTCCGGTGGATTATGCACTTTTCATTGAGGGAGTGCCAGTTGGTGTTGTAGAGGCAAAGAAAGACGAAGAAGGTCAAGCGCTGACAGACGTGGAAACGCAGTCCAGCCGCTATGCAAATAGCCAGTTCAAATGGGTAAAGCGGGAGCACAAGGTTCGGTTTGCCTACGAAGCCACTGGCGAATTGGTGCGTTTTACCGATTACGCAGATTTTAAATATCGTTCGCGCAAGGTATTCTCGTTCCACCGCCCGGAGACGTTGAAACGCTGGCTTGCTGAACCGGATACTGTGCGCAACAATCTGAAGCGTATCCCGCAGCTGGATGAATCGGGCTTCCGCAAATGTCAAATCAGTGCAATTCATGGTCTGGACACTTCGTTCTCAGAAAATCGGCCGCGCGCTCTTGTGCAGATGGCAACCGGCGCAGGCAAGACCTTTACAGCCATTACTGCCGCCTATCGGCTGTGAAATACGGCAGAATGAATCGCATCCTTTTTCTGGTAGATACCCGCAGCCTTGGTGAACAGGCCGAGCGCGAGTTCATGGCATACAAACCCAATGACGATCCTCGCAGCTTTTCGGAATTGTATGGTGTACGCCGGTTAAAAAATTCTTATATTTCCGGGGATGTACAGGTCTGCATCAGTACGATTCAGCGGATGTATTCCATTCTAAAAGGGGAAGAACTGGACGAACAGGCAGAAGAGATTCCCTTTGCGGAATATGTCACCGCCGAAAGCAAAGCACCAAAAGAGGTCGTCTACAATGCCAAAATTCCGCCGGAGTTCTTTGACTGTATCATTGTAGATGAATGCCATCGTTCTATTTACAATGTATGGAGTCAAGTGCTTTCCTATTTTGATGCGTTTATCATCGGCCTGACCGCTACGCCGGATAAGCGAACCATCGGCTACTTCAATGAAAATTTTGTCAGCGAATATACGCGAGAGCAGGCCGTTCTGGACGGCGTTAACGTTGGAGAGGACATTTATCTGATTGAAACCGATGTGACGAAGAACGGTGCAACCATCCTGAAGCAGTTGATCGAGCGGCGTAACCGCCTGACGCGCGCTAAACGCTGGGAGCAGATGGACGAGGATGTGTTCTACACACAGTCCAAACTGGATAAGGATGTCGTAAATCCAAGCCAGATCCGTGCTGTGATTCGCACCTTCAAAAAAGCACTCCATACCACGTTGTTCCCCTACCGAAAAGAAGTCCCCAAAACGCTGATTTTTGCCAAGACGGACAGCCATGCAGACGATATTGTTCAGATCGTCCGGGAAGAATTCGGCGAAGGAAACGATTTTTGCAGAAAGATCACTTACAGCGCACAGAATCCGGAAGCTGTTCTCAGCTCGTTCCGGAATGACTATAACCCGCGTATAGCTGTTACTGTGGATATGATCGCGACCGGTACGGATGTAAAGCCCATCGAGTGCCTGCTGTTCATGCGGGATGTACGCAGCAGCAATTACTTCGAGCAGATGAAAGGCCGCGGCACCTGCACACTGAGCAAGGATGATTTACAAAAGGTAACACCTTCTGCTACGGAAAACAAAGATCATTTTGTGATCGTGGATGCAGTGGGTGTAACCAAATCCAAAAAGACCGAGACCCGCACGCTGGAACGCAAGCCAGCGGTTTCCATGAAGGAACTGATGATGAACATTGCACTCGGTGCGCGGGATGAGGATACCTTGACTTCTCTTGCAAACCGTGTGATTCGTCTCAGCCGCAGGATGGAACGCAGCGAACACAAGCAGTTCAAAGAAACCGTAGGGCAGACCGCAGAGCAGGTTGCGGAGAATCTGCTGAATGCCTTTGATGAAGATGTCATTCAGGCCAAAGCACAAGCAGAAAGCGGCGTGCTTACGCCCGCACCGGAACAGCTTGCACAGACCCAGAAAGAGCTCATCAAACAGGCCGTTGCACCTTTCCAGAAGCCGGAAGTTCGCGATTTTATTGAAAATGTCCGCCGCAGCCATGACCAGATCATCGACAGTGTTAATCTGGACAAAGTACTCTTTGCTGGTTATGATACCAATCAGGAGGAAACAGCAGACCGGGTGATTTCTACATTCAAGGATTTCATCGAGGAAAATAAAGATGAGATCATTGCCCTGCGCATCATCTACAATGAAACGTATAAAAAACGTCCGATGGTACTGAAAAAACTGACGGAACTGTATCAAAAACTCAAAGCAAAGGGCATCACGGTCGAGCGTCTGTGGGATTGTTATGCCATCAAGCAGCCTGACAAGGTAAAGAAAGGCACACTCGCTCAGCTGACCGACCTGATTTCTATTATCCGTTTTCAGATGGGCTATACGGATACCCTTTCGCCCTTTGCCGACCGGGTAAACTATAACTTCAAACAGTGGACTTTCCGCCGCAACACCGGTGCGGTTCACTTTACCGCTGAGCAGATGGAATGGCTGCGGCTGATCAAGGAGCATATCATCACATCGCTGAGCATTCTTCCGGAGGACTTGGAGTATACGCCGTTTGACAGCAAAGGCAGCTTGGGTGGGTTCTATCGGGTGTTCGGAGAAAAGTATCAGGAGATTTTGGATGAAATGAACGAGGAATTGGTAGCGTAAATGACATTAGTAGATATTATTTCAAATGGTGGCTTGCTTTGTGATGGAGATTGGATTGAAAAGAAAGATCAAGATGTAAGGGGTAAAGTTCGTCTTATTCAGCTTGCAGATATTGGCGATGGAGAATTTAAAGATAAATCGTCAAAATATATCACTTTAGAAACAGCGGAAAGACTTCATTGTACTTTCTTGGAAAAGGGTGATATTTTAATCGCAAGACTTCCCGAACCGCTTGGGCGGGCTTGTATTTTTCCACTAGAAGGAGCTTACATCACAGCAGTTGATATTGCGATTCTGCGGATAAAAGATATTTCTATAAATCCACAATATATTATGTATTTGATAAATTCAAGTACATTTCGTTCACAAATTAAGCAATATGAAAGCGGAACCACCAGAAAACGTATTTCACGAAAAAATCTTGAAAAGATAGAATTTTCTTTGCCGAATTTAGAAATTCAAAATCGAATCGTTGCCCGCATTGAAGAACTTTTTTCAAAGCTCGACAAGGCTGTTGATACGCTCAAAACTACAAAAGAGCAGTTGGCGGTGTATCGGCAGGCTGTGCTGAAGAATGCGTTTTCTAATATTGCCGAATATATTCCTTTTGGAAAAATCACATCCTCTCGCCTTGGAAAAATGTTGGACAAGCAGAAAAACGTGGGTGTTCCATGTAAGTATCTGCGCAATATAAATGTGCGTTAGTTTTCGTTTGACCTATCCGACCTTCTGGACATGAAAATAGAAGAAAAAGAATTTGAAAAATACACGCTTTGCAAAAATGATTTAGTGATTTGTGAAGGTGGAGAGCCCGGACGTTGTGCTGTGTGGGAAAAAGACGAAACTATTTTTTACCAAAAAGCATTGCACCGAGTGAGATTTACAATCAAAGCAGAACCACGATTTTATATGTATTATCTGTGGTACATCACCCAAAGTGGTTCAATCAATAAATTTTATACAGGAACAGGTATAAAACATTTGACAGGACAATCTCTTGAAAAAATCCCGGTTCCGGTTACAGATATAGGGGAACAAAAGCGACTTTTGGAATTGATTGAAATGCGCTTGTCTGTCTGTGATAATATCGAAAAAACAGTTGACGCCGCACTTGCACAGGCGGATGCAATGCGGCAGAGTATTTTGAAACAGGCGTTTGAAGGAAAAATCTAATAGTATGAGCTTGGAAATACAAAAGAATTATAGGTTCAACATACAGCAGAAGGCATCTTTAGCACTTATCCAAACTGACCTGAGATACTTGTATACGATTTATACGCTTACTGCCAATAAGAAATTAAGCTACAATTATTGGGTATCTTGTTTGCCGTATTTCGGACTGATTATTGACGGTGCCGAAGATTGGATAGAAGCGTACAATCGCTCATCAAAAGTGAAACTTCAAATAGAGGAATTCACGCCTGAAGAACAGTGTTTTTACGAAAATGCTCGTAGTACAATCAAATTATGGAGCAAACCATACAGTGAATTGTACCATTGTTTGAAACAGACGTATATTGAAAATGACGTTTACTTTTCAAGTCTTTGTAAACCGATTGCAAAATGGCTGCATTTGTATGATGTTTTTGGTGTGAACTTTGTAAACGGTCATGCTTGTAGTAATACTGTTTTGGAAAATTTATATATTCCGGGATTCGCTTTCAAAAATTTTGATTCCAAAAAGCTCATGGCTTTTTCAACAATTGCAGGTAAATACACTTACCGCTTGGGTGCTTGCAATGCGTTTCCGACCAATCCAGAATTTCATTTTGTTTCAAAAGATTACGGGGGTATTGAGAAACTACCGATTGGAAATTCATTTAGTGACAAGTTTGTTTTATTCTGTATTTTATGTCAGATTCAATTTGTATTGTATGGCGTCGATGATTTGATTTTATGCGAGTGCCCCACAAAACTTCGCTTTCTGTATTTGCAATACTATTATATTTGTGGTTTTTTGGATGACTTAAATAACTCATTGGGAACAAATTTTTCAATGAATGAACAGTATGCTTCCGAGAAATTTCGTAATGCAATGGCACATTACAAAATGGGTGTAGCACTCAAGCCAAATGAGATTATTTGTGATGATCCATTATTTGGGTTAACGCAAAAGTATTTTAATTGTGATTATGCTATGCTAAAGCGTACAATTAAAGAGAGTCTTTTACGGCTTGCGAATCAATTAAACGATTATCTAAAATTAGTATAAAGGTGTTATATGTCAGAACAATCTTCTAATATCGTCTCCAAAGTATGGGGACTTTGCAATCCGCTGCGGGATGATGGTGTATCCTATGGTGATTATCTCGAACAGCTTACCTACCTGATTTTCCTGAAAATGTCCGATGAATACTCCCGCCCGCCGTATAAGCGTGAAACCGGCATCCCTAAAGGTTATACTTGGTCGGATATGAACACGCTCAAGGGCGCAGAGCTGGAAAATCAGTACCGCACTATACTGGAGCGGCTGGGCGATGAGGGCGGCATTTTAGGGCAGATCTTCAAAGGGGCCGTCAACAAAATCAGCAATGTTTCCATCCTGTACCGTGTGGTGCAGATGATCGACAAGGAAAACTGGGTGTCCATGTCCTCCGATGTGAAGGGCGAGATCTACGAAGGGTTGCTGCAAAAGAACGCCGAGGACGTAAAAAGTGGTGCAGGGCAGTATTTTACACCCCGCCCGCTCATCAAAGCAATGGTGGCCTGTCTGCGCCCGGAACCGAAAAAGACGATCGCTGACCCCTGCTGTGGAAGCGGCGGCTTTTTCCTTGCTGCACAGGCGTTCTTGGCTGACCCAAAGAACTATGCACTCGACCGCACAGAGAAAGAATTCCTGAAAAACGAAACGTTCTATGGAACTGAACTTGTGGTTGCAACCTTCAAACTCTGCCTGATGAATCTGTATCTGCACAATATCGGTGACCTGTACGGCAAAGTCCCCGTCATGCGCGGGGATGCGCTGCTGTCTGACCCGGGTTATCGTGTAGACTATGTACTGACGAACCCGCCGTTCGGTAAAAAATCCTCCATCACCTTCACCAATGAAGAAGAGGAGCAGGAAGAAGAGGATCTGGTCTACAACCGGCAGGATTTCTGGACGACCAGCTCAAATAAGCAGCTCAACTTTATCCAGCATATCAATACGATTCTGAAGCCGACCGGAAAGGCGGCCGTTGTTGTACCGGATAACGTTCTATTCGAGGGTGGTGCAGGCGAGATCATCCGTAAAAAGCTATTGGACACCACGGACTTGCACACCATTCTCCGCCTGCCAACTGGCATTTTTTACAAGCCGGGTGTAAAGGCAAATGTGATTTTCTTCGATAAGCGTCCCGCCAGCCCAGAGCGTCAGACAAAGGAAGTCTGGATCTACGATTTTCGCACAAATGTTCACTTTACGCTTCGTCAGCATCCCATGACGGACGCTGACTTGCAGGATTTCATTCAATGCTATCATCCGGAAAACCGCCACGAACGCACAGAAACATGGTCACAGGAAAATCCAGAAGGCCGCTGGCGCAGATTCACGGTAGATGAAATTCTGGAACGAGATAAAACCAGCCTGGATATTTTCTGGCTGAAGGACAAATCACTTGCTGATTTAGATAATCTCCCTGCGCCGGACGAACTTGCCGCAGATATTATTGAAAATTTGCAGAGCGCTCTGGAAAGTTTTCAGGAATTGATGGGGCAACTGAAAAAGAACGATTGAACAGGATGTGAGCATAATCGAAAATTCTAAAATGAAGCCAAAAAAGACTGCGGAAGAACTTGTTCAGATGCTCCATGATGAAAAAGGTATCCAATTTCATCTCATTTCAGAAGAACAGGCCGTAGAATGTTTTTCACAGAGAAACAATTATCTGCGCACAGCATCTTATCGAAAAAATTACCCCAAACATATTGCTGGCCCAAATGCAGGAAAATACATCCATCTTGAGTTTGCATATTTGGCTGAGCTGTCTACACTGGATTTTTACCTAAGGGAGCTTCTTCTGCAAATGTGCATATTAAAAAGAGTAATCTTTTGTGCGAGTGCCGTCACTGACGTCGCTCGCATTTTCTTTTGTTTAAGACGCTGTGTGGAGTTCCGATACCGCCCCGCAACACACCCGATTCATTTTGCCGCTGTTTCACCCGACAAAATCCATCGCTGCGCTGCGTGGGCGGTATTTTTCTTTTTCACAAATAAAATCTTATGTAGTTGTACAAATCTCCGAAAATCGTTTTTTGGTTGTTAACTACACAACTTCAAAGTGTTATTCTTACGTTTGAAAGAAGCAGAACGTAGTGTCCGCACTGCGCCCGGCTTTCTTCATACCGCACCTTGAATCTTGAATAAGCCGTCTGAACGTGATACCGTGCCATGACCTCACACTTTCCGTGAGCGAGCCAGACAACGCCGCTGCACAAACAGGGGCAGGAACTTCGTTCGGGTCAAACGGCGATCAACATACACGAGCAGCGGAACTCTCTACTTATTTTTGCGTCTTAACAATTCGGAAACAATTACCCAGAAACGGTTTTGAGCGCAGCGGTAGAGGG
>ENA-UOJH01002251-UOJH01002251.1-human-gut-metagenome-genome-assembly--contig:-C148-NODE-2251-length-12431-cov-14.860133_pt1 | contig 12431 bp, 10 predicted proteins | sample MGYA00242345_ERZ723892 | MGnify/ENA metagenome assembly ERZ723892 | reverse complement strand
TGCCACCGACCTCGTAAGAGGGCGGCGTTAGGGTTGTGGTGTGGCTGATTCAAGCTTCGGCTTGAAATCAGACATGCCGCAGCACTAACGACAGGTGCGAAGCACTGGCATCGCTAAAAGGCTGTTTTTTTATGTTTTTGTTTCTGTGCCCCCAGCATTTATCCACTGAACCGTATTAAACCAGCTGTTGGGCGGCCAACCCACCTTCCGACGTCTCCTTGTAGAGCGAGGGCAGGTCGTGACCTGTTTGTTTCATCACTTGCACCACGCGGTCAAAGCTGACGCGGTGCTTTCCGTCGCTAAACGTAGCATAGAGATTCGAGTCGAGAGCACGTGTGGCAGCGAAAGCGTTGCGTTCGATGCAAGGAATCTGAACCAGTCCGCAGATGGGATCGCAGGTCATGCCAAGGTGGTGCTCAAGCCCCATTTCAGCGGCATACTCAATCTGTGCCGGACTGCCTCCGAAAATTTGGCAAGCGGCGGCTAAGGCCATAGCGCATGCAACGCCAACCTCTCCCTGGCAACCCACATCGGCACCTGAGATGCTGGCGTTCTGTTTCACGATATTGCCCACAAGACCTCCAGTTGCGAGGGCATGCAAAATCTTGATGTCGGAAAATTCGTGACCCTTAGCAAGGTGGTAGAGCACAGCTGGCATGATGCCGCACGAGCCACAGGTGGGAGCGGTGACGATGGTGCCACCCGATGCGTTTTCCTCGCTTACAGCTAAGGCGTAGGAATAAACCAAGCCACGTGTCTGAAGATTCCTGCGGTAGCCTTGAGCCTTGACATAATAGGTGAAAGCCTTGCGTTGAAGGTTGAGCGGACCAGGCAGACGGCCCTCCTGCTCAATGCCGCGCTCCACACTGCGCTTCATAGCTTCCCATATCTCCTGCAGGTAGTCCCAGATGCCTGAGTCTTCGTGCTCGTTGACATATTCCCAATAAGCACGACCGTTGTCGTAACACCATTTCTTAATGTCGCTCAGATGACTCAACGGATAGATGTCGGGCGATGGGGGTAACACACCGGTGGGGTGGTCACCCTCTGAAAGAGTGCCTCCACCAACGCTGTAAACCGTCCAGGATGCGTTAGGACGACCGTTGGCGTGAATGGCGTTGAAAGTCATTCCGTTGGGGTGGAATGGCAAAAACTTGGTGGGCTCCCACACGATGGTGGTGGGTGCAAGGGGGGTCAGCACTTCCTCAATGGCCACATCGGTCATGTGACCTTTACCTGTTGCGGCCAAACTGCCATAGAGTGTTACGCTGAAAGATATGGCACCCTCGTTTTGGGCGGCGAAGATTTGGGCGGCCTTCTGAGGACCCATAGTATGGCTCGAAGAAGGACCTTTGCCTATTTTATAAAGTTCGCGTAGTGATTTCATAGTTGCAAAGATACTGCAAATAAGACGGAGAACGAAATGATTCATGAACCATTTCGTTCTGTAACGTGCATTTTATTGCCTCTTTATGCAAGGCATGTGAGCGATTTGACCCACTGATTTTCCATTAACCCGCTGTGGCAGTTCGCTTTTCACGGCGAGCCTGGCGCTTGAAGTTGCGGAGCACTCTCATGCCCACGATGGGCCAAACCGGTATGTGCTTGATTTGGTGGCGCACCATGGGTATATCCCAGAGCAGCATGAGGGCGGCGAAAAACATGCCGGCAAGCAAAGTCCACCCAAACAGTATCTTTATGCTTTGCGCCATGAAACCTTCTAACAAATTTCCCATCATCTGTGGGAAGTCGATTTGCGTGGCACTCATCCTCACGCTGTCGATATAACCCGAACAGCGCACAAAACCGTCGCCCACATAGTATTTCATGCCTCGGCTATGGAGTGCGGCACCCATCAGTCCGCCCACAAACATGTGCAGCACGTTGAACACCGAAAGTGCCTGGAAGAAGTGCTCGAACGACATAATTTCGTGCAGACACCACATAAACGCGATACACAGCACAGCATAACTGAATCCTCGCCACACAAGCGGCACGCGCAACTGCGTGATGCTAATGCCCGAATCCACAAGGAAGTAAAATCCTCCTGCATAGAGGCAAAACGCAAACAGCGCAAACGCTATCAGTTTATACACATTCCAGCGCATCACCTTCAGCCAGCCCAGCGAAAACAGGCACCCTGCCAGTATGCCTGGCAGCGACCATTGGTTGAGTCCTTCGTAAGTGAGGTCGGTATAGTGCATCACTTCCTCATAATATACCATTTCAATCACGTGTTCGCATGAGAACAGAGCCTCCACCACGCCAATGAGCAAAATCACCGGTACCACATTGTGGTATTTCCACATGGCTGGTTCAATATATGGCTTGGGGTGCTGACGCATACGAATGAGGCACAGGGCAAAGGTAATCAGCACGGTGCCTGCCACCAGTCGGAACTGGCGAGAATGCCACCAGTCGAGCCAGTCGCCATAGTTGAGCAGCCACGCCACCTGTAGCCAGAATGCAATCCAAAGCAATGCGCCGAACCAGTCGAGTCCTTTCAGTGGCACAATCTGAGGCATGGCGCGGAAGGGCTTGGTGAGCAGGGCTTGCACGAGCAGCACAATCAGCATCAGCAATATCACAAACCAGTGCATATAGGTCCAGTGCATGTGATAGGCAAACCATGCGGCAAGATAGCCCGCCCCCTCTATAGAGGTGAGCAACACAATGTGGAGAATAGGAAAAAACACACCGAAATCACGTTTGGGTGTCATCCATAGTTGAATATTTGACATGCACTCGAATGTGCCTTGAATCTTCGCCATGCCGCACACCACGCACAGTGCCCACAACGCCGGCAGAGGCATTTTGATGGTGGCAAGCAGGTTGCAGACCACAATCACCGCCGCCGACACCATCAGCAGACTCTTGTTAGTGAAGCGAAATTTCATGCGAAACAGCACAGGGAAATACAGTGCCATGCCAATGAGCGTGGCATAGAGGCACATCTGCACATCTTCACGCATCAGGTTCCACTCCCCCACCACATCGTTCATGGCACCGAGATACATGCCGTTGGCAAACTGAAAACAGAATGCAAGCAGCAGATATATCCACGGCCGTACGAACTTCGGCACAAACTGCCGATACATGGGCATGGAGAAAGTGGTGGGCGGTCCGCCAGCCTTGGGCTTTCCGCCCGTTTTTGGTTTCTTGTTATCGATGTCGGTCATCTTTTTCACTTATTAATCACACACACCACATTCATGCCGGCACGGAGTTTGCCCTGCGCTTTCTTGTCGGCGTCGAGGTGGATTCTGACGGGTATGCGTTGCTCCACTTTCACGAAATTGCCTGTGGCATTGTCTTGTGGAATCATTGAGTAGGCAGAGCCTGTGGCATCGCTGATGCGCTCCACCGTGCCCTTGAATGCCACACCCGGGACGGCATCGACCGTGATATTCACCTTCGAACCCACGTGAATGTTGGGCAACTGCGTTTCACGATAGTTTGCCACCACCCACAATTCAGAATTGTCCACGATGCTTGCCATGGTTTGCCCCGGCTGCACGAGTTGGCCCACATGTATGTCCTTTTTGCCCACCACGCCATCGGCTGTGGCAACAATCACGGTGTAGGAGAGATTGAGTTTCGCCAACTGGATTTGGGCGCGCGCCACCTTGACGGCAGCCTGGTTCTGCGTGAGGCGGTGCCCCTGCTCGGTTTCGGTTTTGGTGAGTGTGCCACGGCTGCGCACGGCTTGCTCATAGCGTGCTTGCGCCTCAAGATAGGCGGTGTGCACTTTGTCGTACTGCTGCTGGGTCACCGCGTCGCTTTTCAGCAGTTGGGCGTAGCGCTGGTCGTCGATTCGGGCGTTTTCCAGTCTGACGCTCGCCTCATCCACACCAGCATCGGACACGCTCATGTTCTGACGCGTAACGCCAATGGTGGAACTGGTGACATCGCCACCAGCCAACTCACGCTGCAAATTAGCCTCGGCTTGCGCCAGTTGCAAGCGGTATTCGCTGTCCTCAATCACCACCAGCGTGTCGCCCTTGTGCACTGGTTGGTATTCATTGAAACGGATTTCCTTGATGAATCCGCCCACACGGGCATTCACTGGGGTGATATGCTGCTGCACGGTGGCGTTGTCGGTGTATTCGCCGTCTTCAAATTGTAAGAAATGGTCCACCACCAGCCATGCGCCAGCGGCAAGAACGGCAAGGACACAAATGTTGTATATCAATCGAATAAGTATCTTCTTTTTCATCTTGTTTTGATTGTATTTTTTAAAATGCGATTTAAATTTTTCCAGTCACATATTTCACATTATAATATGTGTAGGCGATATTGATTTGCGCGTTCACCTCTTGCAGTTCGGCATTGAGTTTCACGTTCGACGCATCAATCATATCGGTGATGAGTGCCAACTGGTTGGCGTAGCGGTTTTGAACCACCTGAAAGTTTTGGTTCGCCAACTCCACGCTTTTCTGCTGAGTGCGCAGTTCCACATACGCCTGCTGGTGCATGGTGTAGGCTTGGTGCACCTGATTGTTCACATTCTCGTTGGTCACGGCATGTGCCTCTTGACTCTGGCGCAATTGTGCCTCAGCCCTGCGAACGGACTTTGGAGTCTTGAACAGCGAACTGAGGGAGTATTTCACGCCCACGCCCACATACCACACATTGAAATTCTTGTTGATGGGCGGAATGTCGTAGGTGAACGGTCCCGTAAAATTGTCGGCAGCCACCACAGCCACTTTCGGCAGGAGTTCGCTTTTGGCGAGTTTCAACTGCTGCTCTGCCACATTGGTCGCCAATTCCGACTGGCGGATTTGCGGCGCATTCACCAGCGCATCGGATTGCAAATCCTTTTCCGACATCAGTTCATAGTCTGTGGCAGTGAGGTCGATATCGGGAACAATGATGGCATCTTCAATCCCCAGTGCGTTACACAACTGGTGGCTCAAAATACTCTTTTGGTCCTCCAACTGGCGTTTGCCCAATTTCAGCGATTCCATTTGCAGTTCGTAGCGGGTTACATCGTTTTTCAGCGCCATACCCTGTGTCTGCTTTGCCTTGATGTCGGCAACGAGGCGTTCGGTCAGGGCGATGTTGCTGTCATACACCTTGATGCCGTTGTCGAGTTTCGACAGTTCCAAAAACTGACCGATGGCGATGAAACGAAGTTGGTTGCGCGTGAGCGTAACGGCATTTTCAGCCACCGACTTCTGGAGTTCGGCAAGTTTGATGCCTGTGGTGATTGCCCCACCGGCATACACCACCTGCTGCGCCTCAAGGGCGAAGGAATTGCCAAAGTGAGGTTGGCTTGCACCCTTGGCGTGACTGAAGTTGCGGTCGGTAATCAGCACATTGCCGGTATAACTCAGCGAAAGTGAGGCTCCAATGTCGGGCAAGCGTTTGTTTTTGGCTTCTTCTATGCCCTGCGTCGCCACGCTCACGCCCGTCTTAGTGGCATTGAGTGTGCTATTGCCACTCTCTATCATACTGAAAAGTTCGTTGGCAGTAAGTCTGCGCTGTGTCTGCGCCATGCCGTAACTCGGCATCAGCATACACACACAAGCACAGCATAGTAATCTCTTGTGCATTGTCAATAAAAATGTTTGATTCAGTGATATGTAAAATTTTCGGTGCAAAATTACCTACTTTTCACAGCCCAACGATTTCAAATAAATCCACAATAATTGAATATTTGGGAACACTTGTGCTGATATATTACATAAATTTCCGATATTTGCGGTAAAAATCAGAATTATCCACATACACCGCAAGCATAGTATAGATGAAAGGTAAAGATATTGAGATGCGCTCTAACAGAAAAGTGAGCCTCACATCGGAGCGCTCGGAATCATGGTTTAGCGAGGCTACGGCTATCGACTACGGTATGATTGTGCTCTGCCGTGAGGGCGAGGCCACCATAGGCGTGAATTTCTTGGAATGGCGATTAAAGAAGGGTTCGGTCATCACACTTTTCCCCAACGATGTGGTGGCGGTGACCAACCGTACCGACGATTTCGGGGTGGAGATTCTGAAATACGGAGCGTCGCTGCTGCGCGAGGCGAGTCTGCAACTGGAGCAAACCGTGTATTCGCAACTGAAAACCGACCGATGCCGCACCGAGTCGCCCATTCTCACCAATATCATCAACAATATGTTTGCGCTGCTCCGACTGTATTTCGAGCAAGAGGGCTGCATCTGCCTGGAGCAACTGGTGACGCTACAACTCAAAGCCTTTTTTCTCGGCTTCTACGACTACCTTTACCGCAACCCCGAAGAAAAGAAGGCCGAAACTGGCAGCCCACGAATCCGTGAACTCTTCAACCGCTTTATGAGGGCACTGGAGAACCGCTACCGTGAATCGCGCGACGTGAGTTATTATGCCGACCTGCTGAATGTGTCGGCAAAGTATTTGGGCATAGTCACCCGCCGCATCACAGGCCATACCGCCAAGAGCGTTATCGACCATTATGTGGTGCTGCAAATCAAGCAATCGCTTGCCACCGAAGAAAAGTCAATCAAAGAATTGTCGTGGGACTACCACTTCTGCGACATCTCATTCTTCTGCCGCTACTTCAAGCAGCACACCGGCCTCACCCCCCAACAATTCCGCAAGCGCTAATCCACCCAATCAGTCTTTTAAACACGAAAGCGGAATAACTTTCACTCCATCGGGACGAGTGTAAGCCATGCTGCCACCAGTAAGAATAATAAGCAAGTCTGGCTCACGGAGAGGAACTTGTTTTTCAGTTTTATTATGCTCCTGTACAAGTCGTTTGATTTCTAACAAATGCTTAGCACCTTCTTCAATTTCTCTACTACCAAGCTTACACTCAATAAGAGCATATCGCCCATCATCAAGATGGAGCACCAAGTCGGCTTCCAAACCGTAGCGGTCACGATAGTAAGATAAATGGTTACCGAAGCCTGGAGTGTAAGCACGAAGATCTCGTGCACACATTTGCTCAAAAATAAACCCGAATGTCTTAAGCTGCATTTCCAAACCATCGGCGTTTACTCCCATTGCCGCAACAGCTATAGAAGGGTCAGAAAAACCTCTTTTTGGCATACTGCGAACGGCTGTTCTACTTCTGATAGCTGGGCACCATGCGTCAATATCTTGAATAACATATAGTTTTTCCAATACACTGATGTAATTATCCATAGTGTCCATTGACAAGGATATGTCGCCAGAAGATGTGATATCTGATAAAATATTGTTTTTTTTAGCTATAGTACTAACATTACGAGCATAGGAACGCATTATTTGCCTGGCGATTTTCGGATTACGCTGCTTATTGTCAATTGATGAAATATCTATTTCGCAAACACTATTCACATAGTCGCTGGCTATCAACATTCCCGACTTCTCAGACATTTGCAAGGCCACTGGCCACCCTCCACGGCAAGCCACTCTAATTAATGAAGGAATATTTAATTTGCTGGTAGCACCATCAATGTCGTAATCTGGATTGTCAAACAATTCTCTTAGAGAAACCTCTCCTGTTGAATCTTTTGACTCCCAAAGACTCATAGGATACATTTTCATACGTGATATACGACCGACACCGCTGTGATAAATCTTTTCTTTGTCAACAGTGTTACTGCCTGTAAGAATGTATTGACCAGGCTTTCCTCCAGAATTGTCAACAGCAATGCGCACTGCATCCCAAAGCACCGGTGCGTCCTGCCATTCATCTATCAAACGAGGTTGCTCTCCCTTTAACAGTAACGACGGCATCGTTGCTGCGGTCATAAGAATCTCCTCTCTTTTATCCGGATCTTGCAGTTTTAGCACGCTTTGAGCCTGCTGTTGAGCAGTAGTCGTCTTTCCTGTCCATTTTGGACCTTCTATGAGTACTGACCCAAAAGCCTCTAACCTTTCTTTCAACACATTGTCTGCAATTCTTGGTAGATATTCCATATTAGTATTGTTTTGAATGCAAAAATACATTATTTCTCTCAAAATTCCAAGCCGTTCGGTATTTTTGTGGCATTTCATTCGGTATTTTTGTGGCGTTTCATTCGGTGTTTTTGCGGCATTTCGTTCGGTGTTTTTGCGGTAATCTACACTGTTAACCAAAAACGAAAACGTCATAACGTTGGGACATGCCTTTGGCGAAAGCACTGAAAAAGTCGAAAAGGGGGATTTTTGAGCCGTTGGAAACGGCAAATTGTGGTTAACTCCATGCAAGCTCGCTTGCGAGCGCAGCTTGGAGACAGGTCCAAATATAGTGGCGAGCGTCGGAGACGGTCGGTCGTGGTAGCATCAATAGTTTTGACCATAACCGACCCTCTACGAGGCTCATACCCTTTTGGATACTATCTCCAAGCTGCGCTCATTCGCTCCTGCGGAGCTTCATTCGCTTGCATGGAGTTAACCATAATCAGCCGTTTCCAACGGCTACAAGCCTCCACAAAATCTTTACTTCATTCACTATTTTTATAGTTTTTCAGTGCTTTCGCCTTTGGCATGTTTCCAATGCGTTGACACATTGCTGGTTGCATCGGAACATTCGAAAGGCATGTCATAAAAGGTGGAAGGGCGCAAGAAGTAATCTATCACGGCCTAATTTATATCCCTGCGCCGTCTTGAAAGAACGGTTCCTCTATGGCGCGACTTTGGAGCACACGGGAGTGAGGTGGCACATCGTGGGTGAGCCACACGTTACCACCCACTATGGTATGATGCCCTATCCTCACCCTGCCCAGTATCGAAGTGTTGGAATACACGGTCACATAGTCTTCCAAAATGGGGTGGCGCGGCATATCTATAGGCACACCATTGGCGTCATACGAGAAATTCTTCGCTCCAAGTGTCACGCCCTGATAAAGCATCACATGGTTGCCAATCACACTGGTGGCACCAATCACCACGCCTGTGCCATGGTCGATGCAGAAATGCTCGCCTATCTGCGCGGCAGGGTGTATGTCGATACCTGTGGCAGAATGCGCCATCTCGGTGATGACACGCGGAATAATGGGAACGCCTTGCAAATGAAGTTGATGTGCGGTGCGATAGTGAACCATCACCCTTACCACAGGATAGCAAAGTATTACCTCCTGCATCGACTTTACAGCGGGATCGTTGTGCATCACAGCGAGAGCATCGGTGTGAAGCAGCCTCGCAATTTCGGGCAACGCCTGCACAAAGTCGTCCGCCATTTTATCAGGATCGGTGATGGTGGTGATGGTGGAAAGTTGGTCGGTGAGCACTGCATGAATGGCCTCATTGCCATTGGTCCACGAAGGCACATCGGAATAGTCTGGAAAAATAACATAGCCGACCAGTTCCACCAGTCGCTTGAGTTGGGAAACAGAGGGTGCTTTCATCTTTCTTACTCAAATAAAGAGGTTGATAAATAACGTTCGCCAGTGTCGGGCAGCAGTGCCACAATGAGTTTGCCTGCGTTCTCGTCCTTCCTTGCCAAAGCGAGGGCTACGGAGAACGCCGCTCCCGACGAAATGCCCACAAGCAGCCCCTTTGTGCGTGCCAACTTGCGTGCACCAGCGAAAGCATCGTCGTCGGTCACAGTTACCACCTCGTCCACGGCGTCGGGATTGTAGGTAGATGGTACAAATCCTGCACCTATACCCTGAATCTTGTGTTTGCCCGGCACTCCCGTGGTCAGCACTGCGGAGGAAGCCGGTTCCACAGCCACCACCTTCACGGCAGAATTATGCTTTTTGAGGGCGCTACCCACACCGCTCACCGTGCCACCAGTGCCCACACCTGCCACAAAAATATCCACTTTCCCATCAGTATCTGTCCAAACTTCCTCCCCAGTGGTCTGCTCGTGGATTGCAGGATTGGCAGGATTCACAAACTGCCCCAGAATCACAGCCCCAGGAATAGTGGCGCGCAACTGCTCCGCCCTGGCAATGGCACCTTTCATGCCTTCAGTCCCTGGTGTAAGTTCAAGTTTTGCACCGTAAGCCTTCAGCAGATTGCGACGCTCCACACTCATGGTTTCGGGCATTGTGAGAATGGTTCGGTAGCCTTTGGCCACACCCACCCATGCCAGTCCCACACCTGTATTACCACTTGTGGGCTCAATAATCGTGGCACCAGGCTTCAACACGCCTTTTTTCTCTGCGTCCTCAATCATTGCCAACGCAATGCGGTCCTTCACACTGCCTCCAGGATTGAAAGCCTCTACCTTTACAACAATTCTTGCCTTTTGATTTTCAAATCCGCTCACCTCCACTAATGGGGTGCGCCCTACGAGTTCTGTAATTGATGAGTAAATCATAATGATAACTGTTTTATAAATTGATATTGTTTTTGAAAATATACACAAAAAAGCGCCTTGCCACTGGATTGGCAAGGCGCATGTATTTTGCTTGTAATAAATGTCTAAATGATTTCCTATATCACATCACGCAAAAAGACCATCGTGCCGAGCCAATCTCTTGATTCGGTACAACAGCAACATGCTTGCAAAGATGTATACAAATTCTTCATTCTGCCTAAAAAATCGTTATATCGGCCACAAAATTATAACAATAATCCACAAAACCCAAATAATCCGCAACAAAACATCAAAAAAACGAAAAAAGCATATTCCTGTGTTTGGATGAAATCGTGCATTCTTTTATTCATAGAATAAAGCGAGAACACCTATTTAATCCATTACAATCCAATTCTGCACCTAAAAAAGAAATTAGGTGTTAATGGGTTAAAATGGATTAAATAGGTGTTTTTTTTTATCAAAAAGGGATTTAGCAAAGGGAATTATAAAAATGGGGTGCGGTTTGTTCCGCACCCCTTAACCGTTATTCGAATTGGTCGTTGCCTATGATGCTTTGGATGGCTTTGCCTACGGCGTTTGCCACATCGGGGGCGATAAGGCCGTGGGTGCCTTGCTCCTCGATGGCGATGTCGCCAGCCAAACCATGAACATACACGCCGAGGGCCACGCTCCAGTCGGGCGAATATCCTTGTGCAATGAATGCCGCAATCACACCCGTGAGCACATCACCACTGCCAGCAGTTGCCAAACCTGGGTTGCCGGTGCTATTGATATACACTTTGCCGTCGGGGCGCACCGTCTTGGTGTAGTGGCCCTTGAGCACGATAGTGATTTCGTAGAGACGCGACACATCAATAGCCTTCTTCAGGCGGTCCTCATCGGTGGTGTGTTCGCCAAACAGGCGGTCGAACTCGCTATTGTGAGGCGTAAGGATTGAGCCCTTTGGTATGCTGTGAATGAGCACCAGACGAGTGGCGATGCAGTTGAGCGCATCGGCATCGAGAATGCACGGACGACGATAACGCTTAATGAACGAATCCACCGCCGCAATGGTGTCGCTGGTGGTGCTAATGCCCGGACCGATTGCCACCACATTGTAGTTATGGTGGAGTTCGATGTCGGTGGTGAAATATTCGCTTTGGTCGGCTTCAAACAGCACCTCTGGCACGGTGGTGGCCAATGGAATATAGCCGCATTTTGGTGCGTGAACAGTCACCAAACCCGCACCTGCACGCATTGCGCCACGCGCAGCAAGTGTGGCTGCACCCATCATGCCGTAACTACCAGCCACGAGGAAAACGGTGCCATTGTCGTATTTGTTGATGAAATTGCCGTGTGGACGCAGTTCGCGCTTCACGTCTTCACGCTCAATCAGGTAGAAATCGGCAGGAGTGCTTGCGATGGCATCTTGGTCCATCTCAAGGTCGAGCACCACCACTTCGCCCAAAAATTCAGCGTTTTCGCTAAAGAAAAACGACAGACGCTTGAATTGGTAAGCGAGCGTGAGATTGGCACGAACAATATTGCGACGGTCCACACCGGTGTTCCATTCGCTAAACAAACCCGAAGGAATGTCGAGCGACACCACAAAGGCGTGCGACTCGTTAATATACTGCACGGTGGAAGCATATCCGCCCTTGAGCGGATTGCTCAAGCCTGAGCCAAACAAACCATCGATTACCAAGTCGTCGGGGCCGAGTTCGGGTGGCGTGAAGGTGTCGAGCACCTCAATCAGTTCCACACGGTCGAGCCCTTTGAGGCGGTCGCGGTTGGTTTCGCAGCAGTGCGACAGGCGAGTGGCCTTCACGTTGAAGAGGTAAACCTCAGAGCGATAGCCCTGCTCCGCCAGCAGTCGAGCCACAGCAAGTGCGTCGCCGCCATTGTTGCCCGGACCAGCGAAAATCACAATTCGTTTGCTGGGATGCCAGCGTGATATGATTTGATAGACCACAGCCGACGCGGCACGCTCCATCAGGTCGAGCATTTTGATGCTCTCGCGCTCGATGGTTGCTTCGTCGATTCTTCTAATGCCTTCGGTAGTGAATATTTTCATAAATTCAATTTTAATCCTTCGTAAAAAAGCCGTAAAAAAGCAACTACAAAAATACGGATTTTTTCTTGGCTACGATAGCGAAACGCAAAAAAACTCGCTCATCACGCACGGCTCTTTCATTTAAGATTTCGTTGCTCACTTAAAAATGTTGTTATTTTATA
>ENA-UOJH01002245-UOJH01002245.1-human-gut-metagenome-genome-assembly--contig:-C148-NODE-2245-length-12454-cov-71.499798_pt1 | contig 12454 bp, 8 predicted proteins | sample MGYA00242345_ERZ723892 | MGnify/ENA metagenome assembly ERZ723892 | reverse complement strand
CCAAACATATTCGTTGTACGCTACATGAAATAAACCCATTCCCCCATACCGTCATGAGGGGCGCAGCGAGAAATCTTCCTTCCACTCTGCTCTTTCTTGCTTCCTTTCGCAAAAGGTTTCCCCTTTTCCGCTATCACACATACGGCGCTATACCAGTGTGCCAGAAAGATCCCTCGACTTCGCTCGGGATGACGTTGCGGAAATAGCGCTTTCCAAACATATCCGTTGTACGCTACGTGAAATAAACCCATTCCCCCATACCGTCATTTCGAGCGCAGCGAGAAATCTTCCTTGCACTCTGCTCTTTCTTGCTCCTTTCGCAAAACGTTTCCCCTTTTCCGCTATCACACATACGGCGCTATACCGGTGTGCAAGAAAGATCCCTCGACTTCGCTCGGGATGACGATACGGGAATAGCGCTTTCTCAGCACATCCTTTATACGATGCGTGGGATATCCCCCTATGACGCAAAAGAAAAAAGCCCCAGCCAAAGCTGGAGCTTTTTTGTGTCAGAAAGACTTATTTGCCAAACTGTGCGAGCATGGTGCCTGCTGCTACTGCAGTACCAATAACGCCTGCTACGTTCGGGCCCATTGCCTGCATCAGCAGGTAGTTGGACGGGTTGTCTTTCAGGCCTACGACCTGAGATACACGGGCTGCCATCGGGACTGCAGATACGCCTGCGGAGCCGATCAGCGGGTTGACCTTGTTGCCGGATGCAATTCTCATGATCTGGCCAAAGAGGACGCCGCCTGCGGTGCCTGCTGCGAATGCGATCAGGCCGAGGCAGATAATCTCGATGGTTTCCAGACGGAGGAATTTGTCGCCGGTCATGGTCAGACCTGTGCCGGTTGCCAGGAAGATGGTGACGATGTTGCAGAGGGAGTTCTGAGCGGTATCGGACAGACGAGCGGTAACGCCGGAAACTTCAAACAGGTTGCCAAGGCACAGGCAGCCCATCAGAGCTGCAACTGGCGGCAGGAGCAGGGATACAACGATAGCAACGACGATCGGGAATGCAACCTTTTCGAAGTGGGTAACAGGACGAAGGTTGGTCATTCTGATGGAACGCTGTTCTTTGGTGGTGCAGAGTTTCATGATCGGTGGCTGAATCAGCGGAACCAGGGACATGTAGGAGTATGCTGCTACAGCGATGGCGCCCAGCAGATGTGGAGCCAGTTTGGAAGTCAGGTAAATAGCGGTCGGGCCGTCAGCACCACCGATGATGCCGATGGATGCTGCTTCCTGTACGTTGAAGCCGAGCATCATAGCACCAGCAAGTGCTACGAATACGCCGATCTGAGCAGCTGCGCCCAGAAGTACGGTCTTCGGGTTTGCGATAAGCGGACCAAAGTCGGTCATTGCGCCTACGCCCATGAAAATCAGCGGCGGGAAGATTTCGTATTTGATACCGAAGCCGATAGCCATCATAACGCCCATTTCGTCTTCGAACCCGGTGTTCGGGAAGTTAGCCATAATATCGCCGAATGCGATAGGAAGCAGAAGCAGTGGTTCGTACTGCTTTGCGATAGCCAGATAGAGGAGGACAAGTCCTACCAGAATCATGACCATGTTCTGCCATGTCAGTGCGGCAAAGCCGGAGTCTGTCCATACAGAAACGAGAGCTCTCATAAAGCCGTCCATGTTATTTCCTCCTAAGATGAGTTCTGTATTCGTTTATAGTAATAAGATCTTATTTCTTCTTGCCTTTGGTCGGATCCACGATATGAATCAGCTGGATGACGAAAGCCAAGAAGATCAGAACTGCGAATACGATAACCATGTTAGTAAGGCAAATGGAAAGCGGGCCTGGAGTATCCATGAGTTTAAATCCACCTTTCTATTTTTAGCACCTGAGGTGCCGTTGCGGAGAACCGCAGCCTAGTGTGAAATGAAAGGCCACCCTTCCGGGTTTCCCCGGAAGGAGCCTTAGGGTACCTGAAAAGTGCTTGTCACAGCACCCGTTCTGGGATCAATGGAATGGCCAGAAGATCGGGACGATGATGACGCAAGCGATCCAGGAAATGACGCACATCGGTACACCGACTTTTGCGTAGTCATTGAAGGAGAAGTTGCCAGGGCCAAGTACGAGGGTATTTGGCGGAGTAGCCATTGGAGTTGCGAATGCCATGGAGGCTGCAATACCAAGAGCCATCAGTACCGGTTTCGGATCGCATCCGATGGACTGAGCAATGGAAATACCAATAGGAGCCAAAAGTGCTGCAGATGCAGTGTTAGACATGAACTGAGTGAGTACGTTCGAGATCAGGAAGAGTACAGCGGTCAGGACATATGGGTTCGGGTTTTCGCCCATGAGGCCGACAACGAAGTCAGCGATCATCTTGCCGGCGCCGGTCTTTTCCATAGCGGTAGCGACAGAAAGCATACCGGCGAAGAGGAAGATCGTTACCCAGTCGATACCGGCGTACGCTTCTTTTTCTTTCAGGCAGCCGGTGATGACGCAGAGGATAGCGCCGGTGACTGCTGCGGTGTGCAGCGGAACGGTCTTGAGGTCCAGAGCCATGCAGACAACGACGCCGATCAGGATGAGACCGGAGATCCACATCTTGGTCTTGCTCTTCGGAGCATTGTCATCAGAAGCACCAGCTTCTTCTTTTGCTGCTTTGATGGCTTCTTCGTCCATAGCACCGGAGGATTTATCCGGAATGAAATGACGGCCAACAAAGAGGGTGTAGACAAGAATGATGATAGACAGCGGAACGCCGATGAATGCGAATTCGAAGAATCCGAAAGTCGGAAGTCCTGCAGCTGCCAGAGCGCCGGTAACGATGACGTTTGGCGGAGTACCGATCATAGTGATGGTACCGCCGACGTTAGCTGCGATAGCAAGAGGCATCAGTTCCTTAGAAGCAGGGATCTTTGCTGCCTGGCAGATACCAATGATGACTGGCATCAGGCAGGCTACTGTACCGGTGTTCGAAGAAACAGAGGACAGGACGATCGTAACGATCATGATAGCTGCCATGAGCGGAATCTCATTGGTGCCGGCTTTCTTAACTACAGCTACACCGATAGCTTCAGCGAGGCCAGTCTTAAACATAGCGGCGCCGATAACGAACATACCACCGAAAAGTACGACGGTGGAATTGGAGAGACCTGCGTAAACCTGTTTCGACGGGAGTACGCCCAGAATCCCCAGTGCAGTACATGCTGCCATAGCGGTAACAGCCAGCGGGATCAGTTCAGTGATGAAGAGAAATGCTGCTACGGCCAGGACACACAGTGTGGTAATGGCTGGATCCATAATGGTTCACCTTCCTTTTGATGATTCTTCAGTAGGGGATCAATGCGGTGCGGTTCGATCATCTGAAGAAAGTCTCCGGAAGTTCTTATTAGGACTCATATGAAATTGTCAAGAAGAAAAATAATTGCAGTATTCTATAAAAGAATAAATTCCGATGAATCCCGAAATGCGTTCCGGAAAACGGACAATCCCTTGATCAACCAGCTATCCTCCTTTGTGACAGTCCCAGGGACGGACTCGCATTCATGAAGAGCGCCACTCTCAGCTCTGATTGTTTTGCACTTCATGAGCACCTATGGCTATTGTATCCATAGCACCCTATTTTTTCAAACTCCATAGCGTATTATCTAATTGCAAATCCATGGTATTTGTTACTTATGAATTTTCATTTCATTCTTTTCTTTATTTTTTATTTATTCGCAGCAAAATCAGGCATATCATTTGGCATAGAAATGCGTTTTATCCCGATCCTATCGAATTGCATCGTGTACTATCTGATATTTCCATAGCCATCTATGAATTGAAATAATGCGTACCATCGTCCCATTTCCACTTCCGTTTTGCATTCACATACCTATTTATGCTATCCCTAAATTTACATAGCCTGCTATTTATTAAATCGTATAATGCTATGTATTTACGCCTGTTATTTCCTCCATGTCTTCTTAGATGCATGTATCTCTAATATTCCAAATTGGAAAAATAAATAATTATTAGAAATGCATGGTGTGCTATGGAAATAAATAGATAGATGGCATTGGGGGCAGGCTTCGCTTCCGATGACGATACGGGAAGAGTGCTTTCCCGGCACAGCCTTTGCAGGATGCACGGGATATCCATTTCCCACACTATCATTTCGAGCGCAGCGAGAAATCTTTTTCGTCACCCCCTTTGCCTCCTCCTTCGCTAAGCCTTTTATAGGAAGCACCGCCCACCGTCTTTCCGCGATACGGTGTTTCCCGTTTCTCGCTGTCGGACGCGCTCCCTCTTACCGCCAACGAAAAAGATCCCTCGGCTTCGCTCGGGATGACGATACGGGAAGAACGCATTTCCCACACACTCTTTGTATGATACAGCGGATATCCATTCCCTACACTGTCATTTCGAGCGCAGCGAGAAATCTTCCTTGCACTCCGTCGTTCCTTGCTCCTTTCGCTAAAGGTTTCCCATTTTCCGCTATCCCACATACGGCGCTATACCGATGTGCAAGAAAGATCCCTCCACTTCGGTCGGGATGACAATGAGGATGGCGCTCTGCTCTCGTTATTTTCATGCCGCCACGCCAAAGAGTGCCTCTTCGAGGCACATTGATCCAAGCCTTTGGCCTGCCCCTTCTCTAAGGAGGGCGAAAAAGGGATCCTAATCCCTAGCTACTAGTCCCTAGCTACTAGCTACTAGTCACCACTTCCCCACAACAAAAAAGCCCCAGCCAAAGCCGGAGCTTTTTTGTGTCAGAAAGACTTATTTGCCAAACTGTGCGAGCATGGTGCCTGCTGCTACTGCAGTACCAATAACGCCTGCTACGTTCGGGCCCATTGCCTGCATCAGCAGGTAGTTGGACGGGTTGTCTTTCAGGCCTACGACCTGAGATACACGGGCTGCCATCGGGACTGCAGATACGCCTGCGGAGCCGATCAGCGGGTTGACCTTGTTGCCGGATGCAATTCTCATGATCTGGCCAAAGAGGACGCCGCCTGCGGTGCCTGCTGCGAATGCGATCAGGCCGAGGCAGATAATCTCGATGGTTTCCAGACGGAGGAATTTGTCGCCGGTCATGGTCAGACCTGTGCCGGTTGCCAGGAAGATGGTGACGATGTTGCAGAGGGAGTTCTGAGCGGTATCGGACAGACGAGCGGTAACGCCGGAAACTTCAAACAGGTTGCCAAGGCACAGGCAGCCCATCAGAGCTGCAACTGGCGGCAGGAGCAGGGATACAACGATAGCAACGACGATCGGGAATGCAACCTTTTCGAAGTGGGTAACAGGACGAAGGTTGGTCATTCTGATGGAACGCTGTTCTTTGGTGGTGCAGAGTTTCATGATCGGTGGCTGAATCAGCGGAACCAGGGACATGTAGGAGTATGCTGCTACAGCGATGGCGCCCAGCAGATGTGGAGCCAGTTTGGAAGTCAGGTAAATAGCGGTCGGGCCGTCAGCACCACCGATGATGCCGATGGATGCTGCTTCCTGTACGTTGAAGCCGAGCATCATAGCGCCTGCGAGGGCTACGAATACGCCGATCTGAGCAGCTGCGCCCAGAAGTACGGTCTTCGGGTTCGCGATAAGCGGACCAAAGTCAGTCATAGCGCCTACGCCCATGAAGATCAGCGGCGGGAAGATTTCGTATTTGATACCGAAGCCGATGGCCATCATAACGCCCATTTCGTCTTCGAACCCGGTATTCGGGAAGTTTGCCATAATATCGCCAAAAGCGATCGGCAGCAGCAAAAGAGGTTCGTACTCTTTTGCAATAGCGAGGTAGAGCAGGATAAGCCCTACCAGAATCATGACCATGTTCTGCCATGTCAGTGCGGCGAAGCCGGAGTCTGTCCATACAGAAACAAGTGCTCTCATAAAGCCGTCCATGTGTATAGCCTCCTAGGTGTAATCATTGTAATGGGTCGGAGTCAAAGGTGAGACCCCTGTTTCAGTCTCCAGTTGGGATCCTGAACCGTGGGAAATTGTCATTCACTCCAATGACTCTTCGGTAAACGTGCTATTCTTATTTCTTCTTGCCTTTGGTCGGATCCACGATGTGAATCAACTGAATGACGAAAGCGAGGAAAATCAGCACAGCGAATACAATGACCATGTTGGTAATACAAATGGAAAGCGGGCCTGGAGTATCCATGAATGAATCCACCTTTCCTTGTTAAAAAAACGGAATAAAAAGGATCAATGAAAGGAGGAAGGCGAGGCATACCAAGCACTACGTAAGTGCAGGCCCCGCCGCCTCTTATTTCATTGCTGTTTGATCATCAGAATGGCCAGAAGATCGGGATAATGATGACGCAGGCGATCCAAGAGATGACGCACATCGGAACGCCGACTTTGACGTAATCATTGAAAGTAAATCCGCCAGGGCCAAGTACGAGGGTATTTGGCGGAGTAGCCATTGGAGTTGCGAATGCCATGGAGGCTGCAATACCAAGAGCCATCAGTACCGGTTTCGGATCGCATCCGATGGACTGAGCAATGGAAATACCAATAGGAGCCAAAAGTGCTGCAGATGCAGTGTTAGACATGAACTGAGTGAGTACGTTCGAGATCAGGAAGAGTACAGCGGTCAGGACATATGGGTTCGGGTTTTCGCCCATGAGGCCGACAACGAAGTCAGCGATCATCTTGCCGGCGCCGGTCTTTTCCATAGCGGTAGCGACAGAAAGCATACCGGCGAAGAGGAAGATCGTTACCCAGTCGATACCGGCGTACGCTTCTTTTTCTTTCAGGCAGCCGGTGATGACGCAGAGGATAGCGCCGGTGACTGCTGCGGTGTGCAGCGGAACGGTCTTGAGGTCCAGAGCCATGCAGACAACGACGCCGATCAGGATGAGACCGGAGATCCACATCTTGGTCTTGCTCTTCGGAGCATTGTCATCAGAAGCACCAGCTTCTTCTTTCGCAGCTTTGACGGCTTCTTCATCCATCTCACCAGCAGAGTGGTCAGGGAGGAAACGACGACCTACGAAGAGGGTGTAGAGAACGATGATGATAGAGAGCGGAACACCGATGAATGCGAATTCAAAGAATCCGAAGGTCGGAAGTCCTGCAGCAGAGAGAGCGCCGGTGACAATGACGTTTGGCGGAGTACCGATCATGGTGATGGTACCACCGACGTTAGCAGCGATAGCCAGTGGCATCAGCTGTTTGGAAGCCGGGATCTTCGCTGCCTGGCAGATACCGATGATGACCGGCATCAGGCAGGCTACTGTACCGGTGTTCGAGGAAACAGAGGACAGTACGCAGGTAACGATCATGATGGCTGCCATCAATGGCAGTTCATTGGTGCCTGCTTTTTTTACGACGGCAATACCGATCGCTTCGGCAAGACCGGTCTTAAACATAGCAGCGCCGATAACGAACATACCGCCGAAGAGAACGACGGTGGAATTGGAGAGACCTGCGTAAACCTGTTTCGACGGGAGTACGCCCAGAATCCCCAATACAGTACATGCAGCCATAGCGGTGACAGCCAGCGGAATCAGTTCGGTAACGAAGAGAAACGCTGCCACAGCCAGGACACACAGTGTGATAATGGCTGGATCCATAATGGTTCACCTTCCTTATTGGATGGCTTCTCCCGCCCTTTCATCAGATGCATCTGAAACAGCAGAGAAAAGCTTTCCGGAAGACTTCAGAATCCTATGTGTAAAGATATATAATTGCTGAAATCAATGAATCCCGAAACGTTTTCCGGAGATCAATCCCTTGGCCAACCGGCTATCCTCCTTTCGCTCAGCCCCAGGGGAAAGGGCTCATATCCATGGTTTCCCTCCCGGTACTTCCATAGGCATCTATGATTATTTTACTTATTTTCCACAGTTTTTCAAGAGAGAAAAACAGGAGCCCAGGCAAAATCTCACGATTGTTCTAAATTTATTTGCTGAAATCATCGTTCATTCGGCGTTTTTTACATCGGTATCTATGCATCAGAAGATGGGAATCAAAAGCAATAATGCGTTCTTTAACCTCCCAAGATGTCCGATTATATCGCTATCTATGTACTTTTTGCATATTCCTCCATCTCCTCCCCTCGATTCGCACCTCATGGAACGGCAGCAACAGGAAATATCTATCAAGCCTTCCATAAAAAATGAAATAAAAAAATTCTATAGCAGTATATAGATCTGGGATCGAAGATACAGGATCCGCTTCTTCGCCTTTTCGGCAGACGGTTCGCGAGCGCAAAAGTCACACTTCGCCTTGGTCTTAGGAAACATCGACCCTCCCCTTTCTGCGACCCGCAGATCCTCTATGCGTTTCCCCGCGCCGGAAGCGCCAAAACAAAAAAGCCCCGGCGGGAGCCGGAGCTTTTTATAGATCTTACATGCCGAATGGCCAAACGATCGGGATGACTACGAGGCAGACGATGAGGGAGATCACGCACATCGGAACGCCGACCTTTGCATAGTCGTTGAAGGAGAATCCGCCAGGTCCGAGAACGAGGGTGTTTGGCGGAGTAGCCATCGGGGTAGCAAATGCGCAGGATGCAGCGATGCCGAGAGCCATCAGTACCGGTTTCGGGTCAGCGCCGATGGACTGCGCGATGGAGATGCCGATCGGTGCAAGCAGTGCAGCGGATGCGGTATTGGACATGAACTGGGTAAGAACGTTGGAGATCAGGAAGAGGACTGCGGTCAGAACGTATGGATTCGGGTTCGTGCCCATCATGCTGACAACGCTATCAGCAATCAGCTTGCCGGCGCCGGTCTTTTCCATAGCGGTAGCGACAGAAAGCATACCAGCGAAGAGGAAAATGGTGACCCAGTCGATACCAGCATATGCTTCTTTTTCCTTCAGGCAGCCGGTGACTACGCACAGGATTGCGCCGGTGACTGCTGCGGTGTGCAGCGGAACGGTCTTGAGGTCCAGAGCCATGCAGAGGACGACGCCGATCAGGATGAGACCGGAAATCCACATCTTGGTCTTGCTCTTCGGAGCGTCATCGCCGGAAGCGCCTGCTTCTTCTTTTGCTGCTTTGATGGCTTCTTCATCCATAGCACCTGCAGATTTTGCAGCGATCATGTGACGGCCGATGAAAAGAGTGTAGATGGTGATAACAAGGGAGAGCGGGATACCGATCCAGGCAAATTCAAAGAAGCCGAAGGTCGGGAGGCCTGCCGTGGTCAGCGCGCCGGTAACGATAACGTTTGGCGGAGTACCGATCATGGTGATGGTGCCGCCGACATTAGCTGCGATAGCCAGAGGCATCAGCTGTTTGGAAGCCGGGAGCTTTGCTACGGAGCAGATGCCGATGATGACCGGCATCAGGCATGCGACTGTACCTGTGTTGGAGGATACAGCGGAGAGCACGATGGTAACGACCATGATAGCAGCCATCAGCGGGATCTCGTTGGTGCCTGCTTTTTTAACAACGGCTACACCGATGGCCTCTGCCAGACCGGTCTTGAACATAGCCGCACCGATAACGAACATACCGCCGAAAAGAACGACGGTGGAATTGGAAAGACCTGCATAAACGGCCTTGGACGGAAGTACGCCCAGAATGCCCAGTGCAGTACATGCTGCCATCGCAGTGACAGCGAGCGGGATCAGTTCGGTGATGAACAGGAATGCTGCCACACCAAGTACGCACAGCGTAATAATAGCTGGATCCATAATTTACCTTCCTATGTGTTTCTGTAATACCTATCAATACTTGATGAGAAAAGAGATCAGCGAATCTCTTTTCAGGGAAACGCCGCCTGTATATTTCGGCGCTCCATTCGTCTTTCAATTATGGGTCATGCTATCTAAAGATGAATGCTATAATCAATACCCTATGAAAAACTCGGCCCTCTACCTCTATCCTCCTTCCCATCTGAGCCAGCCTATAATTCCCACAAAGAATATATGTTATTCTCATGAGGAAGCCGTGTTCTATGATACTAGACCACCGATTATTGCACAAGGGCATGATGGAAGATTCCTAGTTTTAGGTATGTATACTATGTATATCTCATTTGCATTTACATTTCTGCCCGTATCTGGACTCGTATCTGGAGCGGCTTTCTATGCTCTCCCTTTTTATCCACCCAGCCTTTCTCTCCGGCATCTCTCCTATACGTCTTTATACTTTTGAAATCACTCCGTTTCGCCCCATCCTCTGCTGCATTCCATTCGTAAAGAATAGCATACTATCATTTTTAGGCCTCCCCTCATTTTTCCAGGAGATCCGCCGATATCATTTCCTACTTGCATCTATCATAAAAGGCGCGCGAAAAAGGCATAAATAAATTCTATAAGGAATGATCGCCCCCCACACTGTTTCAAGCGCAGGTAGAAATCTTTTTCGTTCCTCTTTTCCATGACTCCTTCGCTAAGCCTTTTACGGGAAGCACCGTCCCCACCTTTTCTCGATACGGTGTTTCCCGTTCCTCGCTGTCGGGCACGCTCCCTTTTACCGCCAACGAAAAAGATCCCTCGGCTCCGCTCGGGATGACGATACGGGAAGAATGCGTTTCCCACACACTCTTTCTTTGCATGATGCACGAGATATCCATTCCCTACACTGTCATTTCGAGCGCAGCGAGAAATCTTTTTCGTTTCCCTTTTCCCTCCTCCTTCGCTAAGCCTTTTAGGGGAAGCACCGTCCCCACCTTTTCGCGATACGGTGTTTCCCGTTCCTCGCTGTCGGGCACGCTCCCTTTTACCGCCAACGAAAAAGATCCCTCGGCTCCGCTCGGGATGACGATACGGGAAGAACGCGTTTCCCAGCGCACACTTTATACGATACAGCGGATATCCATTCCCCCACACTGTCATTTCGAGCGCAGCGAGAAATCTTTTTCGTCCCCTTTTTCCACGACTCCTTCGCTAAGCCGTTTATGGGAAGCACCGCTTACCGCCTTTCCTGCGATACGGTGTTTCCCATTTCTCGCTTCCAAACACGCTCCCTCTTACCGCCAACGAAAAAGATTCTCCGGCTTTGCTTCCGATGACGATACGTGAGATATCCCCCCCAGCGCGCAAAAAAGCCCCGGCAAGAGCCGGAGCTTTTTTGTGTCAGAAAGACTTATTTGCCAAACTGTGCGAGCATGGTGCCTGCTGCTACTGCAGTACCAATAACGCCTGCTACGTTCGGGCCCATTGCCTGCATCAGCAGGTAGTTGGACGGGTTGTCTTTCAGGCCTACGACCTGAGATACACGGGCTGCCATCGGGACTGCAGATACGCCTGCGGAGCCGATCAGCGGGTTGACCTTGTTGCCGGATGCAATTCTCATGATCTGGCCAAAGAGGACGCCGCCTGCGGTGCCTGCTGCGAATGCGATCAGGCCCAGGCAGATGATCTCGATGGTCTGGATACGGAGGAATTTGTCGCCGGTCATGGTGAGACCTGTGCCGGTTGCCAGGAAGATGGTGACGATGTTGCAGAGTGCGTTCTGTGCGGTGTCGGACAGACGGCCGGTGACGCCGGATACTTCAAACAGGTTGCCGAGGCACAGGCAGCCCATCAGTGCTGCTACCGGTGGCAGAAGCAGGGATACGACGATGGATACAACGATTGGGAACATGACCTTTTCGAAGTGGGTAACAGGACGAAGGGTGGTCATTCTGATCTTACGCTGTTCTTTGGTGGTGCAGAGTTTCATGATCGGTGGCTGGATCAGCGGTACCAGGGACATGTAGGAGTATGCTGCTACTGCGATGGCGCCCAGAAGTTCCGGAGCCAGTTTGGAGGAGAGGTAAATAGCGGTCGGGCCGTCAGCACCACCGATGATGCCAATAGCTGCTGCCTGCGGTGCAGTGAAGCCGAGGACCATAGCGCCTGCGAGGGCTACGAATACGCCGATCTGAGCTGCTGCGCCCAGGAGCATGGTCTTCGGGTTTGCGATGAGCGGACCAAAGTCGGTCATTGCGCCTACGCCCATGAAAATCAGCGGCGGGAAGATTTCGTATTTGATACCGAAGCCGATGGCCATCATGACGCCCATTTCGTCTTCGAATCCGGTGTTCGGGAAGTTTGCCATGATGTCGCCGAATGCGATTGGCAGAAGAAGCAGTGGTTCATACTGTTTTGCGATGGCGAGGTACAGAAGTACGAGACCTACGCCGATCATAATGACGTTTTCGATGGAGAGGTGGGCAAAGCCGGAATCGGTCCATACGGAAACGAGAGCTCTCATAAAGCCGTCCATGTTGTTTCCTCCTAGATGGATAGTTTAGTGGGGTAATGGTTCTGAGTCAGCTGGGATGCAAGACCTGTGTCAAGGGTTCAAGGTTCAGGGTTCTGGGTTCTGGGTTCTGGGTTCAGGATGTGCAGTCACTTGAACCTTGAACCCTGAACCAATGAGGAATTGCCAATTCCCTGATTGACTCTAAAGTAATCTAATTCTTATTTCTTCTTGCCTTTGGTCGGATCCACGATGTGAATCAGCTGGATGACGCAAGCCAGGAAAATCAGCACGCCGAACACGATAACCATGTTCGTGAGGCAGATCGAAAGCGGGCCCGGAGTTTCCATAGA
>ENA-UOJH01002226-UOJH01002226.1-human-gut-metagenome-genome-assembly--contig:-C148-NODE-2226-length-12512-cov-118.324556_pt1 | contig 12512 bp, 9 predicted proteins | sample MGYA00242345_ERZ723892 | MGnify/ENA metagenome assembly ERZ723892 | reverse complement strand
TGGAGCATGGTGCTTTCAGGTTCTTCAATGTGCTGTAGTCCAAGCCTTCAAACGGTTTTGGAAATAATGCCTTGACAAAGGCTATTCGCATTGCCATTGTGTAATCACGTTTACCCAAACGCTCTGCGATATTCCAGACAAAGTGTCTGAGTGGGATATTCTCAACCGTCTCCTTGAAACGGTTTATTGCTGTTGGGGTATGGTTGGTGTCGTTACTCCATTCATTGACTGCCTCTATCACCTTATTCAAATCTTCCTCATACAGAAACCTTGACATGGTACGATGCACATAGTCAAGTACGGCTCTCGTTCGCTTTTCCTTTTCCTCCTGTGCTTCTTTTTCTTGTGCCTCTACACACTTGGCATAGTCCTCATGACTGTATTGTGCTGACTCTGTTCGTGGTAAGGTTTGCTTTGGCTGTTCTTGTTCTGTTGCTGGCTCTGCTTCTACAACGTTTTTCTTTGTCTTGCTGTTGCTACCAATGGTCATCAGTTCATAGGGATAATTCACCATAGAAATGAATATCGCCCAAAGCAGGATGTTGCTCCCTACAAAGATGATTGACTCGACAAACAGACTTTGGTGAAAGTCATTGCCTACATACATCGCCACGACAAGAGAGATGGCGAGAATTGCAGTACCAACAAAAGCGTAGATGGTACAATCTGAAGTTGTCTTGTTTTCTATCATTATTGTATTCGTTTTATTGTTATTCGTTCAAAAACTTCCACAAAGTTAGATGCAGAAGCATGTAAAAGCCGCATTTACGTTCTCTGGCACTCTTTCTTTTACGCTTTATTAGCGTTCTAATATGATTTCATACTCTGAATCATACTTGAAACAGCTCGTTAGCGTCAGTTGTTGCTGATTGTTGGCTACAAAGGTAAGGGCAAAGAAAAGGGAAATTTGCAGTTCCTCTTCAATATCAACAGAAATTGGAATGAATTTGTCGGATTGGTTCTATCCACGACAGCAAATAGAACCAACAAAACGAGAAAAGGACTATTGGAACACTATCATTCCAACAGTCCTTTTCTGCGTGTTATTGTCAAATGGTTACTTCTTCAAGGTGATACAGCCAACCGAAGCACGCTTCTGGGCATCGGAAATCTTGGCATACACCTCTGTTGTTGCCACATTCTTGTGACCGAGATAACGCTGCACAACCGCAATACTTGTTCCTGCGTCCAACTGGAGACAGGCAAAGCTGTGGCGTGAGCAATGATAGGAGATATGCTTGGTGATTCCTGCTTCTCTCAGCCAGTTCTTCAATGGTGCCTGTGTCATGGAGTCTTTGAAATCGGGGAACACCTTACCTCGTTTATCTGGTGAATAGCCTATCAGTTCCAAGGCTTCCTCACTGATTGGGTTATGCACGATGTCCTTTGTCTTCTGCATTCGTGTAGTGACATACATCACACCATCGCTGCCGTATGGCTGTATTTCTTCCCAAGTGAGCTTCTTGATGTCGCTCTTTCTCAAAGCCGTTAGGCAAGAGAAAAGGAAGGCTCGCTTCAAGGCAGGAGCAGAGCATGGTGTGGATGCCAAGCGGATAACCTCGTCTTGTGAAAGATGCTCCTTGTCAGTCGGGATTGTCTCGATACGCTCCAAGAAACCGTTCGGGTTCTCCTTTATCTTGCGGTCACGATAGGCTGTGTGGATTGAAGCACGGAAAGTTGACCAGTAGTTGGCAGCTGAGTTTATATGCAGCTTTCTGTTCTTATGCAGTCCCTGTGGTGCTGTCAGCAGATACTCACGAAATCTGTTGCACAAGTCCACGTTTATCTCACCGAAGGTACACTTGCCTTGCGTGAAGGTACGAAAGTGCATATAGACGTGTTGCCACTTGGAGTTCTTCTTGTCTGCCAGTCTCTTGAAGTAGGCGAGGAAATCTCCTTTCATCTTCTCCTTGTCGAAGAAATCATAACGCTCGTTGACGATAGCCTCGAAGCGACGGCAGCGTATCGCCTCGGCTCTTGCCGTAAGGTTGAGGTTGTACTTCTGTTCCGTCTGGTTCTTCGGCTTGGCATAGATGTAGATGCCAAGCGACTCATGGCGGATGACTTTCATCGTGCTCTCATCACGATAGCCAGGATAATAGTCAAGATAATAGGACAGCATGTGTCCGTCCTTGATTTTGCGTGTACGCAATGATACGGTCTTGCAAATGTTGCTCATAACTGATATGTATTATTGATGATTATTCGTGGTGAAGTGTCTCTTCACAGCTGCAAAATAACGGAATGAAATCTCCGTGACTCCAATTATTCATAGTAACTGATGGATAATGATGAAATCATTTGAAATCACAGTCCTTTTGCTGCCCTTTCTGCCATTGCACGTTCCACATCCGTCTTCAAAAGCAGGTTTTTTACGCCCACTTTTACCTTACTGATATGGTGAACTCTCACGATATGGCAGATGTTGGCACTTGTCAGACCATACAACTGTTGCATCTGTTCGGTGGTATAATAGTTGTCATCGTTCATGAGGTCAGTCCTGCGAAGTTCTTCAAGATGTTCCTTGGAATAATAGGTACGACCGTACTCACGTTTGGTGGGTATCTTATGACGGTAGGTGTATGCCCTAAGTGCTGACTTGCTCATGCTAAAGGCTTCCTCTACATCATCAGCAGTCACCCATTCCGTTATGCTGTTGAGGTCAACGGCAGTTCCGAAGAACTCATCAATGTGCCGTTTGCTGTAATAGTTCTTGCCAGCGATACGGCACATCGGTATCTGGTTGCGCTTGGCGGATGTATAGAGCCAAGACTTCTTGACCTTATAAATGGACATCACTTCCTCGCCCGAATAATAGTCAAGCACCTCATTCTCCTCTTTCCCTTTTGTCGGTTCCTGCTTTCGTATTGGCTTTTCTGTTTTTGCCTTTTTACTGAGCTTGCTCTTGCTGGCAGGAATCACACGCTTGTAGGGATTACCCTCAAACATCTTCTCTATATCAGATTTTCTAACGAATGCCATTCTGCTGCTCAATCTTGATGCCTTCAACTTGCCGTTAGCCACAAGTTTGTAGATATACTGTCGGGTGCATCCCATCAGCACAGCTGCCTTTGAGAATGTAAGATACTCTTGATGTTGCAGATCCATGATTGGCTCAATACCGTTAATCAAGTCCTGCTGTCTTTTCTTCCTAAGACGTTTTGCCTCTGCCTGACATTCCTCGGAACAGTATTTCTGCATACCGCTTCTTGGCACGAATGTATTGCCACAAAATTCACATTTTCTTGTCGGTCTCATACTCTTTGATATTGCTTTGTTCAAATTGATTTGAGTATTCTACCAATGGAGTAAACGGAAGTGAACTATTGACAACCTTTGTCAACCCAGTCCACGATATAACGCTTTTTGCCTATCAGCTTCAAATTTGTCTTCCATCGTAATCACTCGTAAACCCTTGTCAACTACGTTCACGATATGACAAAATAAAAGCTCCACAAATTCTCCACGGTAGAAATACGTTGCAAAAATATGTGGAAAATCGGGAACTGCCAAAAAACACTCAGAAAGTGTTAAAAATCAAAGAATATTGAAAATCAAGACTTTATGTTTGGTTAGTCATAGTAAGTTGTGGTTGGTTATAAGGGTCTAAATACAACCAGCGAATGCGCGATCGCCTATTACATCATTAGAAGTACAATAAATATAATAATAGCAATCCCCACCTTCTACAATCTTTGCCTCAGACAAATCTAATACAGAAAGCATTCCGTCAGTAGAATTACCATTAGAATTACTTCCAGCCATCTCACGAATCATACTCAAATCCGTACCATTTATCTCGCCAATAATCTTCAAATTGGTAATCTTATACTTTTTACTACTTCCAATTCTATCAGGCAAAGTACCAGCCTTTTCCAACTTAATGGTGATTTGCTTTGTAATCAAGTCGTTATCTGCAGCATAAAGCGACAAACAACCAAGCAACATAAACATCAAGGTTAAAAAACTACCTCGTTTAATAATTTGTTTCATAACTATTTTTTTTAATTAGACATTAAATATCATGGTAAAAACTATTCTTTTTGTTTGTATTTTATATCTTTGCCAAGTTCATGCAATTTGAAAATACTATTTCCTATAGTTTGGGCTCGCCCGATGAATTCAACGATAGACATGGCAAAAATACAAATTAAATCTGAGAAACTCACTCATTTGGGAGGAATGTTTTCGGGTCGATAGCTACTTACTCTTAAATCTTCACTCCCAATCTTACCAATCCTACGCACTTGTTCTTGCCGTCGGTGTTGGCAAAATGCAGCGCCGGTTGCAGCGAGAATATCTTGTTGAACTGAATGTTGCAGGTGAGCTCAGTAGCCCATTCGTCCTTTTCGTCGATACGCGTGTAGGAAGAGAACACGCCGAACTCAGCCTTCTTGTACGCATACCTGCCGCAGACGAGATAGAAGTCGCGGCAAGTGATGTCGTTGCTGAAGGCGTGCGAATATCCGGCAAGCACGGAGAAACGTTCTGTAATATCCTGCTCGGCATAAGCCCAGACAACGGGGCGCATACGCTTCGGAGCCGTAGCGTGCAAGTCGCTGTAGAGCACGCTGCCGCCTACGTATGCGCGCGTCGCGTTCTTGTCGTATTCGCCCTGCGCCATGAGAAACACGCCGTCGCTCTCGGGGCAGATGCGGAACACATTGTCTCTCTTGCTGAAGTCTTTGTAGCCGACGCCGTTGTAGAGCGACGTCTCCAGGCTGAAAGCATCCTTCGTATAGCCATAGTGAATGCCGAGCGCTGATACGGGATACACGGCGATGTCGTAGTTGGCGGTGATGGTGGGGAAAGCTCCGCACGAACTGTGCGTGAACAAGCCGAGCATGTCGCTGCAGAAGTAGTTATCGTCTATGCGATGGATGCCAGCAAACAGATGGTGGCGCTCGTTAATCTGCCATGCCAAACCTGCCGTTGTGAGCGCAAAAGGTATGTTCGGAGCGTCGATGCTCGAGAAGTTCTGCAGGCAGTTGGTGAGTATCGCCTCGTCAGTTGTCAGCACACTTATCGACCCCAACTCAACGGATAGCTTGCTCGTGAGCGGCAATTGCGCGCCCAACTCAAGCAGATTCACAGACTTCAGCTTCTTGAAGTCGGTCTGCACCTCACCAGTATACTCTAAACCGAATGTCGGACGTGGCTTTTGCACGTCCGTTTCCTGTGCCATTGTGCCGTTATTGCCGCCGAGGAGCGATACAAAAGTGAGTATTCCTATCTTAAAAATCTTTGTTTTCTCCATTTTCATTGCAAAGTTAGGCTTTTTCTGAGACATGCCCAATACTTATTCTTTATGTTTTGCGTGTCTGTCGTACCATTCCGATACCTAAAAATAGTTATGAAAAAGGCTTTTTTCGAGGGTTTTGTCTAAGAGAATATTGCTTATGCTATTTTATAATGTATATTTTCTGTCCGGTCATCAAAAATGGGTAGCGTTTTTCGTCCGTTTCGTTTACCATATTTTAAGTATTGTCTACATTTTTTCTTAAAACTACCTTTGCACTCGTAAAATTATGACAAAGATGAAGAAATCTACAATCATTTCTATGGCGTGTGCAGCGGTGGCAGTATGCAGTCCGCTTGCGTCAAATGCGCAGACAGTGGCTGCAGACAGTGTGATGCAGCACGCCCGAGGTTCACGACTCAGCGTCGGCGGATACGGCGAAGTGGCTTACAGCCGCAACTTCTACAGCGACAGTGGCAACAGATACAGTTCGGCTAAGCTGCACAAGAACGACCCCAGTCACGGGCGTTTCGACATTCCGCATGCAGTTATCTACCTCGGCTACGACTTTGGCAAAGGCTGGACGTTAGGCACCGAGATTGAGTTCGAGCACGGCGGCACCGGTTCGGCTATAGAATATGAGGCAGAAGAATCTATTGAGTTTGAGCAGGAGCAGGAACGCGGTGGCGAAGTAGAGCTCGAGCAGTTCTGGATTCAGAAGTCGTTCGGACGTTTCGCCAACATACGTGCTGGCCATATTGTCGTGCCAGTAGGTCTGACCAACGCCTACCACGAGCCGCTCAATTTCTTCACCGTCTATCGTCCCGAAGGCGAGAACACTATTCTTCCCTGCACATGGCATCAGACTGGCGTTTCGTTCTGGGGACATGCCGGCGACTTCCGTTACGAGTTGCAGATGGTGGCAGGTCTCGACGCATGGCAGTTCTCGCGCGACAACTGGATTAAGCCCGGCACTACGAAGCCTTTCGAGTTTGAGGTGGCTAACAAGTACGGCTTTGCGGCGCGTGTGGACAACTATACCGTGCCCGGCTTGCGATTGGGCTTGAGCGGCTACTTCGGTCAGTCGATGCACAACGCCGTTCCGCACGACATGGAGACGGGCAACAACAAGCGCATCAAGGGTAACATCTATCTCGGTGCGTTCGACTTCACATACAACGCCCACAACTGGGTGGCACGCGGCAGCGCCGACTACGGCTACGTGAGCAACGCGAAGGAGATTAGCGCTATGCGCAAGCCGAACACACAGTACGTGAAGCCATACCAGTCTAATCAGGTGTTCGGTTCGCACGCCATTGCCACAAGCGTTGAAGTAGGCTACGACATCTTCTCGCAGATTGAGAAGTTGCGCGCAGCCCGTCAGAAGATGTATGTGTTCGGCCACTTCGAATACTACAACTCGTGCCTCGGCGGATCGAAGGAGTATACAAGCAAGAAGATCTTCTCCGGCGGTGTCAACTACTATCCGTTGCCGCAGATTTGCGTGAAGGCAGAATACAGCTATCGCAAGTTCAAGCAGCAGTATAACGACGAGCCGGCTCTGAACTTAGGCGTGGCTTATCAAGGACAATTCCTTTAAAAGTAAAAAGACAAAGTTCCTATAGTAATAATAAAAAAACATCAAAGACACAATGAAAAAGTTTAAGCAGTTAGTAATGGCGTTCCTCGTCGGAGTCGTTTCGTTCGGCTTCACAGCATGTGACGACAACAACAACGAGGTGAAGTTCGAACTTCCTGAAGTTGGTCAGGCTACAGTAAAAGTAAACTCTTCAGACAAGGAGATGCAGAAGGTAGCAAAGGTTTACGTAAACCAGGTTGTTTATCCCACATATCAGGCACTCGCCGCAAACGCACGCACACTCTACACCACAACAGCCGCTCTCTACACCGCAGCAGAGGCAGGCACCATGACACAGGCTCAGATTGACGCAGCCTGCGAAGCCTTCAAGGACACACGTCGCGAGTGGGAGCGCAGCGAGGCTTTCCTCTATGGTTCGGCTTCCGACAACGAGCTCGACCCGCACATCGACTCATGGCCTCTCGACCACGACGAACTTGTGAACGCCCTCAAGAACCCTACACTCGTTGCAGGCTTCAAGGGCAGCGACCCGGCTAAGTTCGTATCAGAGAACAATAGCAAGTTCCAGTCTGTGCTCGGTTTCCACGGCATGGAGTTTGTTCTTTTCCGTGACGGCAAGAACCGCACCGTAGACGCACTCAAGGCTAACGAGACAGAAGAAGGCATGACATCAGTAAAGGGCATCGACGAGCTCGCATTCCTTCAGGCTGTAGCAGCCGACGTGCGCAACATCACCGCACTTCTCGAGTTCACATGGATGGGTAGTGCAGCAAGCAACGAGACAAAGAGCGTGCTCAGCAACGCAAGCTACGTGTTCTCATCGCTCCGCTACAACGGTTTGGCTGCCAACGGCACAATGTGCTACGGTCAGTTCCTGCTTTCTCCGTCTGTTACAACGGGCTACAACTCATGGCAGGGCACTGTTCGCCAGATTTTCGTAGGCGGTTGCTCTAACATCTGCGCAGAGGTTGCCGACCAGAAGCTCGGTCAGGCTTACCGCACAGCCACCGGTTCGGGCTCAGCAGAAGACTCTCGCGACTATATCGAGTCGCCCTACAGCCATCGTTCGTTCATCGACTATCAGGATAACATCTACTCTATAAAGAATACGCTTTACGGCACACGCGACGTGAACGCCGCTTCTCCGGCAGAGCACTCGCTCCTGAACCTGCTCAAGGCTATGAACTACTCTGGTCTGAACGACTTGACAGCGGCTCTGAACAATGCTATTCAGGCACTTGAGACAGCCAAGAACAGCGGCAAGTCGTTTGTTGAGGCTCCTGGAGCTCAGCACGTGAAGGACTGCATCGACGCTGTTTCTGCTCTCGACGAAGAGCTGAACAAGGCTGGCGACTGGGTGAACAAGCAGGAGGCGCTTTAAGCGCCCTGCCTTGTTCGGCAGTTTAGAAATACAAAACCAAGGCTTTTTAAAATTATACAGCAATGAAACGAATCTATCTCATGGGCTCATTAGCAATGGCCCTCTCTCTATCGCTGTTCTCGTGTACTGACGAGAACAGCGATCCGTCAGGTGACGACTTCAAGCCAATGGAGTCGGACGGCAAGTATGTAGGCGAGGCTGTCGGCAACTTCTCTAAAGAGGAGTGGTATCCTGGCGGCGAACTCGGAACAACCGACAACGTGGCTTCAGGATGCTACGAAGACGAATCACCTGCCGTAACCGCACAGGGACTTATCGACGATTTTAACGCCGGCGAGAAGTTCTTTGAGCGTCAGTTCACGTCTGCCAACTCGGGCTTCAAGGGACTCGGTCCGGCTTCCGTGCGCCGCTCGTGTCTCGACTGCCACCCCAACTACGGACATGGCCGCCGCATGGACTCGTACACTACGTCCTACGGCAATGGCAACGGCTATCTGCTCGCTGTGTATCACCCTGTAGACGGAGCCAACAGCAACGACGGCGGCTACGTAGCTGAAGTGACGGGTATGCCGCAGACACAAGCTACAGAACCCTTCAAGGCACCTATCGACGAGAGCCAGGTCAAAATGCAGTGGCATCACGTAACGGCAATGGAAAGCGGCTTGCCGATGAAGTTCCCCGACGGCGAAGCCTACGACCTTATCTATCCTGAGGTGACGATACCGCGCTCGGCGTTCCGCACCAACCCAAATCCTTACGACACGGGCAATAAGGCAGTGGCTGTCCGCGTAGAGTCTACAATCGGCGTGATGGGTACGGGTCTGCTCGACGCCATCACTGAAGAGGATCTCAAGGCGCAGTATGCCTCTACAGCCAACTACTACAAGAACGTAGCAAAGGTGGCTAACGTGTCGGAGTACGTTAACCCGAACTTCTGGGACGCTTCTGCCGACAACTTCGCTGCCGGCGCATGGTATCCCGGCACCGAGAACACCGGTGTATACGCCGACGGCGGCAATGGCAAGCCGATGGTGAAGCGTTTCACCTACGCTCTTACACGTGCCACACTGCAGGACGGTCCTGGCGCCAACGCCATCTGGAACATCACGAACGTGACACGTCCAGACCGTCCGAAGCTCTACACCACAAACGCTTGGGCTGCGGCAATGGCAGAAGACAAGGAGGTGATAGAGAAGATAAAGAACGACCCTACATCACCGTTCTGGGCATCAACCGACGACGAGATAAGCAAGCGTGTGAACGGACTCCTGAAGCCCGGCACCAACCAGTTCAGCAACGAGTGGCACAATTTTGAGCCGGAGATGTCTGCCGACCACTTCTACGAGTTTATGGTATGGCATCGCGGTCTTGCCATTCCGCGCGCCCGCAACCTCAACGATGCGCGTGTGCAGCAGGGCAAGAAGGTGTTCATGGAGATAGGTTGCGCCAACTGTCACCGCCCGTCGTGGAAGACCGGCTCGGACAACTACTGGACACCGAATATGATTGCAGGCAAGAAGTTGCCGCGCTACGCCAACCAGACCATCTATCCGTACAGCGACATGATGCAGCACAAGCTCTACATGGTGAACGACATACACGGATCATGGTGTCGCACAACTCCGTTGTGGGGACGCGGACTTGCCGCAACCAACGGTAGCGGCGTAGAACGCTTGCACGACTGCCGCGCACGCAACGAGGTAGAGGCAATCATGTGGCACGCTTACTCGAAGAACTCGCACGCTTACAACTCGGCGCTCAAGTTCTACAATCTTTCCAAGGCAGACCGCGACGCAGTGGTCATGTTCCTTCGTTCTATTTAATACTTTATTCTCCCATGCCTTCCTGCGAAGTGCATGGGAGAATAATCATATCTAAGCAAACCGAATTATGCAAAACCCTTTAAAGAAGACGCTTTTCGCGTTGTATGTTTTGGTGATAGTCTGCATGGCAGCCGCTACAGTTGTGGAGAAGTACAGCGGAACCGACTTTGTGCGCGCTAATGTGTACGGCGCATGGTGGTTCTCGCTGCTTTGGGCTGTGCTCACGGCTGCGGGCGTCGTCTATTTCCTGCGCCACCGCTGCAAGTCGTGGTCGGGCATAGCGCTCCACCTCTCGTTCGTGGTGATACTTGCGGGCGCTTTCGTGACACACGTCAGTTCGGAGCGCGGCACGGTTCATCTGCGCCAGGGCGCATACATCAGCACCTGCGTGATGTACGACCGTCACAACCAGCCGCACGACGCGCAGATGCCGTTCCAGATGCGCCTCGACCGCTTCGATGTGCAATATCATGAAGGCACCGACGCGGCAGAAGACTACGTGTCGCAGTTCACAATCATCGACCACGGCAAGCAATACAGCGGCAAGGTGTCGATGAACCGCATCTTCAGATGCGGAGCGATGCGCTTCTATCAGTCGTCATACGACAATGACATGCTCGGCGCATCCGTCTCCTTCAACTCCGACCCCATTGGCATACCCCTTACCTACACGGGCTACGCTCTGCTGTTCTTCTCGCTCATCTATATGCTCTTCGATCCGCACGGAGCCTACCGCAAGCTCTTGCGTCTTTCGCATCTGAAGAAAGGACTGATGATGATAGCGCTGCTTTTCGCGCTCGGCTCAGGCTCGGCTCAGGCACATGTTCTGCCTAAGGAAAGCGCCGACCGCTTCGGACGTCTGATGGTGCTGCACAACAGTCGCATCTGTCCGCTGCAGACCCTCGCCATCGACTTCACCAAGAACCTCTACGGCGCGGCGTCGTACAACGGCTACACGCCCGAGCAGGTGCTCACCGGCTGGATGTTCTACGCCGACGACTGGATGCAGGAGCCGATGCTCCGACTGAAAGGCGCAGAGATGCGCGACCGCCTGCAACTGCCCGAATACGTGCCCGTAAGCCAGTTCTTCAACAGCGCGATGGGCGGCTACACGCTCGGTCCGTACGTGCAGGAATACTATGGCGGCAACCACGATGCGTTCCATTCGCAGGTGGCTGCTATAGACAATAAGATACAACTGATAATGGAGCTGCGCAATGGTTCGCTCCTTAAACTATTTCCTTATACACATAAAGGCAAAACAACATGGTTTGCGCCTACAGACGACCTGCCCAATGCGATGGACAAAGAGCATCAGCAGTTTGTGCGCTCGATATGTCTGCTGCTCGGCGACTGCGCCCTTGCGTCCGACTACACGCAGATGGACGCCGTAGTGGGCAAGATGCTGAAGTATCAGCAGAAGAATGGGGGAGCGTCGATGCCTTCCGACCGACGTGTCGCAGCCGAGCGCATATACAATCGCATACCTTTCGCCACAATACTCTTCATGCTGTGTCTGGCGATGGGCATTATCTCTTTCCTTTACGCTATAATAAGAATGTGTCGTGAGGACAACGGCGCGAACAATGGCGGCACGGACGCCGAACCCGTGCGGAAAGAGTGCAGCAAAAGGCTGCATCTCACGTTCTTCGGTGCGAGTTACGCCGTGCTGATTCTGTCGTTCTGCGCGCTCACCTACTGCGAGTATCTGCGCTGGACTATCAGTGGCACGCTACCCATGACCAACGGCTACGAGACTATGCTCTTCGTAGCGTGGCTCGTACAGCTGCTCGCGCTTGTCTGCGGCGTGCGCCTCCGCTTGCTCGTGGCGCTGGGCTTCCTTATGTCGGGCTTCTTCCTGCTCGTGAGTCACATCGGACAGATGGATCCGCAGATAAAGCACACGATGCCCGTGCTCAACTCGCCGCTGCTCAGCGTGCATGTGTCTATAATAATGATGGGTTTCGCCATGCTCTCGTTCACGTTCATCAGTGGACTCACCGCCCTTCTGCTGCGTCTCGTCAACCGCACGGCGCAGCCTAAGATGATACAGCTGCAGCAGCTCTCGCTCGTGTTTCTCTATCCCGCACTTGCCGCGCTCGGCATCGGCATCTTCATCGGAGCCATCTGGGCTAACGTCTCTTGGGGCGAGTATTGGGGATGGGACCCTAAGGAGGTGTGGGCGCTCATCACGTTCATGATATACGCCATACCGCTGCATGCGCGTTCGGTGGCTCAGCTGCGCCGCCCTACGGCGTTCCATCTCTTCATGACGCTGGCTTTCCTGACGCTCGTAATGACCTATTTCGGCGTCAACTACTTCCTCGGCGGAATGCACAGTTATGCATAACGACTCTTTGCTTTAAACAGAATATATCTGCAGGCGTTTTAAACCGGACGCTTGCAGTTTTTTTGGCTCATATAATATTGTTGTGTTTTTAACAATCTGTATTTCTTATGCAAACAACT